>Ga0164290_1000507_pt1 | contig 119754 bp, 87 predicted proteins | sample Micstemetagenome_FD_108782 | JGI IMG/M metagenome (GOLD analysis project Ga0164290, IMG submission 108782) | Contaminated culture microbial community from soil near Moab, Utah, USA - Microcoleus steenstrupii SON62 (Illumina Assembly) | ecosystem: Environmental > Terrestrial > Soil > Soil crust...
GCGCAGGCTCTCGACGTAGGCGGCGCGGTTCATGTTCTCGCGGATGGCGATGAACTCCATCTCCGGCGTGATGATGCCCTGGCGGGCGTAGTGCATCTGGGTGACGTTGCGGCCGGCCTTGGCGCGGCGGGGGTGGCGGTGCAGGTCGGGGAAGCGCAGGTCGTCGAGCGCGGCATCGGCGGCGCGGATGCGGCCGAATTCGGACGAGAGGTCGGTGAGCTGCTCGGTGTCGCCGCGTTCCTCGATCCAGCGGGCGCGCAGCGCGGGCAGGCCACGGCGGATGTCGATCGAGGCCTTGGGGTCGGTGTAGGGGCCGGAACAGTCGTAGACGAAGACCGGCGGGTTCTTCTCGCCGCCGAAGCCGGTGGGCGTGTCGGCCTGCGAGATCTCGCGCATCGGCACGCGGATGTCCGGGCGGGAGCCTTCGATGTGGATCTTGCGCGAATTGGGCAGCGGCGCGATCGCCGCTTCGTCGACGTGCGCCTGGTCGGCGAGGAAGGTGTCTTTGGCGTTCATTGAAACTCCTGTTCTTGCTGCAGTCCGGTTTTTCTTCGACTAGGTATGCGAGGGGTGCGTCTACCGCACCTCGTCGGTACGACAACGCAAGTTCCAGGCCACGCAACGTGGCCGGGCGGTCGTGCCCGTAAGCCCGAGCCTGCGGCGTGTGCGCCGGCTGTCTCAACTATCTCACCACCGCCCCCTTCGATGTCGAGACAGCTGTCGCAGCTTTCCGGCGTCTCACCCGTACATCTGTCGCAGCCCTCCGCGATCTCGTAGGCATACCCCCAGTGTCCATGCGGGTTTGCGGGCAATTGCTTCAGTGGCATGAATGCTGCCTTAAGCCCTCCGACGGTGACCCGAACATGCAGGCGCCGCATTCAACCAGGACCAATCAACAGCATCACCTAGGAGGGGAACATGACAAGAACTGGACGCAAGTCGCTCAACAGCACCGCCTTTACCCAAACCCGCAAGTTCACGGCCGGCGCCGCTGCCGTGGCCGCTCTCTGTGCAATGTCGACGCCGGCGATGGCCGATATCGTCATCGGCGAGTTCGGCGGTACCAAACTGTCGATGTTCGGCATCATCGACGTCGGCATGCTCTACAACAGCGATGCAAACGCGACCGGCGACAGCAAGACGTCGATGGAAACCAGCGGCCTGCGTCAAACGGTCATCGGCTTCAAGGGCGAGCGCGAGCTCGACGTGAACCTGACCGCCTTCTTCAACCTCGAATCGCACTTCGACACCAACAACGGTTTCCTGCACGGCACCGGCGACGCATCGGGCACCGGCCCCGGCGGCATCAACACCCCGCTGTTCCGTCGTCAGGCCAACCTGGGTGTGCGCGGTGACTGGGGTAGCCTGACCCTCGGCCGTCAGTACGGCCCGGCGCTGCTGGCCCACATCGGTACCGAACCGCGCGCGTTCAAGGAACAGTTCTCCAACCTGTACGCCTGGGCCTACGGCCAGCTGTTCACGACCTTCAACCCGAACAACGGCAGCGGTCGCAACACGAACAACGACGTTGGCATTTTCATGAACAACGCCGTGCAGTACCGCAATACCTGGGGTCCGGTCACCATGGGTGTGCTGTATTCCTTCGGCGGTCAGGCGGGCGACTTCAAGGACAATAGCGCCTACGCGCTGGGTCTGACCTACAACGGTCCGATCACGCTGTCCGGCTCCTACCAGGCCTTCCACGACGAGCAGTCGGGCAAGAAGGTGGTCGATCACACCTCGCTCGGCTTCGCCATTCCGTTCGGCGACTTCACCTGGAAGAACAACTGGATGAACGCCAAGAACGACAACACGGCGGGCAACCAGCTGTTCGACGTGAATGGCTTCGGTACTGGTCTGGACTGGAAGTGGAGCGCGAAGAACTCGGCTACGCTCGCCTTCTATCTGAACAAGGACGACGCCAACAAGAGCGATGAAACCAAGTTCATCGTGATCAGCAATGACTACCAGTGGCGCCCCGACACCACGCTGTACATTCAGGCCGCCTTCGCCGATGCCGACCCGGGCGCAACCCTGCGCACCAGCATCGTCGCAGCGGGCGTGACGGCGGGTGAGAAGAGCACGCTGCTCAACGTCGGCCTGAACTTCATGTTCTAAGACGCTCGCGTCTGCAGCAAACGGCGGCAGGGTGTGGAAACCCGCCGCCGCATTCTAAAAACCAAGGAGACCTGATCGATGAATTCGATTCGCAAGCAGTTCCGCCTGACCGCATCCGCCGCCGCCGTAGCCGCTGCGTCGATGCTGTCGGTGTTTGCAGTGAGCCCGGCCGTTGCGCAGAGCGGCCCCGGCTTCGAAGACCCGAACAACTGGCCGCAGTACCACCGCACCAGCAACGCCTGGCGCTTCAGCCCGCTGAACCAGATCAACCGTGACAACGTGAAGAAGCTCAAGGTGGCGTGGATCCACCAGCCGGGCACCATCACGCACGGTCTGCAGGCCACCCCGATCGTGATCGACGGCGTGATGTACTCGATCTCGGCCAACAACAACGTGTGGGCCATCGACGCCGCCACCGGCAAGACCATCTGGCAATACGCGCCCAAGCTCGACAAGATCGTCGACCAGGTGTTCTACGGCGCCGCCAGCCGCGGCGTGACCGTGGGCCGCGGCAAGGTGTACGTCGGCACGCTGGACGGCCGCTTCATCGCGCTCGACCAGAAGACGGGCAAGGAAGTGTGGTCGACCCAGCTGACCGATCCGAAGAACCAGTACGGCGCGCTGTTCTCTGCACCGCCGCAGCTGGCCGGCAACGTGCTGTTCGGCGGCACCACCGGCGGCGACCAGCCGATCTCGGGCAAGATCTACGCAGTGAATGCCGACACCGGCAAGCCGGTGTGGACCTTCGACGTGATCAAGAACGATCCGAAGAGCTGGCCGGGCGACAGCGGCAAGGTCGGCGGCGGCAGCGCCTGGATGCCGGGCACCTACGACGCCAAGACCGACACCATCTACATCGGTACGTCGAACGCTGCGCCCGACTACTACAACTACGATCGCAAGGGCGACAACCTCTACACCGCCACGCTGCTCGCGCTCGATCCGAAGACCGGCAAGGTGAAGTGGCACCGTCAGGAAGTGCCGAACGATTCGTGGGACTACGACTCGGCGTACGAAGCGCTGGTGGTGCAGAAGGACGGCAAGGACGTCATCGTGCACCTGAACAAGGGCGGCTTCGTGTTCGTGATGGACAAGAAGGACGGCAAGCTCGAAAACGTGTGGCAGTTCGCCGAGAACGTGAACTGGGTCAAGGGCATCGACCCGAAGACCGGCGCACTGATCGATCCGATCTACCCGGAAGTCGACAAGACCAAGACCTTCTGCCCGAACCTGCTTGGTGCGCGCAGCTGGAACCACGGCGCCTACAACCCGGGCACCGGCCTCTGGTACTCGCACGCGATGGAAGTGTGCAATGAAGTGGTCGCCGGCAAGGACGATCCGGACAACCTGAAGGCCGTGTCCTCGCTGTCGCTCGGCATCGAGTCGATCAAGCTGGTTTCGCCTCCGGGCAGCAAGCCGCACGGTCGTCTGGACGCACGCGATCCGATCACCGGCAAGCGCAAGTGGTCGATCAAGTACGACCTGCCGCCGCTGTCGTCGGTGCTGACCACCGCCGGTGGCCTGGTATTCACCGGCGACATGGAAGGCAAGATCTACGGCTACGACGCCGACACCGGCAAGGAACTGTGGACTTTCAACGCCGGCTCCGGCCTGCGTGGCGGCCCGGTCAGCTACTCGGTCAAGGGCAAGCAGTACATCGTCTTCCCGACCGGTCTCGGTTCGCATGCCCCGGGCTTCCTGGCCGGTGCCTTCCCGCAGATCAAGGATCTGCCGGGCGGTGCGGCGATGGTGGCCTTCACGCTGGAGTAAGGAAGTAAGTGCGTCACCCACCCCGTCGTGCGGACACACGGCGGGGTGTTGTAAGTCTCCTCATTTACGGGCGGTAACGGGAGTGACCGCCTGTCTTTTTTTGTGCAGACTCCCTCGTCGCATGCCCAGATTCAACCCTCCCGCCGTCCCGCGCGTTGAGCCTGCAGACAGGTTCGAGCGGATGGCGCATCCCGGCCTCGGGACAGGTGGGTTCAATGTGTGCATCAGAATCAGAACCATTGTTTCAACCGGGCAGGAAAGCAGAACCATGACTACACGCAAGCTCAGCGGCACGACCCGTGCCTTCTCCATCTCCGCCGGTCTTCGGACGGTCGTTTTTGCGGGCAGCGCACTCGTGCTGCAGACCCTCAGTACGCCGGTGCTCGCCAATGCCGAAGGTGCCGCCGAGGCGCTGCCGCAACCGTCATTCGAACTGACCGACCCCGAGCGCATCGCCGCCGGCAAGAAGCGTTTCAACAAGACCTGTGCGGGCTACTGCCACGGCGCCGAAGGCGTCGGCGGGCGTGCCCCCGACTTCAAGGGTCGCAAGGACCTGCCGGACGCAGAGGCATTCAAGACCATCTTCCACGGTCGTCGCGGCTCCGACATCATGCCGCCCTGGGGTCAGGCCTTCTCGCCGGACCAGATCTGGGAACTGGTCGCCTACATCAAGTTTCTCGGCACGCAGTGATCACCGGCGTTCCGCGGAACGCCAGAACGTCCGGGCGCTGTCGCTGAATCGGCGCGCGGTCTTCCGGCAGCGACAGCGCGCCGTATCCAGGACTGCGGCCCGCAAGCGCCGCATCGCGGCCAAGGCCGCTCCTACAGAAGCACGCGCGAGCGGTCGCCAGGGCGGACTTCTTGTAGGAGCGGTCCTCTGACCGCGACTCGGCCTCTGCCGTCCGCCGGCTTCGATTCAAGTTGCTGTCGGGGTCAGAAGACCCCTCCTGCAGAACCCCGGCTCAGGTTCGGGTCCGGGTCGGGCGCAGTTCACGTAGGAGCGGTCCTCTGACCGCGACGCTGCGGTGAGGCCTTACTCACCCGGATGCAAAAGAAAAGGGGCGCACGAGGCGCCCCTTTTCTCGTCCGTGCTGCCGACTCAGCCGTTCTCGACCATCCGTTCCTCGCCGTCCAGATAGTTCGGCGCGACGATGCGCAGCCGTGCCATCTTGCGGTAGAAAGTGGCGCGCGACATGCCGAGCTGGCGTGCCGTTTCGGTCACCCGCCAGTGGTTGCGGCGCAGCGCGTCGAGCATCTTCTGACGCAGCTGCAGGCAGGCCTCGTTGAGCGGCTCGCCGTCGCGCAGTTCGCACGGATCGGGCACTGCACCGCCGATGCCGCGCGGCGCGGCAGGCTGCGGTGACGCGACCGCGGCTGCCTGCTGCTGCGCCGGTTGCGGAATCTGCTGCTGCGGTGGCGGCTGCAGCGCGACGCGCGGGCTGTGGTTGTTGGTGCGCAGTTCCTGCGGGAAGTGCTCGATGGTGACCTGCGTGCCGTCGGCGATCGCACAGGCGTAGCGGATGGCGTGGCGCAGCTGGCGGATGTTGCCCGGCCAGTCGTAGCTCAGCAGGCGGGTCATCGTCTCTTCCGGGATGCGCAGCTCTTCGCGGCCCATCGCCGCACATTCCTCGCGCAGCACCAGCTGTATCAGCTCGCGCTTGTCCTCGCGGTTGCGCAGCGGCGGCAGCATGAAGCTGGCGCCGTTGAGGCGGTAGAACAGATCTTCGCGGAAGCGCCCCTGGCGCACCAGTTCCGGCAGGTCCTGGTGGGTGGCGCAGACCACGTGCAGGTTCACCGGCGTCGGCTGTTCGGCGCCCAGCGGCACCACTTCGCCTTCGGCCAGCACACGCAGCAGGCGGCTCTGCAGCGACAGCGGCATGTCGCCGATTTCGTCGAGGAAGAGGGTGCCGCCGTCCGACTGCAGGATCTTGCCCTTGGCACCCTTGCTGCGGGCGCCGGTGAAGGCGCCGTCGCGGTAACCGAACAGTTCGCTCTCGATCAGGCTTTCCGGAATCGCCGCGCAGTTCAGCGCGACGAAGGGTTGCTTGGCGCGGTCGCTGAAGTCGTGGATGGCGCGCGCGAACGCTTCCTTGCCGGTGCCGGTCTCGCCCAGCAGCATGACCGGGATGTCGCGGTTGGCCACCTTCACGGCGCAGGCCACGTTGGCCTTGACCCGCGGATCGCCCAGCGCCAGGTGACGGAAGCCGCGCGGAGCGGTCACGTCGTCGGCGGTGATGACCGGCTTCGCCAGCGTGACCTGGGCGAGCGAACGCGCGTTCGGCGCCCGCAGCACGGCGAACAGGCGGCGCCCGGTGGCCATCATGCGCAGCGGGAAGGGCGTGCCCGGGCTGGCGTGCGCCGACACCATGATGTCGCTGGCGGTGCACTCAAACAGGTCGTGCAGGAACTCGGCGTGGCGACCGTTGTGATTGATCAGTTCCTGGCGCGCGCGACGGTTGCCGCCGACGATACGGCCGTCGTCGTCGAAGGCGATCAGGTAGTCGGTTTCGACCGGCATGAATTCGGCGACCTGGCCGAGCTGCAGCGTCCAGTAGGTGCGCAGGCTGTAGTGCGCGTAGGCGTCCTCGATCAGGCGCGCCTTGTCGCACACCATGCGGAACACCAGCAGCTGGCTCTCGCGGGCGTCCGGCGAATACAGCGCCGAGGCGTCGAGCACAGCGATCGGCTCGTCCTGCAGCCCGAGGATCGGTGCCGAACTGCAGGTGAATTGCGTGTTGTGCGAACGGAAGTGCTCACCACGGTGGACCAGGGTGGGCTGACGGTCGGCCAGCGTGGTGCCGACGCCGCAAGTGCCCTCGTGTTCTTCCGCCCAGCAGGTGCCGTTGCGGAAGCCCTCGTCCTTGAACTCCTTCTCCAGCGCCGGCACGGTGCGGTAATCGACGGTGACGCCGGTGGCGTCGGTCAGCAGCACGCAGTAGTTGGCCGGCAGCAGCTCGTGGTGCAGCCGCTCGACGCCTTCGCGAGCGATGCGCATGAAGGTTTCGATGCGCTCGCGGTGCTCGCGCAGCTCGTAGGCGGTGACGACCTTGGGTACCGATGACAGCCCCGGATCGATGGAGTGCTTGTTGAGCGACCTGCGCCAGGAGCGCGCGAGGCGCTCGTAAGCGGGGTCAGTCTGTGCCGGGCGCGATCGTCCTTCGACGATGTTCATCACGCGTCCGACATGGTCGGCGATTTCTCGACCTTGTCTCATGTCCGTCTCCTCCGTGGTGGACTTTCGAACCCCCCGTCACCGGTTGTTGCCGTGTGCGGGCAGGTTTCCCTTTTTGTTGCGTGAGGTTAGGCCCTGCCGCGTCCGAAAGCAACGCGACGAATGTCTCCGAAAACTGAGACAGCTGTCTCAGTGCGCCGGGTGTCCGGCGTCTCATCGGCCGGCGTGTGCCGGTCGTTCAACGACGGCCTATGACGATGGGCGTGACAGACCTCTTACGAATCATCGGCTTGTCGCCAGAACGCCGATTGGCGACGAGGCGCTGGCACGACAGATGCAATGAGGGCTCAAACCTCGTTCAGGAGTCGCATCGTCGTGTCGCCCAGTCCTTCCCGCCCGATCAGCGTCGGCATCATCGCCAACCCGGCATCAGGCAGGGACATCCGTCGTCTCACTTCCCGTGCATCGGTGTTTCCGAACGCGGAGAAGGCCAGCATGATCGTGCGCGCCATCGCCGGCCTCGAAGCGGCCGGTGTCGAGCACGTGCTGCTCATGCCGGACAAGGGCTCGATCTCCGGCCTGGTGTATCGCGCGCTCGGCCTCGACGGCCGGTCGACCGAAGGGCGGCGCGTGCGCTTCATCGACATGACCGTGTCCGAGTCGATCGACGACACGCTGCATGCCACCGAGGCGATGTGCGCGGCGGGCGTGTCCGCCATCATCGTGCTCGGCGGCGACGGGACCCATCGCGCGGTGGCCAAGCGGTGCGGCCAGGTGCCGCTGCTGGCGCTGTCCACCGGCACCAACAACGCCTTTCCGGAAATGCGAGAGGCGACCGTGGCCGGGCTGGCGGCCGGCCTGATCGCCACCGGCGCGGTGCCGGCCGCGGCCGGCCTTCGCCGCAACAAGCTGCTGCGCGTGCGCTGCGACGACCGCGACGACATCGCGCTGGTCGACGCCTGCTTCACCGGTCATGAGTACGTCGGCTCGCGCGCCGTCTGGGACAGCGCGCTGGTCGAGGAACTGTTCGTTACCTTCGCCGCGGCCGACGGCATCGGCCTGTCGGCCATCGCCGGTCAGCTCGAACCGGTCACGCGTGCCGCAGCACACGGCCTGCACGTGCGCTGCGCGCCGACCGGCGACACGCCGCGCCGCGTGCACGCGGCGATCGCGCCCGGCCTGGTGGCCGAAGTCGGGGTGCGCGACTACGCGCATCTGTCGCCGCACGAGCCGGTGGTGCTGACCGGTCGCAGCGGAACCATCGCGCTCGATGGCGAGCGCGAGATCGAGTTCCACACCGGCAGCCGCATCGAAATCAGCCTCGACCCGAACGGCCCGCAGACCATCGACGTCGCCGCCACGCTCACCCATGCGGCGCAGCACCGACTGCTGCGCCACTACGCGGGAGGTGCCGCATGACGCGCGCGCTCCCGCTCATCGCTCTCCACGGAGCCGGCGCCAACGACGGCGCCGCGCTCCGCCCCAGGCTCGATCAGCCATCCGCCCGCAGCTGCCGGAGAACCGCGGGCATTTCTGTCCACAACAAAGAGGAGCACTCATGACCAGTCCTTTGAACAGGGAAGCCCTTCTGCAGGCTTACCGGACCATGCGCACCATCCGCGATTTCGAGGAGCGCGTGCACGTCGATTTCGCCACCGGCGAGATCCCCGGTTTCGTCCATTTGTATGCAGGCGAGGAAGCTTCGGCGACCGGCATCTGCATGCACCTCAACCGCAACGACTACATCGCCTCGACCCACCGCGGTCACGGCCACTGCATCGCCAAGGGCGTTGATCCCGTCGGCATGATGGCCGAGATCTGGGGCAAGGCCACCGGCACCTGCAAGGGCAAGGGCGGCTCGATGCACATCGCCGACCTCGAGGTGGGCATGCTCGGCGCCAACGGCATCGTCGGTGGCGGTGGCCCGCTGATCTGCGGTACCGCACTGGCGTCCAAGATCCGCGGCGAGAACAACGTCGGCGTGTGCTTCTTCGGTGACGGCGCGTCCAACCAGGGCACCATTTTCGAAGCGATGAACCTCGCTTCGGTGTGGAAGCTGCCGGTCATCTTCGTGGCCGAGAACAACGGTTACGCCGAAGCGACCTCCAGCACCTTCTCGGTGGCTGTCGAGAACATCGCCGACCGCGCGAGCGCCTTCGGCATGCCGGGCGTCATCGTCGATGGTTTCGATTTCTTCGCGGTGTACGAAGCGGCCGGCGAGGCGATCAAGCGCGCCCGCGAAGGCGGCGGCCCGACCCTGCTCGAAGTGAAGCTGTCGCGCTACTACGGCCACTTCGAAGGCGACCAGCAGACCTACCGCGCGCCGGGCGAAGTGCAGAAGCTGCGCGAAACCAAGGACTGCCTGATGCAGTTCGCCAAGCGCGTGACTTCGCGCGGCGAACTGACCATGGCTGACATCGAAGCCATCGACCGCGAAGTGAAGACGATGATCGACGACTCGGTGGTGAAGGCGAAGTCGGATCCGCTGCCGCCGCCCGAGGCCCTGATGGCCGACGTCTACATCTCTTACTGAACCCGCGCCATACGCCGACAGGAGAAAACAGAATGGCAAGAAAGATTACTTACCAGCAGGCCATCAACGAGGCGCTGGATCAGGAAATGTCGCGTGACCCGAGCGTCATCATCATGGGTGAGGACGTCGCCGGTGGCGAAGGCTCGCCCGGCGAGAACGACGCCTGGGGCGGCGTGCTCGGCGTGACCAAGGGGCTGTACGCGAAGCATCCGGGCCGCGTGCTCGACACCCCGATCTCGGAATCGGGTTATGTCGGCGCCGCCGTCGGTGCGGCCTGCAACGGCCTGCGTCCGGTCGCCGAGCTGATGTTCATCGACTTCATGGGCGTCTGCTTCGACCAGATCTTCAACCAGGCTGCCAAGTTCAAGTACATGTTCGGCGGCAAGGCCAAGACCCCGGTCGTCATCCGCGCCATGTATGGCGCCGGCTTCCGCGCCGCCGCCCAGCACTCGCAGTGCCTGTACAACGTGTTCACGCACATCCCCGGCCTGAAGGTGGTCATCCCGTCGAACCCGTACGACGCGAAGGGCCTGCTGATCCAGTCGATCCGCGACAACGACCCGGTCATCTTCCTGGAGCACAAGGCGCTCTACACGATGGAAGGCGATGTGCCGGCCGAGAGCTACATCGTCCCCTTCGGCGAAGCCGCCGTGGTGCAGGAAGGCGATGACGTGACCATCGTCGCGATGGGCCGCATGGTCCATTACGCGAAGGAAGCCGCCGGCAACCTGCGCAAGAAGGGCATCCAGTGCGAAATCATCGATCCGCGCACGACCTCGCCGCTCGACACCGACACGATTCTGGAAAGCGTCGAGCGCACCGGCCGTCTGGTCGTCGTCGATGAGTCCAACCCGCGCTGCAGCATGGCGTCGGACATTTCCAGCTTCGTTGCACAGGAAGCTTTCGGCGCACTGAAGGCGCCGATCCAGATGGTGACGGCACCGCACGTTCCGGTGCCGTTCGCCGCTTCGCTTGAAGATCTTTACATCCCCAGTCCGGCACGCATCGAAGAAGCCGTGATGAAGGTCAAGGAGTATCGCTGATGTCCGCAATCCATACCGTCACCATGCCCAAGTGGGGCCTTTCCATGCAGGAGGGGAAGGTCAACCTGTGGCTGAAGGAAGTCGGTGACACGATAGACCCGGGTGAGGAAATCATCGAGGTCGAGAGCGAGAAGATTTCCGGCGCCGTCGAGGCGTCGGTGTCCGGCGTGCTGCGCCGTCAGGTCGCCCAGCCGGACGAAGTGCTGCCGGTCGGCGCGCTGCTCGGCATCGTCGCCGAGAAGGGCGCGTCCGATGCCGACATCGACGCGGTGATCGCCCGCTTCCAGGCCGAGTTCGTGCCGCCGTCCGCCGACGACGCTGACTCCGGTCCGCAGACGCAGACGGTCAAGGTCGGCAATGTCGAGGTGCGCTACCTCAAGCTCGGCGAGGACGTGGCCGGCAAGGACCCGCTGCTGCTGGTCCACGGCTTCGGTGGCGATCTGAACAACTGGCTGTTCAACCACTCGCCGCTGTCCGAGTCGCGTGCGGTGTATGCGCTCGACCTGCCGGGTCACGGCAGCACGACCAAGGTGACCGGCATCGCCTCGCTCGACGGTCTGGCCGAAGTGGTGATCGGCTTCATGGACGCAGTCGGTCTCGAATGCGCCCACCTGGCCGGCCACTCGATGGGTGGCGGCGTCTGCCTGGCGATCGCCAAGCGCGCGCCGAACAAGGTGAAGTCGCTGTCGCTGATCGCCAGCGCCGGTCTGGGCAACGAGATCAACGGTGCCTACATCGACGGCTTCGTCGCCGCCGCTTCGCGCAACGCGCTGAAGCCGGTGCTGGCGCAGCTGTATTCCGATGAGTCGCTGGTCACCCGCTCGATGATCGACGACATGCTCAAGTTCAAGCGCCTCGAAGGCGTCGACAGCGCGCTCGCCACGCTGGCCGGCGGCCTGTTCGCCGGCGGCCGTCAGGCCGAGCAGCTTGCTTCGGCCGCGGCCGGCAAGCCGACGCTGGTGATCTGGGGCGAAAACGACCGTGTCATCCCGTCCTCTCACGCCACGGCGATCCCGGGCGCGACCGTGAAGGTGATGCCGGGCCAGGGCCACATGGTCCAGCTCGAAGCGGCAGGCGAAGTGAACAAGCTGATCGGCGAGTTCATCGGCTGATGCACCACCGGCCGCCGCAGCCTCTCCTGCGGCGGCCATTTTTACGGATTCCATCATGAGCACAGCTGTTGCAGGCGAAGGCCTGCGCGGACGCGACAAGCTCGCCCGCATTCCGGTCAAGGTGCGCGAGGATGTCGCCTCGCCGACCAAGCCCGCCTGGCTGCGCGGCCGCGACCAGGACACGCCGGCGGTGCGCGCGCTGCAGGGCGTGCTGCGTGATCACGCACTGCATACGGTGTGTGAAGAGGCGGCCTGCCCGAACATCGGCGAGTGCTTCGGCCGTGGCACGGCGACCTTCATGATTCTCGGCGCCATCTGCACGCGCCGCTGCCCCTTCTGCGACGTGTCGCACGGCCGGCCGCTGCCGCCCGATGCCGACGAACCGCAGCGCCTGGCGCGCACGGTGGCGGCGATGAAGCTGCGCTACGTGGTCATCACCTCGGTGGACCGCGACGACCTGCGTGACGGCGGCGCTGCACATTTCGCGCAGTGCATGGCCGACATCCGCGCACTGAGCCCCGACATCACGATCGAGGTGCTCACCCCCGATTTCCGCGGTCGCGAGGCGGCCGCACTGGACGCGCTGGCGGTGTCCCCGCCGGACGTGTTCAACCACAACATGGAAACCGTGCCCCGCCTGTACCGCGAAGTCAGGCCGGGCGCGAACTACGAAGGCTCGCTCAGGCTGCTGCGCGACTTCGGCCAGCGCTTCCCCGGCGTGCCGACCAAGACCGGCCTGATGCTGGGCCTCGGCGAGACCGAGGCGGAAGTGGTCGAGGTGATGCGCGACCTGCGCGCCCATGGCTGCGACCTGCTGACGCTGGGCCAGTACCTGCGTCCGTCGCCGGCCCATCTGCCGGTGATCGAGTACATCACGCCGGAGCGCTTCGATGCGCTGCGTGTCATCGCGCTCGAACTGGGCTTCAGCGAAGTCGCCGCCGGCCCGCTGGTGCGCTCGTCCTACCGCGCCGATGTGCTGCACGCTGCCCATGAGAACCATGGCTGACGCCAGCGCCCACACCGTCATCGTGAACGGCCAGCACGAGCCGCTCGACGATGCGCGCACGGTGGGCGATCTGCTCGACCGCATGGCCTTGCGCGGCAAGCGCATCGCGGTCGAGCGCAATGGCGAGATCGTGCCGCGCAGCGTGTTCGACCATGCGGCGCTGAGCCCGGGCGACCGCGTCGAAATCGTCATCGCCGTCGGAGGCGGCTAGACCATGAATGCACCCCTTGATACGCCGCTGACCGATCCGCTGGTGATCGGCGGCCAGCCCTTTGCGTCGCGCCTGCTGGTCGGTACCGGCAAGTACCGCACGTTGGACGAAACCGCCCGTGCGCTCGACGCCAGCGGCGCCGATATCGTCACCGTGGCGATCCGGCGCACGCCGCTGAACCGCAACAACGGCGAACCCGGCCTGCTCGACGTGCTGCCGACCGGGCGCTACACGCTGCTGCCCAATTCGGCCGGCTGCTACACCGCCGACGACGCGGTGCGCACGCTGCGCCTGGCGCGCGAACTGCTCGACGGCCACGACCTGGTCAAGCTCGAAGTGCTGGGCGATCCGAAGTCGCTCTACCCCAACATGCCGGAAACGCTGCGCGCCGCCGAAACGCTGATCCGCGACGGCTTCCGCGTCATGGTCTATTGCTCGGACGACCCGATACAGGCGCGCGTGCTGGAAAGCATGGGCTGCGTCGCCATCATGCCGCTGGCCAGCCTGATCGGCTCCGGCATGGGCATCCTGAACCCGTGGAACATCGGAATCATCATCAACGACGCCAAGGTGCCGGTCATTGTCGACGCCGGCATCGGCACCGCGTCGGACGCCGCGGTGGCGATGGAACTGGGCTGCGACGGCGTGCTGATGAACACCGCCATCGCGCACGCGCGCGACCCGGTGCGCATGGCCGCGGCGATGCGCCACGGCGTCATCGCCGGCCGCGAGGCCTTCCTCGCCGGCCGCATGGAAAAGCTGCCTTACCGGGCCGCGGCCTCGTCGCCGCAGACCGGCCTCATCCAATAAACATAAGGGAGGAATCACCATGTCTGCATCGAAGAAGCGCCGTGTCGCGCTGGTCACCGGCGCCTCGCGCGGCATCGGCGCGGCGATCGCGCAGCGGCTGGCACGCGACGGCTTTCACGTCGTCGTCCATTACGCCCACGGTGCCGCAGAGGCGCGCGACGTGTGCGCGGCGATCGAACGCGCAGGCGGCAGCGCCACGCTGCTGCAGGCCGATCTGTCGATGTCCGACGGGCCGCAGTATCTGGCGGACACGCTGGCCGAACCGCACATCGACGTGCTGGTGAACAACGCCGGCATCGCGCCCTTCGAGGCCATCGAGGACATGAGCGAAGGCAGTTACGACCGCCTGTCGAACGTGAACATGCGCTCGCTGTTCTTCGTCACCAAATACCTGCTGCCGAAGCTGCGCGACGGCGGCCGCATCGTGAACCTGTCCAGCATCGTCGCCCGCACTGCCTTTCCTGGCATTCCGGCCTACTCGGCGACCAAGGGCTTCGTCGATGTGCTGACGCTGCAACTGGCCGCCTCGCTCGGCGAACGCGGCATCACGGTCAATGCGGTGGCGCCCGGCGTGATCGAGACGCGGCTCACCACCGGCCTGCTGGAGAATGGCGGCGCGGAAGCGGTGCAGTCGATGCAGGCACTGGCCGGCGTCGGCACGCCCGACCGCGTGGCCGGCGTCGTGTCCTTCCTGGTCGGCCCGGATGGCGCCTGGACCACAGGTCAGGTGATCGACGTCAGCGGTGGCACCAAACTTTGATGAGGGGCTAGGGGCTAGGGGCGCAGTTTCAGCGCCAGCCAGCCCAGCCACTCGTGCAGCGCCCAGCCGGACTGCTGCAGCGCGCGCGACGATGGGATGAAGTCGCTGAACTCCCATGTGCCGGGGCGGCGGATCATCGTTGGCGCAGCGACCGGGTCCAGTCCGGCGCGGCGGAATTCCTCCATCGAACGACGCATGTGCATCGCATGCGTCACCAGCGCGACGCGGGTGATCCCGGCGTCGCGCAGCAGCACCGCCGACAGCCGGGCGTTGTCGGCGGTGTCGCGCGAAGCCGATTCGACCCAGCGCACGTCTACGCCGAAGTCGCTCATCGCTTCGCGCATCAGTTCGCCTTCCGGGCGTCCGTCCCACACCACGCCACCGCTGACCAGCACCGGCAGACCGGTGTCCTTCGCCAGCCGCGCACCGGCGCGCACGCGCTCCAGCGCCCAGCCATTCACCGTCTGTCCGTCATAGTCGACCAGGTTGTCCGCGGTGCCTGCACCGAGCACGACAATGGCGCCGGCGCCAGCCAGCGGCTGGGCCGCGCCGGTGTAATAGGTCGTGCGCTCCAGCCATCCGGCCAGCGCCGGCAGACACAATGCATACAGCGTCAGCACGCCGGTCGCCGCCAGCGTCATGCCGATGCGGCGGTGGCGGCGCATCAGCAGCAGGCCGAGCACGGCCAGCAGCAGCAGGCTGGTCGGCGGCAGCAGCAGGACCGATACGGTCTTCTTCAGCAGGAACAGCAGAGAACTCGGCATGGGCGCGTGCCAGTGAAAAAGCCTTATTATCCGGGCCAACACGCCGCACGGCGGCGTCGCATGCATGCTGCGACGCGCCGGACATGCGCGCAGACCACACGGAGCGGGGATTTGATCGATCTGTCGGCAATCGGCTGGAAGGAAGCAGCGCTGGTCGCGTTGGTCATTCTCGCCGGCTACATGGGCTATGCGCTGGTGCGCCTGTCCATGCTCAACGCCCGCCGCAACGCCGAAGCCGCACCGCCGCCGGTACCGGTGGCACCCGTGCCGGCGCCACCACCGGTGGACCTGCAGGCCGAACTCGACATGCTGCTCGATGCCCGGCTGGCGCCGCTGATGCAGGCGCTGGAAACCCGGCTCGACCTGATCGAAGACAGGCTGGACGGCGTCAGCCGCCGGCTCGAAACCGTCAATCAGCTTCCACCGGTCGCGCCGCAGTACAGCGAGGCGCTGTCGCTGGCAGCGCGCGGCCTCAGTGCCGAGGACATCGCTGAGCAGTGCGACATGTCGGTCGGCGAGGCCGAACTGGTACGTACGCTGGCGCAGAGCCGTGGCATGGGAGACAGGACATGAGTGCGACCGACAGCGTGACCGTGCGCGGCAACGACGAGCAGGAGGCGGCCGAACAGCGCAGCGCGCTGCTGCGCCGGGTGATCGTCGCCGGCGGCCTGATCGCGATGCTGATCGGCGGGCTGGCCCTGTTCGACGCTAGCCGCCGCGCCCCGGAGATCGACGACGAACCGGTGGCCGCGGTCACGCCGCCGCCCGCCGAAGCCCCGGCGGCCGAGGAGGCCACCGCCCTGCCCACGCTGCCGCCGGAGGAGACGCCCGCGGTCGACGCGACGACGGCGTCGATGCAGGACACCCCGCCGCCGTTGCCCGATGCCGCTGCCGATACGCAGCCGGCTCCGGCTGCATCGCCGGAACCGGCGGTGCCCGAATCGACCGCGCGCCCGGGTGCGCCGATGCCGCCCCGTGCAGCGCCCTCCGCTGCAGCGCCCCCTGCAGCGGCGCCGTCCAGGCCGGCCGCCGCGCCGGCTGACGCAGCGCCGCAGCCGGCACCGACCATCGCCCGCTCGCCGGCGGTCGCCGGCTCCGGTTATGTCGTGCAGGTGGGTGTATTCAGCAACGTCGCCAATGCAGAAGAGATCCGCGCCCGGCTTGCGCTGAACGGCATTCCGTCGCAGATCGAGGCGCGCGTGCACATCGGGCCCTTCAAGTCGCGCGCCGAGGCCGACCAGGCACGGCAGCGCCTGCGCGCGCTCGGCATGGACAGCGGTCCGCCGACTGCGCTCAAGCCTGCTGCGGCGCAGCGCTGACCCCGCTCAAGTGGTATCGATTCGCGACCGTTAGCTGTGATCCAAACACACAAGAACGGGAGTCGCGACATGGCCTTCATGGGGTGGGTGAGCCGAGCGGAATTCGACGCGCTGGCGTCGGAGCGTGACCGCCTGAAGGACGAGGTCGGTGCGCTGCGCGCCGATGTGTCGCGACTGGGTGACGAGTGCCGGGCGCTCAACGAGTCGCGCGAGCAGACGGAGAAGCGCTGCGCTTTCAACGCCGGCCTGTTGTCCAGCCTCACCGCCTATGCCACCTCCTTCCAGCGCTTCCGCACGACCCTGGCCGGACTGGCGGAGATCGTGACCGCCGAGGCCGGGCGAGCGGCCGAGACAGCGGAACGCTGTGCCGCGACGGCGCGCGACAGCCGGGCCGTCGCCGGCAACCTGTCCGGCTATTCCGACCGCCTGAAGGACACCGCGCACAGCGTCGATACGCTGCGCGACCGTGCCGAACGCATTGGCGGCATCGTGCGCCTGATCCGCGAAATTGCCGACCAGACCAATTTGCTGGCGCTGAACGCCGCAATCGAAGCGGCGCGCGCTGGCGAGCAGGGCCGCGGATTTGCGGTCGTCGCCGACGAGGTGCGCAAGCTGGCCGAGCGTACCGGTGCGGCGACCACGGAGATTGCGACGCTGGTTGGCGGCATCCAGGAGGACACCGGTCAGGCGACCGAGCGCATGCAGGCGAATGCCGCTGATGCCGCAGGTTATTCGCAGGACGGTCTCGGCGCGAGCAACCAGCTCGATGCGCTCAGCCAGCAGGCGAGCGCCAATGGCGAACAGATGGCCGTCACCTCGCTGCGCGCCTTCGCCGAACTGGCCAAGGTCGATCATCTGGCCTACAAGATGGACATCTACCAGGTGGTGTCCGGTCACTCCGATCGCACGCCGGACAGTTTCGCTTCGCATACGGCCTGTCGCCTCGGCAAGTGGTATCACGAAGGCGAAGGCCGGCGCTGCCACAGCCACCTGCCCGGCTTCCGCGAGCTGGATGCGCCGCACGAGGCTTTTCACCGGGTCGGCATCGAGGCGTTGCAGCACGCGAAGGATGGCCGTCACGAGCAGGCGCTGGCGGCGATTGCACGGATGGAGACGCTGAGCCTGGACGTGATCGGCGAACTCGATCGCATGAGCGACGCCGCAGCGCAGCAGCGGGCGCACGCGCACACCTGATCCGTACCGACGCGTCCGTCGGCAACCCCGGCGGCACCGAATCCGCGATAATCCGGCGACGTCCCGCACACTGGCCTCCCGTGGCCGGTGTGCTGCGCAGCATTCACCCACAACGTTTCCGGAGACTTCGCATGTCGCGCACCATCGTTTCGACGACCGACGCACCCGCCGCCATCGGCACCTATTCGCAGGCGGTCAAGGTTGGCAACACCGTCTACATGTCGGGCCAGATCGGCCTCGATCCGGCCACCATGACCATGGCCGACGGCATCGACGCGCAGATCACCCGCGTGTTCGACAACCTGAAGGCGGTGGCCGCTGCTGCCGGCGCCACGCTGGACAATGCGGTCAAGGTGAACGTGTTCCTGACCGACCTCGGCAACTTCGCCAAGGTGAACGAGGCGATGACCCGCTACTTCAACCAGCCCTTCCCGGCGCGTGCGGCGGTCGGCGTGGCCGCGCTGCCGCGTGGTGCGCTGGTCGAGGTCGATGCCGTACTGGTGATCGACTGACACCGACCGGCCGGGCCATCCCGGCCCCTCCCTTTCGCGCATGAGTACCCGCAGCGAAGCGCTTTCGGCCGCGCTCGACAAGATGGGCCTCGGCTCGGATGCCGCGCTCGTCCTGCACTTTCCGCTTCGCTATGAGGACGAGACGCGCATCACGCCGGTGGCGCTGGCGCGCGCCGGCCAGCCGGTGCAGGTCGAGGTCGAGGTGACGCAGGCGGAAGTGAAGTTCCGCCCGCGCCGCCAGCTGGTGGTGACCGCCGCCGACGACAGCGGTACGGTCACGCTGCGCTTCTTCAATTTCTACCCGTCGCAGCAGAAGCAGCTGGCACCCGGCAAGCGGGTGCGCCTGTTCGGCGACATCAACCCCGGCTTCTTCGGCGCCGAAATGCTGCACCCTCGGGTGCGCAATGTCGGTGACGACACGCCGCTGCCGGACCGGCTGACGCCGGTCTATCCGGCCACCGCGGGCCTGTCGCAGGCCAGCCTGCGCCGCGCGATCGACGACGCGCTGGAGCGCACCGATCTTGCCGACAGCCTGCCCGACGCGCTGCGCCGCCACTACGCGCTGGTGCCTTTCGGCGCCGCGGTGCAGGCCTTGCACCGGCCGCGGCCGGGCGAATCGCTGCGCGATCTCGACGAACGTCTGGCGCCGGCCTGGCGGCGCATCAAGTTCGACGAACTGCTGGCGCAGCAACTGAGCCTGAAGCGCGCTCACGCCGCACGGCGCAGCCGCGACGCGCCGGTGCTGCCGCAGCCCACGCAGACCACCGGCTCGCTGATCGACCGCTTCCTGCAGCAGCTGCCGTTCGCGCTGACCGGCGCGCAGGCGCGCGCCTGGGCGGAAATCGCCGCCGACCTGTCGCAGCCGTATCCGATGCAGCGGCTGCTGCAGGGTGACGTCGGTTCCGGCAAGACGGTGGTGGCGGCGCTGGCCTGCCTGCGCGCGGTCGAGGCCGGCTACCAGGCGGCCTTCATGGCGCCGACCGAAATTCTCGCCGAACAGCATTACCGCAAACTGGCCGACTGGCTGACGCCGCTGGGGATACAGGTGGCCTGGCTGTCTGGCAGCCTGAAGGCACGCGACAAGCGGGCGATGAAGGAAGCCATCGCCAGCGGTGCGGCGCCGATCGCGGTCGGCACGCACGCATTGATCGAGGATGCGGTCGATTTCGCGCGCCTGGGTGTCGCCGTGGTGGACGAACAACACCGCTTCGGCGTGCGCCAGCGGCTCGCTCTGCGCGCCAAGGCGGGCGACGTGAGCCCGCATCAGCTGATGATGAGCGCCACACCCATTCCGCGCACGCTGGCCATGAGTTTCTACGCCGACCTCGACGTGTCGGTGATCGACGAACTGCCGCCCGGTCGCACGCCGGTGCTGACGAAGCTCATCGCCGCCGCACGTCGCGAACAGGTGATCGAGCGGGTGCGCCACGCCTGTGAAGGCGGCGCCCAGGCCTACTGGGTGTGCCCGCTGATCGAGGAATCGGAAACGCTGCAATTGCAGACCGCGATCGACACCCACGCGCAACTGCTGGCCGCCTGCCCGGAACTGAAGGTGGGGCTGGTGCATGGCCGCATGAAACCGGACGAGAAGGCGGCGGTGATGGCGGGCTTCGTCGCCGGCGACACGCATCTGCTTGTCGCCACCACGGTGATCGAGGTCGGTGTCGACGTGCCCAATGCCAGCCTGATGGTGATCGAGCACGCCGAGCGCTTCGGTCTGTCGCAGCTGCACCAACTGCGCGGCCGGGTCGGCCGTGGCAGCCGTGAATCGGCCTGCGTGCTGCTGTACGAGGGGCCGCTGTCGCAGACCGCGCGTGAGCGGCTGCGCGTCATTCATGCCTATACCGACGGTTTCATGATCGCCGCCGAGGACCTGAAGCTGCGCGGCCCCGGCGAGTTCATCGGCAGCCGCCAGTCCGGTCAGCCGCTGCTGCGCTTCGCCGACCTGGTGATCGACGAGGCGCTGGTCGAACTGGCACGCGAAGCGGCCGACACGCTGCTGCGTGACCACGTCGCGGCCGCCGACCGCCATCTCGAACGCTGGCTGGCCGGGCGCGAGGATCTGCTGAAGGCGTAAAAAAGGGAGGGACTAAGCCCTCCCTGTCGTCTTGCCTGTCGGGATCGACCAATGTCCGGTCCGTGCCTCACACCGTATTCATCCGCGTGCGACGCATGGATCGGGTGTCGGCCGACCCCGGCAGCAATGCTCAGACGCGGCTGCGACGGCGCGCGATCATGCCCAGCAGACCGAGGCCGGCGAGGAACATGGCGTAGCTCTCCGGCTCAGGTACCGCGGTGATCTGCAGCAGCGTGTCGTTGCCGCTGTTCGGGTGCTGGATGTTCACGTAGGCGACGTTCGGGTTGAACTTGTCGAAGTACAGGCCCGTCGGTTCGGCACCTTCGGTCGACAGCGAGGCCCAGCGGCTCAGCGATTCGGCGACGCCGTCGCGGTCGGCATCCTGCGCGAACCAGATGTCGGCGCGACCGCCCGGCTGGTCTTCGATGATGTAGATGTTGCCGTTGGCATCGATGGCCAGGTTGTCCGGGCTGGTGAACTCGCTGCCGACGGCGTCGCCGGTGACCGAGTTGAAGGTCGCGCGGCTGGCGAACAGCTTCATTTCGTTGGTTGCGAGGTTCAGCGAATACACCTCGTTGGTGGTCGTGGTGGCGATGTAGAGCACTTCGTCGCCATTGGCCAGCACCTGCAGTTCGAGGTCTTCCGGACGCTGGTAGTTGGTGCCGCCGACCATGTCGGCTGCGGCACGACCATCCATCGAGAAGGTGCCGCCACCGACGTTCACCATGGCGTTCACGGTGCTGGCCAGCGGGGTGCCGGTCGCGGTGGTGATTGCTTCCCAGCTGGCAGCGCCGACGGCGTTGGCGTTGTTGCCGCCATTGGCCTTCAACACGAAGGTCTGGCCCTTGTCGAAGTAGCTGTCACCGGTGGTCGCGCCCGGCGCCGCCGATACGTACTTGTAGATCGAGCCGCCGTTGAATTCGTCGATGAAGTAGAAGCTGTTGTTCTTGTCGAACGCGCCGCCCTCGTGTGACACGCGGGGTACCACGTTGCGGTGGATGAAGTTGGCGCTGGAGGTGTCGGCCAGCGGATTGGTCACTTCGAACAGGCGACCGTAGGTGCTGTTGGTGCCCCATGACTCTTCAGCCGTCATGTAGGTGCCCCACGGCGTCCAGCGCGAGAAGTCGCCGGCCACGAAGCCCTGGGTGCCGGACTGGACGATGGTCTTGGTGATGCCGGTCCACAGGTCGGTGCGCTGCACGCCGCCGGCGCCGGTTTCGAAGGGCATGAACAGGTAGCGACCGGCGTCGGTACCGGTCTCGTTGGCGGTGATCATGTCCCAGTTGCCGCTGTTCGACTGGCCGTTGGCGAGCTGCGTGACGCGGTCGGCCAGCACCTTCTGCGAGAACAGCGGCGAGGACAGCTGCAGCGGCGCGCTTTCCGGCAGCGAGCCGGCGGCGACGTTGCCGGGCAGGGCGGTGAAGTTGTCGAAGTGGGTGTTGTCGGCCGCGTAAGCCTGCTGGGCGGAAACGCCCATCAGGCCAATGGCGGCGGCTATGGCGAGCTTGCGGGGCTGCATTGTCGGACTCCCTGATTGAATGAACGCCTTGCAGAAGACAAGGTGACGATCAGGGTAGCCAGTGCGCGTTCAATTCCCGTGATGCAGATCGGCCGCCGCGCTGCGCCGATCGGCGCATGATTTGTTAACCATTCTTAATGCGCTGGCCGGCGATCCGTGATGCGGGGCGACCGGCGCTTCAGTCGGCGCGGCTGCGCACCCGTATCGGTTCGCGTATGGCCTGTGCGGCGAGCAGGCGACTGAGCGCGGCGATCGCGGTATCGGTCAGTTCGTGGCCGCGCGACAGCACCATCATTCCGTTCGTGCAGCGCACGTCCTCGTCCACCACCCAGCCCGGCACCAGGTCGCGCACGCGCGCCGCGCGGTGGTGGTTCACCTCGCTGCGGAAGTCGGCCAGTGCCCTGACGATGTAGTCGGGCACCGGTGGCTGCACGGTGCGCAGCACGTCGCGCGGGCTGCGCGTCGCTTTGGTACGTGACCAGTCGCGCTCCAGTTCGAGCGCAGCGCGCAGCAGCGGCGCACCGCGGATCACTTCGAGCGGCGCGTCGGGCGGCGGGTTGTCCGACTGGTAGCGGATGATCTCGGCGGCCAGATCCAGCCGCGGAATGGCCGCCACCAGCCGGCTTGCCACCTCGGGGTGTTCGCGCAGCAGCTTCTTTTCGTCGGGGCCGAGATGACGTTGCGCGGCATCGGCCTGCATCAGTTCGGGCGGTATGCCGACGCAGCCGAGCTGGCTCAGTGCGGCGGCGATGCTGTAGATCCAGCCGTCCGCCCAGTCCAGCCGCGACAGCGCGTGCTGCACCGCCGAGTGCGCGAAAGTGGCTCGCTGGAAGGCCCAGGGCGCCACCATGGCGAGCACCTCCGTCAGCGTGTTCACCGCCGCGGTGAGCGTGGTTTCGAGCAGGTCGCGCTCGGCCCGCACGCGGTCGTAGTGACGCACGGCATCGTCCAGCGTGGCGATCAGCACGTCGGACGGGCAGGGCTTGCACAGGTAACGGAAGATGGCGCCGCGATTGATGGCGGCGATCGACGACTCGACGTCGGCCTGGCCGGTGAGCAGGATGCGCACGGCATCGGGCGCCTGTTCGCGCGCCTGTGCGAGGAAGGTGGCGCCATCCATGCCCGGCATGCGCATGTCCGACACGATGACGGCGAAGGGCTCACCGAGCTGGATGGCGTCCAGCCCGGCGATACCGCCATTGGCGGTCACCACGTCGAAGCGGCTGTGCAGCGTGCGTTCCATCGCCGCCAGCAGGTTGGGTTCGTCATCGACGCAGAGCACGCGAGGCAGGGTGTCTTCAGTCATCGTCATGGTCCGTGGTGAGTGCTGCGTTGTAGGCCTGCCACTGCGGCCACTGCTCGATCACGCCGGCGCGTTCGAGATAGGCGAGGTCCGGCGTCTGGCCGTTGGCCAGCGCGACGGCGACGTGCACGGTGCCGGCCAGGCCGAAGCCGGGGGCGGAGGCGCGGTCCGGGTGGGTGTGCCGCGCGACGGCGTCCACGATGTCCATCGGCAGGCCCCACAGGCCCAGCAGATAGGCGCCGACCGCGGCGTGCAGCGGCGTGTCGCAGACGGTGGTGGCGTCCTGCATCGTTTCGCTGCGCAGCGGTTCGACCAGCAGGCCGATGCGCGCCAGCAAGGCAGCGGTGGCGGCGACGCCTCCGCGGCGGCCGACGGTGATGCGGTCGGCCAGGCAGGACGCCTGCAGCGCGCGCCGTTGCAGGTGATCGACGAAGGGATCGGTCGCGGCGTCGGCGAATACCTGCGAGGCGAGCACGAGCAGCCGTACCTGATCGATGCCGAGGCGGGTGATGGCGTCGTTGATGCTCGTGATGCGCGCACCCAGCGTGAAGTAGGCGGAACCGGCCAGTTGCATGATGCGCGCGCTGAGCGCGGGGTCGCTGCTCAGCAGGCGGGCGACATGACGGCTGTCGCTGGCCGGATCGGCAAGCAGCCGGGTCAGTTCGGCAAAGATGCGCGGCGCGCTGGGCAGCCGGTTCACGCGGCCGATCACGTCGATCACCGAGGCGTCGCGGAACATCGCACGCAGCGCCAGCGCCGCCTGCACCGCGGCCAGCAGCACCGCGTTGTCGCAGGGCTTGGATACGAACTGGTGAGCGACGTCGAGCATGCGCAGCGTCGACGCGGTGTCGCACTGGCCGGACAGGATGATGCGCAGCGTGCCGGGCCAGCGGTCGCGCACGGCGCCGAGCAGCGCGGCGCCGTCCATGAAGGGCATGCGCATGTCGGATACGACGACGTCGGCCGGCTCGACTTCCAGTGCGTCGAGCGCTGCCTGACCGCTGGTGAAGAAGCGGCACGCCCAGTCGGTTTCACGCATGACCAGCGTGCGCTCGATGCCGGCCAGCACGCGGCTCTCGTCGTCTACGAACACTACCTGCATGGGGTTGTCTCGTCGTTGTCGATGCACAGCGGCAAGCGCATCGTGAAGCGGGTGCCTCGGCCGACGTCCGATTCGCACAGGATTTCGCCGCCGTGCTGGTCGACCGCGGTGGTGTAGACCATGGCCAGCCCCTGCCCGGTGCCCTTGCCGACCGGCTTCGTCGTGAAGAAGGGCTCGAAGATGCGTTCGCGTATGTCCGGCGGGATGCCCGGGCCGTCGTCGGCCACGCTGAGGTCGATGTGCCGGTCGCCGAAGCGTGTCGCGGTGATCCGGATCAGCCCCTTGTCGCGCACGCCTTCGGACAGCGTCTCGGCGATGGCGTGCGCGGCGTTAACCACCAGGTTCAGCAGCGCCTGGCCGATCAGGTCGCGTCGGCACGGCAGGTCGGGCAGGTCGTCATCGACCTGCGTATCGATCTCGGCCACATATTTCCATTCGCTGCGGGCGACGGTGACCGTGGTCGCGATGACCTCGCGGATGTCCACCGCCACCTTGTCGACACCCGACGGATGCGAGAAAGCCTTCATCGCGCTGACGATGCGCGCGATGTGTGCCAGCCCTTCCTTGGACTGGGCGAGCGCGTCCGGGATCTGCCGGCGCAGGTAGTCGAGCTTGGTCCGGCGCAGGGTGGCGTCGAAGTCCGCCAGCAGTGCGGGGTCGGGCTCGCCGGCACGCAGGGCCGCGATCACCGCGACGCTGCGATCGGCCAGCGCCAGCAGCGAAGTGGTGGCCATGTCGATGAAGCTCATGTTGTCGGCCACGTACTGCGTCGGGGTGTTGATCTCGTGCGCGATGCCGGCGGCGAGCTGGCCGATCGATTCCATCTTCTGCGACTGCAGGAGCTGCGTCTGTGTCTGTCGCAGCTCGCCCAGCGTTTTCTGCAGCGCCTGTCTTTCCTGCTCCAGTTCGCCGGTCTTGCGGGCGACCACATTGGCCAGGCTGATGTTCTGTTCGAGCAGCGCGAACGGCGAGTTGCGCATGCCTTCGTCCTGCTGGGCGAGGCGCCGCTTCAGTGCGTCTATCGTCTTGTCGCGCGCGACCAGCTTGTGTTCCAGTTCGTTCAGGCGCGCCTCGATGTCGGGTTGCGGCAGGGTGGGCATGTCTATCCTCCGATCGCCACAGCGGTCAGCGTCTGATTCACGTGCAGGCCGTTGTACTGCTCGCCATAGGTATAGAAGCCGAACAGCAGGTTGGCGGCCATCAGGCGGCTCATGTCGTCATCGATCGCTGCCTGCTCGAATTCCAGCCGACGCAGGATGCAGTCGCAGCCGAGCACCAGCGCCGGTTCGGGCACGTCGCGCCGGAGTTCGGCCATCGCGCTGGCAATGGTCTGCAGCGGATCGAGCGCGCGACCGATCGATACGATCAGCCCTTCGTCGATGGCGCAGTAGCAGGACAGCGACAGGTCATCGTTCACCTTCTGGATCGAGCGCACGTAGGCATCGCCGCCCAGTTGCAGCACCAAGGGGTGGCGCGAGAACACGGCGGGCGTCAGTGCCTCGATGCGCTGACCTATCGCTTCAGCATAGGCCCTGGCTGCAGGTTCGCCATTCATTTCATGAATGATGCGCCGCTCGGGGTCGGCGCTCGTGATGACGAGTTCCGTGCTGCCGGCGGCGAAGTGCTGGGTCTTGATAGTGGCCACCGGATGGGTGGTCTCGAACAGCGTGAAGACTGCGGCGTCGCTCAGGAAGAGGCCGTCAACGTAGACGTGGGTGTGTTCGAACTTCAGGTTGTCGCCGGCCGAGCCGCCGATCAGCGGCAGATTGCCGACGTGCTGGTAGAGCGCCGCGACCAGTCTTTCCTCGGCCATCGAAAGGCCGTCCACCAGCAGCATGCCGAAGCGGTTCAGATCGCGTGTCGCGTCCGACCGGGCGCGGATGTCCTCCGCGATGCAGCTCACCTGGTCGACGTAGGCGGCCAGCGGGGTCACCGGATAGGTGCGCAGGCGCAGCCCGCCGCCCGAAAAGGTGACGCCGATGATGCCCGAGCGCTGGAAGCCGGCGGGGCCGAAGTGGCCGGACGAGGTGCAACCGACCGTCGGGCACCGGAAAGTACGGGCCAGTTCGCGACCCAGTACCGCGAGGTCGACATCCGGCGAACAGAAGAACAGCAGCCCGTCCTTGCCGGTGCTGCCGGTCTGTGCAGCCAGTTCGGCCACCGCGCGGACCGGATCGGTCGACGCGCTGGCGCCGTAGCAGGTGTTGATCGCCATGGAGCCCTCCGTCGACCTTATGCCGGGTCAACGGCCCGCATCGGAGAGGGCTTTAGGTGCCGATTGTGTCGGGGTGTCAGCGGTTGGCGTGGGTGGCGGTGAAGACCGCGACGAACACTTCGCGCAGGAAGAGGCTCAGCGACGTGATCAGCGCCAGCATGGCGAGCACGAAGAAGCCGGCCAGCAGGTCGGCCAGCACCACCGTGAACAGCACGCCGAAGAAGGCGCAGGACACCACCAGACAGACCATCAGCGCCGAGGCGACGGCGAACAGGATGGCCAGATAGACCAGCTTCGCACGCCGCGACAGCAGTTCGAGCTCGGTGGCGTTGCTCATCGTTTCGTCTTCGCACTGCTGGCCGCCCCGCGCCAGCACGACGCGGCGGCGGTCGATGATGCGACCGAGCCGGTTGTTCAGCGTGGTGATCAGCGTGGCGATGGCGGTGAGCAGGAACACCGGCGCCACGGCGAGGCCGATGGCGTGGGTGATCGCGTCGATCGAGGTCTGCAGCACCATGGCAGGGCCTTACGGAATCTTGAAATCGAGTTCGAACTTCGCGCTGGCATCGGCAGCCAGCGTTTTCGTGAGCCAGGGCATCGTCGCCTTCAGCGTCGCCGGCAGCGTCCACGGCGGATTGACGATGAACAGTCCGCTGCCGTGCATGCCGAAACCGTCGGGCGACGGTGTGCGCGTGGTCAGCGACACGTGCAGCCAGGCGTCGATCTTCATGCGCTTGAGCTTGGCCGGCAGATCGCGCGACTCCATGCGCTGCAGCTGCGGGTACCACAGGCAGTAGGTGCCGGTCGAGAAGCGGGTGACCGCATCGCGCAGCGTTTCGAAGGCGTAGCGGTAGTCCTCGCGCATTTCGTAGGGCGGGTCGATCAGCACCAGCGCGCGCCGCGGCGGCGGCGGCAGCAGCGACCGCAGGCTGGAAAAGCCGTCCAGCTTCTCGATGCGAACGCTGCGGCCTGCGTCGGCGAAGGCGGCATTGAGCAGCTTGTTGTCGGTCGTGTGCAGCTCGAACAGCTTCATCCGGTCGTGCTCGCGCAGCAGGGCGCGCGCGATCATCGGCGAACCGGGATAGGCGCGCAGCGCATCGCCGTCGTTGAAGGCGCGCACGACGTCGACATAGGTGCCGAGCGCCGCCGGCAGGTCGGGCGCGGCCCACAGCTTGCCGATGCCTTCGGCGTACTCGGCGTTCTTTGCCGCGTAGCCGCTGTCCAGCGCATAGCCGCCGGCACCGGCGTGCGTATCGATGTACCAGTAGGGTTTGTCCTTCTGGTTCAGGTACTGCAGCAGTTCGACCAGTACGAAGTGCTTCAGTACGTCGGCCGGATTGCCGGCGTGGAAGGCGTGGCGGTAGCTGAGCATGGTGTGTCGATGTATGGGCGAGCGCGAGTATACGCTGCGCCGCCGACGCTCAGGCGGCGATGGCCGGGCTGCCGCTTTCCGCCAGGTGTGCGCGGTTGCGTCCGTTCCGCTTGGCGACGTACAGGGCCTGGTCGGCGGCACGCATCAGATCGGTCGGCGAGTGACCGTGTCGCGGATAGAGCGCGACGCCGATCGAAATGGTCAGCGTGCCCAGCGCGCTGCCATGAAAGCTCAGTTCGAGGTTCTCGACGGCGGCCCGCAGCATTTCGGCGCGTGCCAGCGCGGCGTCGCGGTCGGCTTCCGGCAGCACCAGCGTGAATTCCTCGCCGCCGTAGCGTGCCGCGATATCCGATTCGCGGGCGTGGTCGCGCAGCAGCCGGCCGACCGTGCGCAGCACGGCGTCGCCGGCTTCGTGGCCGTGCCTGTCGTTGAACTGCTTGAAGTGATCGACGTCGATCATGAATACCGCGACCGTCAGGTTCTTGCGCTGCGCACGCGCGCATTCGCGCGCCAGCGATTCCTCCAGGTAGCGGCGGTTGGACAGTCCGGTCAGTGCGTCGCGCACCGACTGCTGGCGCAGCGTCTCGCGCAGCTGCAGGTTGCCGATCGACAGAGCGACCTGTTCCAGCGTCTGCGCCAGCTGTTCTTCGCTGAGCGCGTACTCGTGGCCGCGGCCATGCAGGCTGATCAGACCGATCACCTCGCCGTGCGCGGTGATCGGCAGGCAGCGGCTGCCGGCGTTCTCGGGGGCGTGCAGGTGAGCGCAGCGGGTGGGCGCCTCGGCGTCCGGTTGCGTGTAGGGCTGGCCGCGGCGCAGGCCCCAGCAGTCACCCGGTTCGAAGAATTCGTCGTTCGGAATGTCGCCCCACTGGCAGGCCAGTCGCAGCTGGTTGCGCGATGCGGCGGTCAGGTAGAGCGCGCCGGCCGGTATTGCAAAGACCTGCGGCAGGTAGTGGTCGAGCAGCGCCATCGCCTCGTCCATGTCGCGCGAGGACTGCAGGAAGCGCCCGAGTTCGGACAGCGCGTTGCTGTGCGCGCTCTGCCGTGCCGTGCTGTCCAGAGCCTCGGCGAGTGCGCGGTTGCGCGACTGCAGTTCCGCTTCCGCCTGCGCACTGCTGCGGGCCGAATTGCGTATCAGCCAGGCGACCAGCACGACCAGCAGCACGCTGATCGCGGTCGAAATGGTGAAGGTGAGGTAGGCGTGGCGGATGGCTTCGGCCTGGCGGCCGAAGTGCATGTCGAGGATGGCCTGCTCGGCGGTCCGGTAGTCGTCCATCAGCCGACGCACCCGTTCCATCCGCTCGCGGCCGTGACCTTCGGCCACGCGCATCAATGCGGCGTCGCGGTCGCCTTGGCTGAACAGCGTCGCCTTCTCGTCCAGTTCGGCCAGCTTGTCGTCGATGGCCTGGTCCAGTTCGGGCACGCGCCGCGCGTGTGCCGGATCGTCGGACATTAGCCGCGAAACCTCGCCGCGCACGCGTTGCAGCGTGGTCAGGGCGCTGTGATAGGGCTGCAGGAAGCGCCGGTCACCGGTCAGCAGGTAGCCGCGCAGGCTGGATTCCGCTTCGAGCAGCGTTTCCAGCAGCACGCGGCTGGTACGCAGGCGGTTCTGTACGTGTTCGACCGGGGTCTTGGCCTCGACCAGGGTGTCCATGCTCTGCAACACCCAGGCCGAGTTGCCGGCGATGACCAGCAGGCAGAATATCCAGATGACGCCGCGTCGGCGCAGGCTGGATTGAATCAGGCTGGACAAGACGCTGGTGACCGTTGGCGGCGCTCAGACCACGAAGCGGCCGACGTTGTCCTGCAACTGGCCGGCCAGCACTTCGAGGCCATGCGTCTGACCGTCGGCACGACGGGTGATGTCGGCATTCTGCTCGGCCATGCCCGCGATGCGTTCGACGCCTTGCGCCACCGACTGGCTGGCGCTGCTCTGTTCGCGCGTGGCAGCGGCGATTTCCTTCATCGCCTCGGCGGTGCGCTCGCTCTGTTCGCTGATCACGCGCAGCACTTCGCCCGCTTCGGTGGCCAGCGTCACGCCGGCGCCGACCTGGCCGCTGACCTCGCCGATGCGGCGTACCACCTTGTCGGCATCGGCCTGCACGCTGCTCACCATATTGGCGATCTCCTGCGTCGACGCGGCAGTGCGCTCGGCCAGCTTGCGTACCTCGTCGGCGACGACCGCGAAGCCGCGGCCGGATTCGCCAGCGCGCGCCGCTTCGATCGCTGCGTTGAGCGCCAGCAGATTGGTCTGTTCGGCGATCTCCTGGATGATGCGACCGACGTTAGAAATTTCCCGCGTGCGGCCGGCCAGATCGGTCACCGCCGACGAGGCATCGCTGATTTCGGCGGCGATGCGCTGCATGCCCTCGACCATGCTCGACAGCTTCTGTTCGCCCTGGGTGGCCGCGCTGCGCGCCTCGCGCGTGATGCCGTCGGCGACGCCGGCGCTGTCGGCCACGTGCGTGATGCTGACCGACAGTTCCTCGATGGCGGCGGCCAGGCCGGCGGCCGCACTGCTCTGTTCGGTCGAACCATTCACCACTTCGCTCGATCCGGCGCGCAGTTCGCGCGCCGCATTGCCGACCGCCCTCGCCGCCTCGGCGGTGGCGGTGATCAGCGCGGCGGTCTTGCGCGTCGCTTCGTTCATCTGGATCGAAATCAGGTCCAGTTCGTTGTGCGTCGTGCCCGTCACCACGTCGAGGCGCTGGCTGAAGTCGCCGTTGCCGAGCCGGGTCATCGCGGCAGACACCTTGTTCAGGCGGCTCAGCCGGCTGCGCGCCAGCCACCAGGTCAGGCCGGCGAACATCAGCGCCGAGGCGACGCAGATGCCGATCAGCAGATTGCGCAGCTGGATGTTCGAGCGCGTGAATTCCTCGACGTGAGCGCCGGACGACACGATCCAGCCCCAGTTGTCCGACAGGCGGTAGGCCGCGATCTTTGGCGCCAGCGAGCCGTCTTCGCGCGGCCAGTCGTAGATGTGGTCGCCATTCTTCTTGCTGATCTGTTCGCCGATGATGCGGGTCAGCGTGTCGTTGCCGATCTCCTTCACCGTCTTGCCCGCGTGTACCGGGTGGAACAGCATGGTCGTGTCGTCGGCGCTTTCGCCCGGCCGGAGCACGTGGATGTAGCCGGTTTCGCCGACGCGGATGGACTTCAGCGATTCGAACAGTTGATCGATGCCCTGCTGCACGTCGACGCGTGCGGACAGTGCGCCGACCACGCGACCGGCGGCGTCCTTGATCGGTTCGAGCGAGGAAATGTAGAAGCGCCCGTTGCGCATCACCACGCCCTGGTAGCTGTCGCCCTTGAGCAGCGCAGCGGTATCCGGTCCGCTCTTGATCGCGACGCCGGCCTGCGAACGGCCCTCGGCGTCCTTGAGCAGTGTCGCCACGCGGACGAATTCGTCGCCGACGCGCACCATCACGGCCGGATCGGCGCCGATCAGGTCGCGCGTCGATTTCATCCGGGCTTCGTCGCCGTTCAGTACGTTGCCGCCCGCACGCGCCACGCGTACCGCCGGGTACTTGCCCATGGCCACCGTGTCTTCGTCGATGGTGACCGTGCCCAGCGCTCCCCTCAGGGCGGCCATGCCCTTGGCGGCATTGGCCAGTGCGTTCTCGTAGCTCAGATCGAGCAGTTTTGCCGTCGCGTCGGCCTGATCGCCGAGGGCGCTCTGGGTCTGCTCCATCGCAGCGCGATTGCTCGATACCGACACGACCGCAATCAGTGCGACAAAAATGACCGCGCAGAGCAGGCCGATCGATATCGAGAGCTGGCTGACAACCGACATACGGTTGAATGAAATCATGGCTCGTCTCCTGTGCATCCGTGCTGGGCGGAATGCCCAGCCGAACGATTCATCGTGTCTGGATTACGGCACGATTGTTAAAAACTGGAGCGTCAAGTCACTGATTCGATTCGACAGCCGGCCGCAGCGAGGCGCGCGAGCACCCCGTCGGGGCCTGCAAGGTGGGAGGCGCCGAAGGCGGCAAAGACGCCGCCGACACGGATTTCCGGCAGCAGCCGCTCGGCGAAGCGGGCGTTGCGCGCGCCGAGCAGGGACTGCATGAACAGCCGGGCATGCTCGCGCAGCGCCGGGTCCTCGGACATCAGGCCGCTGTTGATACGCGACAGTTCGCCCACCTCGCCGGCCAGCCAGGCGACGGTCATCGGCTCGATCGCGGCCTGCAGGCGGTCGTGCCGGCGCGCGGCGTCGATCAGCAGCGCGATCTGGGTCTTCTCCGGCAGCAGCGCGATGGCGTCGATCTGTTCCTGCACCTGCTCCAGCGGCCGCACGGCCACCTTCTGCGCGCGCGCCAGCGTGATCAGTGCTTCGTCGAGCGACGGTTGCTGTGCGGCCACCGGCTGCAGCAGCGTCAGCAGCGCCGCCCACGGGCGCAGGCGCACGGCCACCCGCGGATCGACGCCGTGCAGCGCCAGCGTTTTTTCGATGCGCGGCCACTTCGCCCGGCCGACCCGACGCGGCAGGTCGTCGCTGCCATAGACGCTGGCCGCCTGGTAGATGGACACCGCCTCGGCGTCGGTCACCAGTTCCGGCATGAAAAGACGGGCCTCGGCAATGCGCGCGCGCAGCGGTGACGCACGCGCCAGCACGCGCGGATCGCCACTGTGCAGCGTGCCGTAAAGGTGGCTCACCGGCGCGTCGCCGCTGCGCACCGCCCACAGCAGCCCGCGCGAATAATCCGCTTCCGCCGCGCGCAGTCGCGACGGCAGGGCGGCGAGCGCGGCCAGCTGCAGCAGGAAGCGGCGGCGATCCATTGTTTACAGCACCCAGGCGCCGCGGATGGCGGCAATGCCGTGCGCACCGCAGTCCTGGGCGCGCGCAAGATGGCTGTCGTCGAGGCCGCCGATGGCGAACACCGGCAGCGGGCTGCCGGCGAGCAGCGCCGCAAGGCCGTCCCAGCCCAGGGTGTCGCCCCCGGGGTGGCTGGCGGTCGGCAGCACCGAACCGGCGACCGCGTAGTCCAGGCCCAGGCGAACCGCCTGCGCCAGCTCGTCCGCCGTGTGGCAGGAGGCGCCGACCCACTCGAAATCGGGCCGCACGGCAAGCCCCGCCAGCTGGGCGGCCTTCAGGTGCAGGCCGTCGGCGCCCAGCTCCTTCGCCATTTCGACGCTGCCATTCAGCACCGCCGGGCAGCCGTGGTCGCGCGCAATCCGTATCGCCTCTCGCGCGAAGCCGAGCGCCGGGGAGTCAAGCACCGGCTCGCGGATCTGCAGCAGCAGTCGGCCGCGGCGGCAGGCCTGGTGGATCGCGTCGAGCTGGGCGGCAGCGCCGATCTGGAAGGCGTGCGTCACCGCCATCCGCGACGGCAGGCGCAGCGATTTCATGACCGGGCCGTTGGCCGGCAGCATCGGCGACACGGTGAGCGCATCGGCGGACTGCCAGGCCAGCGCACTGTGCACGTGGTCATGCACGCGGCCGCTCCAGCGCTCGACGCGGAAGAAATGCAGCCGCACGTGCGCGTGCTCGTACTCGTGAGTCAGCGTGATCCACGGCGTGCAGTGCTCGACGCGGATGCCCAGTTCCTCGTCCAGTTCGCGCTTCAGCGCGTCGACCGGCGCCTCGCCCTTTTCCACCTTGCCGCCCGGAAACTCCCAGTAGCCCGGGTAGAAGGTGCCGGGCGCGCGCTGGCCGAGCAGGAACTCCCGGCTGTGCGGTCCGTCGCGGAAGATGACGGCGGCCGCCACGGCCACCTGCTTGCGTTCGCTCATTACTTGCCCCGCGCGGCGTGCTGGCCGGCCCAGTCACGCGCGAACTGCCAGGCGACGCGGCCGCTGCGGGCGCCGCGTTCGAGCGACCACAGCAGTGCGGCGCTGCGCGCGGCTTCGATGTCGGCCGCGCTCAGACCGAATCTCTTGAGCCAGTGGTTCACGATGTTCAGGTAGGCGTCCTGGTCGAAGGGGTAGAAGGACAGCCACAGCCCGAAACGTTCGGACAGCGACACCTTTTCCTCGATTGCCTCGCCCGGGTGCACCTCGCCGTCGACGTGCTTGGCCTCGCGGTTCTCCGAAAAGTACTCGGGCATCAGGTGGCGCCGGTTCGACGTCGCGTAAATGAGCACGTTGTCGAGCACCGCTGACACCGAACCGTCGAGGATGCTCTTCAGCGCCTTGTAGCCCGGTTCGCCGGATTCGAAGGACAGGTCGTCGCAGTAGATGATGAAGCGCTCGGGCCGGCTGGCGATCAGGTCGGTGATGTCCGGCAGGTCGGTCAGGTCGTCACGGTCGACCTCGATCAGGCGCAGGCCCTTCTTCGCGTATTCGTTCAGCAGCGCCTTCACCAGCGAGCTCTTGCCGGTGCCGCGGGCGCCTGTGAGCAGCACGTTGTTGGCCGGTTTGCCGTCGACGAACTGCTGCGTGTTGGCCTTGATGCGCGCCTTCTGCACGTCAATGTCGCGCAGGTCCGTCAGGCGCAGCTTGTGCGGATGGGCGACCGCCTCCAGCCGGCCGCGGCCGTTGCTGCGACGCCAGCGGAAGGCGATCGCCTTCCAGTCCGGTTCGACCGGTGCCGGCGGCAGGATCTGCTCCAGCCGGTCGAACAGCGCGTGCGCACGCGCGATCAGGCTTTCGAAACCATCACGGCTGTTCACGGTCACCCTCCTTGTTGCCGGACGGGGTGGCGCCGTTGTCGTCGGCGGAGTCCTTCTCCTTCTTGGGCAGGGTCCACCACAGGATGAACAGGAAAAGCGCCAGCGCGGTGCCGGCTTCGAGCAGGAATAACCACATGGGAATGAAGCTTTCGTTGTCGTCGCACCCGCCTGTCGGGCAGGTGCTCGTTATCATTGCGCACTCGGCGCTCGCGGGCGCACCAATCTAAATAAATCCCGATGTTCCAGCAAATCCGCCTGCGCAGCGCAGGTGTCCTGATCTGTATGTCGCTGCTGCTGGCGGCCTGTGCCGGCACGCCGAAGCCGGCGCCCCGTGTGGAACCGGCGCCGGTCGCCGCCCCGGTGTGTCCGCCTGCGCCGCAGCCCGTTCCGCAGAGCTGTCCGGCATGCCCGGCCTGCGCCGCCTGCCCGGTGTGCCCGCCGCCACCGGCTCCCGAGGCGAAGCCGCTGCCACCGAAGCTGGTGGCGGCCGAGTGGGCCGCGCTCGAAGGCTGGAGCGACGACGACCTGCGCGAATCCCTGCCGGCGCTGCACGCATCGTGCAGCGCGGTGGCGAACAAGCCGGGCTGGGCGGAGCCCTGCGCCGCGCTGGTCATGCTCGATGCGACAGACCGCGCCGCGGTGCGTGCGTTCTATGAATCCTTCTTCCGCCCCTGGCAACTGCTCAATGGCGACGGCAGCGATCAGGGTCTGGTCACCGGCTATTACGAACCGCTGCTGAAAGCCAACCGCACGCGCGGCGGCGCATACAAGTACGCGATCCACGGCGTGCCGGACGACCTACTGGTGATCGATCTGGCCAGCGTGCATCCCGACCTGAAGAACATGCGGCTGCGCGGCCGGCTCGATGGTCGCAAGGTCGTGCCCTACTGGACGCGCGCCGAACTGGATGCCCGCGCCGCCGAACTCGACCGCAAGGCGCTGTTCTGGGCAGCCGATGCGATCGACGTGTTCTTCCTGCAGGTGCAGGGTTCGGGTCAGGTGGAATTGCCGGACGGCAGCCGGGTGCGTGTCGGTTATGCCGACCAGAACGGCCACCCCTACCAGTCCATCGGCCGCTGGCTGGTGGACCAGGGCGAACTGAAGCTCGAACAGGCGTCGATGCAGGGCATACGCGAGTGGGCGCGCGCCAATCCGTCGCGTGTCGCGACCATGATGGCGGCCAATCCAAGCTATGTGTTCTTCCGCGAACTGCCGATAGGCAAGCAGGCGCCCGGCCTGCCCGAAGGCCCGCTCGGCGCGCTCGGCGTGCCGATCGCCGGAGGGCGCGTCATCGCCATCGATCCGCGCAGCGTGCCGCTCGGCGCGCCGGTGTGGCTGGACACCACGCGCCCGAACAGCAGCCAGCCGCTGCGTCGGCTCATGATGGCGCAGGACACCGGCGGCGCCATCAAGGGTGGCGTGCGCGCCGACTTCTTCTGGGGCTTCGGGCCGGAGGCCGGCGCACAGGCGGGGAAGATGAAGCAGCAGGGAAGGATGTGGGTGCTGCTGCCGAATGGCGTGACGCCGGGGAACTGACGCAGGGCGTTGCACCGCCCGTCCGTTCGGCAGGCGCGGTGCGTGCGCTGCGAAACCCCCAGGTTACGGAGGCGAGCTTTGCACAGCTCGCCCGTTCGGCAGGCGCAGCGCATGCGCTGCGAAACCCCTGCCTCACCCCAGCGTGGTATCGAGCACCATCATCACCATGAAGCCCGCCATCAGCCCCAGCGTGGCCGCTTTTTCGTGGCCGTTGCGGTGGGTTTCCGGGATGACTTCGTGCGACACGACGAAAATCATCGCGCCGGCGGCGAGGCCGAGCCCACCGGGGTAGAACAGCGCGAAGCTGCTGGACAGCCCGACGCCGATCAGTGCGCCCAGCGGTTCCATGAAACCGCTCAGCGCGGCGATGCCCACCGCCTTCAGCGGCGACATGCCGACCGCGCGCAGCGCGACCGCGACGGCGAGGCCTTCCGGAATGTCCTGTATCGCAATCGCGGTCGACAGCGGCAGGCCGACTGTCATGTCCGCCTGCGAGAAGGACACGCCCATCGCCATGCCTTCCGGCAGGTTGTGCAGCGCGATGGCATTGACGAACAGCCAGACGCGGCCCATCCGCGTTTCCGGGCCGCAACTGCCGCAGTGCTCGTGCTCGTGCGGCGTCATCGCGTCGAGCATCATCATCAGCCAGACGCCGAGTGCCATGCCGGTGACCACCACCGCTGCGCCCAGGCTGCGTGAGCCGGTCAGGTCTTCGCCGGCGGCCAGGCCGGGCACGATGAGCGAGAAGGAGGAGGCGGCCAGCATCATGCCGGCGCCGAAGCCGAGCAGCACGTCGGAACCGCGCTGGCCGAGCGAGCGCAGGCCCAGCGCGGGGGCTGCACCGATGGCGGTCGCGGCGAAGCCGGCCAGTCCGGCCAGCAGGCCCAGACGCATGGCCTGCGGCGTGCGCGAATCGGCGAAGGCCCAGGACAGCAGGGCCAGCACGGCCGCCAACCCGATCATCAGCATGAACTGCAGCGCCGGGTCGAGACGCATCCACGGAAAGAGCGGGCCGGGGCGCGGCGCGTCCGGCGAGGTGGCGGGGGTCGGGTCCATGGCGGTCACCGCAAAGGCATGTTCGTGCACTGCATCATAAATGCGCGCCTCAGGCGCGCACCTCAAGATTCGCTGGATCGTGAGGTGCGTCTGCGCCTGCGACGTGGTCGACCACGATGCTGCCGACGATGTCGCCCTCGACGTTGACCACGGTGCGGACCGCATCAAGCAGCCGGTCTATCGGCAGCAGGATGGCGATCGCCTCGGCCGGCAGCCCGACCGACTGCAGCACCATCACCATGGTCACCATGCCGGCACTCGGAATGCCCGGTGCGCCGACCGCAGCCAGCATCGACATCACGCAGACGACGATCTGCTGACCGGCGCTCAGTTCGATGCCGACCAGACTGGCGATGAACAGCGCGGCGGCCGCTTCGTACAGCGCCGTGCCGTCCATGTTCATCGTCGTGCCGACCGGTACGACGAAGCCGACGGTGGCGGGGCGCACGCCGAAATGCTGCTGCGTGACGCGCATCGTGATCGGCATCGTCGCCGAACTGGAACTGGTGGCCAGCGCGGTCAGGAAGGATTCGCGACCGCCGCGCCACAGCGCCAGCGGTGTCACGCGGGTGATCAGCCACAGCAGGCCGGGCAGCACGATCACGCCATGCAGCAGCGTGGTGCCAAGCACCACGGCGACGAAGCGCGCCATCGTTTCCAGCAGCGCCAGATCCTGTGTCGCGATCAGTCTGGCCAGCAGCGCGGCGATGCCCCAAGGCGCCAGTTTCATGATGGCGCCGACGATGCGCAGCGACAGGTCCTGCATCTCTTCCATGCCGCGATTGATGATCGGGTAGCGGTCGCCCGCCTGCACCAGCGCGATGCCGAGGATCAGCGCGAACACGACCAGCGCGACGATCTCGCCGTTGGCCAGTGCGGAGAACGGGTTCTTGAACAGACCGGTCAGGAACTGCTGGACGAAGTCGGGAAACGGCAGCTGCTTTGCCTGGAAGCCGGCCAGCGCGTCGGCGAACATGTCGAGGTGCATGCCGGCCCCCGGCTTGAATACATTCGCCGCCGTGATACCGAGAATGACCGCGATGGTGACGGTGAGCAGGTAGAACAGCAGCGTGGTCACCCAGACGCGGCGGATGTTGCCGTGCTGGCGCAGGTGGGCGACGCCGACCACGATGGACGAGAACACCAGCGGCACCAGCACCATCTTCAGCAGCGCGACGAAGATGCCGCCGATCAGCCCGGCGAGGTAAAGCCCCTGCACGCGCGTCGTGGCCTCGTCCGGCAGTGCGCCGAGGGCGAGGCCAAGGCCGACGCCGATCAGTGCGCCGAGCAGGATTTGCGTGTTCATCGTCAGCCGCATGCGCTTTTCTCCGCGATTTTTCCCGACCATACCATTGGCGCCCACCGATGAAACCAAGTGCGTGAGCCGCAGTCGGAAGCGCAGCCAGCGTTTCAGCCTGCCGACCGGAGCCCGCCATGAGAACAACGATCGCCGCCCTCGGATTCGCCCTTGCCGCCTGTTCGGCGCAGGCGATGAACATCGCCACCGCCATCCAGACCACGGTGCGGGTGCAGGCCGAACAGCCGGACGGATCGATCTCGATCGGCAGCGGTGTCGTGCTGCCGGGGCAGCGGGTGGCGACCGCCTGCCACGTGATCGCCGGCGCGAAGTCGCTGAAAGCCAGTTATCAGTACGTGGCCAAGCCGGCCAGCGTGGTTCGTCGCGACGACTGGCGCGACCTGTGCGTGCTGTCGGTGCCGGAACTGGTGGCTCCGGCGGCGAAGATCGCCCGTGCAGGCGACCTGAAGCCCGGTGACCGCCTGCTCGGTTTCAACGGCGCCTACGGCGTCGATGTACGTCTGCTGGTCGGTGCGCTGGACCGCACCTTCGCGATGGATGGCGCGCCGGTGATGCAGGTGAGCGTGCCCTTTGCCATCGGCGACAGCGGCGGCGGCCTGTTCAACGTGGCCGGCGAACTGGTCGGCATCCTCGCCTTCGTCGCGAAGACGGCGGGTGAGGAGCGCTACGCAATCCCGATCGAATGGCTGGAGGCGGACATCGACGCCACGCGCACGGTGCCGTTCTGGAAGGCCGCGCCGGCCGACATGCCGGACTTCCTGCGGCCGCAGGAACGCTGATTGCACGCGATCGGGGCCGTGGTCCCGACCCGCGACGCGCGCCCGGTTGCCCATCGCCGGTGGCGCCGCGTCTGCAGAATCCGTCGTCGCTGCTAAGCTCGCGACCAACTCACCGAACTCCGTCCATCGTGTCCCGCAAAAGCTATCGTCCCGTGGCCGCCGCGCCCGAAGCCGCCATCCGCCTGCGTGGCGTGCGGCAGAACAATCTGAAGAACCTCGACGTCGACTTTCCGCTCGGCAAGCTCACGGTCGTGACCGGCGTGTCCGGTTCCGGCAAGTCCTCGCTGGTGTTCGACACGCTGTATGCCGAAGGCCAGCGCCGCTACGTCGAAACCTTCTCGCCCTACGCGCGGCAGTTCCTCGACCGCATGGACGCGCCTCAGGTGGACCGCATCGAAGGCGTGCCGCCGGCCATCGCGATCGACCAGACCAACCAGGTGCGCACTTCGCGTTCGACGGTCGGCACGATGACCGAACTGAACGATCACCTGAAACTGCTGTTTGCCCGGGTGGCCACGCTGCACTGCCGCTGCTGCGGCAAGCCGGTGCAGGCCGACAGCGCCGACCGCATCGCACACCGGATCGCCGAACGTGCCGCAGCCGCCGGTGATCCGCGGCTGGCGGTGACCGCGCCGGTCACCGTGCCCGACAACTTCACCGACGCCGAAGTGCAGGGCTGGCTGGAGCGCCAGGGCTACACCCGCATCCACGCGCGCGACGGCAATGTGCTGCAGGTCGTGCAGGACCGCTTCCGCGCCGGCAATGCCGGCGAGTCGCGCATCGCCGAGGCGGTCGAGGCGGCGCTGAAGCTCGGTCACGGCCGCATGCACGTGCAGCTGCTGGACAGCGAGGGCGGCGAGCGCTGGGCCTTCTCGAACACGCTGCACTGCGCCGACTGCGACATCGCCTACAGCCCGGCCATGCCGGCCACCTTCTCGTTCAATTCGCCGATTGGCGCCTGCGAAACCTGCCGCGGTTTCGGCCGCGTCATCGGCATCGATTTCGGCCTGGTCATTCCGGACGGCCGCAAGACCTTGCGCGGCGGTGCGGTGAAGCCCTGGCAGACCGAGTCCTACAACGAGTGCCAGACCGACCTGGAAAAGCTGGCGCCGAAGTACGGTGTGCCGCTCGATGTACCGTTCAACGAGCTGTCGCCTGAACACCGCCAGTGGGTGCTCGAAGGCGACCCGAAATGGAAGAGCTGGCAGAAGTCCTGGCCGGGTACCTGGTATGGCGTGCGTCACTTCTTCGAGTGGCTGGAAACCAAGGCCTACAAGATGCACATCCGGGTGCTGCTGTCGCGCTACCGGGCCTATACGCCGTGCCCGGCCTGCGGCGGCAGCCGGCTCAAGCCGGATGCGGCGCTGTGGAAGATAGAAGGCCAGTCGATACATGACCTGATGCGTTGGCCGGTGGTGAAGCTGCGCGCGATGATGGACGCGCTGGTCCTGCCGCCGCCGCTGGATTCGGCCACCGAAGAACTGATGGCGGAAATCCGCACCCGGCTCGGCTATCTGTGCACCGTCGGCCTGGGCTATCTGAACCTCGACCGCCAGTCGCGCACGCTGTCCGGCGGCGAGGTGCAACGCATCAACCTGACGACCGCGCTCGGCACTTCGCTGGTGAATACGCTGTTCGTGCTGGACGAGCCGTCGATTGGCCTGCACCCGCGCGACATGGAGCGGGTGATCGGCGTGATGCAGCGACTGAAGGACGCCGGCAACACGCTGGTGGTGGTCGAGCACGACCCGCAGATCATGCGCCACGCCGACCGCCTGCTCGACATCGGCCCGGGTGCCGGCACGCGCGGCGGGCACATCGTGTTCGACGGCGCGCCGGCCGCGATGGCCGGCGCCGACACGCTGACCGCCGACTACCTGGCTGGCCGCCGCAAGGTCGATGCCGCGCTCGGCAGCCGCCGGGCGGTCGATGCCGTCACGCCGCGCCTGCTGCTGCGCGGCGCGCGTGCGCACAATCTGAAGAACGTCGACATCGCGATTCCGCTCGGCCGCCTGGTCGCGGTGACCGGCGTGTCCGGCTCCGGCAAGTCCACGCTGATCCAGGACGTGCTGCACCCGGCGCTGCTGAAGCATTACGGCCGGCCGACCGAAACGGCCGGCGAACACGACGCGCTCGAAGGGCTGGAACACATCGCCGACGTGGTGATGGTGGACCAGTCGCCGATCGGCAAGAGTGCGCGCTCCAACCCGGTCACCCACGTCGGCGCCTTCGACCCGGTACGCGAACTGTTCGCGCTGCAGGCCGAGGCGAAACAGCGCGGCTACACCGCCGGCACCTTCTCGTTCAACGCTGGCAAGGGTCGCTGCCCGACCTGTGGCGGCACCGGTTTCGAACACGTCGAAATGCAGTTCCTGTCCGACGTGTATCTGCGCTGCCCGGACTGCGACGCGACACGCTACCGCGCAGAGGTGCGCGAAATCAGGCTCGACGGCCGCGGCATTTCCGACGTGCTGGCAATGACCGTGCGCGACGCGCTGGACTGGCTGCGCGATCTGGCCGACCTCGAACCCAAGCTGCGCCGCCACGCCGACAACGCGGTGAACGGCCTGCAGGCGCTGATCGACGTCGGTCTGGACTACGTGACACTGGGCCAGCCGGTGCCCACGCTGTCCGGCGGCGAGGCGCAGCGGCTGAAGCTGGCCGGCTTCCTGGCCGAGGCGGCGAACGTGAAGGGCGCCAAGGGCGCGAAGAAAGGTTCTGCAGAGGGAGGAAAGCTTTTCCTGCTTGATGAGCCGACCACCGGCCTGCACTTCGACGACATCGCACGCCTGCTCGGCGCCTTTGCCAAGCTGCTCGACGCCGGCCACACGGTGCTGGTGATCGAGCACAACCTCGACGTGATCGCGGCGGCCGACTGGCTGATCGACCTCGGTCCCGAGGCGGGCGAGGATGGCGGCCAGCTCGTGTTCGAAGGCACGCCGGCGCAGATCATCGGCTGCGCTGCATCGCATACCGGGCGCGCGCTGGCCGAGTACCGGCTGGCGGATACCTTCTCGCAGGCCGCGCACGAGGTGGCGCCGGTCGAGCAGCAGGACGCGGCGCACAGCGCATTGCGTGCCCGCGCCGCGAACAGCATCGTCGTGCACCGTGCACGCGAGCACAACCTGAAGAACATCGAGGTCGACATTCCGCGCGACCGCTTCACCGTGGTGACCGGCGTGTCCGGCTCCGGCAAATCGACGCTGGCTTTCGACATCGTGTTCGGCGAAGGTCAGCGGCGCTACCTCGAGTCGCTGAACGCCTACGCACGTCAGTTCGTGCAGCCGGAGAGCAAGCCCGACGTCGACGGCGTGTTCGGCATTCCGCCGGCGGTGGCGATCGCGCAGCGCACCAGCCGCGGCGGTCGCAAGAGCACGGTGGCCACGCAGACCGAGATCTACCACTTCCTGCGCCTGATGTACGTGAAGCTGGGCGTGCAGCACTGCCCGGACTGCGGCTGTGCGATCGCGCCGCAGAGCGAGGACGCGATGGTGGCGCGCATCCTGCGCGAGCGGCGCGGCCAGCACATCGGTCTGCTGGCGCCGCTGGTGATCAACCGCAAGGGCTATTACACCGAACTGGCGCGCTGGGCGAAGTCGCACGGCCACACCCATCTGCGCGTCGATGGCGAATTCCTGCCGACCGCGCCGTGGCCGCGGCTGGATCGATTCAAGGAACACACGATAGAACTGCCGATCCGCGATTTCGTCGTGAACGAACGCGACGAGCGCACGCTGCGCGACGCGGTGCGGCAGGCGCTCGAACACGGCAAGGGCGTGCTGCACCTGATGTCGCCGCTGGACCGACTGGGACAGCCGGACGCGCCGGTGCCGACCGTCGAGGTGTATTCGACCCAGCGCGCCTGCCCGAGCTGCGGCACCGGTTTCGCCGAACTCGATCCGCGCCTGTTTTCGTTCAACTCGAAGCATGGCTGGTGCGCCAAGTGCATGGGCACCGGCCTCAAGCTGCAGGGTTTCGACGCCGAACAGACCGGCGAGGAAGCGACCTGGAACGAGTGGCAGGACGGGGAGCCGGAAGAATGCCCGGCCTGCCATGGCGAGCGGCTGAACCCGGTTGCGCGCAATGTGAAGCTGTTCGGCCAGTCGATCGCGCAGCTGAGTGCGCAGCCGGTGTCGGCACTGCAGACCGCCATTGCCGGCTGGTCGCTCGAAGGCCGCGAAGGCGAGATTGCGCGCGACGTGATCGCGGAGTTGAACAGTCGGCTGCACTTCCTCAGCGAAGTCGGACTTGGCTATCTGTCGCTGGACCGCGCCGCACCGACGCTGTCGGGTGGCGAGGCGCAGCGCATTCGCCTCGCTGCCCAGCTCGGCTCGAACCTGCGCGGCGTCTGCTATGTGCTCGACGAACCGACCATAGGCCTGCATCCGCGCGACAACCAGGTGCTGCTCGACACGCTGGTGAAGCTGCGCGACAAGGGCAACACGCTGCTGGTGGTCGAGCACGACGAGGACACGATACTGCGCGCCGACCACGTGATCGACCTCGGCCCGGGCGCCGGGCGGCTCGGCGGCGAGGTGATTGCCGAAGGCCACGCCAGCGATCTGGCGAAGAAGCCGGAATCCATCACCGGCCGTTTCCTCGCCCGTCCGCTGGACCACAGTTTCAAACCGCGGCGTCCGGTCGCCGACGACACGCCGTCGCTGCTCGTACGCGGCGCCACGCTGCACAACCTGAAGGGCATGGACGTGCGGGTGCCGCTCGGCCGGCTGGTGGTGATGACCGGCGTGTCCGGCTCCGGCAAGTCCTCACTCGCGCGCGACGTGCTGCGCGACGGCGTCGCGCAGCGGCTGAACGACCCGAAGGCTGCGCTCACCGGCTGCACCGACATCGAAGGCTGGGGCGCGCTAGGCCGCGTGCTCGAAGTCGATCAGACGCCGATCGGCAAGACGCCGCGTTCCTGCCCGGCGACCTATATCGGTTTCTGGGACGCGATACGCAAGCTCTACGCCGACACCCAGGATGCGCGCGAACGCGGCTTTACCGCCGCGCGCTTCTCGTTCAATACCGGCCCCGGCCGCTGCCCGGTGTGCGAGGGCCAGGGGCTGCGACAGATCGAAATGTCCTTCCTGCCCGACGTGCGCGTACTGTGCGAAGCGTGCAACGGCGCGCGCTTCAATTCGGAAACGCGTGCCGTCATCTGGCGCGGCAAGAGCATTGCCGACGTGCTGGCGATGAGCGTGGACGAGGCGGTCGAATTCTTCGCCGCACACCGCAAGCTGGCCGACACGCTGAAGCTGATGCAGGAGGTCGGCCTCGGTTACCTGACGCTGGGCCAGCACAGCCCCACGCTGTCCGGCGGCGAGGCGCAGCGCATGAAACTGGTGACCGAACTGGCGAAGTCGCCGGCCGACCCGAACGACCCGGCCAATGCCCGGAGGGGCCGCGGCAACCCGCACACGCTGTACGTACTGGACGAGCCGACCACCGGCCTGCACATGGCCGACATCGCCAAGCTGATCGGCGTGCTGCACCGGCTGGTCGATGCCGGTCATTCGGTGGTGGTGATCGAGCACGACCTCGACCTGATGGCCGAGGCGGACTGGATCATCGATCTCGGCCCGGAAGGCGGCGACGGCGGCGGTCGCGTGGTGGCGGCCGGTGCGCCGGCCGATCTGCTGGCGCAGGCTGCCACATCGCACACGGCTCGCGAGCTGGCGCGTTTCCGCGCCGCGCGGCATCGCTGACAACTCGGACGCTCTCATTGCCGGTCGGCCTCTCGTGTCGCCGACGTCGGCCGGCTCCGCCGCCCGGGTTCGCCGATTCCTACAAGCCGGCTGACGGCCGACAACCAGAATGCAGGGTGTGACAGCGGGTCTGGAGTCTGGCGCGCGTCCGGTAACGATTTGAAGCATGTCGATTACACGTGGCAGTCTGCGCCCAGCCCTCCGCACCCGTTGAAATCACTGTTCACTACGCGGAGACACGACGATGAAAAAGATGATGATGACTGCCGCTCTGGCCCTGTCCGCACTGCCGGCGCTGGCCGCCGACGTCGGTGTGTCGATCTCGATCGGACAGCCCGGCTTCTATGGCCATATCGACATCGGCGACTATTACCCGCGCCCGCGTCTGATCTACCCGCAGCCGGTGGTCATCGTGTCCGGCCCGCATCTGCCGCCGCCGGTCTACATGCACGTACCGCCCGGCCATGCGAAGAACTGGCGCAAGTACTGCGGTCGTTACGAGGCCTGTGGCCGCCCGGTCTACTTCGTGCAGGACAGCTGGTACAACGACGTCTATGTGCCGCGCTATCGCGAGCGTCACGCCTATCGCGAGGTGCGCCACGATCATCACGACGCGCATCAGCATTACGATCGGCACGACCGCGATGATCACCGCCGTGGCGGCTACGACGATCACCGCGGCGGCAAGCACGACAAGGGCGGTCGTGGGCACGGCGGCGGTCCGGGCAACGGAAATGGCAACGGCAATGGCCGGGGACGCGATTGATTGGTGCGGGTGCACACTGTTCGACCCGGGAACACAGTGCGCCGGGCGACAGGGATATTTTCCCGGTATGGCCGGGAAAATATCCCAATTTGTCACCCTTCTGAACGGCTTCCGGGAAACTTTCCCGGGCGAAGGCTAGACTTCGGATACTGCAGCGCAACACGCTGCGGACCCCATTCTGGCATACCGAAAAAGGAGAACACACCATGAAGAGCGCTCACCTGCTGGCTACCCTGCTCATCACTGCGGGCCTCGCCGCACCGGCATTCGCGGAACATCACATGCCGAAGACCTCGGCAGGTCTCGAAAAGTGCATGAAGGCGGCACTGAAGGCCAAGGCCGGCCAGATCGTCAAGGTCGAGCTGAAGAAGGAAGCGGGCGAAGGTTACATCTATGAATTCGATATCGAGACGCCGGATGGCAAGGCATGGGATGTCGAGTGCGCGGGCAAGTCGGGCAAGGTGGTCGAGGTCGAGGAAGAAGTGACCAAGGATCACCCGAAGTTCGCTGGCGCCAAGGTGAACGAGGCTGCCGCCCGCGAGATCGCGCTGAAGAAGGTGCCGGGCGAGATCGTCGAGGTCGAGTACGAGATCGAGCCGGACGGCAAGGGCTCTTACGAGTTCGACATCAAGACCGCCGACGGCAAGGAAGTAAAGCTTGAAGTCGATACCGAATCCGGTGAAGTGGTGTCCCAGTCGGACGAGAAGTGGCAGATCGGCAAGGAGTGATGCCGGTCGGCAGGTCCGCCGGACGGATCTGAAGAAGGGGCGGCCTGGGGCCGCCCTTTTTTTTGCCCTGATCAGGGGCGCAAGGCCGCGGATACCGCCTTTTCACGCGCTTTCGTGGTGCGTGAATGCACCATGAAAGTGATTTTCAATCAATTGCTTAACTTCTGTTTTTCGCTGCCGTTCTGAGCTCGAAACCATTAGAACGGAGCTGACCGATGTCCTGCCCGCAGTCCTTGCTTCCCCATATGCGCAGCGTGCTCGCCTGCGAACGCGAACTGTCCGAACTGCGCTTCACCTGGCGACTGATCGAGACCACGGCCAAGATGGTCTGCCCGGCGGAGGCGAAAACCATCCTGCCGGCCATGGCCAGCACGCGCGAGGCCTTCGGCAGGCTGGAGACCGAACTGGTGCGTGCGCTGGCTGCCGAGAACGTCAACAAGGTGGTGCTGCAGATGCGTGCGCGGGCGCGCGCGGTCGTCGATGTGGTGGTGCGCAATCTGTACGAGCGCACGGCCGACGTCGGCTTTCTCGCCACCGACGACGACATCCGCGGTTTCCTGCGTGCCAACGCGAACGGCCGCGAGCGGCTGGAGGCGCGCCTGCACGAATACATCCGCAAGTACTCGGTGTACGACGCCATCTTCGTGCTCGATCTGCGTGGCGATGTGCGAGCCGCCATTGGTGCATTGCCCGAATCGACGGCGGGCGATCCGGCGCTGCTCGAACGCGCGCTCGCGGCACCGGGTTACGTCGAACATTTCGGGCGCTGCGCGCTGCTGCCGGGACGCGAACGCGCGCTGGTCTACGCGCGACGCATCGACGATACCGACGGGCGGGCGCTTGGCGTGCTCTGTCTGTCCTTCCGTTTCGACGACGAGATGGCCGGCATCTTCCGTACCTTCCGTCGCCCGCGCGATCGGGCGGTCATGCTGCTGCTCGATGCCGACGGACACGTCATCGCCAGCAGCGATCCCGACCACTTACCGCTCGGCCGCACACCGGAGGCCGCCACCGGCGCCGACGGTGCGCTGATCGACTTCGGCGGTCGCGAGTACATTGCCTGCACCTGCGAGGCGACCGGTTACCAAGGCTACGCGGGCCCTGGCTGGCGCGGTCATGTCATGGTGCCGGCCGAATCGGCCTTTCGCGAAGAGGCGGTCGCGCTGCAAGGGGCGGGGGCACAGTCGTCCGGCCTGAACTGCGGCGAACTGGCAGCCATCGAGGCGCAGGCGGGGGCGATCAAGGACGCGCTGAACCGGGTCGTCTGGAATGGACAGGTGATGGCTGGCGGGCGTCGTGGAGATTCGCTGAAGCTGAAGTCCATGCTGCAGCAGATCAGCGAAACCGGCGAGCGCATGCGCGCAGTGTTCTCGCGTGCGCTGGCTGCGCTGTCCGACACCATCATGTCCTCGACGCTGCAGGATCTGCAGTTCGTGTCGCGGCTGATGATGGACGTGATGGACCGCAATCTGTACGAGCGCGCCAACGACTGCCGCTGGTGGGCGCTGGCGCCGGCCTTGCGCGAGGCGCTCGCCAGCGGTCGCGGCGGCCCATCGCTGGGCGCACTGCTCGACGACATCAACCGGCTCTACACGGTGTATGACCGGCTCTTCGTATATGGCGCGGACGGGCGCATCGTCGCGTCCAGCACGCTGTCCGGCGCGGCGGACGACACCGTTGGCCGGCAGGTCGACGGGCGTGTCGTCGACGCGGTGATCCGGCTGGCCAGCACGCAGAGCTATGCCGTGTCGCCATTCGAAGCCAGTCCGCTGCATCGTGAAGCGCCGACCTACATCTACCACGCGGCCATCCGCGCGCCGGGCGACGACACGCGCGTGGTCGGCGGCATCGGCATCGTGTTCGAATCGGCGCGCGAGTTCAGGGCCATGCTGAGTGAACTGCTGCCGGCGCGCGACGGCGTGTGGGCCGCCTTCTGCGAGCGCGATGGCCGGGTTGTCGCCAGCACGCGGCAGGATCTTGAGCCGGGAAGCCGGCTGGATCTGGGCGAGCTCGCCGCCGGACTCGATGCGGGCGCCAGCCGCCATGCACTGATCGATTTCGACGGCGTACGCCATATGGCCGGTGTTGCGTTGTCGGCGGGCTATCGCGAATACAAGACGACCGGTGATTACCGTAACGATCTGGTCGCCGTCGTCGCTCTGGCGCTGCCGGAGGCCTCCGCGACCGCCCGCGACACGGACGCCGGCCCGGGTGAAACCGAAAGCGGCGTCCGCCCCGGCGAGGGCGAAGAGTTCGCGGTGTTCCGCCTCGACGACCGGCATCTCGCGGTGAGTGCGGCCCGGGTGCTGGAGGCCGCCGACATCGATCGCGTGCGCCGGATCGGCAGTGGCGAAGGACTGGTGGCCGGCGTGCTGCCGCTCGACGATGCGGGCGGGCTGGAACACGTGCCGGTGGTCAATCTGCGGGTGTTCTTCGACCTGCCGCGCGCAGACGGCCGCGGTCACGTCGTCGTCACGCACTGTGCGCGTGGTCGCCTCGGACTGGTGGTGGACGATCTGATCAGCGTGACCGAGTGCGGTCCGAACGACATCCGGCCGGTTCCCGAGATGGTCGCCGGGCGCTTCCGCTGGCTCGACCGTCTCATCATCACCGGCCGCGACCGCCCGCTGGTGTCCGCACTCGACCTCGACGCGCTCTACGACATGCTGCGCGACCAGGTCCGTGGCGAGCTGTCGGACGCCGACTGCATGCTGCAGGACGAAGTGCTGAGCGCCTGATCGCGGCAGCTGGACGAAAAAAAGCCCGATCCGCGGATCGGGCTTTTCTCTGCAACCGGAGTGGTGGTGATGGGGGGACTTGAACCCTCGACCTACGGATTATGAATCCGCAAAAAACGCATTTTCCCCAGCCTTTTGCCGATTTATGCGAACATAAAAAGCGAAGAAGAATCAACAATATAAAATCTTAAAGCATTGGTTGGCCTCACCGCGCTTTGGTTGATTTTGGCTACATGGTGGCTACAATATGCAGACGTGTAGCCAAGGAATGAACCATGCAACGCGAACGACTGACCCCGGACCGCATACGCCGCTTTACATGCCCGTCGGAAGCCAAGCAAGCCTTTCTCTGGGATATCGAGGCGCCGCGTCTTGCCGTCCGGGTGACTGTCGGTGGAGCCAAGTCCTTCATCTTTGAATCGAAACTCCATCGCCAAACAGTACGCATGACCATTGGTGACGTACGAAACTGGGACATTGAAAACGCGCGAGCGGAGGCGAGGCGGCTCCAGACGCTGGTCGATCAAGGTACTGATCCGCGAGAAGAGCGAGACGCCAAACTCGCTGCAATCGAGGCGGAACGCGAGCGGACTCATCGCGTTGAAGCGCCCGCCCTCGACGCGTGGGTGGCATATCTTGATGACCGAAAGACGGACTGGGGGGCGCGGACATACGCAGACCACAAGGCAGTCGTCGCAGAGGGTGGCAAGCCGCGGACACGGGGACGGAGGAAAGGGGAAGGCAACACCACCAAGCCGGGCATACTGCGGTCGCTCTTATCTCAGCCATTGGAACGCATCGACACCGACGCAGTTGGCGAATGGCTGAAGGCAGAAGCAGAGAAGCGGCCAACACACGCTGCCTTGGCCTTTCGCCTGCTGCGCGGCTTTCTGAACTGGTGCGCCGAAAGGCGAGAGTATGCCGGAATGGTAAGGGCCGACGCGTGCAAAGCAAAAGTTGTTCGCTCGAAGTTGCCCAAGGGAACCGCAAAGAATGACTGCCTTCAGCGCGAACAATTGGCGCTTTGGTTCGCGCGCGTCAGAGATCTCCCCAATCCCACTCATTCTGCCTATCTCCAGACGCTGCTACTGACTGGAGCACGTCGAGAGGAACTCGCGGGACTGCGATGGGCCGACGTCGACTTCAAATGGAAGAGCCTCACAATCCGTGACAAGGTCGAAGGCGAGCGAACGATCCCGCTCACGCCGTATGTGGATAGCCTTCTACGCAACCTGAAGGATCGCCACGACGCAGAGGCCCGAAAGGTAGTTAGGTTGCGCGGTTCAGAGAATGCGGTGGAGAGGGAAAAGGCAGAACGTGCCTTGCCCTGGGTTTTCAGCAGTCCGAGTGCCGCCTCCGGGCGGCTTCAAGAACCACGTATCGCGCACAATAAGGCACTAAACGCTGCAGGGCTGCCGCCGCTTTCCCTGCACGGTTTGCGCCGGTCCTTCGGCACGCTATCAGAATGGGTCGAAGTGCCCACCGGCATCGTTGCGCAAATCATGGGGCACAAGCCATCCGCTATTGCAGAGAAGCACTATCGGCGCAGACCATTGGATATGTTGCGTAAATGGCATACTTCGGTCGAGTGCTGGATACTCGAGCAGGCTGTGATCAAAGCGCCCGAAGCCGAGAACGTGCCCCCTTACGCCTTACTTCCCCAGCGGTGAAACAGCGGAGTAAGTGAGTCGCGCGACTGACCGCGCTGCGCATCGTTGGCGGAATGTTGCCGATGGGTTCCAGCGGGCGGTTGGCGGAATCAGCACATCCATTTCAGCGTGGCCAGTTCCGCTGCACTCTAGGTCTCCCGCGGCGCATAGCGATGCTCAGTTTAGTTTGGCCTTGTAGAGCCCGTTGATGGCCTTGGCAAGCGCATTGCCGTAACTCTCGCCCTCGCTGCCCGTCGAGGGCTCGGCGCCGTCTTGGTCGGGGAACGAGGATTCGAGCCTCCGGCCCCTGCGTCCCGATCGCCAAAGGACCCTCGCTCGAGACAAAGCCTGCTCTGCTGACCATAAAGAACCAGCAACGTTGAGCGCAAAAAAGGAAAAGTGGTTCGCGGAAGCAAGCCTTTAGCATCACGGTGGCACAAGATCAATGCAATGTATATGCCAAAGGCTTTTCGTATGCACTTGAAAGATCTTGGCGGCGCCAGTTGCACGTCGGAATTTCGCTCGAGACCCCAATGCGAAACCTTGGATCCGAGAGCATGGGTCGGGGGCAGTTCAGCCTAGATGTCTGAGCTGTGAACGACGGTAGGCGTCAACCCGTCATTGCTACGTTCCAAGTGACAAGCTCGCTGCTCTTGTTGTTGCAGAGCCACCGCTCAACGCCGGCTACGATGCCTTCGCCGTCACCGCGCAGCGCTGCGAAGGCCGAAAGAGGCGGTCCCATGCGTTCAAGCAGGGGTAGGAGCGCGTCGGCGTTGATACATCGAACCTCGTAGGTGCGTGATGGGTGCGTTTCGTTCTCCCGTTCGATGTGCTTCCAGCATTGACTGTGGAAGAGCTGCTTCTGCGGCAAAGGCGTCATCGTTTCGGCATCAAGTGCGGGCGACTCCCGCCAACGATCCTTCATTCGGTTCCGCGAGATACCGACGTATCGAATAATCGAGTCGTCGCCTGCAACGATGTAGAGGCAAGGAATCCGCGCAGACCATACTGCAGGATTTATGATGTCATAACGCGCCTGAAGCCAAGGACCAATACGACCACCTTTCGCAACGTTACGCTTCCAGCGACGGCCACCGATGCCGTGGATGCGAATTACCGGTATTGCTGACTGATAGATCTGTCTGGCTTGCTGAATAGCTGGTGTGGGCATCAGTAATGGACTTTTCTCTTTGAATTGAAGTGCAATTCATCACGCCGCGGATTGGCCGTGACGAGTAATGACAGTGCTCGGCAGGCGACCGGTCCGCAAAAGCGCCCAGTTGGAGCTCAGAATCTCTCCTTCATGTGGTTCCATTATCGGTCATTCTTATAATTTGAAGCCGCTCAGCATCGACCATCGTCGCTGATGGGCTGCATGACTATTCATTGCTCACGAGCCTGCTACGGCTCGCCGGCATCCCCAAGCCGTAGGCAGCCCGCTCCACTGGATTCCCTGGGGCAGCGACGGCTGGCCCAGTCGGGCTGTTAAGCCACGCGTCGGCAGCGGGTAAGCGCGCAGGTCGTCCGCATTGGGATCGATGTATCCGGCCGCTTGCTCCAGCAGACGGTCAAGTTGCCGCTCATCACCGGAGAAGAGGAAGACCGAATACTGCAGAGGCACTGCACACCCCTTCAGGAACCGATGCAGGCGCCCCAGTCGCCTCGGGTTGCAAATGTCGTAACAGACTATGAACTCGCTCATGCCTTGTCCTCGCCCTCGTTGCTGTCGAACGCCGGCGCTTCGATGGAGCGGCCGATGCGAGCAGCCGTATCGTCCACCTGGGCCTGAATGCCAGCGCGAAGCACCTCGCTGTATTCCTCATAGGCCATGTAGAAGTGGCTGCGTCCCGCTTTGCCCAGCAGACAGCCGGAATCACTGGTTCTGAAATGGTCGGCAGTCAATGTTTGGTTCCTGATGAGGCGCAGGCAGAAGCGGTCGGCAAGCGGTCGCACGCATTCGAGCAGGTCCGATGCCAGCGATTCGCGTCCGAAATCGAGCTGGTGGTAAAAGCCCACATAAGGATCCAGCCCGGCACCATGCAGGGCAATCGGTGTTTCCGCATGCGCCAGCGTATAGGTGAGCGACAGCAGCGCATTGAAAGGATCGCGGGGCGGTCGGCGGTTGCGGCTCCTGAAATGCAGGCTGTCGGGCACCACCGCCTTGAGTCCATCGAAATAGACGTGAGCGGCCGAGCCTTCAATGCCCCGAAGACTGCTCAGGTCCTGGGCCTTGCCAACCCGGCTTGAGTGATCCTTGAGCAGATTCATCGCATGTGTGAGGGCATAGCGCGCCTGCATGTCGACATCGCGAAGGTCATCGAACCATTCAATCTGTCGGCTGATCTTCGTCTCGATCAAAGTGCGCGAAAAATCGAGGCAGAAGCCTGCGTCCATGCTCTTTCTGACCTGCTCGACGCGACGGACCGCGTCGTTGTGCGCTCGGGCAAGCAAAAGGCTGGGATTGCCCTGACGGCCGGATAGCACTACCACGCCCACGCCATGTTCCCCGAGCTTTCCCAGCAGGCTGGCAGAAAGATGCACTTCGCCGCGAAGGAATACACGGGTGAGCGGCGCGATGGGCACGGTGCCGATACGCTCGTCATTCTCGCGAAACACTATCGCACCGGATTCGAGCTCCAGATGCACATTGCGACGTTCGACAAACAGGCTGCTCATGCCATCCCTCTCAAACAATGGTGAAGAACTGCCGCTCGAAACGGCGGGCCAATCCCATGCAGCGAGTTTTCATGCGCGGATCCAGCGCAAGAATATGTAGCCGGTCCTCGTCGGCATCCATCAACTCGTCCAGTTCGGCGCGGATCTGTCGCAGCTCGCCGTCGGTGGCCCAGATTTCGAAGACCGACTTCTGTCCGCCCACCTTGAAGCCGGTCAGAAAGCGGCAGACCCGGTTAAGACGCCGCGGGTCGCACACGTCATACGCCACGAGATAGAGAACGCGCTGCTTGTCCATGGAACGAGTATGCAGAGCCAGCCATTCTTTAGCCGTGCGGCAAGCTTGCGCACCCGAATTCCGAGCGGCAAGGAATTACGATGCTGGCGTCGCATCCACAACCCGACGTCAGGCAACGCGAAGAAACGCTGCGCGGCTTGCGTCGTCATCAATGACCAAAGACATGCATGTCATCATGACGTCGACACGCGATGAGTCCGACTGGCTGGAGATGAACGAAATGAAAATGATCCAACGCGAGTGCACCTTGCGTTTTCACACACCGGCGTTTCTTGGCAATGCGGAGCAGAGCGGTCAGTGGCGCACGCCGCCGTTCAAAGCGCAATTGCGCCAGTGGTGGCGGGTTGCTTATGCGGCGAGCAAAGAGTTCCGACCCGACGAGGTGCGGATGCGGGAAGCCGAAGGGTGGCTGTTCGGCAATGCATGGCTGAACGAGAACTTCAGCAAGAGTCTGGTGCGGATTCGGCTGGCGCACTGGAACGCAGGCAGCCTTCCGAAAAATCGCTGGATGCCTCTGGATCGGATCGCACACCCGGAAGCGCCGAGCGCCGCCGCCGACCTGTATCTCGGTTACGGACAGATCGTGCTGCCTCGCGGGGAGAGAACCCCCACGCTCAAAGCCAACGCGGCCATCCAGGTTGGCGAAGAAAATACATTCGCCATTGCGTTTCCCGACGAACACGCGCCATTGATCGACCATGCGCTGGCGCTGATGAACCAGTTCGGCGCAGTAGGCGGCCGAAGCCGCAACGGCTGGGGCTCGTACAGCCTGCACGGCATCGGTGACGCCACCGATCTGCCGCTTCATGGTTGGCACGAGGCGCTGAACCTTGACTGGCCGCATGCCATCGGCTGCGATGCCAACGGCACGGCCCTGATCTGGCAGACCGGGCCGTTCGGCGACTGGAAGGCGCTCATGAAGGCGCTGGCGGAAATCAAGATCGGGTTGCGGACGCAATTCAAGTTTCCCCATGCCCAGCCCGACGGCGAGATTCACGAACGCCACTGGCTCAGCTATCCGATCACCCGGCATCCGGTTCACGCATGGGGCAACAACGCCCGCCTGCCCAACAGCCTGCGTTTCAAGATTCGCCCCACGGCTGGCGGCAAGCTGGTGGGGGCGATCTTCCATATGCCTTGCTTGCCGCCGAAGGCATTCGCCCCACGGTCAGAGGCCATTAAGGCGGTTTGGCAGCAGGTACATGCCTACCTTGACCAAGAAACCACGCTGACCCGAACCGGGGCCTGACACCATGAATGACAACCAAATCCTCTGGCAGACAAAGCTCGCCGCGCGCATCCACGACCCGGCGGAAAAGGCGCTTGTGCTGCTGCGCGATCCGGCCGGGCACGAGGGCGGTACCTCGCAGGCGCTGGCCCGCCTGCTGGCCATCGGCGCTCAGACCGATACCGACACTATTGATCCGGATAACGACGAAGTGCTGTCCCGCGTGCTCTTCAGGAAGGGTCTGAAGCGCGCCATCTACCGCCACGTGCAGCGCGCCGACTGGTGGGCAGCTGCGGCCGACCGGCCGCAGTGGCCAACGCAGGAGATCACCGTCACCACCAGTCAGGGCGAACGGAAAGCCATCGCGGTCACCAGCTGGGCACAGGTGCGCTGGACGAAAGCGCCTGTGCTCATCCATCCGCTGACCGGCGCTCAGTTCAGTCTCGGCGATCACGGCGGCCTGGGCGACACCGACTTCCACGACATCAAGCAACGCAGCTTCGAGCACTTCTCCAAGCTGCTCGTGACTCTGGGTGCGAAGGAAGGCGACGAAGACCTGCGCAAAACCCTGCTCGCGTTCTGGCGCTTCGGCCCGGAACTGGACGACGAGGCCGACAACGGCAAGCTCGGCGCCCTGTGGCAGCAACTGCCGGCCGACACCCGCGTGCCCGATCATTCGATCTGGGATCACCTCGATCTGACTTCGGCCTTCGCCGGCGCCTTCGCGGCTGACCCCGATGGAGAAGCGGCCCTGCTGGCGCTGTCCATCGGCCCGGTACAACCCTTCATCGCCGCTGCGCGCAGCACTTCGGACCTGTGGGCCGGCTCGCATCTGCTGTCGCGTCTTGCCTGGGAGGCCATGCGGCCGGTCTGCGAAAAGCTCGGGCCGGATGCCATCCTGTTCCCCCGCCTGCGCGGCGTGCCTCAGGTGGATCTGTGGCTGCGCGACCGGATGGGTCTGCCCGACGGCCTGTTCACGAACTGTGAATGGAACCGCGGCGGCACTGACAGCAACCCGCTGTTTTCGGCGGCCCTGCCCAACCGCTTCGTCGCCGTGGTGCCGGCCAGCCAGGCCAGGGCGATCGCAGAAACGGTCGAGACTGCCGTGCGCGCCTGGTTGCAGGACACCGGCCGGCAGGTTGTCTCGCGGCTGCTGCATGAAGCAGGCTTGGACACCGAAACACCGCTTCCTTTTGAGCAGACGCAGGAGCAGCTCGCCGGCTTCCCCGAAGTGCACTGGGCTGCCGTGCCCTTTTCGCTGATCTTGCCGGGCAACGCTAAGAAACAGACCGACCTCGATACCTTGCAGCTGTCCGAAGCCATGGCGCCCTTCTTCGGTGTCGAACCGGGCAAGCCCTGCGGATTCCTCGACACACCGGCCTGGAAGGTTCTGCGGGGTGAAGGCCATGACAGCCACTTCTTCGCGCCCAACCCTGGCGTGCTCTACCCGGCCATCTACGATCTGGGCGAGCGCGTGATGGCAGCCGCCAAAGCGGTGCGCCCCTTCGCCCAGACCCTGCAGGAAGGCTGGCGCTGCTCGCTGACCGGCGAAACCGAATGGCTGACCACCGACCGCAAGCAGCTTGGCACGTCCTACCGCCAGCAGACCGATACCCTGTGGGCAAGGATTGCCGCGAAGAAGCCCTCCTGGGCGAAGAAGGGCGAACACCTCGGGGCGCTACCGGCGATCAAGCGTCTTTGGCCGACGCTGTTTGCCGAAGAGGCCGGCAAGGCACTCGCGGCAGGCGATCGGGGCGAGCAGAAGGACATCGGCCGCTTCGTGGTGTCGACCCACACCATGGCGCTGGCGCATCAGCTCGACCAGTGGCTCAACGATGGCGGACTCACCGCCGAGGGCACGGCCGCCGCGCTCAAGAACACCGAGCCGGTCGCCTTGCCTCGCCGGCTGATGCAACGGCACGCCAGCAACCCGGCGCTGCCTGACGCCAAACGCCTGCCCGGTCTGCTGGACACCGCCGGCGACATGGGCGACGACGCGGCCAAGGCGCGGGCGGAGAGAGTGGTAAGCGAAACACTCGGCGTCAAACGGCTTGAAGCCTATTACGCCCTGCTGCTGATGGATGGCGACCGCATGGGGCAGATGCTGTCTGGCGATCCGCGATGGGCCATTTCGTACCGCGAGAGCTTCCACCCGGACGTGCAGAAAGGTTTCGACACTCACGCAGCAGGCAGCAAGGCGATCACGGACTACGGCCAGCAGAAACGCGCCCTGTCGCCCAACCGGCATCTGGCCATCTCCGGCGCACTCAACGACTTCTCGCTTACCGTGGTGCGCCACGTGATCGAGGAAGAGCACCTGGGCCGGGTCATCTATGCCGGCGGCGACGACGCGCTGGCCATGCTGCCGGTGGTCGATGCACTGTCGGCCGCACAGCGCCTGCGCCACGCCTATTCCGGCGAAGACCCGGCACACGAGGGTGGTCGCGACCCACGCGGCCTGACGCTGCAGAAGGGCTTCGCCATCCTCAACGGCAAGCTCATGCGGATGATGGGCCACACCGCCACTGCGTCCTGCGGCGTGGTCATCGCCCACCACGAGGCGCCGCTCGCCGCCGTGCGCCGCGAACTGGACGCGGCGGAAAAGCGCGCCAAAAATGCGGGCCGTGACCGCTTTTCCATCACCGTCATCAAGCGCTCTGGCGGTGCGCTGCAACTTACCGCAGAGTGGGGAGAGCCGCTGAATCTTCTGAACGAGCTGCGCGTCTTCCTGCAGGAAGATGGCGTATCGCGCCGCGCCGTATACAACACGGCTGAATGGCTGCACGACCTTCCGGAGCCGGAAGGCGATGCCGCCATGCTGGCCAGCCTGCTGGCGTATCAACTGGACCGTCAGGCCGACAAGTCCGCTCGCGAGAAGCACGACATCCCGAAGCTCGCACAGCGTCTTGCCACGCAGGCCGCAGCGCAGCCCGGTGACCGCCTGAAGTGGCTCGCCAACTTCATGAGCGTGGCCGAGTTCCTGGCCCGCGAAACCCGCAGTGGAGTTTCTGAATGAGCATTGAGACTCGCTTCATCGAGCCGCTGGACGTGCTGTTCCTGCGCGGCAACAAGCTGTTCGGCGACCCCGGCAGTCATGGCGAATCGCTGGTGCCGCCCTGGCCTTCGGTCGCTGCGGGCGCGCTGCGGTCGCGCATGCTGGCCGACGACCGGGTCGATCTGGCCGCCTTTGCGCGCGGCGAGGTCGATCACCCTGCACTGGGTACGCCAGAAACACCGGGCAGCTGTGCTGTCACCGCCTTTCACCTCGCGCGACGCTTTGCCGATGGCCGCATCGAACTGCTGATCGCACCGCCCGCCGACCTGATGATCGGCGACAACGCGGGCGTGCCCAGTGTGCGCCGCCTGCAACCGACGACACTGGCCAGCGGTTTGCAGACTTCAAGCAGCCTGCCCCTGCTGCCGGTGCTCGCGGAGAAGGATCGCAGCAAGCCAGCGAGTGGCTTCTGGCTGACGCAGACGGGATGGGAAAAATATCTGCAGGGAGACACGCCGGGCGCCACCGATCTCGTCCGATCCAGCCAGCTCTGGGCCATCGACCACCGCGTTGGCGTCGGCCTCGATGCGCAGTCGCGGCGAGCCGCCGACGGCAAGCTGTTCAGCGTGCAGGCGGTCAGCATGGTGCAGCGTCAGCACGCTGCGGCCGGTTTCGATGTCGGTTTCGTCGCGTCGGTCAGCGGGGCCGGACTGCCCGTGGGCGGCAGCGTGCGCCTGGGTGGCGACGGCCGCGCCGCGGCGCTGCATGCCTGCGACGCCCGCCAACCGGCCGCAGACTGCGCAGCCATTGCAGCCACCGGCCGCTGCCGCATCGTGCTGACGACGCCCGGTATCTTTGCCGACGGCTGGCGCCTGTCCGGCGTCGATGCAGCCGGACGTTTCGACCTGGGCGGCGTGCGCGGCAGACTGGTCTGCGCAGCCGTGCCCCGTGCCGAAACGGTCTCAGGCTGGGATCTGGCCCGGCGCCGCCCCAAACCGGCACAACGCGTCGCCCCCGCCGGCAGCGTGTACTGGCTGGATGAACTCGACGCCACACCCGCGTCGCTCAACAAGCTTGTGGCATCGGGTCTATGGACCGACCCGTGTGAAGATGCCGCCCGTCGCGCCGAAGGTTTCAACCGCTTCGCCCTCGCCGCCTACTGAATTGCCCGGAGACCACAAGACATGTTCGAAAAACACGCAGCCCTGTTCCTCTACGCAGTCAGCCCGGTGCACATGGGTGCCGGCCAGGCCGTCGGCGTCATCGACAATCCCATCCAGCGCGAGCGCCATACCGGACACCCGTGCTTTGCCGGCTCGGGCATCAAGGGCGCGGTGCGTCATGGCTTCAGCGCCATCGGCGGCGATGCGAATCTGATCGACCGGCTGTTCGGTCCGGAGTCGACAAGCGGTGACCTGCACGCCGGCGCCGTCAGCTTCGGTGACGCCCAACTGGTGGCGCTGCCGGTACGCAGCCTGCGTGGCGGCTATGTGTATGCCACCTGCCCGCAGGCACTGTCCCGCGCCCAGCGTCTGCTCGGGCTGATCGGCAAACCGTGCGCATGGAAGATACCGTCGGTGGCCGAAGGGCACTGTCTCGTCGCCAACACGGCACTGCTTTCCGGCGACGAGCTGCATCTGGAAGCCTTCCAATACACCGCCCGGGTCTCGCCGGAACTGCCGGTTCTTTCGGAAGACCTTGCCCGGCGCGGTCTGCCGGCCGGCGACGTCTACGCCTTCTTTGCCGAAAAACTAAAAACCGATCTGGTCGTGCTGTCCGACAGCGACTTCGCCTATTTCGCGCAGTACGCCATGCTGGTCGAGCCGCACGTGCGCATTGATGAAAGGACTGGCACCGCGAGCGATGGCGGCCTGTTCTATACCGAAAACCTGCCGCCCGAATCGCTGCTCATCGCGCCGCTGCTGGCCAGCCGGACGCGCAGTGGCAAGGGCGGCGACGAGCCGGCGGAGATTGTGATGGCGCAGATCAGGGCCGTGATCGACGGCAAGCTGTTGCAGATCGGCGGCGACGTGACCACCGGGCGTGGTCTGGTGGTAGCGAAGGTGGAGGGCTGATCGATGGCACAGACACTCGAACAGCTGCGCGCGCAGGATGCCTGGCACAGTTCCGCCGCCTATCGGAGTGAACACCTCAACATCGCCAAAGGTCTGCCGGCGCTGATCATGAACAGCGGACTGATGCAGGTGCTGGCGTTCTGTCACGAAAAAGGAAAGAAGGAGTCGACACGCGCCAATGAAGATATTGCAGGTCAGATGCGCACTTGGTTGCAATTGCGCTTTCCGAAAATCTTCTCCAGCGCTGAATTCGAGTCATTCATGCAGGCGCTGATGAAAGCGCAACCCGCCGACTATCAGGCCATCACCGCCGAAGCCTTTGCCTGGCTGCGCTGGCTGCGCCAGATGGCCCCGGCACGCGTGAAAGGGGACTGAAATGCCGATTGCCGCCGTGCCGAACTACCTCGGTCAGGATTTCAGGGACGCTTCGCCAGGCATGCGATTTGGCATGTATCTCAAGCTCTGGGGCATCAACCGCCGCACGCAGGCCGTGCTCTGGACAACGCACGACCTGAAGTACGAAGTGCGCGGACAGGAGCGCCAAGAACGCGAGCTGAAGGAAGAGAATAAATCGGTCGCGCTGCGCGATGCAACGAACCTTACGGCAAACGACAGGCGGACGTTTGCCGCCCTGCTCGCACGCCAGCAAACAGCCTTCGGCACGGTCAGCTCGGCAGAGGCGCGCCTGTCGCTCGAAGCCCTCTCCACCGCCCCCTTCGCCACCGGTCTCGGTAACGAGCACCCGCTGGAAAACGGCTTTGCCCTTCTCAACCCTTACGGCTTGCCCTATCTGCCTGGTTCCAGCGTCAAGGGCGTACTGAGGCAGGCCGCGCGCGAACTGGCATCGGGAGAGTGGGGTGACCCGTGCGGCTGGGGCACCGAGAAATCCTTCTCCCTGAAGGCGGGCAAGGACCGCATCGCGCTCTCCGCGCTCGATGTGCTATTCGGCCTGCAGTCCTCCGATGGCGAGACGCAGCATGTGCGCGGCGCACTCACATTCTGGGACGTCATCCCGCAGATCCGAGGCGGCATCCTTGCAGTCGACATCATGACGCCGCACCAGAGCCACTACTACCAGCAGAAGCCGGACCGCAAGGCAGGGGGCAGTGTTTCGCCGCACGAGTCGGGACAACCTAACCCGATCTGCTTTCTCACCGTGCCACCGGGCTCAGGCTTTATCTTCCATGTGCAATGCGATCTGGCACATCTGAACCGTCTCGCGCCGGAATTCGCCGCGGATGGCAAGTGGAAAGCGCTCCTGGCTGCCGCCTTCGAGCACGCTTTCCGGTGGCTGGGCTTCGGCGCCAAGACGGCCGTAGGCTACGGTGCCATGCAGGAGGACGCCCAAGCCAGAGAGCGCGAGCATGCGAGGCGTCAGGCACAGGCGGAGGCAGCCCGACGGGCCCAACAGGAAGCCGTCCGTCAGGCCGAACTGGCGCAGATGTCACCCATAGACCGTGAAATCCGTGAGTTCGTCGACGCGCGTCCGGACAGGAACCAGTCCGAACTGAGCGCGCTGCTGGGCGCCTTGAAGCGCAGTCATTGGTCCGGCGAGAGCAAGGTCATCGTCGCCGAACGTGTGAAGTCGATGATGCAGGCCGCAAAAAGGTGGAAGGAAAAATCCGAGAAGAAGAACCCTGACAAGGACAACGACTACCAGGACACGCTCCGGGTGATCACATGGATCAAGGGGCAGTGATCCCTCTCGCCCGCTACCGTCTGGACTTCACGGTGGCCACACCGCTGACGCTGCCGGCTTTCGCTGGCTCCACGCTGCGCGGGGCTTTCGGTGGTGCGCTGCGCGCCAGTACCTGCATGACGAAGGCAAAGACGTGCGACGGCTGTCCAGTGCTGGCGTCGTGCCCTTACGCAATCGTGTTCGAGCCGCCCCCCCCGCCGGCCGGACATCCGCTGCAGGACTTCAGCCAGATTCCTCGTGCCTACGTGATCGAGCCACCTCAATGGGGTGAGCGGACGTACGCGGCGGGCGATACGCTGAGCTTTCACGTGGTACTGGCAGGCCGAGTAATCGCGCAGCTCCCGTCGATCCTCTGGGCCTTCCACGTGGGCTTTCAGCGTGGTGTCGGTCGCAGTGATGGCAGAGCCAGCCTGACCCGTGTGTGGCATATGTCCGCTATCGGGCCTGCATCCATCCTCAATGGCCCGGATGGCCGCATCGAAGCGCACGAACCGGTCGTGCCGCCGGCGCCCGCGTTCGCGGGCAGCGCGGTCACGCTGCATTTCGACTCGCCGCTGCGCCTGCAGACAAACGGACGCCGCGCCTCTGCCGACGAATTCACGCCACGAAAACTGCTCACCACCCTGATCCGACGCATTGCGCTGATCCACGAATTTCATGGGGCAGGTCCGCTATCGCTGGACTTTAAGGCTCTCGCCTCTCAGGCGGAGGCCATCGGCAGCGAGAGGCAACTCGAGTGGCGCGACTGGACGCGTTACTCCAGTCGGCAGCAACAGAAGATGGATCTGGGGGGCGTGGTCGGCCGCTGGCGGCTCAGCGGCGAACTCGCACCCTTCCTGCCCTTCCTACATCTGGGCCAGTGGCTGCATCTGGGCAAGGAAGCCACTTTCGGACTGGGCGCTTATCGCCTCGAACTGCACGCATGACCATCTGGTTCATCAGCCGTCATCCCGGCGCACTCGAGTGGGCACGGCGCAACGGCGTCACATTCGACCACCATGTGAAGCACCTCGACACTGACGACATCGCTGACGGCGACACTGTCATCGGCTCTCTGCCGGTCAATCTCGCCGCCGAAGTGTGCATGCGCGGCGCGGAATACTGGAACCTTTCGCTGCGCCTCGCCCCCCAGGACCGCGGGAGGGAGCTTTCGGCAGAAGAGCTGGACGGATACAACGCCACTATCGAACGTTTCGACATAAGGAGGCTGCTGTGAGAACTCATGTTTGTCTCGTTTCAGCCCAAGCTGCAGCGAATCTGCTTCCTGCCATCGATCCGGAATTGAAACCGGAGAGGATCGTACTGGTCGTGTCCCATCAGATGCGCAAGCGCGCTGAGAGCCTCGGAAAAGTCATGCAGGAGGCCGGCATCAGGGTTGAAAGCTGTGAACTGACCGACGAGCATGACTATGCTCGCACCGAAGGCGAGTTGCTGGAACTGGCCAATAGATTGGTCGAATCAGAGGTGCTGCTCAATATCACCGGGGGCACAAAGCTTATGTCAGTTGCGGCACAGTCCGTTGCTCATGCCGCCGACTGGAGAATGTTCTACGTTGATGCGGATACAGATCGAATCAGCTGGCTGGGCAAGGCCCCAAATGCGACCCGCCCTCTGGGAGAGCAGTTGCGCCTGCGTCATTATCTGCAGAGCTATGGATTCAGCCTTCCGCAGCCGCCTTCCCGTTCAGGAATGACAGCGCGCCAGCGCGGGCTGACTGAAACACTCCTGCGCCAGATCGGCAACCTGGAGCAGCCACTTTCTCAACTCAACTGGTTGAGCCAGATCGCCGAAGACAAGAACAGCCTCGCAGTACAGATGAATCCTCAGCAATGCGATTCACGCAGTCTGGAGGCACTGCTGCGGAATTTCGAGGAAGCTGGCAGTCTCACCGTGGAAGCCGACACTCTGCGGTTCGCCAGCGAGGCCGAACGTGACTTCGTCAAAGGTGGGTGGCTCGAACAGCATGTAATGGAGTGTGTCCATCAACTGACCGGTGAAGCTGGCATACGTGACAAGGCTGCCAACCTCAAGGTGCGGGATGCCAGCGGTGTCGAGAACGAACTTGATGTTGTGTTCCTCGCACGCAACCGACTTTTCGTCATCGAGTGCAAGACGGCGCGCATGGACAAGCCTGAATCACCTAAGGCAAACGACACCATGTTCAAGCTCGCAGAGAACTGCCGTCGCATTGGCGGGCTGAGTAGTCACGGCATGCTGATCAGCTATCGTGCCCTGCGGGATTCCGAGCGGAAGCTGTCCCGGGCGCTAGGTATCGAATGTGTCTGCGGAGCCGAGATCAATCGTCTTGCTGAACACATCAAGGTCTGGATTCGCCCACACTGAATATCGGCAAGCTTGTCGTCACTCTCTGCTACGTCGCTTTCCGCACAATCTGTCCATGAACGTATGTCCTGCCCAGTTTCGCCGCCGCATCCTGCTGGCGGTTACCGGCCTCTCTCCGCAGATACTCACTGAAACCTTGTATGCACTGGCCGCAGTGGAGTCTCCAAGCTTCGTTCCGACCGAGATCTATCTGCTCACTACAGCAAGTGGCAGGGATCTGGCCCGTACCGCACTGCTGCACCCTGATGGCGGGCAGTTTCACGCGCTGCTCGCTGATTATCCGCAGATCGGCCAACCGTCATTTGACGAAAGCCGCATTCATGTCATCCGTGCCGCCGACGGCCGCGCGCTGCCGGATATCCGCACCCCAGACGAGAACGCCGCCGCAGCCGATGCCATCACCGCTCTGGTTGCCGAAATGACCCGCGACGACGACGCCGCACTTCATGTATCGATCGCGGGTGGTCGCAAAACGATGGGCTTCTACCTCGGCTATGCCTTCTCGCTCTATGCACGGCCGCAAGATCGCCTTTCGCATGTGCTGGTGACACCACCTTTCGAGAGCCACCCAGACTTCTTCTTTCCGCCAGCCACGCCGCGCCGCTTGACCACACGCGACAACAAGCACCTCGATTCTGCCGAAGCCGAAGTAACGCTAGCCGAAATCCCTGTGGTGCGCCTGCGTCACGGTCTGCCGGAGGGACTGTTGCTGGGGCATGCCGGCTTCAACGAAACCGTCCGGGCCGTACAAGAGAGTTTCGCACCGCCGCGCCTTACCATTAACCTCGCCGCCCGTCGCGTTAGTTGCGGCGGCCGGGACGTACACCTTCCGCCTGCACCGCTGTCATGGCTTGCGTGGTGGGCGAGTAACGCCGCTAGCGGTCGGGCAATGCTGCACTGGCGGGATGCCGACGCAAAGACCTATCTTGACATTTACGCGCGCGTTGTCGGCCGCGATGCCGATGCTCTGGAAAAGGCGCGCAAGCGCTTGCGCGAAGGGATGGAAAAAGATTTCTTCGAACAGAATAATGCGAAGTTGGAGCGAACCCTGCGCCAACAACTCGGACCCGCAGCAACACCATATCTACTTGCACGAGACGGTACTCGCCCGCACACTCGACGTGGCCTGTCCCTGCACGCCGAAGCCATCGAACTGTCCTGACACTACGACATTACCCGCCTCGCCTCGCCTTGCCTTGCCTTGCCTTGCCTTGCCGTAACGAAAGCGCGAGGAAGCCGCGCCAAGGTTAGCGATCTGTGAATGTGCAGGATGCAGATTTAGCAACAATAACCTCGAGTGAACACAAGTCCCGGCAAGTACGAAATCTTCAAGAACACCTTTTCCAAGTCTTTGTTATTAAGGGTTTTCATTATATCGGACGGTCCGGTAAATGCCCTGAATTGAAAGGGATTAAGACACCTCGCCGAATTCGATGACAACCGGATTTCCCGTCCGGTAAATGCCCTGAATTGAAAGGGATTAAGACCCAGTATGTCGAGAATCCCGCCCTTGCTGAAGGTCCGGTAAATGCCCTGAATTGAAAGGGATTAAGACCCCTTCATGCCGCTGAGTGCGTCGATCGTATCGAGTCCGGTAAATGCCCTGAATTGAAAGGGATTAAGACATGTGCTGTGCAAATGCGGTGTAAAGCGGGCTGTGTGTCCGGTAAATGCCCTGAATTGAAAGGGATTAAGACGTTTGTACTCCAAGTAAGTTACTGCATGATTGTGTCCGGTAAATGCCCTAAATTGAAAGGGATTAAGACTCCGCTTCCTTCATGTAGTCGGTCATTTCTATTCGTCCGGTAAATGCCCTGAATTGAAAGGGATTAAGACCGACGAACGACATCAGCTTCAACATCGTTTCTTGTCCGGTAAATGCCCTGAATTGAAAGGGATTAAGACGAATGATCGGATCGGAATCCGCTTCAATCTTCGGTCCGGTAAATGCCCTGAATTGAAAGGGATTAAGACCAGATAACGGGGAGAATGTCGTCGGTGAGACCGTCCGGTAAATGCCCTGAATTGAAAGGGATTAAGACCGCTTGGCGTAAGCGATGACGAACGGGTGTGCGGTCCGGTAAATGCCCTGAATTGAAAGGGATTAAGACTGCTCGAACAGCAGCCGTTGCAGTCGGTCGCGCGTCCGGTAAATGCCCTGAATTGAAAGGGATTAAGACACCGCTCCGCGCGGGATGTGCGCGAGCAGGGCAGGTCCGGTAAATGCCCTGAATTGAAAGGGATTAAGACCCTTCACGGCTGCCAGTTCATCGGCGGCCGGCTGTCCGGTAAATGCCCTGAATTGAAAGGGATTAAGACGCCACGAAGCACATGGTTGATTGTGGATTTTGGGGCCGATGAATGCCCTGAATAAAAAGGAATTAAGATGTCGGCTGTTCGCTTGTGCCGCCTGCCGTCGGCGTCCGGTGGATGCCTTGAATCAAAAAGGGGATTAAGGCGGGCAAGGCGCCCATGAGATGGCCTCAGGAGGGCACGCAGCGGCGCGCAGTCGGTGGCAAAGACGCTGAACGCGGTCCTCTTTCTCTTGAGGCGAAGGTGTTGCCGAAGCTCAATCTGACCATGAGGGCTGTTGAGGAGCTCTCAAGGTGTGAGCGGTGCCTTGTGAATCGTCCGGATCGTGAATAATCGCTCTCGGAAAATCATATTGAGAGCATTGAAGGCCCTTCGGATACGCCGAACGTTGAGGTCGATACCGAAGGGCTCGGGCACCTTAGTGAAGAGCGAACTGCGCTAGTGCGCCTTCCTCGGACTATTCTTGGACGAATGTAGCCGCGTTGCGACATCCTTGGCCTTGAGGGGACGTACGGTGTTTTTAGCCGCGATTCCTTGGGGGACTACAACGCCTCCACCGGTCATTCTTGCTTGGCCGTAGCACGTTTGAGTCTTCTCGGACTGGTGCCCCAAGCCCTTGGCGATCTCCTCTCGTGATTTCTGAGATTGCTTCAACTTGCTGGCAAAGGCGTGGCGCAGACAGTACGCGGACAGACCCCTCTTCCCGCCTAGCCCAAGTCGAAGCGAGGCGCGCGTAATTGCAGCGCTGAAGCTCTTCTCGCTTTGAATTGATATCACCAAGAAGCCCTGTTCATTCCTCCGTCCGCTCTTCCAAGCGGCGACGATGGAATCAATGAATCTATTCTGCCCTGGTGTGACTGCGAACTTCATTGCCCTGCTAGGTTGGCCCGATTTTTCCGTTATTTTTGCGCCCTGGATAACGAAACTTAGTTCGGAAGGGGAGCTTTTGCATGCAATCCAAACCCCCTTTTTTAGTTCGCTGGGCCTGCAGCCTGTGAGTGCGCTTACAGAATAGGGAAGACGATGTTTCGCAAGACCAGGTTCATCCCATATTTGCTCACACCAGTCATCCGGCAACTGGCGCATATCCTGCCTTTTGCTATGCCTTGGCTTTCGCTCGGCAAGGGGAGGTGCTTCGGTGAATATCTTGTAGATCTCATCAAGAAGTGATTGTGGTAAGGCAAGGATGCCATTCGGAACCAGTTCCGCGTCTAGTGCCTTCGTTGCCAGATGTTCCCTGATCTTGCAAATATAGAGAACGGCGGCTCTTCGGACGAACCAAGTGTTCTTTGCTTTTGTCTTCTGAGCTCTCTCCAGGACCTCCTTGGGATTCGATGCGCCCTTGATGAGTCGCATGAATACCTTCGTGTAGTCTGTTATGCTTTGTTTGCTGATTGGCTTCATCTTGTCTCCGAAAGGATGGGCTGTATCCTTAAGATAGGCCAGTGATGAAGATGGTCAATTATGTTTAGAGGGTTGTGGAAATAATTTTTTGATGTGCATCGCGCGGTTGTAAGGCTTCCGTTGTCAATCTGCTTTCCTGGTTTTTCTAGCGGGTTGTTGCATTCGGTTCGAGGTTTCTTTGTCGATCCATTCTGTGGTTGTGTGTTTTATTTGCCCGGCCATTGACAAGTTCTTGGTTTTTGCAGTTTTATTGTGTGTTTGAAGAATGTATCCAAGGCGAAGATCTGTCCTCTGATGTTTTTAATTGGAATCTGGTATTCATGCAAACCATGTCAGCACAAGCCACGAGTGCCCGTAGGCTGCCAACGGACGTTCTAGAATCACTGTTCCAGTCTAGCAGGGGTACAAGAGGTGACCGCGTTGTTATAGTCCGCGAGGGTATTCCCGGTGAGGTTGTTCCGGTGATTGCAGCAAGACTTCATTGGAGTCGGACGCGATTGGTCGAGACGCTCGGTGTTGCGCGCGCTTCGATTCGGCGCCATGTCTTGACGGGCTCGCGACTCGGCATCAGAGATTCGGAGCGCCTTCTGGCGATGGTTGATCTGGTGGTGATGGCCGAGGAGATGAAAGTTCGGGCAGATTGTGCCGAAGGGTTTGATAGCGCTCAGTGGCTTGGTGTCTGGCTTTTGGAGCCGTGCGGAGCTCTTGGGGGGAAGGCGCCCGCTTCCTACCTTGATACGCTGGAAGGATGCGAGCTTGTGGGGCAGCTGCTTATGCAGATTGAGCACGGAACGTATGCTTGATTGCAGACTTTGTCTGTTCACTCTGCGGGGGATAGATATTGCGTAGTGTCTGGCGTATCGGCTCTCAAGCGAATTGAACCGCCCTGATGTGGTTCGATGGCTGACGTTCTTCTCTTCGCACTCCGCCTTATTTCGTCGCGAGCGCTTTGTTTTAGGGAACGCACTCACTCCGCATGACGGCGGATGCGCCCTCCACTTACGCGACCTTACGCCTCAACTTCTCCAGGCTTTTCTCATCAAGTAGGCCCTCGGCGTACGCCAACACCAGCATGGCAACGGGTGTCGGTAGCTCTCTACCGCTTTCGTACCTGCTTCCGCCTGACTGCGTGACCCCAAAACGAGTCCAGAACTGAGTTTGATTCTCGCCGCGAGAGAGCCGATACGCCTTGACGTCCTTCAGAGGGTTCGTCGGTGCTTTTGCCATCTTGTCTCCTATTTTTGTAATCGTTTCTTGGCTCGCCATTCCCAGGGAGGGATCGGAGAAGGGTCTCGCCATAGCCCTTGTCGCGCTTCCCGAGACAGCGCTTCCGCCGAAGCATAGTTCAGCCGCCTTTCCGCTGGTAGCTCGCTTGCATACTTGGCATAGAACCAGGCCGTGCCGCCTTTCAGCATCTCGTAATTGATGTCGCGCCCGTCCCGGAGTACTCGGCCGACAAGCCGGCCATAGCGGTCCGTCTTCTCGTACTCGATGATGACGGATTGGGAAAAGACCCGGTCCGCGAGGAACTGCTTCGAGACTCGCCAGTAGTCCTGGCCTTTCTCAGGCGCATCAATACCTTGGAGCCTTACCCTGTACTGGCGCCGCTCTCCATCCAAAACTGTCAGGGTGTCCCCGTCAGCAACGGCAACAACATGTCCAACCAGCTCTGCACCTTGGGTTCCAAGGGATATGACAGCGATCGCCGCGCCAAGCAATAGGCGTTGCACCGACAACTGTATATCCATACAGTTACCTTCCTTTCGTTTCTTTCTAGTAGTCCCGTGGTGACCAGCGAGAAGTGGTATCGAAAATGGTCGAGAGTCGCGCCCTGGTACTTCCACAGTTACGCGCACGGCCGGGAGAACGTTGTTGTAGCTCACGACCGCCAGATCGTGGTGGCCGGTGTGCATCCGGACGTCGGTACGCTGATTGCAGCTGCGCCAACGATGTACGCGACCTTGTACCAGATAGCGCGCACCCTTCATCCGCATGACCCGCGCGCCTACGCCATCCGGCGCGCGCTTGCACGGGCAGACGCGCGACAAGGAAAACTGGCAATGGAATTGCCCCCAGAGCGCGAACGATGACGCGCATTCGTGTGATACGCCTCGTCTGGTGTAAAGGCATTGGAGCCAATCCAGCGTCCGTAGGTGACTGGTTTCAGGATGGTCACGGAGAGCGGCAGTTTCTTCGACTGCTCGTTCAGCAGAGATGCGCGGCTTGGGGGGAGGGCTCGCACTGGATCGAGGAGAGCGAGATCGATGTTGAAACAGCTCCATGCGCGCGTGACAGCGACGACGAGCAGTCGGATACTGGCGACGTCATTTCCTGACATGCATTGATATGTGCGCAAACTACACGCCATCGGCCCAGGCGGCCTGGGAGGCCGCATTTCGATGGACTTTCCCTGTCGGCCAGTTCAAGAGCGAGAGCTTTCCGGGCTACACGGCGCCGATCATTACGAATGAGGTTCGGGAGGATGGCGTCCTTGCGACCTTTGGCCTGCTACCCGGCTGGGCAAAGCCCGATCTCGTCCGGAGCACATACAACGCACGCAGCGAGACGGCCTACGAGAAACCCTCTTTTCGTCACGCGTGGCGACGAGGGCAGTTCTGCATCATTCCGGCAGACGTGATCTATGAGCCGAACTATGAGACTGGGTCCGCGGTGCGTTGGGCCATTCGCGACGCCGGCGGGCGGGCCTTGGGCATCGCCGGCATTTGGGAGTCGAGAGCGGTCGGTAAGGACCTCCAGTACTCCTTCTCCATGCTTACCATCAACGCGGACGACCATCCGGTGATGAACCGGATGCACAAGCCCGGTGAAGAGAAACGGATGGTTGTCATCCTCGAGCCGGGCTCCTACGACGAGTGGCTGCACGTGCAACCCGAGCACGCACCGACGTGGCTGACACAGTTCCCGGCGGGAAGACTGGTTGCTGAGCCGGCGCCTCGAGGCGCAACTCGTCAAGCCGCGTTGATCTAAACGTTACTCGAGAGCCCCAAGGAGATTCCTCAAGTTCAGCCCTGGGCGCGAGCGCTCGGTAGGGCAATCTGTGGTGCATCGGCTAGATATGCCGCGCCGAGACCGCCCGGCTTTCGTCGACAGACTCAATCCCGAACTTCACTGGCAAGAAGCGCTCGATCACATCGAAGTTTGTTGTCGCGTGCGGTGTGAGCTCGGTACAGGTGTAGGACGCAGTCCGCGCGCTTTGGCATACAGCAAGTGCCAGCGGAAGTGCCCACTGATCCGCAAGGTGCGAACCCAAAGCGGCCGTGCTGAGTTGGTATGCCTTCACCTGCCGCGCCACTCGCTGCGCAACTTGCTCGGCGCTTACGCCCTTCTCGCCGAAAGCCGTAATCACCTCGCAAACGTTCTCGTACATGAGCGTCACCAACAGCGCGTTTCCGGGACCTTCATTCTGTCGGCAGGCAGCCTCACGAAGCTGATCTTCGCCCCAGCCGAGACGAGCACTCAGTTGCTCAAGTTCCCGACGGATGATCGAGCGTGGCAACGCTGGCGCAAAACACTCCGCGAAGCTTTCCACCTTCTCACCTCGCTCGTTAAGGTCGAAAGGCTGCAACTGGTCCTTGGCTGGCCATATCGTGGCTTCGATTTCGCCGCCGCCCGCCGGGTAGAAGCCCAGGCGTCGCAACACGAGGCTGACATTGGCGCCTAGTTTGCGTAACAGTGGGGCGTAGCTGCGCTCCAGGAAGTGAAATGGTGGTGCCATCGGGTTGTGGGTACCACCGCTCAGCCTCAAGTGGCTCGGTGCGTCCGCAAGCATCAGCGCCGGCCACACTGTCTGCAGCACGAGCGTGCAACTGCCCGCCGTGCCGACGTTGAAGGCGTAGTCCCCAGCGCGCACCGGGCCCGGCGCAAACAGCAGAGTCTGCGAGTTGAGCTCCGCTCCCCGCACTTCCGCGCCGCAAACCTCGGCGGCTGCGTTCACACAGGTCAGATGTTGACGCATTAGACCCGGCTTGGCTCGCCCAGCACGAATCTTGGTCAGCGTGAACGGGTGCCCCGTGCACATGGACAGGGCCAGCGAGGTGCGCAGGATTTGTCCTCCGCCCTCTCCGACGGAGCCATCAATCTCGATCATGTTCATCTCTTTTTGTTCTGGGTCTGAGTGCCGTATCGCATCACGGCATCTTGCCGAATCTTGTCGGGTCGCCGCCCATCGCCCCCTTCTCGGAGGTTTGACTTATGGTCGCCTTGGCTAACTCGGCTTGGACTAGGTCATGGTTTGCCACCCAGCGTGGCCTCGTTGCCCTCTCGCCGCCCGCGTTGTGAGGCGCGGCATGTAGAGGTGCTCCTGTCTCGAACGAAATCGCGTACTCATCCAGCTCGGGGCTCGAGTTCAACACGGACTCCTCGTTCATGCCCTCCGTCTTCACAGGCTGCGGAAGAACGGGCGAGGGCACGAAGCCCTCATCCGTTCATCCCTTCACGCACACCACCTGCTTCAGCGTGTGAACCACTTCCACGAGATCACTCTGCGCAGCCATGACGGCATCGATGTCCTTGTACGCCATTGGGATTTCGTCAATTACGTTGACGTCCTTGCGGCACTCGACGCCCTCGGTAGCCTTGACCTGATCCTCGATGGTGAACAATTTCTTGGCCTTGGTGCGGCTCATGACTCGGCCGGCACCGTGGCTGCAGCTCTCGAAGCTCTCTGGGTTACCCAGGCCGCGAACAATGTAGCTGCGTGCGCCCATGCTGCCGGGAATGATGCCCATCTCTCCTCGCTTGGCGCTCACAGCGCCCTTCCGGGTGACGAACACATCCTCGCCGAAGTGGCGTTCCTTCTGCACGTAGTTGTGATGGCAGTTCACCGCCTCCACGTGAGCTTCAAAGGGCTTGGTGATGACCGAGCGCACTGTGGCGATCAGGTTGGCCATCATTACCTCGCGGTTCTTCGTCGCGAACTTCTGCGCCCAGGACACGCCGCGCACGTAGTCACCGAAGTATTGGGCGCCCTCCTCGAAATAGGCCAAGTCCTTGTCCGGCAGGTTGCGCATGTTGCGCTCCGCGTCCTTCTTGGCCAGTTCGATGAAGTGCGTGCCGATGGCATTACCCACGCCGCGTGAGCCCGAGTGCAGCATGAACCAGACAAAGCCAACCTCATCGAGACAGACTTCGATGAAGTGATTGCCAGTGCCCAGCGTCCCCAAGTGCTTGCGGTTGTTCGTGTTCTTCAGGCGCGGGTGCAGTTCGCACAGCGCCTCGAACTCATCTGCCAGTGTGGCCCAGACCTGGTCCACCGTCTCCGGCGGGTTCTCCCAACTGCCCGGGTCTCGGCCGCGATGCTTTGGAGCGGAGCCGTGCGGGACGGCCTTCTCGATGGCCGAGCGCAGCGGACCGAGATTGTCTGGCAGGTCTTCCGCGCGCAGCGTGGTCTTCGCCGCCATCATCCCGCAGCCGATGTCGACGCCGACTGCGGCCGGGATGATGGCCTTGATCGTTGGGATCACTGAGCCCACCGTCGCGCCAATGCCCAGATGCACGTCTGGCATCGCCGCAATGTGCTTGAAGACGATGGGCAATTTGGCGGCGTTGGCGAGCTGCTGTAGAGCTTCGGGCTCAACAGGCACGCCCTTCGTCCACATCTTGACCGGCACGCCCCCGGCGACTGCTTCCAGCTTGAAGTTCGGTTTGTTCATGTTCTTCTCCATCAGAAGAGGGGTGGTGACAAGGGGCGATGAAATATTCACTCCGCCATCCATTGCTGGACCGGGACTTGAACCCGGGCGCCTCAAGATTGCTCTCGAGGCACGCAGCTCCCGCTGCGTGCGTCTACCTGTAATTTCATCTGCATTCACCGCGAAAAAATGATGTCTGGCTGCGACAAGGGACTGGTGAAACATCGTGCTCTACCACTGAGCTACAGTCCCAAAGTAAAGGACCGGCGGGAGTCGAACCCGCGACACCGAGCATAGATGGCTGTAGTTCCACCTGCATTCGCAGCAAGACACCGCAAAGGGGCGCGACAAGGGACGGCAAGACACTGCCACACTGGTTTCCCAGCTGAGGATTCGAACCCCCGGCGTACCTGATGTAGTCCTGCCTGCATTCGCGCATAGACTGCTCGCCCAGGCGTGGTGACAAACAATGTGTGAGATACCTTTGAAACATGTAATCCCACTTGCATTCGCCACGCGATGACGCTTGTTTCGTTGAAAGGTTGGTGTCCCTGGCGACGAGTGTTGCAAGAGCGGCCTACGGGTCTCCGTAGCGGGCTTGCTGGCCCGCGTGGCCTCACGGTGCTTTACTCCTGCAGGCATTCGCCCGGGACACCTTCCAACCTACGGTGCTGCGGCCTTACTGCACGGCCAGCGACACTTTCTCTATCTCACCGACCCAATGCCCGGCGTCCATCGTGCCGGCGGCGAAGTTCGCCACCATGGTGAACACCCCGTCAGTGAATCCACCGACGTTCAGGATGTCGTGCCGCTCCGCGGCCTGCGTGGTTGCCGTCGGCTGGATGTCGATGCATACCAGGCGCGCATGCGGGTTGCGCTGTTTCAGCAATTCCCACTCGCGCAAGGTCTGCGTCGCTCCGCGCCGATTGGCATCGACCCAGGACTCGTTGTCCGAGACCAGAATCACCACATCGACCTTCGCGCGCTCCCGGTTCAGCAAGGCCAGCGGCGCGCTGCAGTTGGTGCCGCCACCTCCAATCTTGGCCAGGGCCTGCGCGTTGGTCATAACCGAGTCGCGAGCGTTCAGCTGCAGCTTCACCACATCCTGCTCGAACGGCAGCACTCGAGCCTGCGGGTTCTTTCTCAACACCGCAGCGGCCACCAGGGCGGCAACGTCGATGCAGCGCACGCTTGAGGTTGCTGATCCGCGATACCCGGTTACTGACGAACTCATCGAGCCCGACACGTCAGGGCACACTACCGTGCGACCTTCCAGAGCCGGAACATTGGTAAGCGACAGCTCCATTGCGTCCTGGAGGGCGTCCCGCACCAGTACGGGTATCGCATCACCGGCCGCCTTGTACGCGGACAGCAGTTGGTACGGCATCACCCGTGCCTTCATCACGGCCTGCGCGTCGCGCAGCTTGTCGGCCACCACCTCAGTCATGCCGGGGAGGTCGAACACGCCATGCCGGGCGAAGGTGTTCAGGTTCTGACGCACCATCTGCCATGAGCCTTGGCGAGCGATCTGCGCCCATTGGGCAGAGGTCAGCGACAACGCCGTGAGCATCTGGAAGGGCACGTCGGGTACCTCAGCGGTCACACCTTGAGCGACATCACGTTTGAACCGCTCAAATGCCTTGGTGATGGGCGGCAATGCCACCTCATCGAAGCGCCGACCGATCAGCCACGCGAACCACGCCGCACGCCATTCCTCCGCGGGCTTTGGGTGAACCATTTTCACCACGTCAGCCAACGACGGCGTGTTGCCCACGGCGGCATTCAGCAACTGCTTCTCGGTGGCCGTAAGCAGCCAGTGCTGCACCAGCTTCTTGGGGCGCGAGCCCAGCGATTTGCGACCCACGGTACCGCTGCGCAGGATCTGCACGAAGTTGCGCAGCATCTTGCCGTTATCGACGACACGGGAGAACACCTGGCTCAGAAGTGCTACATCGCGCACTGCGAGGCTGGCAGCGAGTAGTGCAGGCATGTCCTTCATGTGGCCCGACTGACGACCATAGATCGCGGTCTTGGCAATGAAGGCGGGCTCCAGCGTTTGCGTCAGCGCCAATACTTCGTCGAGCTGCGCCTCCGCGTTGGCATAGAAAGTCCGGCTCAGACAGCCAGTGGCGGCCAGTTGCGCGAGCTGGTGGCGCGGGCCGAAGGCATAGGCTGGTGCGCTTTCAGCATTGCGCGCTTTGGCTGCGGGCAGCAGAGCGCCCTTGATTGTGCGGAAGAGCTGCGCGTTGACCATGACAATCTCCTTCTTCTTTATTCAACGTTTCGTGTGTGCTTCCTTCTTCGCAACGGATGTGCCAGGTCTTTCCCCAGAAAGAGAGATTCATTCAAGCTATTGAATATATGAATAAAAAATATAGAGGCTGCTACCAAACATCGAGTCGCGCACCGAGCTGAACAGTGCGTTGCTAGAATTAAAGCTAAACAATTAGCTAAACGAATATGCCCAAGAAAACCGTCGTCATTGGATTCCTCGGGTCCCAGCTGGACTCGGGCCACGGGGCCGGGCGCTGGGAGAAATGGCGCCCCACCGTTTCACTCGTCCAGCACGAGGACATCATCATAAACCGTCTGGAGTTGCTCTACTCAAGACAGCATGCGACTCTGGCGCAGCAACTGGTGGAAGACATAGCCAAGACGTCGCCTGAGACGGCAGTGAATCTGGTGGCTATCGATGTGGCAGACCCTTGGGATTTCGGCGAGATGTATGCCGCTCTGTACGACTGGTCGCGTGGCTACCGCTTTGATCCTGTACACGAGCAGTATTGGGCGCACATCACCACCGGCACGCATGTGGCGCAAATCTGCATGTTCCTGCTTGTGGAGTCGCGCTTCATCCCTGGCGTGCTACTTCAAACGGCTCCACCGAAGAAGCAGAACGGCGGCGGTCCGGGTGGCTACACCCTGATTGACCTGGATCTCTCCCGCTACGATGTGCTGGCCCAGCGCTTCAACCAAGCCCACGCTGAGGCGCTCGATTTCCTGAAGAGCGGGATACCCACGCGCAACAAGCGCTTCAATGCTCTTATCGAAGAGATTGAGCGCGTGGCGGTGCGCTCGCAGGCGCCAATCCTGCTGACCGGTCCTACAGGTGCCGGCAAATCCCACTTGGCACGGCGCATGTTCGAGCTGAAGAAGTCTCGTCACCAGGTCCCGGGCGAGTTCGTTGAGGTGAACTGCGCCACGCTACGTGGTGACAGTGCTGCCTCGACGCTGTTCGGGCACAAAAAGGGGGCGTTCACCGGTGCGGCAGCGGATCGTGCGGGCTTGCTGCGCACAGCTCACCAAGGCGTGCTGTTCCTGGATGAGATTGGCGAACTTGGGCTCGACGAGCAGGCCATGTTGCTGAAGGCGGTCGAAGAGAAGCGCTTCTTCCCTGTGGGCAGTGACCGGGAAGTAAGTAGCGACTTCCAGCTGATCGCAGGTACCAACCGCGACCTGCGTATCGACGTGTCACAGGGACGGTTTCGGGAGGACCTGTTCGCGCGCATCAACCTCTGGTCTTACACGCTGCCGGGGCTGGCTCAGCGCCCGGAGGACATTGAGCCGACTATCGATCACCTACTTGCACGATTCGTTGCCGAATCCGGCCGTGCGGTGCGCTTCAACGTAGAGGCCAAGGCGAAGTACCTGCAATTTGCCAAGTCCCCTGAGGCCCCATGGAGCGGCAACTTTCGTGACTTGCTGGGCAGTGTGACGCGAATGGCCACGTTGGCGGAGGGAGGGCGCATTTCTCCGACTCTGGTTGACGCTGAAATCCAGCGGCTCCAGTGGCTATGGCAGCCAGGGTGCGCCACGCGATTCAATGCGACCGTGAACCTGAATGATCTCCTACCGCCTGAAGTTGCCGAAAGCCTAGACCTCTTTGACAGGCTGCAATTGGAGGCCGTAGTGCGGGTATGTCGCGAATCCTCCTCCTTGTCAGAGGCAGGACGCAGATTGTTCGACCGATCGCGCACACAGCGCGCAGTCGTCAATGACGCGGATCGTCTGCGAAAGTACCTGCTGAAGTTTGGGCTGTCGTGGGGAATGATGCACGAAGCATTTAGCCAGCGTTGAACTGCGTGGGTCAGGGCGTGCTGGCTCCGTCACCAAGCTGGAAACGTTACAGAATCAGGGCCGCGGGCCAAGAATAACGTTTGACTTGCAATGCACCATGACTTGGAGCTCGAAGGTTGCGCGCCGCCAGCGCCGTGGCATAGCAGGCTCGGAGCGTGGAGGGATCGAGTTCGTTGTCGACCAAATGGTAGAACGCGAACTCGAGGGTGCCGGGCAGAACCTGCTGCGCGAAATCGAGCGGGATCAACTTCAGGCCGTAGTCGGGCGCCTTGAATCGCGGCATCCCGGCACTCCGGGGAGGCGATGCGGAAGCATAACAAATGCATGCGAACGGAAGCGAGGTGGGGAGGGTCTTTCTACAGCCTTAACGTGCTCCATGCGACAAAAGACGACCTTGTAACGATACGCGCTCGTCTAGTCACAGAACCGCGAAAGCGGCTGGCGCCGGATAGGCGTGTCGAGGACGTGATCGGGTATGTGACGTCACTCGAAGCCGACGGCGGTGCAAGCGCTATCGGTTGGGCGGAAGCGTTCCAAGCCTTGTGCATTTGGGGGCAAGGTCGTCGGTAACTGTGGTTCCGTTTTCTCAATGACAGCGTTCGGGGCAGACTACGGTCGAAGCCGTCTTGACTTAAACCAATTGCTCTCTAGAAACGCCGGGTTGGTCTGAATAACCTCCGCTTGAGGACTAGGTCTTTTCGTTGCCAATGGCATCATCGGAGATGCAGGGCGTGCGCAAGATCATTGAGATCTTGCTGCGTCATTGGCATCCAGATTTGAAAGAGGGTGACGTCCTCTGCAAACAGGTACTGGAAGAGCTGTTTCAATTACCGGTACTTGGTGAGACACCGAGCGTTCCCGAGGCTACGCGATGAGGGGGCGCGAGTGCCCGCGGAACAAGGGCTGACGCCACCAATATGGCGACGGCTGGCTGGCGTAAGCCGCACCGAAACCGACTAGAGGAGCCTTCAGGTTTGGCGTCTTTTGCGTTAGCCGCAGACACCGGACCCGACCGCTGAGCCTGATGCCGTCCGCTAAAACGGATGCTTGATAGAGAGGGCCCCCGCTTTAACGGGAAAGCACATCGAGATCATCAGGCACCTCAAACATTCCTTTGGCGACACCTATCCGTTTTCCTGTCGCAACGGCCACGGGGACCAGTTTCGCAACAGGGTGTCCGGCCCTAGTGATGACCACTTCGTTCAACTCACCACCTTCTAACCTTGCGACGAGTCGGGACAGCGACGTTTTAGCCTTTGCGATGTCAACGGTTTCCACCTCTCTCATCTTCTGACTCACGCAGTTGAAGCGATCTTGCACTTAAGGGGACGCTTGACCAGAGTCGGCGTCCCCCAGCAGCAAAGCGTTCAGGACGAGCGTCGACGAGCTGCGACCCCGAAAAGCATCAAACCGCCAAGCATCATTGCGAAGGACGACGGCTCCGGTACCGGAGCGGCTACAAAATTAGCAGACCAAGATACACCTTCGACGGTGGGACTTCCAAAACCATAGACAGCGAGACCGGACTCGTTGTCGCCGAGCTTGTAGATGGACAACACCGACGGGTTGAAAGGATAGGTGCTGGGGAAAAGAGTACCGCCACCACCTGCATCGGAGAAGGTCATTCGAAAAAGATCCCCCGTTGGTTCAGCTTGAACTGTCAGGTCAAAGCTGATGCGGGTGAAGTCCGTGAATACCATGCGAAGGGTCGAGGTATCTACGCCTGTGAAGGCATATCCGCCACTCGTGGTCACAATACTTCCGGCAGAGCCCGAAGGCATTGCAAAGTTCAGGTTTCCTTCAAAGCTGAGTTCATCAATCCGGAAAGCGAGCTCTTTCGTTGGGTCTGCGTTGATGTAGTCAAGTGTGACTGCCACCTGAAACGGAAGCGGGTTATCCAGACGAAGCTCATAGTGGATCTTGTGAGTCTCTCCAACCGCGAAAGCCGGGGTGGCGAGAAAGAGTGCTGACGTGACTGCAAGTAGGGAACGTTTCATTCGCTTAACCGTGAGACCAAAATTCGTTTGTGGATGCCGAACGTATATGCCATTGGATAGCTCTGTCAATCAGTCCACTGGATGGTCGGTGGAGTCCAATTGGCCACCCTGTCTTTCGCCCTCTCCGCTTTACGCAGAGGGGGGCAGGTCTGAGCCTCGCGCATCTCTGGGGGAGGGGGCTCGGCACACAGTGGGTGTGGGTGGGAGGGCGCGGCTCACCTACCACGCCAGTGTCCGAACATTCGAGTAGTGAGCCCCAAGGGCGCAGCGAACTCGCAGTCTCCTCGACATAGCTGTGCATTGCGTGGTTCAGGTTGTAGTAGGCCGGCGATCATGGTTGCCCGATTTCGTCGGACGACTCCGCCATATTGGTAGCGGCCCTGCGGAGCTTCTCTCGCCATGAAGGTGCCGACGCGCCATTGCGCGAGTCAGCGACAAAGAACGTTAGCAGGCGGGCTTGCCGGCTCTCCCGCCAAGCAGGAAACGTTACAGCATCCATACAGCGCAACACGAATAACGTTTGGCTTGAAATGCACCTCGCCCCCTATGTCACGCGCTGCAGGTCCGCTTTCAGACGCCTGATCTCACCAGCATCGTTGTCTTGTTGTCCCGGATCGGCGCGGGCACCGAGGACCGCTTGGTCAAAATGTAGAGGCTGTGCGCACTCATCCCCAGGCCACCCCCAACTTCGTCCACCGCGGAGCACTTCTCGGGTGCCGCTTCAAGCTTGGCATCCTCGGTGAAGCGTTAATGTGACCTCTTCCCTTCTATCGACGCTGCCGTCAAGCCTCGCTCTGCGGCTGGTTCGTGTCTAAAACACGTGGGCCCGATTCAGAGCCGCAGGCGACTCGCCTGTCACTGGGTTGGTGAGCGCTGACTCGACTCCGTTCCTGCTCCTTCAGGGACGAGATGACCGACAGTCATTTTGTCCGCTATCGCGCTTGGAGCCTCGTGGGCTCAACGTCTGTCGGCAGATCAAATCTGGCAAGAACTGGTTCGGGAGAAAACCGGGATGTCTTCCCGAGACTCGCATTGAGGAGGTATGGGCCCCAGGGCCAGTCACACGCGTTGGTGCCGTCAACGAGGCCCTTTTGGGTGAGATGTTCTTATTCGTGCAGTAATTATCCCAAAAAGATATGAAAAAAACATACGCAATGTAATGCGGTTCTGCTACAAATACGCGAACGTCAAATCCGATTGGGCCAAGCGGGTGCTAATGGTCTCTTTCGCGAGTTGCGCAGTGTGTCGTCGCTCATCGGTATCACTCTTCGAGGAAGTCTCATGTTCTGGCGTTATGCATTGAGGTCGATCGGCACGTTGCTTGTGAGTGCAGTCCTCGCGGGTTGCAGCGGATTCCACGCATTCACTGAACGCGCACTGCCCGGCTCAACGGTAGCGGTGGTCCTTGGAGGCCATCCAAGGCTAATGAGGAATGACGTTGAAGTTAGAATTGCGGCGTCCAACGGCGTTGTTTATCAGTATCTCCCGGGCGATCCACGTATTCGCTTCATGATTAATGCGTACTCGGACCCGCTGTCGAACCTAGTAGTAAGGGATGGTGCCCGCATGGACTCGGAAGGGGGGCATGGCGATTTCATCCGGGCGTACGTAACGGGAGGCGACAACGAGTGGTCGGAGACTTTCCTTTTTTTTGATGTTCCGACCGATATTGCCGCTGGTCGGGCTTCGGTTTCTGTCACTTCCTCCGGCGTAAGTCTCACGCGAATGTCGATTGGACTAGAGATTCTTCCAGGTGGGCCGGTTGCTCCCAATCAGTTTTTGGGGGTATCTCCGAGTCCGAACGGCGGCCCGCCCGTCAATGTGGCCATGGCTAGCATGGAGCGCGCCGCTCACTTCGTCGTGACAGTGAATGGCCCGAGTGGTCTCGTGCCCCATTCAGTCCAGATGAAGTTCTCGCGCTCGTTGGGAGAAGCGGGCGGGCCGTGGGTTACCCAAGGACGTGGTGATCTGAAGAACATCATGTGGTCTGACAATGGTTCGGAACTGACCGTCCTTCTCACACCGACGAAAGGTGTTCCTGTCAGCGACCTGCGGGACTTGAGGTTCTATGTGTCCGGCGCGGTCACAACACTTGATGTTCTTGACCTCAAGGCTTACGACACCCTCGGGAACCCGCTGTCCGGATTCTCCGCGCAACTTGAGCAGGTGAATTGACCGACTCGCGGTCCTGATCCGTAAACCCTAAGGCCTGATCCTCAGGCTTGTCCCCCGGAGTCTCCTCTTATGGAAAGCCTGCGCAAGGTCTTTCTCCAGCAGTGCTCGCGTGTCATCTTCGGACTCAAGGGTGTTTCGGGTTCACTTCGGTTCAAGGAGCGAACGTCATCGTGGCTGCAGGAGCGATGTGATTCCCTGAGGTCGCGGACTACACCCAGATGCTTGCCTCAAGGCTATTCTCTAGGTGTAGCGACCCTGGTATCCCTATCTGTCGTATCTGGCGCCGCGCACGCTGATATCGAATCTGTCCGTGCCAAGGGGCTGGAGTGGTTGGTAAAGGCACAGCGTGGCGACGGGTCATTCGCAGGGGCAATGGGCCTGTCCGTCCAGGCAACTGCCGCTGTCGTCGAGGCGATGCTGGCGGGGGGGCTAAGCAGCTCGCCCCAATACGGACGGGCACTTGCCTGGCTGGCGAACACTTCTGCCGAGAGTACCGATGCGCGATCCTGGCAGGTGATGGCGCTGGTTGCCGCGGGGCGAGATGCAAACGCCATCGCCAACAGTATCCTCGACGAACGCAACACGGTCTCTGTGTCTGGCGCTGCTGCCCTACAGACGGGATTCGCTGTGTGGGGTTCATTTCCCAACTATGGCGCAAGCCTGCCCGATACCGTCCTGGCTTATGGCGCACTCCGCGCAGCCTCCCTGACGTACACCAATCACGGCCTAGAACGTGTGGAGACCGTTCTGTGCCACATCTTACCGGCGCAGTTGATTGCCGCGCCTTGGGCTGGGAGCTGGCCTTACGCTGCACCACGTATGGGACACCCGGACCACATACAGCGGGGTTCGTTGATCAGCACCGCTCTCACCCTGTACGAGCTCAAGAAGCAGCGTTTGGCCAATCGTTTCTCGACCACGACGAGTACGAAGTGTGGAGGGAGTTCTCCTGCGGACATCGACGCAAGCATGTCCAATGCGAAGGTATGGCTGATTGCCCAAGCGAACAGCGACGGCGGATTTGCCGACCGCAACCCGCTGACGGGTTCGCTGGAGCCTTCCAGCCCTGTCGCATCTGCGTTGGCAATACGCGCCCTCGCACTCTTTGCGGCGGAAGGCGACACGGCATCCATCACGGCAGTCAGCAACGCTCAAGGTTGGCTGACGTCGCAGCAAGCACCGGACGGAAGCTGGCGCGGCGACCCTTTCGTTACGGCTCGCATTCTCGCAGCTTTGCCTGCGGCAACTGGCAACGCTCTAGTGGACACCGACGGAGATGGTCTGACCGATGTCGTTGAAACGGAATTGGGCTCGAAGAAAACTATAGCGAATAGCCAAGAGTACATCAGCGAAAAAGGCAATGCTGTGCCGGGCGTTACGACCTATTTGTTTAGCGTGAATGGCTCTCTGAACGTGCCGTTCTATCGCGCCGTTACTGTCGACTTCGGGGGCGCCCCTTATAGCCATCAGATCGTCAATGGCATTCTTCCGCCAGGGCTATCGATGACGGGTGCTGGCGTAATCTCGGGTACGCCAACCACACCTGGAAGCTTTGCATTTGACGATCGGGTCGTTAATGCCGAAGGCTTGGAAACCGTCGTCATCGGGCGGATCACCATTATCTCAACCACCGCCATGGGGCGTAACACCATTTCCTCAACTCAGGTTGCTGGCGACGTGAACGGCGATGGGCTCGTGGATGTCGCGGACGTGGCCTTGGTGCAACGCCATGTACTCGGTCTCTCGATGCTCGATGCCGAGCAGATCTCCAGCGCTGATCTTTCTCCGCCTGGCGCACCCGACGGCCAACTTGGTGTGGCAGATCTCGAAGCGATTGTGCGTGAAGTCCTCCAACTAGATTGATGTGTCGTCTCCGGACCGTGCTCAACGGAACCCAAGCCTGGTGAAGTCGATATGAAACGTTATTCCTCGCTGTTCTGGATGGTTGCGGCTGTTCTCGCCGTTGAAGGCGGTCATGTCGTAGCGGGTGATGTGCTTCCGCCGACTCCAGACAACGCAGTCCAGGCTATTCGGGCTGCCCAGCACCGGCACGACGACACTCATGTGTTGTCGCTCGAACGCCACCTTAGCGAGGTCAAGTCACTGGCCGACCGGGCATCGCAGGAGGCGCTCAGACCACGCTTGGCGCAGGCGCTCGGTGCAGAGGATGGTGCGCTCGCCAACCGTCGGTCGGAAGCCGCAGCCAAGCGACAGCAGATTCGAGCGCTGCGCGACGAAATACTCTCCCGCATAGATTCCTCACCTGACGATGCGGAGCAAGCAGCGTTTCGCCGCAAGCTCGAATCCCGGTTCCAACAGCTCGACGCTGATCTCGACGGGATCGAGAAGGCCGATCGACGGACCCTCGGCAATCGCTCCCGCCAACTTGCCAACAGGCTTGCGGCATGGGAATCCGCCCGACCGGTGGATCCCATTCCAGCGCCAAACTGGAGGCAGGAGGCTATGCCGCCTGCAGCGGCCCAACGATTGCCATCAGCGGAGGCGCCGCGCTTCGCAGTCGATACACTATGGCTTCTCAGGAACCAGATTTCTGCGACAGACGGCGGCGGCACAGTTCAGACTGCTCTACGCCAGACACCTTCCGAGGCGGCGGCCTGCGGTTACAGTGCCGCGGATCTTGCCGAGACGCCCGAAGCGGCAAAAAGCCACCCCGATATCCAGGCGCTCGCTGCGCAACTTGATCACAACCCTCTACGCATCTTCGAGTGGGTGAATCAGAACGTGGCTTTCGAGCCCTACTTCGGTTCGTTGAAAGGCGGCGTGTCGACACTCCATGGCAAGGCCGGCGGTGCCACCGATCAGGCCAGCCTGCTGATTGCGTTGCTGCGTGCATCGAACGTCCCCGCGCGCTATGTGCGCGGCACCGTAGCAATGCTCGACCGCGCGACGACGAATGCTCCTGAGGGGCGGGCACCGCGTTGGATTGGTGCAAGAAACTACACCGGCGCGGCATGGATTCTTTCGAACAACAACAACCCGTACGTCTTCGTCGACACAAGGGGTATCCACTTCGCGCATGTCTGGGTCGAGGCCTGCCTCCCCTACGCGGCCTATCGCGGCGCCGGACTTGACGATTCAGGTCATCGCTGGGTGCCCTTGGATCCCTCTTACAAGGACCATCGCTACCAGCTCGGTGTGGTTCTGGATTCCAACTTGAATTTTGACTACTCGGGGTGGCTCTCCAGTCGGCTCGACGCTCAAGGCAGGTACCGTCTGCCACACGAGGCCTTCAACGACCAAGCGATCGTAAACGCGCGCACCAAGGCGCCCAATTACGCGAACAACACCCTCGAAGACATTCCTTACAAGAGCGAGATCAAGCGCCGGAATTTCGACATTCTGCCCATCGTCCCTCCGTATGAAGTGATCCAGTACGACAGCTGGAGCGGAGTGGCCGGGGAGTCCGCCGAGGTTGCTGCGCTGCCGGACCGGCACCGCTATCGTCTGAAGGTCACGGTGCGCAACGCGAGCGCCAGCCTGCCGGAAACGTACGCGGGCAACATCCTGTCGCAGAAGACCGTCAATGTGGCCGAACTGGCCAATGCGCGCCTGACGCTGGCCTTCCGCGGAGCAAGCGGTGCGGATCAGACGGCATACGCGAACTGGCTGAACAGCGTCGACGCGTCGGCCGCACCCACCTGTAGCGCCAGCGTGAATGTGGTGCCGGTGCTGCGCCTCGATGGAGTCGAGCAAACGAAGGATGTCGGGGGGGGCACGACCACCCTGTGCTCGAATAACAATGTTCTGCAAATGCAGGTCACCTTGGCGGAGCATCCCACCAGAAGCACGGTCAACGCGGTCAACTTTTCGTCCATTGCCGCCGCCAGCATGCAGGCGCTCCATGCCTATGCATGGCATACGTCGGATGCGTATCTCGCGAGCCGCGCTGAACAACTCCTAGAAGCCGTGCGAGACCACGCCAACCCCAATGCCTCCGAGGAGGCGCGCGATGCAACGGAAGGCGAGTTCCTCAATCTTGCCGCGTCGCGGTTCAGCCGCTACGTTGCGGACACGATGCATCAGGTCGCCGGGCAGTTCAGCGAATCAGGTACTTCGGGCATTTCGCTTGGTTTGACCAGTGCGCAGGTCAAGGTCAATTACCTGTTCGATCTGCCTTATGGCTTGTTCAGAAAGGGCTTCCTCATCGACGCGCCAGGGTACTTCAGTACCAGTACGCGCCTGTCGGGCGGTAACCCTGATTTCCGCGCATTCAAGCTCTTCTCGTTTGCCGCGTCTGCTTATGAGGCGTTCATCTGGCAGGAGATGGCGAGGATGGATGCGGTGTCCACAACGCGTGGCCTTCAGTTCGCGAAAGAGCAGGGCATCGAGATACTGCAGATCGATAGCGTGTCGCAGTGGAACACGCACAAGAGCAAGCTCACCTCCAATTCCAACAGCGTGCTGAACTACTCGGCCGATCATGTTGCCCAGATCGAGTCAAGGTACGTCAATCAGGGATTCAAGCTCACCATCCCGCGGAGCTTGATTCGATACCCGGATGCATCGGGCTGGCGCGGAGCTGTCTTCTACACCGAGAAGTTCTCAGGTTCGAGTGGTTCAGCCGGCTTCCCGATCAACAGCTACAGCGGGGGCGTGACTGTCGAACCGCCCGACGACGCTGGGGCCAGCACGTCAGGTGGGGGAGAGGCGTATGGCGGTATCACCGGGAATCAAAGCTCTGTGGGACGTGTGTACAACTCGCAGTTGGGCACGGGTGTCAAAGCCGAGGCGACCGCACCGTTAGCGGCTCAGCAAACGGGCCAGAACTCGATGCAGGCGTCCAACGGAGCATGCGGTGCCGGTGCGACGTGCTCGGGCGATCCGGTGAATATGGTCACCGGCAATCTTGTGCATTCCGAGCGCGATATCTCGATCAAGGGGCGTGGCGGTCTGCCGCTGGTGTTCGAGCGCTGGTACAACAGCAAGAACCCGAAGGATGGTCCGCTTGGCTTTGGCTGGACACACTCTTTCAATCACTTCATAAGCTTCTATGGTGTCGAAGGCGGTACAACGGCGAAAGTAGGCTGGAACGACGGCACGGGCGGCGAGCGCTTCTTTTCCACGACGAATCTCAGCGGCGGCAACATCGCGGTGGGGGCTTCCTTCGCGGCTCCTGCGGGGATCTACGCGACAGTGGAACGCCTGCCGGATGGAAAGTACCGGATCACCGAGCGTTCGGGGATGAAGTATCTGTTCGAGTCTTCTCCCAGCATTGACGCCGGCGCAAAGGCACGATTGCTGTCAATCGAGGACCGAAACGGCAATACGCTCACGCTGGCCTACGGCCCGACGTGCGGCAATAACCTGTGTACGGTGACCGACGGGTTGAACCGCTCGCTCTCCTTCTCGTACAGCGGTAGTCGGATCGTGCAGATCGCGGACTGGAGCGGCCGACAGTGGAAGTACGAGTACGACGGCAACGGCGATCTGATCCGCTTTGACAATCCGTTGGCCGCCGTAGGCAGCCAGCCGCCGGTCACCTACGAGTACTACTCGACGGCAGATGGCACGAACCTCGCGCACGAAATGAAGCTGTACCGCCTGCCGCGCGGAAACGGCATGCGCTTCGAGTACTACCAGGACGGTCGCGTGTTCCGTCATACCCCCTTCGACCTTGACGGCGAGCCGCAACAGGCCTCAGCGACCACTTTCGTGTGGGTGGAATTCCGGCGTGAGGCGCAGCAGATCGATGGTCATGGACAAATGCGCCGGTTCTGGTTCGATGCGAATGGCAACCCATTGTCCATCACCGACGAAGCGGGTGCCGAAACCACCTACACCTATGACAGCACAGCAGGGCGAACGCATCTGCGCTTGAGCAAGACGACAGCGAGTGGGCAAACCACGAACTATGCCTACGACGGGCAGGGCAACCTGACCGACGTCACCCTTCCCAGCGGCCGCACGCTGCAATATCGCGACCATACCGCCTTCGGTCAGCCAAAGCGGGTGAAGGACGGCAACGGCCAATGGACGCTGTTGCGCTTTGATACGAACGGGAACCTGACAGACGAAGTTCGCACCGTCGCTGGTTTCGCACCAACGGCGGATACCGCGCCGTCGAGCGCGAACATCGCGTCTTGGGTGCAGACGCAGTACGACAGCGTCGGCAATCCGATCAAGGTGCGCCGATTGCGCGACTGGAACAGTGCTCTGTTGGGAAATGCGAGCAGTGGCGTCGGTCCGGCCCTTGAAAGTGGTTTCGATGCCAGCCAGCTGAACGTTGTGAGTCTGACCCGCCGCGGCGATCTTGACGGCACACCGGCCAGTCTCGAAGTACAGAGTTACGCGGACTTCCAGTACGACAGTCTGGGCCGGATGAAGCGCGGGCCGGATGCCGCGTGGTATGCGGCCGATTACGATTGGGACAGTCTTGATCGACCGGTCAAATCGCCGGATGGTCGAGGCAACACCTGGAGCACCGTGTTCGACGCGAATGGCAATCCGCTGTACGCCGGACTCGTGCTGGACGGTCGTTACGAAGACAGCCACTACGCGAGCTGGGACGCACTCGACCGCCTGGAGCGCAAGGTCGACTACGCGGGTCACGCGACGCTGACGGAGTTTGACGCGCTGGGCCGCGTAAAGTCCGTAACCGGAGCCGACGGCTACACGGTGGGCTTCGATGTCGATCCGTTGGGTCGTGTTACGGGGGCATATAACGAAGAAGGTCACCGCGTATCGCTTGTGCTGGATCCGGATGGCCGGCCGCGCAGCGTGACCGACCCGAACGGTCTGACCACGGGTTACAGCTATCACGACAGCAGTCAGGACGGGCTGTTGAAGCGCACGACGTTGCCGAAGGTCGGCACCCAGAGCCAGGGCCGGGCGGTGGAGATTGCGCAATACGATGGTGCGGGCCGCCCGACGCGGATTGACGCCATTGCCGCCGATGGGTCCGTGCGCGACAGCTACCGCTTCTATGACGATCTGGGCCGGATCACCCGAGAAGTGGGCCCGCAGGTTTCAAGTACCGACACCAGCCGGCCGGTCACCTGCCTCGTCTACACCGTGCTGGGCGACACGAAAGAGGTGTGGGCCGGCAGCACGACCGATACTACGAGCGGCACCTGCAACATGTCGGACATCAGTCTCAAGAAGCAGTACAGCGCCAGCTTCGATGACTGGGGCCGCATGCTGAGCCGGACCGACGCACTGGGCCAGACATCGCAATGGACATGGAACGAGCACGGCCAACTCACGGCCAGCCGCAGTCCGGTCCAGATCGCAGTTGGCCAGAGCACGACCTACCAGTACGGCACGAAAGGCGTGAACGGAGAAGTGCAGGGCCACTTGAAACGGCGCACTGTGCCGGGCAGTGGCGGGCAGACGGTGGACTACACCCGCAACAGTCTGGGCCAGGTCACGAGAGCGGAAACGAAGGATGGCGCCGGCACCCTCGTCGTGGCTTACGACTACAGCTACGACGTTGCGCACCGGCTCGCCAGCGTGACCGACAGCCGCGGACAGAAGACGCTCACCTACACCTGGAGCCCCGGCGGACGGCTCGCGCGGGTACAGGACGGCGACGGGCACCGCGCCAGCTATGCCTACGACGCCGTGGGTCGTCTGTCGAGCATCGCAGCCCCCAACGGCGAACACGTGAGCTTTGTATGGGACGCAGGCGGCCGTCTCGTCGAACAGAGACTGAAGAGCGGCTTCCGGACCACGCAGGCGTGGTTCGAAGACGGCAGCCTCAAAGAGAGGAAGAACCTCTACAACACCACCACGCGAAGCAGCCACGTCTTCACGCTGGACGTCCAGGGCCGTCGAGCCACGCAGTCAGAGAACATCGGCGGCACGACGAAGAGCTGGATTTACCTGTACGACAACCTTGATCGGCTCACGTCGGCATCCGACGGCACGGCCGAAACATATGCTTACGACATCTGGGGAAACCGCCGGAGCAAGACGAAGGGCGGCACGACGACCGCCTACCTGTACGACGAAGCTCACCGGTTGACTGACATCCGTGCCGACGGAGACACAGGCGCCCTGATCGGTGCGGCGGTCCACGACGCGGATGGGCATCTCGCAAAGCTGTGCGAAGGGGCAACGGTCAGCAAGACGGCAAGCGACTGCACGCCCAGCGGCACGGGTGCCAGCGCACTCACGCTCGCGTGGAACGCGCTGGATCACCTGCAAAGTGCCACGCGGACGGGCGCCAACGCAATTGTCGAAAGTTACGCCTACGACGATGCGGGCCGCAGACTGAGCAAGACCAGTGGTGCTGCGACCACGCATTACCTGTACGACGGTGACGGCATCTACGCCGAGTGGAACGGCAGCCTGACCGGTGTGCCGACCGTGGTCTACATCCACGGTGCGGGCACGGACAATCCGATCCTGAGGCTAACAGGCAGCACGAACACGCCGTCGGCAACGCAGCTGGCCTACCTGCAGGACGGGCTCGGAAGCGTCGTCGGCATGGCCACGCCGGCGGGCGCCCTGAGCGCGAGCCAGAGGTTCGATGCGTGGGGCAACCGGACGACGGGAAGCGGCAGCGTTGCCCAGTACGGCTACACCGGGCGTGAGCCGGACGCCACTGGCCTGACCTACTATCGGGCGCGGTACTACCACGCCGGGTTGGGCCGTTTCCTGAGTCGCGACCCCGCGGGGATGGTGGACAGCATCAGTCCGTATGCGTATGTGGCGAACAACCCGGTCAATCTAGTGGATCCGTTCGGGTTGACGTCGAGACTGGTGACACCGGCGAGTCAGAATGCGTATCTGGGTCAGACGGCCACAGATTGGGATGCGCCGGCGTGCGGTGTGGGCAGCCAGTGCGCCCAACTCGTACTTCCGACTCCGGTGCCCGCGGCGATTGCAGGCACGCCGGGCAGGCAGGCGATGCCGAGCCAGACGGCGGCCGACAGCATCTTCACGACGCCTAATACAAGGAATAGCATTACCGGGCAGATCGAAGGCAAGCCGTCCTCGGTTGTTGATCCGTTCAAGAATCTGCCGCTGACGACGCCTGCCGGGATAGGCACTCGGGCTCTTGATTTGATTCTGAATCAGATCCGTGATGTTATTGTCCCAAGTGACAAGTACCCTGAGGCAGCGAGCCATATCAGGGATGCGCAGGCAAATGGCCAGCCACAGGTTCTTACGATAGATCGTGGTGGTGCTGGTAGTCGACGTGCGGAGGCGATGCAAGGACAGCCTCCTGTTCCTGGTCGAGATCGCGATGAATATCCCCCGGCTATGTTTGGGGAGGGGGGGAGCGGCGCAAGCGTGCGGCCAATTTCACCCAGCGACAACCGTGGTGCCGGCTCATGTGTTGGTGCTCAATGCCGAGGCCTTCCTGATGGCAGTCGTGTAAGGATTATTCCACGGTAACGAAAATGATTTCACTTGATAAGTTGATTTCGATCGCATCGCCTCCGCTGGCCGCTAAACCACGCGATACTCTTGAAAACACGGTGGGAGGGTCGAGGGCGCGCCTCGCGGAAATTGATTTCATGCTGGCCAATAAAAACGGATTCTATGCGTTTGAGGGGGCTTTGCATGTGTTTCACGCGCCAGATTTTTATGGCAATTCGAATGAGCTTTCGTTGATTGAATGGAATAGTTTGGATTTGTGGAGAGGGCAATATGGAGATTTGACTGAAGGGCTTTTCTTTTTTGCGGAGGATGTTTTTGGGGTTCAGTTTGCGATACAAAATGAAAATATTGTGTCGTTCGAACCAGAGTCAGGTGAAATAAAGCAGGTTGCTGGTGATGTTGAAGAGTGGGCAAGGGCGGTCCTCAGTGATTTTCGGCTCCTGACGGGCTTTCCGGTTGCGCACGATTGGCAGCGGCGTTATGGCGGATTGCCAAGTGGGAAACGACTATTGCCAAAGATTCCGTTTATATTTGGAGGGCAGTATGACTCCAGTAATCTAATTGCTGTAGATGCCGCCGAAGGAATGCGATATAGAGGACAGATGTGGCAACAAATCAGAGACCTTCCAGATGGCGCGCAAGTGAGACTGATGCCGCTTCCTGCGCACTGAGCCAGGGGGAGAGGCGTCGAAGTTTGCCCGGTCCAACTGCCTAGTAGTCGGTGTGGTTTCCCCATAACACGGAAACCACGGCAACTTCATCGAACTGGAGTCGATCAGCAACAATTTGGCACGATTTCATTCGTACCAATGTTCCCATTACCTCTTTTTTTCCCCGATTGTCCCATCCAACGTCTCATTCGCCCGCCTCAGTCGAGGTAGTCCCTGCCCATTTTCTTGTCCATCGGGTTCGCAACGATTACGCGACGCAATACAGCAGATAGCAGACAGCAGACAGCAGATAGCAGATAGCAGATAGCAGATAGCGCTTCCCGTGTTGGCGATAAGAATTTTGTAAAGAATAGTCACGTCAAAAAGTCCTACGCAAGTGCAGAACGAAGGAGCGCTCCCTAACGCGAATATCGAGAGTTTCAGGTTCGATTTTTGCGGGGTCGGTCGAGGACTTCGGTGTTTCCGCGAAGCTAGTAATCTCCTTGCAATCGCGTGTATGTGTCATTTTCTTGTTCCCGGCCAACGGGGAGCCTTTACGGGTCGGTGTTGAAATTCTGCGGCAGGCGAGGGGGTATGCTACCGCGCGTTTAAGCCGCGGGACTTTTGTTCAAATGCTCTCGAGGCTGATTTCTTTGAGGGTGCGACGAAACGAAGCTTCTTGATCAGCAGATTGAGCAGTTCGTTGACGGGCAAAAGCGATGAATAGAGGGATTCTTCTACTGGTCGTCATTGCAGCGTTTGTGGTCGGGGCTTGGGGCCTTCGGAATCTCGGAACATATCGACAGTCGTTATGCGAAGGAATCTCTAATGGGGCGGACTTGGCTTCCATAACCAGTGTTTTAGGTGCCCCCGTGGCCGCTCATACGCGAGACGGACTGACCGTTTTGGGGTTTAAACCAGATTTTGCCGCCTCTGGAAATATTCAGGTGGCCATTGAAAGCGGATCTAATCGTGTTTTGTCTTTAAGCTGTCGATATGGACAACCCCCAACATGGGAAGTGAAGAGATAGATTCTTCCGCGCGCTTTTTTAGGGAAAAATTGATCTTAGCTCACGAACCGTTCCGCGTTCGAACTGACTTGCGGAAACCGGACAGTCGCTATCCTGCTCATTAGCACGCTGCTAAGAAAACACAGCCCTGCTCATTGCGCAGGTTCGAGGCAGACCGCCGGTCCGAGTGATCTTCCTACTTTTCCCGATTCTCATAGGTTGCTCAGAGAGTCCTCAGGCATCGATTCCCACTGACACTCAGCAACACTCCGGCCTCACGGCTCTTTTACGGCCCGACCTGACCAGTCATTTCGCACGAACGGCCCCCTCTGCAGAGACCCTATTCTTATTTGCCTTGTGTTTGGAGGGAAAAGAATTGTGCCGCGCATAATGACCGAAAGTGAGATCAAGTATGCCGAAGATATTGAACTTTTTGCGAAGGAGAGAGCGCGGAGTTTGGCTATCGATTTGGCCGCTTTATCCGATGTGACTGTTGATGTCGCGCTTGCTCTCGCCTGTGAAATCGCTTTTGCCAAATACGCGCCGTTTGCAGACAAGTATGCTGCTGGCGACCCACGGGCGCTTAGAGAGCTAATTGATTCAATTTGGCAGAGTATAAGAGGTCAAAGGGATTTTCCTGGCGAGAAGTTTGTTGGTTGTTGCTTAGATTCTGCTTGGTTTTCCGCGGATGATTGGGATGACACGACTGTATCCGACGCAGTGGTTGCGTTGTGCATTATTGATGCATGCATTGCGGATGCCTGCAACCCCGCGGTGCGTAATGTGAATCTGATCACCGGCTTGGGGGAGCTCTTCTGTCATGGAGCGAAGAGTACGGTCGAAGAGTGCATCCAAAAGAACATGCCGTTATCGGTACTTTGCGAGCGGCTGGAATCAGGTGTTGTGTCATTTCCAGACGAGCGGAGGTTTTTGACTCTTCTAACTCATGTTAGAAGTATTCATGACCTCAATGGAGGTCTAGTGGACTGGGTGCGCGATAATCTGGTTTGATTTTCAATGTAGTTTGGTGGGTCTTTGCGGTTATCTATCTTGACGTGATTTGCTATTTCCGACGTAGATCTGAGTGGTTCTAGAAGGCTGGTGAGAAACTCGACCGCTTGGGGGTTTCTCATCAGTCTGTTAGAGAACGTCGTGGTCTGGTCGTGCCATGTCGAGGGTCGGTTCACGCGATCATTTTGCTGGTCGGCCCCCGTGTAAATGGATCTTGGGGATAAAACCACCGGTGCCGGTGCAAGGTAAGCCTATCCACTGGGGCGAATTTTGCCGCTCCTTTAGAACCGTACCTCATTAACTGCTTCGCGCAAGTCCCTTGGCGCGACGAGTAACGGAACGTGGCGCCGTCTGAGGTTGGTAGTGGGAGCTTCCGCGACGCCTACATGGTGAGCTTCGATGCTGCCCCGCGCCGTTATGAGACGCGGGCAGCAGCAACGAGGACGAGTGATACGTCAGTCGATGTTGCGCTCCCACTCCCTAGGCATGTGAATCTCCCTCCACTCTAGATTTGTTTCTGAGGCTCCGAGCAGAATAAGGCCAACATCGGTGTCTTTCGCGTGCTTGAGGGCGCCAGAAAAGTAGTTTTCGAGGCTTTTTGAGAGGCCAGCTTTTGTCACGACAACGAGAACAAAGGCAGCGCTCGCATCACGGTGAATTCTCTGGGCGTTCGCCTCATGGATAGCCCTCAAGTCGAACTGATGCGCAAGCTTCACCTCGAAAGTCACCGCAAGACGACGGTCTGTGTGAGGAGGCAGATTCGGATGATGTCCGGTCGCGACCAAGTCGGGCCTTGACCACACTCCTCCCGTGTTTCGTCTGCCCTGATGGGCCGTAATGGCGACGCAGACGTCGGAGAACCCGAGCGCTGGCATCCACTCCCGCGCAAGTTTTCGCGCAAGCGCTGGATAGGTGTCGTTTTCCCTCTTCCAAACCCGGGGTTCGTAGTGAAATTCCCTGAGCAAGTCATCAAATCCACAAGGTTCGGTGACTAAACAGACCCGGCGACCTCGTCCGCGGGGTCGCTTCACCTGGCCCTTGCGGACAAGTTCTTCGATGACGCTCTCTATCCCCTGTTCGCCCAAGCCGATGCCCATCTTGAGCTCATCAACTGCAACAGCCTCCCCGGCGCGCGCCAAGTACTCCATGACGGCTTGGTGGGGAGGTCTCTGAGTGCCCGAGTTCGTAGTCTGCATTCCATTGCTCCTGACGGTTGGGTTGATATCTTTTCTTTTTCCCAGCCATTCAAGGTTCTCTGCTGCGGCCTTCAATGTCTGCCACCTTCAGACGAGGTGACGGCGATCTATCCGTCACCTCGTCCGCGGTAGTCGAAAGGATTTCGCTCTCATCATGGAGTGCTCCGTGGGGTCAAAGAAGCCGATTGCTCCAAGGTGAAATCTTTGGTCTTATGTAGGCCTCTGTGGGGTGGGAGGGATAGCTTTGGCAGGGTGAAGGAGTGCTCGTTGGAAGTGGTATCCAGGTGGTGAGGATGCCTCTGTGTGCTGGGCACTCTTTGGTGGTTTGAGATTTCTAGATGCGTGTAATCGAGGCCGAAGTGCCCCCGGTAAGCCAGCGCGAGCAGCGCTGACTTACCTCCCCCTAAAGGGCGTCGGTGTCTCGCAAAAAAGTGCTCGCCACCATATTCTTCCCGGCGGGAAGAATATGCAGACAGGGGCCTCCTTGTTGTGTGAGGAAATCCTTCGTGTCAAGTTGTGGTGGCATTTGTGTTTTGTGGCATCAAAAATCGGAATGGGATACCGGTGGTTTATGGGGAGGTAGCCCAACGACTGGTCGAGTTCTGTACCTTCGTGCCCGCGGGAATCATTGACGAAGCGCATGGAAAGCGGTAACCAGGCCGTTCTGAATTCAGTACTCATCATCGTCGGCCATGACCGCTGCACGCTTACGACCGACTCGCTCCACGTCATAGTCACCTGCCCTCACGCACCGCGTCTCCAGGGTGTCCAAGTTAAGCTCTGTGATCCCCCTGAAGCCGACACCCACGCACGCGAATCCCATTCGTTCGTAGTCTCGGGTGTAGTCGAGGTTGTCGTGATGGTGACCATGGACCACCAGCTTGGCGCCCATTGACCGCGCAAGGTGGTCGATTCCAGCGTGACCATAGGGATGGCAGCTCGGTGCCTCATGCGTAACGAGTACGTCCGTTTGAAGGGACGCCATGCACAGGAAATCCGCCGGGAAAATGCTCGATAGGTGCCGGATTTCTGTCTTAAAGAGGACTTTCGGGTGCAAGGAGGGATCCTCGAGGGCAGCGAGCACCTGTTCCATGGTGCCCGCGGCTCTTCGGACACGCAGTGCGCTGGGCGTAGCCAGAATCTGCTTGCTTGCATACTCCTTGAAGCTAAAGTGGCACGCCGTCGAGTGATCAATGGTGTCTGCACCGGGTGACCAGACTTTCGAGCGAAAAACGCCTCCGAAACCTGCGATTCGGGTGCCGAAAAGCTCTATGACGCGGCTATCGAGGTTTTCATCGAGCGCGGTGACTAGATGCGACCAGGTGGTGACGGATTCCGTGTCATGGTTACCCCGAATCCACCAGACCTGAATGCCCTCATCCGTAAGAGGTGCGATCAACTCGCGCATGCTGCGAGGCGGCTCGATGTCCCCCAAGAACACAACGCCAACCGGGCGGCGGGAGAGCGCCTCGTAGAGGACGTGATCGAAGCGACCGTGGACGTCTCCAAGCAGGAAGAGGGTTCGTGATCCCATTACGGACAATCTCTGATGCGTGTTCTCGGGTATCGAACAGGGGTCGGCCAAGTGCGCCGGCGCCTCAGCGACCATCGCGCCGCCTCTGTGTGCAGTCTTCACAAAAAGAGGACCGACGAACTGAGTAATCCGAGGTGTGAGCGCCACATCGCTCACAGACGCTATGGGCCGCTGTCCGGACGATTTCAGTAACGCATCGGCTGTTTTCTGTGCTGTTTCGGACCTTTACAACCAATTCCCAATGCGTCCGCATCGCTCCTGCAAAGTAAGGAAGGCTCGGGATCGACTGGCCCTGCTTCTCAAGGGCGTAACGGCATTCGGACTCGATGCCGATGCATGCCTTGTCCAGCAGATCAAACCAGCCGTCCTCGAATTGAAACTGCCAGCGCCATTCGTACTCAGTTCGCGCTCTCAGCTTGCGCAGAAACAAGGGATATCGGGCCACCAGTTCTCTGATCAGTTGCAACGTCATTTTGATCAGTGCAGAACGAGCTGCACGCCGTGCTCAAGAGGACCGAGCCCGAGGAGGTCTTCCGCGACCAGAGACCGCCGACCCGCGAGAAGCGCTCGGCCAGCGCCAGCAGTAAGACGCTTTCGCATCTCGCGCGGAGGCATCACAGAGAGGATCCGCAGCGCCTCGTCACTGAGATTTCCGTCGAGAAAATGAGTCCAGCCTCGTTCATGACGCAGGTGGGTGAACACGGATATCGCAATGTGTCTGGCCTGCTTCTCGTCGGGCTCAGGGATCTCAAAGGTCAGAAACCGCTGCCTGATAGCATCGGGAACGCGTTCGATGACGTTGCAGGTTGCGAGCCAGATAACACGGCTTACATCCAGATGAAACTCGGGCAGAGCGAGATCAAAGAACCGGGAAGCGCTGTGGCGCTCCAGCAGTCGGTGAAGGGCGCTCAGGGGCGACGTAGCGTTGCGGGAACCCAGTTGATGATCGACCTTGTCAATCTCTTCGAGGACCACAACCGGATTGGCGACCTCGCCACAGACCACGTGCCAGAAGAATTGGCCGGGACTTGAGTTGGCCCAGTACTGTTCGCTTCCGCTGAGGGATGCGCCACATTGAGCTGACGACATGTCCACCAACAGCATAGGTGTCAGGTTCAGCCCCGCGGCCAAGTGCTGCATAAAGATGCTCTTCCCATGACCAGGCTTTCCGTGAATAAGAATCGGATCAAAGGCGAGCTCCCGGCCGGTTGCCAATGAAAGTGCACATTGGCCCTCGATGTAATCGATTACAGAGGAGAAGTTCGGAAAAAGCATTCTCAAATCATCAAAGAGCCCTTGAGTTACGCCCGAAAACATTCGAAGCGGCTTCTTTGACTTCTGTGATGCGATGCGATCAATGTAACCACGAACTCGGCCTCTCGAGTCCACATCCATGCTTGGCAGTTGAGATCTCAGCAGGCTAACGGACTGCTCATGCCACATTTCAAGAACCGGTCCCGTATCGGCCAAAGTGCCGCCTTCGGCGTGAATTTTGGCCGGTTCAGGGCTGCCAAGCACCGTCGGCTCGGAGCTTGCCGCCTTCGGCTCGACCTGAGCCGGCGCACTATCAAGGATTGATTCTGGATGGCTGGGAGAAGAACTCTGGCCTTCAGACGAAACTTGGTTTGGGCTTGCATACCATCTCTCCACTTTCCAGCGGTAAAGACGGGAATGGGGAGGGCAGAAATCGTCGAACATCTTATCCAGATGACGGCCGCACGCTTTGCAGCGATACGCCGCTTCCATCCGAAGCTCCTTGCACCTTTCCATGAGTGCCGTTCGACGAGCTCGGTCCAGGCCGTTCGCGAACATGAAGACAGTGGGGCCGTGTGCGGCGTTTGCCCACAAAAAGAATGCGGAATCGTCTGCAAGGCGCTTCTCGCCGACGATTGCTTTGAACTCACTCAATGCCTTGAAGACAAGCGAGATGTGTCCAGGAAGGAATTCAATAGAGAACGACAGGGACCACGGGAATTCCTTCTCCTGAACGTCCTTGGCATGCCCAAGGAACTCCTCGTGGCTCGTGAAGAATCGGTCTAAAAGTACGTTTCGGATCGCCATGTCACCCTCTCGATAGCGGCAGTACATCATCAATCTTGATCGATGTAAAGCCCTTCTCTGGTGTGGTCTTGTGCGTCCGGGTAAATTTTTTTTTGCCTTATTTTAATTACAAAATGGACAATCCTAAATCGATGTTCGACAATCAGATTATGTTGAACAGTCCATGGGGTATTAATCGGAATGAAAACTAAAGGTGTAAAGAAAATAGGGGGCAAAAATCTAAGTACAAAAGAGTTCTCGGGTTGCTTTCGCGTGCGCCCTGAAATAGTTCTGAATCAACTTTGTAAAAACGGATCCTATTTTGGATATAGGCCGACAAAGCTGCCAAGCGGACGCCTATTGTGGCCGAATGTGGTTTTTGCTGGATGTCGCCCGGGTGGCCTGTCGCAGAATAACTTTCGGAATTGAGGAGAGGCCATGGTCAGGCCAAAGAAGCGGGATGAGGTGTCAGGCGAGAGAAAGCGATGGGCTATTGAACAGGTCGATTCGCACGGACGTTCTGTTCGGGATGTCGCCAAGGAAATGGGTGTTTCGAGGAACACGCTGTACAGGTGGATCAAAGCTTTCCGCGCACGAAACACCACAAAGCAGCCCGCATCCAAGAGGACGAGGGACGGTTCAAGCCAAACACTAGTGGTAGTTGTCGCGCTCTCTCACCAAGGGGGTACGCAGCAACGGAGTCTTGGCAAGGCATTGACGAAGGCTGTTCGGGATATCTTTGCCTGACACCCGCGGCGAGCAGGCGCAGGTTCAACTCAAAAGGTCGGCCGAGACGGTGGAGCGACCTGATGGCAGAACGTCTGTCACTTAATCCCCTATGCCATGGACCCCGACACGTGTGGGTAAGGGCCGCTGGCGCATGTGATCGGCCATGGAAATTTTGGCGATCTCACCGAATTACAGGACAGAGACTTGGACCTGTTTGCCGGTCCTCAACAGCATGTTCACCAGTGCGTCGATAGTGAACTTGTGTGCTCTCCTGTTCGTGACGTCGGAGACGCGCGAGCATGTCACGCCGAGGATTTCAGCAGCTTCACCTTGCTGGAAATTCATTACGTCGATCCATCCCGCAAGTTCATCTGTCAGCGACTCCTTGATCGCCAGCTTCGCGAAAATAATTCGCTGCGATTCAGCCGTCAGTGCTGCCGCCTCTTGGGGTTCGAATCCCAAATCGGCAAAAACGTTTCCGCTGAGAGGGTCTGTCTGTGCGGGCCTTTTGTCGATGCTCATGTCGTACCGCCTTTCTGGATGAAGGAGCGGGTCGGCTAGAGTCCCATGCACAGATGGTCGGCGAGGTGAGCGTTTCCGAGCAGATGCGCGATGTGTAATGACTATCGGGCATGTAGCCTCATGTCCGAGTGCGAGCCGTTCGCTCGTCGGAAGGATACCAAGGGTCGCGCTCGTGAGGAGCTGCGGTCAGCCGTTCTCAATAACGTTCCTGCGTTGCGGCACGTGGGAACGTAACGATATTGATCTAGGAACGACATGTAACTTTACTCAGACTGCGGTCAGTTCAACGCTGCGCCACGCAGTGAGGGGAGAGAGCGCGCCTTAGAAATAAGCGCGCCCTGGCTAGATGCAAAACAGGTTCGTTCCCGAAACTGAAAGGCTCAAAAATGAAAAATCATCTGCATCACCTTGATGTACCGACTTTCCCGATTTGCGCATTTCGCAGCCTTTGCGGTCGTCTGTTGTCGCTGGAAGGCGACAAGGGTTACGCCCATGAGAGCCCCGATTACGCAGCCATGTCGTAGGAGCAGGGCTCGCCTAAAAGCACGGGCCCTGCCGCTTCCCCGTGGGAAAGCTTGTACCTACATCAGCACCTTCCCCCGGTCACCGAATCCCATCGGACTGGCTTCATAGTTGGCAACCGTGGGGAGCAGGCGGCGCCTACAGGCGAACATTTCGGGTGAATGCTGCAACCAGAATCCGCGGGCGCGTTCAAGCCATCCTTCCGCGAAGGCATCGCCTGCAGCGAAGCCCGCGTCCGTGCAACGCACAACTTCTCCCCTTGGCATGACTGCCGCATGAATCTTCAACTCCCCGAAGCCGGCATCTGAGACATAGGCTTTCGCAGGGAAATTATTGGGAAGCGAAAAAGCATAGGTAAAGCCTGTCCCGCTATGCCCCATTCCAGTGGGATCGGCCCCGGGCCACATGTTTCTATAAGGGGCCAGAGAGAAGTGACGTTGCTGCAATCCGGCGTTGATCGCACACACCATCAGATTGCGCCACGCCTTGGCGCGCATTGAGTTGTAGTGGAATTGGTCGCGGTACTGGTCACCCGTTAATACAACGGCAGGGCAATCTAGCAGCGCGAAAATTATGTCGCACGAAGAGGGGTAGCCGAGCGCTATCAGCCTGTTGAGAAAGCGATCCTCGTCGAGTAAGACATAGGGTGGGTCGCCAGAGCACTGCTGAAGGGAACATAACAGCGCGGCGTGGGTCCGGAATCCCGCAGCGGATGCGATGGCCTCACTGATATGAGAGGAGCGAACTCCAGGAAGATCAGCGACGACGGCCTGCTTCAACGCATGCAAGGCGTCCTTATCAAGCAAAACGGCAGACAAAACACACCTCCACTAGATGAGGTCGAAGTCTGCCGATTACACATCAACCTGAATGGAGGGGTAAGCAAAAAGCCAACGCAACCAACCGTCTTTAACCCGGCAGCAGGTTGGGTGACGGCAACTCCTCGAATGCTAAATTTATTCTGCGGCCGCTACAAGCCATTACGCCGAATATTCGCCAACTTCTTGCCCGGCCTAGTTTGGCAGTACGAAGAACAAGGGCGGGCAAAGCGGGCAAAAATGCGCCATCCGTTAGTTTGATCCGTCGGGCAAAAATTCAGCCGCACGAAACGTTCTCATGAGGCCCGAAACGTGGGACGCCGTGTAAAGTTTGCGTAGTGCCGAGCGCCCGCCTTGGCAGTAGATCGCCCACTTCGCCTCAAGCGTCCGGTGTGTTTCCCCGTGGGCCACATCTGGCCCTTTGGTCTTTACCTCTGCGGCCCATCTGCGGTAACGGGTGGTGCAAAATATGTGCTTTGGATAGCTCAACTTGACGCAGGCAACGATAGAGCAGCCAAGTGACTTGCGGGCATTCTCCGCTTGATCAAAGGACTGAAAGAAGTGCTCTGCGCGCTCTGGAAAGGCGTGCAGCAATCCGCGTGGCGTGAGAAATAGCGGAGAATGATACTTCCTTGCTCTTCCATCTTCAGACAACACTTCCACCGTCCAGACCGTTGTGCTGCCCATCGCCTGCGTCGACTTTTAAAGGTGAGCTTGATTCGCGTATCACATCACTTATAACGCTTGAGGAGCCGCTGTAGCACCGCATCATCGACCACCCCATCCGCATAGGCGAGCAGCAGTATCGCAACTGGCGTCGGCAGATCGCGTCCGCTCTCGTAGCGACTTCCCTCAGACTAAGTTACTCCGAAGCGCGACCAAAAGTCCGCTCGGTTCTCGCCGCAGGCGGTGCGGTAAGCACGATTTACGGCGAGTGGGTTCGGGGGCAATCCTGGGGCTCTTTCTTTCGTGGTCATCGGGGCATCACGCTTTGTCGTTGGCGATCCAGGCCACAAGTTTGCAGACGACGAACAACAGCAGCCCTGGCGTAAGCAGCATCGCAAGGCCGCTGCTCTTCAATATGATGCCTGCTACGCCAAGGCCCATGCCCAGAACCCCGGCAATTTGGCCGATCTTGAGTGCCTTCACCATGCGCTCTCCTTCCCTTCAGATCCACTTGCCTTTGGCACGTCTCCGTCGCCGCTATCCGTGAGCGAAGTTCTAGCTAGATAGCTTGCTTCGACGCCACTCCCATCGCGGGACGGGCGAATGACTTCGCTACAGCCCACGTCTCACCGCCCTCGCCGCGTCTTCGGCTGCAGCATAGTCGGATTGCATGCAGCCGGGTAGTTCCGTTGCGTACCGACAATAGAACCATGCGGATGCGACCAGCAGCAGTTCGAATTTGATGTCCGTGCCCTCGCGCTCCCGCTCGTCAGCTATCCGATGCGGTGGTTAAACTTCCTGCGTCCGCCTTACGAGTGATAGAGGGCATAGTGGGAGCGGATTCGGGCGCTCTGCCAGGTCTCCTCGGCACTTCAACAGAGGAGTTGTTCTTCCAGGCGTGTTCCTGACTAAGAAAGTGCCCGCACGTAGCGGGCGCTGATGGACGGCTAGTGCGCCGACGGGCCGGGCTGGACGCCGCGAAAACGATGGTCAAGAACGGGGCCGTGCACCGGCGGTACAACGACGCCAAAGCGAGGATACCTGCGCTACAGGGGCAGATGGGGCGGGAGTGCTGAAGGCGGGCAAGAGAAAGCCCGTGCGGGGCGGGTTGATTGGAAAGATCCTTGGTCTTCTCATTCTTTGCTGGTTTCTTCCGCGTCCCTCAGCGCAAGTTGCATTTGACGCTCGTCGTCGGGAATCGGTAGGTCTGTCAAGTCGATTCCTTGGATGCCAAACTGAATGGCCCGCTTGCGAAGTTGCTCATCGTTAGTGACGAGGCGGCGCGCGCCTTGCGCTTTCGCAATTGCGAGGATCTGCAAGTCGAACTTTATCTTCTGCTTGTTCTTCTTGTCGTCTCTTGCAAATGCGTCGCGAATCAAGAAACCGCACTCCAATGCGGTGACCGCGTCAAATGGTGCGATCTTGAAGATCGACTGCGAATTCAAGAAATCGAGTTCTGCATCGCTGGCGCGAACTGAAAACTCCGCAAGTGCAGGGCTCGGGATGACTAGGCGCCCTCGTGCCGCACGAGTATCTTTAATTAGCCCGCGAATACGAGCGTCCCGCTTGTCTTCGTGGCCCTTCGTGAAAAGCGCAATCAGGACGTTGGCGTCAATAACGGTCGGCATTCAGTCTCCGTAGCGAACGTGGTGGAGTACTGCGTCGATGTCTCGTTCTGCGTCCCAGCCTGATCCATGCATGCGCACCTTTTCGAGAGCCTCGTCGAAGCCGTCGTACTGCAATGTATCGCACGCAGATATCTTGAAATCAGAGACTTCCCATGGCCCCTCCGCCGTTCTTGTCCAGCGACCGACTCCACTGAGTACAACGTCGACTGGCTCCAACAAGTACTGCTTCAATTGCCGTGCCAATTCGACCGTCGCTGTGCAATTGATCACCGTCCCGTCGGACTGCAGTAGTCCGACGGGGATCGTGTCGTCCTTCCCGCCGAGACGAATGATTCGGCCGTTGAGTTCTCCGCACTCACGTACGGACGCGGTGCGTTTGGGCGGGGCATTCTTCGCCCCTGGGAAGGCTAAGATTACGGCACCCTTTTCCGGACGGAATTCAGCGCTGGTCTGATCGTCCCGAAGCAGAGATTGAATTCTCTCGTATGCCCGCCGAGGTTCGCTGTTCGGCTCTGCGACTGACGCGAATCGAACCCGAACTTCAATGCTCGGAGCGGCATCCTCCAAGATTTTCACCTTAAGCTTGGCGCTGCCCTTCGTGACCCGGTCGAAGTGTGCCGGAGCTTCCGGCCCAACCAACTCCGATAGGGCGGAGAGATACTCCCCCAGCCGACTCAGCGGCAGAGTATCCGGGGTAAAGCCCTTGATGCGAAGAACATACGTGACCATGAAAGAATTCTAGCGAAGGACTCAGACGGTTGGTAGGCTGGTGTGGTGACGCGCGATCGTGTTCGCTCCCATCAGACTAAGAAGGATGTGGCAGGCACACCTTCAGCGATAACGTGATGCTTGGCGCCACTCCCACGGCGCCACCGGAGCCGGCTCGCTCCACAGGCCACGTCGGGTGGCCTTCGCTTCCTCCTGCAGGCGGTACAGACGGCGGTCCGTCACATACCGGTCGAACACCCAGGCCATTCCGCGGCGCACCTGGTGCGCGCTGGGCGATCCGGCATCGTGACGGTGAGCCCCTGGGCATTGCCGGTCTGTGGGAGAGCCGCGAGCGCGATGGACGCCTGCAGCAGTCGTTTTCGATGCTCACGGTGAATGCAGACGGTCATGCCATCTTCAGCAACATGCACAAGCCGAAGGACGAGAAGCGCATGGTGGTAATCCTAGAACCGGACGACTACGACGTATGGCTGGCAGTGCCGCTCGACCAGGCGCTGGGATGGATGCGACAATATCCCGCCGGGCTACTGGCAGCCGAGCCGGCGCTGCCAGTTAGGCACACAGCGGGGTTGTTCTGAATGATGCGACTTGATCGGATGCCGCTTTTCGTTGCTGGCGGCGGGTTTATCGCTTCCGCCTTGGTCATGCTCGGGAGCTACTACGACCTAAACAAATCCGAGTGGGCTGCGCGGGTTCAAGCTATCGGTAGCATCGCGGCGATTCTTGGCTCCTTCTGGATATCTCACCGCCAAGTGGTCGCGGCAAGCCGCGATGTTCATTTTCGACGCGTTGCACTTCTTGATTCAGCTGCCATATCTGTGGCCTCCGCCGCTAAGCTCGTAGAGAAACTGCGTGATCGTCTGAGTGTTGGGCTCTGGACCAACGATGCCGTTGAGCCTATGAAGGTTGAGATTCAGACGATGCAATGGACAATCGATAACATCGTCGTCGAAGATGCTGATGACGCACGCACTCGTGGGTCTCGCCACATTGCGAGGAGCGTCATCCATCGAACCGAGCAGTTGGTTGATAGATGGGCAAGACAAGGAACCATAGAGAAGGAGGAGGCGATCCGGATCGAGCTTGATCACTTGATCGAAACTATCAATAAGGCCGCCGACGGAACCGTGACGCTCCGAGATCAGGTGTCTGCATCGGCACCATAGGTGGCCGGAGCCTGCTGCATCCACCAACACGCCATTTTTTGCATGCCGTTGTGAGGTCGGACATCGAGTAGGCAATCGCTTACCGCTGGCGTTGAGAAGCGACGCCGGCTCTCTCCCCCTCCCGATGACTTAGCTTCGGACTCAGCGATGCGGTGCCGGCCGACAGCAGCCAGCAACTACTGGCGCACGGGTGGCACGGCGATCCGGGGCGGCGGACAGAACTCCTCAGCTCAACCCGCGCGTCGCAGGGCGGGTGTTCGTGTGGGCGGGTGAGGTGCTCGATGCCTACAATATCTGACCATCGCCTGCGCTCAGCCAAATGCCGTGGAGGCGAAGGCTCTCATGTGTTCGGGGGAAATCAGGTAGGCGGGGGGGAGGTGCTTGAAAAGACCGTATTTCTCGATCAAAACGCGCAAGTCACGATGCCGCGTGTCGAGATCAAGGGAGGTCGCGTAGAAAACACAGAAAAGCTGGGTGTGGCTCAGACTGCACCGGACTACATCAGCATAGAAGCGTTTGTTCTCCTGGTCGCTGTTGTCAACGTATTTTAGGACCGTCAGCAATATTTGGAAAAAGATGTCGAGGACATCCTGATCGTCGCGTAAATGAATCGCAACGACCTTTTCAACGCAATCGAACAAGTTCTCGGGCGAGATCTTCAGATCTCGGACGTCGCGGAGAGAGCGGTCTCGAACAGATTGAAAGGTCGGGCTGATGCCTTCCAGCAGACTGCCGGTCACTTCGCGGAGCTTCTGAACCAGGTTGAAGAAGGTGGACTCGAAATTCTGTCTCGCGAATGTTTTGCTTTGCATTTCGAGCTGCTCGCGCTGTCCGGAGAGTTCCTTCCTGTTCTCAATAATCTCCTCTCGCTGCAGCTTGAGCTCGTGTCGCTGCAATTGGAGTTCCTGGCGCTGCAGCAGCACCGTGAAGATGATCCCCGCAAAAGCGAGGCCAGAGAACAGGGCGTTTATAGAGCCAAACATGTCTCCGAAGGTGCCTCGGTTGCCCCAAATAGGAGTGCTCTCGTCAGCGTCGTAGAGCAGGACACCGGCGCCGACCCAGAGCGCAACAACCACGAAGCCGATCGCGAAAAGCACCCAGAACGACAACTCCTTCGGCGGATTGCGCTCCATGTTCCCCCTCCTTCATATATTCGGATGGGGTCGCACAATGACTGCGGCAAGGGATCACGTCAATCTGCTGCTCGGCGGGCTCAACCATGCTCGTTGGCCGTTCGCCTCGCAGGGCGCGGAATGGCTACAAGACGGCTACACGAGACCCAAAAAGCAAAAGGCCAACCTCGAGAGGTTGGCCTAAGTGCTTGAATCTGTTGGTGGTGATGGGGGGACTTGAACCCTCGACCTACGGATTATGAATCCGTCGCTCTAACCAGCTGAGCTACATCACCACGCGAAAGGACGCGGATTGTCGTTTAGACACCGGTACTTGTCAAGGACGGCGCAGCGGCCGGACAATCGCGGGTTGATTTCTCCTGGATGGGTTCGCACAGATGCAGCGGGACCTTGAATTCGATGTGGTGGTGGTGGGCGCCGGCCTGCCTGGCCTCGCACTGTGCGCGGCCTTGCGTCGCTCGCAGTTGTCGGTGGTGCTGGTCGAGGGGCGCATGCCCGAGTGGCCGGTCGGTGGCTGGGACGCGCGGGTGTATGCGGTCAGTCCGTCGAGTGCGCGCTTTCTCGATGCGGTCGGCGCCTGGGCGCATCTGGACAGCGGCCGTCTGCAGCCGATGACGCGCATCGAGGTGTTCGGCGACCGCGGCGCGCGGCTCGACTTTTCCGCCTTCGACGTCGGGGTCGGCGAACTGGCGTGGATCGCCGAATCCAGCCTGATCGCCCGCGAACTGTGGGAAGGCGTCAAGCGGCAGGCCAACGTGACCCTGCTGTGTCCGGCGCGGCCGCTGTCGCTGACCGTTGCCGACGGTCGCTCGCGGCTGGCGCTGGAGGATGGCCGGGTACTCGACGCCGCGCTGGTGGTCGGGGCCGATGGCGTCAATTCCTGGGTGCGCGCGCAATCGGGGCTGGAGGCGCGCTTCACCGATTACGAGGAACTGGGCGTCGTCGCCAACTTCCGCTGCGAGAAACCGCATCTGGGCACCGCCTGGCAGTGGTTCAGGCCTGACGGCGTGCTCGCCTTCCTGCCGCTGCCCGATCAGCACATGTCCATGGTGTGGTCCGCGCCGGAAGCGACCGCGCGCGAATTGCTGCAATACGACGCCGCTACGCTGGCAACACAGGTAGCCGCTGCCGGCGATCACGTGCTCGGTGCGCTCGAACTGGTGACACCGGCAGCGGGGTTTCCGCTGCGGCTGATGCAGGTGCCCAAGGTGGTCGCGCCCAGCGTGGCGCTGGTGGGCGACGCGGCGCATGCGATCCATCCGCTGTCCGGCCACGGCGTCAATCTGGGGTTTGCCGATGTGCGCGTGCTGGCCGAAGTGCTGGCGGACGCCGACCGCAGCGTGCTCGGCGACGTGCGTCTGCTGCGTCGTTACGAACGCAAGCGGGCGGAAGAGGTGAATGCGATGCAGCTCACCACGCACGCGCTGCACGAGCTGTTCCGGCCGCAGTGGCCGGCGCTGTCCTGGTTGCGCAACAGCGGACTGAACCTGACCCGGCGCCTGCCTGTCGTAAGGAATGCGCTGGTACGCTACGCACTCGGCTGAGTACTCACAACCGGCGCGCAACGATGCGCGCCCTCACAAGGAAACTACATGTCCATCAAGCACACCGCAGCGCTGTTGTGCGCACTGGCTGCATCGACCGCCTGGGCGGGGCCGGAAGACACGATCAAGGCCGCAGTCGAGTCCACGCTAGGCGCCGGTGCCAAGGTCGAAGGCGTGACCAAGACGCCTTATCTGGGCCTGTATGAAGTGCGCGTCGGCGGAGAAATCCTCTACACCGACGAGAAGGCCAACTACCTCATCCTCGGCGAAATCCTCGACGCGAAGACGCGCCAGAACATCACGCAGGCGCGCGTGAACCAGCTGTCGGCGATCAACTTCGCCGAGCTGCCGCTGGACGTCGCGATCAAGCAGGTGCGCGGCAACGGCAAGCGCGTCATCGCCACTTTCGAAGACCCGAACTGCGGCTACTGCAAGAAGCTGGCGAAGGAACTGCTGACGCTGAACGATGTGACCGTCTACACCTTCCTGACGCCGGTTCTCGGCCCGGATTCGCAGAAGAAGTCCGAAGCGATCTGGTGCGCCGGTGACCGCCAGAAGGCGTGGAGCGACTGGATGACCGCCAACGTCGCGCCGGCCGCCGCAACGGCCGCGTGCGACACCGCCGGTCTGCAGAAGTCGGTTGCGCTGGGCGAGAAGTACCGTGTGCGCGGCACGCCGACCATCTTCCTCAGCAATGGCGAGCGCATTCCGGGCTACGTGCCGGTGGCGCAGCTCGAAAAGCGCATGGCGGGCGTGAAGTAAGGCCCGTTCGCATGTAAAAGGGCGCCGCCGGCGCCCTTCCCCGGGCGCCCGATTACTGCACCGTGCAGGAGGCGTCAGAATCGCTGCCCAGGCCGGTGCTGCCGTTCATGCCGGCGGGGCCGGGGCGGGCAGCGGTGGATGAGGGCAACGACTCGTTCAGCCCTGGATTTTCGGGCAGCGGCTGCGGCGCGGACTTGCTGCTCGACACGACGCCGGCCTGGCCGACCTCGAAGGTCTTGCTGCCGGCATCGTTCTTCACCTCGATGCTGCCTTCCTCGACGTCGAACACCAGCGCCGGCTCGCCCGGCTTGCCGTCCTTCGCCTCTTCCAGCGCCTTGATGCAGGCCGGATCGTCCTTGGTGTTCTCATCGCACAGCAGCATGCCGAAGCGCGTGCCACGTATGCCTATGGTGGCGGTGACCGTACTCGCGCGGTAGCCCTCGCGATTGCGTTTGCCGATCAGGCCGGTCACTGCACGCAGGCCGCCCTTGACCAGGCTGTACAGCAGACTGTCCTTCTCCGGCTTCGCCTCATCGAAGGCGTAACCGTCGATCTTCACCTGGCTGCGCGGTTTCAGCGCCAGCGACGAGCCGTCACCGAATTCGATGCGCGCCACCGTGGTCTTTTCGGTGGTGATGACGTCGCCGCTGTAGATCGACGAATCGCGACCGAGGATGCGCGTCTTGTTGTCGGCGGTCTGTACATACATCGTGCCGGACAGATAACTGACGCGGCCGGCGGCGGGCGTCGGCGTGGTTTGCGCAGCCAGTGGCGCGGCGACGATTGCCGCGGTCAGCGCGAGCAGGCGAGGGTTGAGGGTGCGGGCGTTCATGGACGGACTCCTTAACGGCACTGCAGGCGGCTGGCGCGGAAGTCGCGCAGCGGCTGGTCGAACTGCGGGCCCGACGCGGTGGCGATGTCGCTCAGTGCATCCACGCTTGCGACATTGATCGGCGCGCTGATTTGCGGCGGCGTCGACGGCAGCACGATGCGCGGCGGCTGGAACACTTCGGGCAGCAGCGTGGTGGCGATCACTTGCACCTGCGGCTGTGTCACGGCCGGTTCCGACGTGACGGCAAAACTGATGTTGAACACGGCCGTGCCGCTGCCCAGGCTCAGCGTGAAGCGGGCGCTGTCGGTGCCGTTGAAGCCGGCGTCCGCTGTGTAGATCCAACCGGCGGCTTGGCCGCTGACTGTGCCGTTCTGCGGCTCATTGGTCAGCACGGCGCCCGAGCGCAGACTGAAACTGAATGGCGTGCCGCCCTGCGCGGCGTAACTGCGGTTGATCACCGGCTGTGACGTCGGGGAGAAGCTCAGCGTGCCGGCGCCGCCGATGCGGTCGAAGATGTCCGGCGGCAGGTCGCCGCCCAGTTCCATCGTCGCGTCAGCACCGATGACGAAGCTGCCGGCGCCGGTATTCGCGATGCCGCCGGTCAGGCCCAGATTGCCCGAACTGGCGCTGACTTCACCGAAGTTCGACAGCAGCACGCCGATGTTCGAGCTGCCGCCACCCACCGTGCCTTCGAGCGTGCCGCGGTTTACCAGACTGCCAGTGCCGCCGACCGCGGCATTGCTGCCCATGCCCAGCGACGCGCCGGTGGCGACGATGAGTTGCGCGCCGCTGCTCATGTTGACCCGGGTGCCGGCATCGATCAGTCCGCTGTCGGCGATCGTCAGGCGTGCACCCGCGAGGTTGAGCGATGCGCCGTCCAGCAGCGCATCGCCATTGACGATCACACTGCGGCCGGCGCCGCCGATCGAACCCGAGGTCCAGACGAGGTTCTCGGCAACGGTCAGCGTGCCGGTGCCGCCGATGTTGCCGGCCAGATCAAGCGTGCCGAAGCTGGCGTTGCTGTTGAAATTGACCAGCGTATTGCCGCTGACCCGCGTGGTGCCGCCGACCGAATAGACGCCGTTGACGTTGAACAGGCCGCCGGAGAAAGCGGTGAATTCGACGTCGCCGCCACCGGTGATCGACGAACCCGGACCGAAGTCGCGGAAGGCGTCGCGGAAGCGCAGCGTGGCACCGGCGTCGACCGTGTAGTCGCCGCTGTCGGCGCCGGGACCGGACAGGTCGGTGTCGTGAGCGAGCACCGACAGCGTGCCGCTGCGCACCTGCACGTTGCCGTCGTTGGCGAAGATCATGCCGCCGCCGCTGCCGAACTCGACCGTGCGGTTGGCATCGACGACGATGCTGCCGGTATTGTTCAGCCGTGTCGTCGTCAGGTTGCCGCTGCTGCCGGGCAGCACGTTCAGCGTGCCGTTGTTGGTGAACAGATTTCCGGTCAGCGTGCCACCGGCGTAGTTCAGCGTACCGGCGTTGTTCAGTGCGGCGCCGAAGTTCAGCGTGCCGCCGGTCAACGACAAGGTGCCGCCATTCAGGATCGTGGTCGGCGCATTCAGCGTGCCACCGGTCAGCGTCAGTGAGTTGGCGTCGCCTATGGTCAGACCGGCCAGCGTGAGGGCCGGGTTCGCGTTCAGCACGACGTCGGCGCCGCCGGCGAGGTTGATGAACACCAGATCGTTCAGGCCGGGCAACACGTCACCGGTCCAGTTGGCCGCATCCAGCCAGTTCGACGTGCCAGCCCCACCGTCCCAGCAGATGCCGATGGCGCAGTTGGTGAAGCCGAGGCGGACCGTCGACGCGGTCCGTGTCAGCGAGTAGTTGCCGCTGGGTGCAGACAGCGCCAGCGACGACGCCTCCAGCGTGCCGCCGGCCGTCACCATCGCCAGCCCCATGCTCTCGGTCGGTTGGGCGCCATTGATCGCCTGGATCGCCAACACGCCGTCGAGCAATGTATTGCCCCCCACGTCGACTACGTCGTACTGGCCGGCGGCCGTGCCTGCGAATTCCGCTTCGATGCGGCCCAGCTCGTCCTGCTGCAGTCCGCCGATCACGGTCAGCGTGCCGACTGCGCCGGCGCCGCCCGGCTGCAGTACGCCCCGGTTGGTCAGCAGCGCACCGCCGAGGTCCAGCGTACCGTTGCCGGCGATGATGCCGCCGTTGCTCAGGGCCCCGGTGACGATGCGCGCCCCCGCTGCGATGTCCATCCGGCCGCTCAGTGTGGAGAGCGCCGACAGGTCGAGCGTGCCGCTGTCGGCGCGATAGCTCCCGCCCTGATCGACCAGCCGGACGAAACTCGCAAAGCCGCTGCGACCCGTGCCGCTTGTCTTGGCAATTGTGCCGCTGTTGTTGAAGTTGCCGCCGGAGCCCGAGTTCTCGGTGATGTCGCCGTCGGTGGTGAAGTTGAAGCGACCGCTGTTGCTGAAGGTCGTGCCGTCGTTGATCAGCAGCTGCCGACCTTCGCTGGCGTAGTTCACGGTGCCCATGTTGTTGACGGTGACGCCGCTCAGCGTCAGGTGGCCGCCGTTGGTGTGCGCGCGCAGCGTGGCGATCGTGCCGGCCAGCAGATTCAGTTCGCCGCCACCGGATATGCTGGCGGCGCTGTCCCAGTTCATCGTGCCGGCGACGTCCAGCGCGCTGTTCCGGGCCAGGTCGAGCGTGCCGCCCGACAGATTCAATGCGCCCTGAATGCGGGCGCCGGACAGATTGACCGTCGCGCCGCCGAAGTTGGCGATGCCGTTCAGCGTCGAGCCGGTGGCGAAGGTGTGCGTGCCGGCGTTGAAGCGCACATTGCTGCCGACGATGTTGAAGACGCCGGCGTGGTTGCCGCCAGTCTGCAGCAGCAGGCTGCCGGTGCCCGAGTCGACCGTCCCGCCGTCGAGATTGTTGAAGCGGACGAAGCTGGCGAAACCACTGCTGCCCGAACCGCCGGTCTTGGCGAGCGTTCCGCTGTTGTTGAAATTGCCGCCGAAGCCCGAGTTTTCGGTGACGTCGCCGTCCGTCGTGAAGTTGAAGCGACCGCTGTTGTTGAAGGTCGTGCCGTCGTTGATCAGCAGCTGCCGACCTTCGCTGGCGTAGTTCACGATGCCCATGTTGTTGACGGTGACGCCGCTGAGCGTCAGGTGACCACCGTTCGTGTGGGCGCGCAACGTGGTGCTGGATCCAGCCAGCAGATTCAGCGTGCCACCGCTGATCGTCGCACTGGCGTCCCAGCGCATCGCGCCATCGACGTTCAGTGCCGTGCCTGCCGCCTGGTTGATCGTGCCGCCCTGCAGATTGAGCTGACCGTCCACTGTGGCGCCGGACAGATTGACCGTCGCGCCACCGAAGTTGGCGATGCCGTTCAGCGTGGAGCCGGTGGCGAAGGTGTGCGCGCCGCCGTTGAACCGCACATTGCTGCCGACGATGTTGAAGGCGCCGGCATGATCGCCGCCGGTCTGCAGCAGCAGGCTGCCGGTACCCGAGTCGACCGTACCGCCGTCGAGGTTGTTGAAGCGGACGAAGCTGGTGAAAGCGCTGTTGCCGCTGCCGCCGGTCTTGGCGACGGTGCCGCTGTTGTTGAAGTTGCCGCCGAAGCCCGAGTTCTCGGTGACGTCGCCGTCCGTCGTGAAGTTGAAGCGACCGCTGTTGTTGAAGGTCGTGCTGTCGTTGATCAGCAGCTGGCGGCCTTCGCTGGCGTAATTCACCGTTCCCGCGTTGTTTATGGTGATGCCGCTGAGCGTCAGGTGGCCGCCGTTGGTGTTCGCGTTCAGTGTCGCGGTCGAGCCGCCGAGCAGGTTGAGCGTGCCGCCAGCAAGCGTGGCGGCACTGTTCCAGTTCAGCGCGCCGCCGACATCGACGGCGACGTCGTTGCCGAGCGTGACGCGCGCACCGCCACCGAGCGTGAGATTGCCGGCCAGCGTCGAATCGAGGCTGGCCAGCGTCAGCGACGCACCGTTGATCGTCAGGTGATTGCCGGCGCCCGTGTTCAGGCCGGCGATGGTGTGCGAGCCGCTGTTCAGCAGCACGCTGCTACCACCCCCCAGCGAAATGAACACCAGGTCGTTCACGCCGGGCAGCACGTCGCCGGTCCAGTTCGCGGCATCGGTCCACAGATTGGTGCCGGCGCCGCCGTCCCAGCAGATGCCGCCGCACAAGAGCGCGTTGTAGCTGAGACGGAAGGCATTGCTGGCAATCGCCGTCGCATAACCGGCGTCGGGCAGCGTCACCGTGGCGAAGACGTTGCTCACGCCGGCGCCGGCGGTGATCAGGTCGATGGCCACCGTTTCGCGAACGTAGCCCGGCGCTTCCGATACGATCAGTGCGCCGCCGAGCGTGGCGCTGCCACTGACGGCCAGCTGGTCGTACTCGCCGGCCGCGTTGCCGCCGACCGCCATCAGCAATCGCCCGCCGCTGGCCTGAACGAAGTGGCCGGTCACCCGCATCGTGCCGTGCGTGTAGACACCGTTGAACAGATCGCCGACATGCAGCGTGCCGTCGTTGCGCAGTGTGTTGCCGGCCCCCACGTCTATCGTGCCGAAACCTTCGATCAGTCCGCTGGCAGCGTTGGTGAAGCCGCCAATGCGGCGCAGGGTCGCGCCGCTGTCGATGAAGGTGACGCCGTTGTGCGTGAGGCTGCCGCCGAACTCGAGCAGCGCGCCGGCGAACACGTCGATCTGACCGTTGTGCGTGAAACTGCCGCCGCCCGGGGCGCCGGCGTAGCCGATGCCGAAGCGCAGGCTGCCGCTGGCGACGTCGATCCGGCCGTTGTTGGTCACGACTGCATAGTTCGCCGTGCCGCCGGGGATGCCGAGGGTGCCGATGCTGGTTTCGCCGCCGCCGTTCTTGCTGATCGTGCCGGTGGCGAGGTTGTTCAGCGTCAGCGTGCCGACGCCGACCGAGCGGTCGCCGAAGCTGAAGTTGCCGGTGATGTCGATCAGCCCCGCGTTGTCGACACGGGCGTTGCCGACGACGTCGATGTGGCCCTCCTGCCAGGCCAGGGTGCCGAAGTTGCTGAGTGAACCGGCGCCGAAGCGCTTGTAGCTGGTGCCCTGCACGTCGTCGCTGCCGGTGGTGCTGAGGGTCAGCGTCGCGCCGTTGGCGATGACGAGGTTGCCGGTCAGGGTGCCGCGCGTCCAGGTGCTCTGTCCGGTGAGTGTGGCGCTGCCGCTGCCGGCGAAGGTGCCGCCGTTCCAGTTGTAGCGGCCGATGGCCGATGCCGCATTCACCGTCAGCGTGCCGCCGGACTGCGTCACGGTCGCCGCCTGGAAGCCGGCCTGAGCAATCGCCTGGGCGTTGCCTGCCAGTTCGAGATTGGCGATCGAGGTCGGCGCGGTCATCGTGAAGCGGGCAGAATCCTGCACGCGCACGGTGAAGCTGCCGTCGGCGATCGCCGGTGCGGTCGACGCCGCGGTGGCCACCGCGGCGTCGATGAATTCGATGCGACCGCCGCCGTCGAACTGGCCGGTCGCGTCGAGCAGGTAGCTCGCGCTGCCGCCATAGCGCACGGTGGCACCGAGCGCGACGTCGATGACGCCGGCGTTGGTCGCGCCGCCGCTCAGCGTCATCGATCCGCTCGCGTTACGGACGGTCGCACCCTGGCGGACGTCGACGCGTCGGGTCGAACTGCGCGTGCCGGCTGCGTATTCGAAGGTCGACCCGGCGGCGAAGATGGAACTGCCGCTGCCCACCATGTCGCCGCCGGTCCAGCTCGATCCGGCGCCGGTGAAGGTGACCGCGCCGCTGCCGCCGAAGCTGCCGGCGGACAGCAGCAGACGGGCGATCGAGGTCTGTGCGTTGGCGGTGAAGCTGCCGCCGCCGATGACCAGATCGCCGGCCAGCGCGGACGCCGCCTGTCCCGAGGTGCCGCCGCTCAGCGTCAGGGCGCCGCCGCTCAGCGTGAGCGTGTTGCCGACTGTCGTCGTCAGCGACGCAATGGTGTGCGTGCCGCCGGTGAGCTGCACATTGACGCCGTTTTCGAGATCGATGAACACCAGGTCGGTGGTGCCGGGCAGCAGATCGGTCGTCCAGTTCGCGGCGTCGGTCCACAGCAGTGTGCCGGCGCCGCCATCCCAGCAGACGCCGCCGCAGCTCGCGCCGGCATAGCTGAGCACGTGGCGGTTGCCGACTGTCAGCGTGCTGTAGCCGGACGGCAGCGTGACGCTGGCGAAGCTGCCGCTCAGCGTGTTGGCGCTGACGATGTCGGTCTGCAGCCCAGTGGGTTGGTAGCCGGCCAGCTGGGTGACAGCCAGTGTGCCGCCCAGCGTGGCCGCGCCACTGACGATCAGTGCGTCGGTGCCGGCACTGCCGCGCTCGATCTGCAGTGTGCCGTCGGCGCCCTGCACGTACTGCCCGGTGATGCGCAGCGTGCCGATGCTGTTCGCGCCGCCCGGCGCGACGACGCCGCGGTTGAGCAGACCGGTGCTGCCGACGATCAGCGTGCCGTGGCCGGCGATGGTGCCGGTGCTGGTCAGTGCGCTGCCGCTGGTGCTGAAGCTGGTGCCGGACAGCAGTTGCAGCACCCCCGGATTGTTTGCGAAACCGTCGGCCATGACAGCGCCCTGTGCCACGGTGAAGCTGCCGGTGTTGATGAAGCGGATCGGACTCCAGAAGTTGAAGGTGCCGTTGCCCTGTTTCACCAGCGTGCCGGCATTGACGAAACTGCCCGCGCTGCCGCTCTGGTACCACGCGCCGGCGTTGGTGTTGCTGGCCGTATCGATGTACAGCGTCGCGCCGGCGGCATTGGTGAAGGTGGCGTTGCCGCCGAGATAGAAGTAGCCGCCCGGCTTGTAGAGACTGCTGTTGCCCGAGGCGTTGGTATGCACCATCGAGCGGCCGTCCAGGCCAAAGGAGTTGTTGCCGGAAATCTGGAGGACGCCACTCACGGTCAGCGTGCCACTGCCGCTGACGTCGCCGCCGGTCCATTCATAGCGCCCCGACAGTTCATTGGTGCCGCTGCCTGCAAGATGGCCGCCGCTCTGACGTACGGTGATGCCTAGGTCGAGGCCGTCGGCCAGCATCAGCGTACCGCCGCTGATCACCAGCGGACCGTTGCCGGCGAAGGTTGCCGTCGCGGCCGCGTTGGCCGTCACCGTGTTGCCCGGGGCGGTGACGATTTCAAGACTGCCGGTGGTGCCGATGACGTGGTGGCCCGCGAGCAGGTGAGCCGGCGCCGTCGTGCTGTTCACGCCCAGCGTGACGCGCCCCTGTTCGATCTGCAGCGTACCGTTCTGCGTCAGCGTGGCCAGACCGAAGCTGCCGAAGTCGAGGCGGCCGCTGCCCGACTTGATCAGCGTGCCGGTATTCACGAAGCTGCCGGCGCTGCCGGAGTCGTGGTCGATGTACATGACGCTGCCGCTGCCGGCCACGTCCAGCCGCAGTACGCCGCTGTTACGGAACACGGCGCCGTTCTCGAGATTGAAGCCGCTGCCCGAAGTGTTGGCGATGCGGCTGTCACCGCTCGAATTGACGTGGTCGAGCAGTGTGCCGTCGCGCAGATAGACCGTCGTGTTGCCGGTCTGCAGGAAGCGGCCACGTTGCGTCAGCGTGCCGCCACCGTTGATCGTGCCGCCGGTCCAGCTCAGGTCGCCGGTCACCTCGGCGGTGTTGGCGCTGCCGATGGACAGCGTGCCGCCGCTCAGTTCGAGGTCGGTTGCGACCGTCGTGCCATGGCCCAGTACCAGCGTACCGCTGCCGACGGCGAGAACGCCATCGCCATTGAAGGCGAAGCCGGTGTCGGTGGTCGTGCTGCCCGCGCGCACCAGCACGCGAGCACCGTCGGCGATGGTCATGCTGCCGCCGAGCGCGATCGACGTTCCACCGAACTCCACCGTGCCGGCATTTACCGTGAAGCTGCCGCTCTGGTTGAAGGCGAGTGAGCCGTAACTGCCGAAATCGACCCGCCCGCTGCCGCTCTTGACCAGGGTGCCCGCGTTCTCGAAGCGACCGCCGCTGCCCGAGTCGTGGTCGATGTACATGATGCTGCCGGCGCCGGCGGTATCCAGCGTCAGCACGCCGGTATTGCGGAAAACGGCACCGTTCTCGACATTGAAGCCGCTGCCCGACGCATTGGCGATGCGGCTGTCGCCGGCCGTGTTCGTGTGCAGCATCTGCAGGCCATCGCGCAGATAGACCGTGGTGTTGCCGCTCTGGATGAATGCGCCATTCAGCGTCAGCGTACCCGCGGTGGCCAGATCGGCTGCCCGCACGGTGCCGCTGTTCCAGCCGAAGTCGTCGTTCATCGTTGCCGAGCCGGTCAGCGACAGCGTGCCGGATGCCTGCGTATAGGCCACGTCGATGCGGGCGCCGTCGGCCAGCGTCAACGTACCGCCCTCATTCAGAAGCTGACCGTCACCGGAGAAACGCGCTGTGGCGCTGATCGTGCTGGCGTGCGAACTGGTGAGCTGCAGCGCGGTACCGTCGGCCAGTGAGGTGTTGCCGGACAGCAGATGACCGCTGCCGCCCTGGACGATGATGCTGCCCTGCTGGAGGTTGAGCTGACCGGCCTGCTGCAGGCGGGTCGGGTTGTAGATGTAGAGGGCGCCGCTGCCCGTCTTGTTCAGCGTGCCTTGGTTGTGCAAGGTCCCGCCTGCGCCGCTGCTGTAGTAGGTACCGAAGTTGCCGCCGCTGGTATCCACCGTCAGCACCGCGCCAGCCGCATTGCGCAGTTCGCTGCTTCCGCTCAGGTAGAAATAGCCGCCCGTCTTGGCGATGCGGCTGTTGCCGCTGGCATTGGTGTGTACCAGCGTCGTGTCGTTCAGTCCGAAGGAGTTGCTGCCGCCGCCCACGTTCAGTACGCCGCTCAGCGTGAAGGTGCCGCCGCCGCCGATGTTGCCGCCGGTCCAGTCGAAATCGCCGCTCGCTGCGGTCGCGCTGGCAACGTTCAGCGTGCCGCCGCTGAGCGCGATATCGGAACTCAAGCTGCTCAGGTTCAGGTTCAAGGTGCCCGACACCACCTCGATCCGCGTCTGTCCCTGGTCGGCGTTCAGATTGGCGGTGTGGCCAGCCACCCGCAGCAGCGACGAGGGCAGCGCGAGTGCCGCGTTGTAATTGACCGTGCCGCCGCGGATGTCGATCGCGTCGAAGGCCAGCCCGGCGCCGGCAAAGGTGCTGGTGCCGTTGTTCTGCACGAAGCTGGCGATGTGGCCGGATGCGTTCGCCGTGAAAGCACTGCTGCTGTTCAGCGTCACCGCGTTGAGATCGAGCGGTCCCTGCGTGATCAGCTGTCCGTTGCCGTTGAGCGTGAGGTTGCCGGCGATCGAGGTTTCGTCGACCACCGTCAGCGAGCCGCCGCTGATGGTCAGGTGTTCCTGCGAAATCAGCTCACCGACGGTCCACGTGCCGGACGAGAGCGTGACCGTAGGCGTGTAGCCGACGCGGTCGATGAGCACTGACATCGACGCGCTGTTCGGGGCGAAGCCGAGCGACCAGTTGGTGCCGGTGCTCCAGTCGCCGTTGCTGTTGGACACCCATTCGTTCACCTCCCCCGGCAGCGCATCGCCGGTGGCCAGCAGATAAGTCCCGACGCCGTAGAAACTGTCGTAGCCGAAACCTGCGGGCACGTTCAGCGCGGCGAACTCCGAAGTACCCGAACGCGTGGTGTAACGGATGAGCGGGAAGGCTTCGCTGCTGTCCGGCGTGAAGCCGTTCGTATGGGCGACCTGCAGCGTGCCGCCGAAGGTCAGCGTGCCATTGACGTCGAGGGCGCCGTGCCCGGTCCCGCGTTCGACGCCGCCGATGTCGAAGCGCAGCGTTCCGTTCGCCGTCAGTACCAGATTACCGGTCAGGTTCAGCACGCCGCCCTCGGCGAATATCGTTCCGGCATTGGTCAGCGTGCGTCCGCTGGCGTCGAAGTTTCCGGCGCCGCGCAGCAGGCCGGTATTGCTGAAGCTGTCGCCCGCGTGGAAGCGGCCGCCGGCGAGGTGCAGCGTGCCGGCATTGGTCCACACGTCGGACGAATTCCAGCTGTTCAGCGAGATCTCCTTGCCCGCCGTTCCCGCAATGATGGTGCCGTTGTTGACGCCGCCGCTGCCGAAGTAGATGTATCCGCCGTTGGGCCCGGAGACGGTGACGCCGCTGCCGAGGGTGAGCGCGGTGGTGTAGCCGATGACGTTGTTGGCGCGCACGGCGTTGTGCGAACCGGCGAAGAGGATGGAGCCGTTGCCGTTGATGGACCACGCGCCGGCGGTGCCGCGC
>Ga0164290_1000508_pt1 | contig 119381 bp, 108 predicted proteins | sample Micstemetagenome_FD_108782 | JGI IMG/M metagenome (GOLD analysis project Ga0164290, IMG submission 108782) | Contaminated culture microbial community from soil near Moab, Utah, USA - Microcoleus steenstrupii SON62 (Illumina Assembly) | ecosystem: Environmental > Terrestrial > Soil > Soil crust...
GGTGCCGAACCGCGTCGTCGTCTCACCCATGTGCATGTATTCGGCCGAAGACGGGACGGTCGGAGACTTCCATCTCGTCCATCTCGGCGCTCGGGCGCTCGGCGGGGCTGGACTGGTGTTTACCGAGATGACCGACGTCTCGGCCGACGCCCGCATCACCCCGGGCTGCGCGGGGATGTACCGGCCCGAACACCGCGACGCCTGGAAGCGGATCGTCGACTTCGTCCATGGCCAGGGCGCACGCATCGCCATCCAGCTGGCCCACGCCGGCCGCAAGGGTTCGGTCGAGCGGCCATGGGGCCCGCGCGCCGACGAACCGCTGCTCGAAGCCGGATGGGAGCTGATCGCCCCCTCCCCCATCCCGTGGTCCGACGGCGACCAGACGCCGCGCGAGATGACCCGCGCCGACATGGACCGCGTCCGCGACGACTTCGTCCGCGCCATCGGCTGGGCCGACGAGGCCGGCTTCGACATGGTCGAGCTGCACTGCGCCCACGGCTATCTGCTGTCGTCCTTCCTGACGCCGGTGTCGAACCACCGCACCGACGACTACGGCGGCTCGCTCGAGAACCGGCTGCGCTTCCCGCTGGAGGTGTTCGCCGCCATGCGCGCCGTCTGGCCCGACGAGAAACCGATGTCGGTGCGCCTGTCCGCCACCGACTGGGTCGAGGACGGCGTGACACCCGAGGACTCCGTCGCCATCGCCCGCGCCTTCGCCGACGCCGGCTGCGACCTGATCGACGTCTCGGCCGGCCAGACCTCGGAGCAGGCGAAGCCTGTCTACGGCCGCATGTTCCAGACCCCGTTCAGCGACCGCATCCGCAACGAGGCGGGCGTGGCCACCATGGCGGTCGGCAACATCTATGAGACCGACCACGTGAACAGCATTCTCGCCGCCGGCCGCGCCGATCTGTGCGCCCTCGCCCGGCCGCACCTGGCCGATCCCAACTGGAGCCTGCGCGCCGCCGCCGAACTGGGCTGGCGTGGCCAGTCGCCGCCGGTCCAGTACCGCGCCGGCTTCGCCCAGCTGACCCGCAACCTCGAGAAACAGCAGCAGGCGGGACCGGTATGAGCCTGACCGGACATCACGCCGTGGTCACCGGCGCCGGTTCGGGCATCGGCCGCGCGACGGCCGAGCGGTTGGCCGAGGCCGGCTGTCAGGTCACGCTGATCGGCCGCCATGTCCCCCGCCTGACCGAGACCGCCGACCGCATCGGCGACCTCGCCTTCGCCGCCCCCGCCGACGTCACCGACCCCGACGCCCTCGCCGCCGCCATCGAGGTCGGCCGCGACCGGTTCGGTCCGATCGACATCCTGATCAACAACGCCGGCGCCGCGACCTCGGCCCCCTTCCTCAAGACCGACGCCGAAGCCTTGCGCGCCATGCTGGCTCTCAATCTGGAAGCGCCCGCCGAGGCCGCCCGGCTGGTCCTGCCCGGCATGCTGACCCGCCGCTGGGGACGGATCGTCAACGTCGCCTCGACCGCGGGCCTGAAGGGCTATGCCTATGTCTCGGCCTATGTGGCGGCCAAGCACGGCCTCGTCGGCCTGACCCGCGCCCTGGCGCTCGAGGTCGCCAGCAAGGGCGTCACCGTCAACGCCGTCTGCCCCGGCTTCACCGAGACCGAACTGGTCGCGCGCTCGATCGAATCGATCATCGCCAAGACCGGCCGAACGGAAGAAGAGGCCCGCGCCGCCCTCGCCGCCTCCAATCCGCAGGGCCGGCTGATCACGCCCGACGAAGTGGCCCAGACCATCGTCTGGCTGTGCGGCGACGGCGCCTCGGGGGTCAACGGCGCCGCCGTCCCCGTGTCCGGGGGAGAGCTGTGAGCCCCGCCGCCGCCCTGCCCGACCGACTCGGCGGCGCCCCCGACGGCAAGCGCTCGCTGCGCCTGTGGCTGCGCCTGCTGACCTGCACCACCACCATCGAACAGACCATCGCCCAGCGACTGCGCGACGAGTTCGGCTCGACCCTGCCCCGCTTCGACATGCTGTCGGCGCTGGATCGCGCCGGCGAGGCCGGCCTGACCATGGGCGAGGTCTCGCGCATGCTGATGGTCTCGAACGGCAACGTCACCGGACTGGCCGCGCGCCTCAAGGCCGACGGCCTGATCGAAGCCATGCCCGGCGCCGACCGCCGGGTGCAGCGCGTGCGTTTGACCGCCGACGGCCGCGCCCGTTTCGCGGCCATGGCCCGCGCCCACGAACACTGGATCGAGACCCTGTTCGCCGACCTCGCCGACGCCGAGGCCGACGACCTGACCCGCCTGCTGGAGCAGACCAAGCGGTCGCTCCGGGCCGCCATCCACGAGGAGCCGAACCGATGAAGGCGCGCGACTACAAGGCCGAACATTTCCTCTGGACGGTCGACGACGACGGCGTGGCCGTGCTGACCCTGAACCGGCCCGAGCGGAAGAATCCGCTGACGTTCGAGTCCTATGCCGAGATGCGCGACCTGTTCCGCGCCCTGGTCCATGCCGACGACTGCAAGGTGGTGATCGTTACCGGCGCCGGGGGGAACTTCTCCTCGGGCGGCGACGTGCACGAGATCATCGGCCCGCTGACCGAGATGGCGATGCCTGAACTGCTCGCCTTCACGCGCATGACCGGCGATCTGGTCAAGGCCATGCGCGGCTGCCCCCAGCCGGTCATCGCGGCGCTGGACGGCGTCTGCGTCGGCGCCGGCGCCATCATGGCCATGGCCTCGGACCTGCGCCTCGCCACCCCGCGTACGAAGACCGCCTTCCTGTTCACCCGGGTGGGCCTGGCCGGCTGCGACATGGGCGCCTGCGCCATCCTGCCCCGCCAGATCGGCCAGGGCCGGGCGTCCGAGCTGTTGTTCACCGGCCGGGTCATGACCGCCGACGAGGGCGAGCGCTGGGGCTTCCACAATCGCCTCGTCGAGCCCGAGGCCCTGATGGACGCCGCCCGCGAAATGGCGCTGTCACTGGCGAAGGGGCCGACCTTCGCCCACGGGATCACCAAGAACCAGCTCAACGTCGAATGGGACATGAGCCTGGACGCCGCCATCGAGTCCGAGGCCCAGGCCCAGGCCATCTGCATGCAGACCAGGGACTTCCGTCGGGCCTACGAAGCCTTCGCCGCCAAGCGCGAGCCGGTGTTCGAGGGGAACTGAGACATGGCCGACCGCACCTTTCTCGACTGGCCCTTCTTCGAAGACCGCCACCGCGCCTTCGCCGCCGATCTGGAGGCGTGGGCCGACAAGACGGCCGCCATCGGCCTGCACGGCGACCACGACCTCGGCAGCGACTGCCGCACCATCCTCAAGGCGCTGGCCGAGGGCGGCTGGCTCCGCAACGCCATCCCCGACGCGAACGGCAAGCTCGACGTTCGCACCCTGTGCCTGACGCGCGAAACCCTCGCCCGCCGCTCGGGCCTCGCCGACTTCGTCTTCGCCATGCAGGGCCTCGGCTCCGGCCCGATCAGCCTGTTCGGCACGGGCGACCAGAAGGCCCGCTGGCTTCCCGGCGTGGCCTCCGGCCAGACTATCGCCGCCTTCGCCCTGTCCGAGCCCGACGCCGGCTCCGACGTCGCCGCCCTGTCGACCACCGCCCGCCGGGACGGCGACCACTGGGTGCTGGACGGGACCAAGACCTTCATCTCCAACGGCGGCCTCGCCGACCGCTATGTCGTCTTCGCCCGCACCGGCGAGGGCGGAGCGAAAGGCCTCGGCGCCTTCGTCGTCGATGCGGACACGCCCGGCTTCGAGATCGTCGAACGCATTCCGCTGATGGCGCCCCACCCCTTGGCCACGATCCGCTTCAACGCTTGCCGCCTCGACGCCGACCGCATCCTCGGCGCGCCGGGCGAGGGCTTCCGCATCGCCATGGCGACCCTCGACGTGTTCCGCTCGACCGTCGCCGCCGCCGCCCTCGGCTTCTCGCGCCGCGCGTTCGACGAGGCCGCCACGCGCGCCACATCCCGCAACCTGTTCGGCGCGCCGATGAGCGACCTGCAACTGGTCCAGGCCTCGCTGGCCGACATGGCGCTGAAGATCGACGCCTCGGCCCTGCTGATCTACCGCGCCGCCTGGCTCAAGGATCAGGGCGCGCCGCGGGTCACCCGCGAGGCCGCCATGGCCAAGCTCTACGCCACCGACGAGGCCCAGGCCGTGATCGACGCCGCCGTGCAGATCTTCGGCGGCCTCGGGGTCGTCTCGGGCAACCCCGTCGAGCGGCTGTATCGCGAGATCCGCGCCCTGCGCATCTATGAGGGCGCCTCCGAGGTGCAGAAGATTGTCATCGCCCGGCAGGCGCTGGCAGGCTTCGCGGGAGGCGTCTGATGGGGACCAGCGCGCACATCGACCGCTTCGTTCTGGACCACCTGCCGCCGCAGGAGCAGCAGCCGGACTTCATCTTCGACCGGCCCGAACTGGCCTACCCGGAACGGCTCAACGCCGCCGCCGAACTGCTGCGCCGCGCCCTCGCAGCCGCCGGTCCCGAGGGCCGCGCCCTGATCGACCACGACCACGAGTTTTCGTGGGCCCGGGTCGACGCCATCTCCAGCCGCATGGCGCGGGTGCTGGTCGACGACATGGGCCTCCTCCCGGGCAATCGCGTCCTGCTGCACGGCCCGAACAGTTCGTGGACCGTGCTGGCCTGGTTCGCCATCCTCAAGGCTGGCGGCATCGTTTGCGCCACCATGCCCATGCTGCGCGCGGCCGAACTGGCCACCGTCATCGACAAGGCCCGCATCAGCCACGCTCTGGTTTACGCCCCTCTCGCGGAGGCCGTGGCCGAGGCCCGGGCCGCGACCGATTGCCTGACCCAGGTCATGGACTCCGCCGCCCTGCAGAAGGCCGCCCAGGCCTTGCCGCCCGGGGCCGTCTTCGATCCCGTCGCTGCCGCCGCCGAAGACCCGGCCCTGATCGCCTTCACCTCCGGCACCACGGGCCAGCCCAAGGGCTGCGTCCATTTCCATCGCGACATCCTCGCCATGGCGGACACCTTCGCCCGCCACACGCTGGACCTCGCGCCCGGCGACATCATCGTCGGCACCCCGCCCATCGCCTTCACTTTCGGCCTCGGCGGGCTGGTGGTCTTCCCGGCCGCCGCCGGCGCCGCCACCGCCTTCGCCCCCCGCCCCGGCTTCGACGCCCTGGCCGGGACCATCGCGCGGCACAGGGCCACAGCCATCTTCACCGCCCCGACCGGCTACCGCGCCCTGCTCAAACTGGCCGACGAGCAGGACCTGTCGTCCCTGCGCACCTGCGTCTCGGCCGGCGAGGCCCTGCCCGCCGCCACCTCCGACGCCTGGCATGAAGCGACCGGCGTCCGCATCATCGACGGCATCGGCTCGACCGAGATGATCCACATCTTCATCTCCGCCAGCGGCGACGACATCCGCCCCGGCTCCACCGGCAAGGCCGTCCCCGGCTACGAAGCCCGGATCATCGACGCCGACGGCAATCCCCTGCCGCCGGGCGAGACCGGCCGCCTCGCCGTACGCGGGCCGACCGGCTGCCGCTACCTCGATGACGAGCGCCAGGCCGCCTACGTCCAGGACGGCTGGAACCTGACCGGCGACGTCTACCGGCTGGATGAGGACGGCTGGTTCTGGTTCGTGGCCCGCGCCGACGACATGATCATCTCGTCCGGCTACAACATCGGCGCGCCCGAGGTGGAGAACGCCCTGCTGCGCCATCCCGCCGTGGCCGAGGCCGCCGTCATCGGCGTCCCCGACGAGGAGCGCGGCCAGATCGTCAAGGCCTTCGTGGTGCTGAACCCCGACCACGAGGCGTCAGACGGGTTGCGCACGCAGTTGCAGGACCATGTGAAGTCCGTCATCGCCCCCTACAAATACCCCCGGGCGTTCGACTTCGTGGACGCCCTGCCCAAGACCCAGACCGGCAAGCTGCAGCGCTTCCGGTTGAAGGCCGGCGCATGAGCCGGATCTTCACCACCACCCGTCGCGTGCGCTTCGCCGATTGCGACGCGGCCGGCATCGTCTTCTTCCCGCGCTATTTCGAGATGCTGAACGGCGTCGTCGAGGACTGGTTTGCGGGTCCCCTGGGGGCCTCGTTTCGCGAACTGCACGTGAACCGCGAGGTCAGCGTCCCGACGGCCGCCGTCGAGGCCCGCTTCATCGCCCCCTCGCGGCTGGAGGATGAGCTGACCTTCTCGCTGACGGTGACGAAGCTCGGCGGCGCCTCCTGCGGCCTGCGCCACGTCATCGCCTGCGACGGCCAGCGCCGTTTCGAGGCGACCCAGACCATCGTCTACGTCGGCCGCTCGCTGAAGCCCGAGCCCTGGCCCGAGGCCCTGCGCGCCCACATCCAGCCCTTCCTGGAGATCCAGCCATGAATCGCGTCCTGCTGCCCGAAGGCTGGCCCCGGCCGAAGGGCTATTCGAACGGGATCGAGGCGAGCGGCCGGATGGTCTTCGTCGCCGGCCAGATCGGCTGGGACACAACCGGCGCCTTCCCCGACGGCTTCGCCGCCCAGTTCCGCCAGACCATCGACAACACCCTCGCCGTCCTCGCCGAGGCGGGCGCGGGGCCCGAACATATGGTCCGCATGACCTGGTACGTCGTCGACAAGGCCGAATACCTCGCCGCCCTGCGCGACATCGGCGCGGTCTGGCGCGAGCGGATCGGACCCCACTACCCGGCCATGGCCGTGGTCGAGGTCAAGGGGCTGATCGAGGACGCCGCCCGCATCGAGATCGAGACCACCGCCGTCGTGCCGTCCGCCTGAGGCGGTCACCGGTCGCGGAAGCGCCACTTCATGGTCAGCACGCCCGCCGCCATGAGCAGGGCGCAGGCGTTGGCGAAGGTCACCGGCCAGGCCTCCGTCATCACCCCGTACACCACCCACAGGGCGAAACAGGTGACGGTCAGGGAATAGGTCTTCAGCGACACCGCGGTGGCGTCCTTCTCCTTCCAGATCTTGATCATCTGCGGAGCGAAGCTGGTGATCGAGCACAGGGCGGCGGCGACGCCGAAGCCGTTGGCGACGAGGGTGCTCAAGCGGCGCTCCTGGCGCGGCGACGCGGCGTGGTCGGAGTCTCCGGAGCGGCAGTCTCCCGGGCATGGTCCTCCCGGCGGGTCGCGACGAGGGGATGGCCGCCCTCGGCGCGGATCCGGACGGCCCTGGCCTCGACTTCGGCGAGGATGAGGTCGAGCTCCTTCTCGCTCAGCCGCTCGATGCCGACGAACCGCTCGTCGGCCCGGGCGACGGCATGGATCAGCTCGTCCAGCTTGGCCTGGAGCGCCGCCCCGTCCCGGTTCTGGGTGTTCTGGATCAGGAACACCATCAGGAAGGTGACGATGGTGGTGCCGGTGTTGATGACCAGCTGCCAGTCCGAACTGAACCCGAAGATCGGGCCGGTCATCGCCCAGACGACGACCACCGCCAGACAGATGAGGAAGGTCCATGACTTGCCCGCCAGCCGGGCCGTACGGTGGGCGAACTGCAGGAAGAGCTTTTCCATCAGCGACCTAATCCTCTCCCATGGCGATGGTTGCAGCCGGCGCAGGCCGGCTGTTCCCCGCTGTCACGGTTGTCGACTGAGTCCCGCCCCGTGTCGCGTGTGTCGCGGCCCGGATGTCCCCCTTGTCGCGCCTGAATGTCCCGGTCGATTCAGGGTGACGTCGGCGACCGCGCGTCAGTGGATCGTCGCGCCCGGGGGACGACGGGCCCCGGTCCGGCGCTCGAACGCATGGCCCAGCGACAGCACGGTCGCGTCCTGCCACCGGCCCGCCATGAAGCTGATACCCACCGGCATTCCGCGGTCAAAGCCCATCGGCACGGTCAGGTGCGGATAGCCCGCCACCGCCGCCAGCCGACTGGCCGAGCCTTGCATGTCGTCGTCATCATCCGGATCGTTGGTCCAGGCCCGCGAAGTCGTCGGTGCAGTCAGGGCGATCACGCCATGCTCGGCCATCATCCGGTCGATGCCGTCCGGCCCCGCCGCCCGCAGCGACCGCTCCCGCGCCTCGACATAGGCCGGGTCGTCCAGCCCCCTGGTGGCCTCGGCCCGCTCGAACAGGTCCTGGCCGAACAGCACCGTCTCGCGCGGCTCGGCGGCGTTGAAGGCGATCACATCGGCCAGGGTCCGCGTCGTCACCTGCGCCGGATCGGTCGAGGCCAGATACAGGTTGAGATCGTGCTTCAGCTCGGTCAGCAGCACGGTCAGCTCCCAGCCGCCGATCTGGCGGAAGTCGGCCGGGGCCTCGGTGATCTCGATCAGCTCGGCGCCCGCCTCGCGCATGGCCTGCAGGCTGGCCTCGAACACCGCCCGGGTCTCCGCCGAATAGTTCGGGACGAGGAAGCGCAGCACCCCGATCCGCGCGCCCCTCAGCGAGTCCGCATCCAGCGCGGCCCGGTAGTCGACCTTGCGCGCGTCGGCCTCGGCCGTGGCCGGGTCCAGCGGGTCACTGCCCGCGATCACCGTCAGCACGATGGCCGCATCCTCGACCGTGGTGGTGATCGGCCCGGCCGTGTCCTGCGAGTGGCTGATCGGCACCACGTGGGTCCGGCTGACCAGCCCCATCGTCGGCTTGAACCCGACCACGCCGTTGACCGAGGCCGGACAGGTGATCGAGCCGTCCGTCTCCGTCCCGATCGCCGCCGGCGCCAGGCCGACGGCCACCGCCGCCGCGCTGCCCGAGGAGGAACCACAGGGCGTCCGCTCCGGATCATACGGATTGCGCGTCTGCCCCCCGACCGCGCTCCAGCCGCTGATCGAGTCCGATGACCGGATGTTGGCCCATTCGGAGAGATTGGCCTTGCCGAGGATCACCGCCCCGGCGTCGCGCAGCCGCGTCACCAGCGGCGCGTCCCGGCCCGGCGCGTTGTCGACCAGCGCCAGAGACCCGGCCGTGGTCGGCATGTCGGCCGCCTCGATGTTGTCCTTGAGCAGGATGGGTACGTTTCCGAGCGCGCCGGTTCTCGCCTGGCGAGCGGCAAGGGGAGGGCTTGCGGCGACAATGCTGTCGACCCTCTCGTCCGCCTCGCTGATCCATTGGCTGTAGGCGTTCTCGGCGGACAGCCCCCCCGTTCGCCCTGCGACGATGTCCGCTACCGACCAACCCGGCCCATTGTAGCCGGCGGGCCGGTGCAGGGAATCCGAAGTCCAGACGACACTGCCGTCGCTGCACAGCAGCGCCCCTCGGGGATCACCGGGCCCCCAGCGTTCCATCGCCTCGTCGCGCAGGGCGCCTGAAAGCTCAGCGAGCGGCCGGCAAGCGGTCGACCCGTCCATCGCCTGACGGAATCGCGATTCCGCGATGATGGCCGGATCACCCGCCGGCCCGGTCGGCGAGATGGTCGCGCAGCCGGCCGTGAAGGCGCCGGCCGCCGCCGCAATCAGTCCTGCGCGGCTGACGACCTTGAGCCAACGGTCCGGTCGAGGAAGTCCAGATAAGTCCGCCATTGCTGCAGCTGCCTTTCATTGCCCCGCACCCCGTGGCGCTGGCCCGGATAGAGCATCATCTCGAACGGCGTGCTGCGGCTCTGCAGGGCGTCGAGGACGCGGGTCGTGTTCTCGAAGATGACGTTGTCGTCGGCCATGCCGTGCAGGATCAGCAGCCGGCCGGTCAGCAGGTCCAGCTGGTCGACGACGTCCGACGCCGCATAGCCTTCCGCATTGGCCTCCGGCGTCGACATGAAGCGCTCGGTGTAATGCGTATCGTACAGGCTCCAGTCCGTCACCGGCGCCCCGGAGATGGCCGAGGTCAGGCCCATCTCCGGCTCGCTCAGCATGTGCAGGGTCATGAAGCCGCCGTAGCTCCAGCCCATGGCGGCGATCCGGCCGTCATCAACGAAGGGCAGCGATCTCAGGTAGTTGATGCCCAGCACCTGATCCTCGACCTCAGGCTGGCCCATCTTCAGATACAGGGCCTGTTTGAACGCCGCCGAGCGGTCGCCCTCGCCCCGGTTGTCGAGCCGGAAGACGATGTAGCCGGCCTCAGTCAACAGTTGATTGACGGCCGGTTGCCAGGCCCGCTTGACGCCGCCGCCCGACGGTCCGCCATAGACCTGCATGACCACCGGCCAGGTCTTCGACGGATCAAACCCCGGCGGGGTGGTCATCTGCCAGACCAGCATTTCGCCGTGGCTGTCCAGCGTCCCGAAGGTCGTCTCGCCCCGCCGCGAGGCGTAGGGATAATAGGGATGGTTCTCGTCCAGCCGGTTCTCCTCGATCCAGCGGATGAAGGTCCCGTCGGCGCGGTACAGCCCCGACTGCGTCGGGGTGTCGAGGTCCGAATAGTTGCCGACGAAGGCTGTCCCCGTCTTGTTCATCGACGCCGACCACCAGCCGCCGTCCGGAGTGACCGGAACGAACCGTCCGTTCTGCCCCTCCAGAGAGGCGCGCCACAGCCGCTGGGTCGTCGGCGTCTCGCCCTGCACGTCGCACATGGCGGTCCGACCGCCCGGCATCGGGCAGGCGCTGTGCCCGCCGGTGACGCCCTCTGGCCGCCCGGCGTAGCCGAACGAGGCGGTGAAGAAGACCTCGCCGGTCTCCTGGTTGACGCCGTTCAGGCTCTTGACGGCCCACGGTCCCCAGGTGATCGGCCGGATCATCCGCCCGTCGCGCTCGTACAGATACAGGTGGTTCCAGCCGGTCTCCTCCGAGGCCCAGATGAACCGCCCGTCCTCCAGCGCCTTGAAGGCGTGGTTCAGCGGCACCCAGGCGTCGCTGGTCTGGGTCACGATCACCCGCGACGCCCCCGTGGCGGGATCGACGCTCAGCAGGTCGACCGTCTTCTGGTCCCGCGACTGGCGCTGGACATAGAGGGTCTGACCGTCCGCCGACCAGTTGACCCGCGCCAGATAGATGTCCTGGTCCGCGCCCAGATCGACCTTGGTCCGCCGACCTGTCTGGCGGTCGTGCACATACAGGTCCACCACCGCATTGGGCCGCCCGGCGCGCGGATAGCGCTGCTCGATCACGCTGGCCCCGCCGCCGGTGATGTCCAGCCGCGGGATGATGTCGACGCCCGTCTCGTCGGTCCGTTGCAGGGCGATCCGGCGCTCGTCGGGGCTCCACCAGTAGCCGGTGTCGCGGTCCATCTCCTCCTGGGCGATGAACTCGGCCGTGGCCCAGGTGATCAGCCCCTCGCCGTCCGTCGTCACCGCCGTCTCGCGTCCCGAAGCCAGGTCGTAGACGATCAGATCCTGATCCCGGACCCACGACACGAAATTCCCTTCCGGCGACACCTTGGCGTCGATCTCGTCGGCCTCGGTCTCGGTCAGCCGGCGCACCGCGCCGACGCCTTCCCGCTCGGCGAGGAAGACGTCGCCCTCCAGCGGGGCGAGGATATAGCGGCCCTGCTCGTCCCACGAATATTCGACCACGCCGCGCTGGCTGATGCGCATCCGCTCGCGCCGGGCCTTTTCCGCCTCCGACAGTTCGCCCGCGTCCGGGACCAGCGCCCGCGCGTCGATCAGCTTGAACGGCTCGCCCTCGCCGGTCGGCGCGGCCCACAGGTCCAGCACGTCGACGTCGTCCTCGCGCGAGCGCAGGAAGGCCACCAGCTCGCCGTCCGGCGACAGGCTGACGCCCCGCGCCACCGGCCCGGCCAGCGACGGATTGGCGAAGACCCGCTCGGGGGTCAGGACCGCCGGGTCCGGCGCCCCGTCTGAACTTTGCGCCATCGCAGCGGTGAACGGCGCCTGGGCCGCGAGGAACAGGGTGGAGGCAAGGAGAAGGTTGCGCATGGCCGCGACGCTAGAGGCGAATTCCGCCGTCGTCATCCCCTTCCGCCCCTCGCGCGACACCGCATCCCTTCCCCCTCCGCCCCCGGCCCCCTAATAAGCCCACGATGACCGACGTCGCCGTTTCCGCCCCGCCCGCCAAAGCCTCGCCCTTCCACGAGCTGGAAGTGCTGTGGGTGCATCACTGGACCGACCAGCTGTTCAGCTTCCGAATCCGCCGGCCCGAGGATTTCCGCTTCCGCTCCGGCGAGTTCGTCATGCTCGGCCTGCCGGGCGAAGCCAAGGACGGAGCAACCGCCAAGCCCATCCTGCGCGCCTATTCCATCGCCAGCCCCAGCTGGGACGAGGCGCTGGAGTTCCTCTCGATCAAGGTCGCCGACGGCCCCCTGACCTCGCGCCTGCAGAAGATCCAGCCCGGCGACACCGTCCTGATGGGCAAGAAGCCGACCGGCACCCTGGTGCTGGACGCCCTGACCGGCGGCGAGCGCCTCTGGCTGATCGGCACCGGCACCGGCCTGGCCCCCTGGCTGTCCGTGGCCCGAGACCCCGACACCTACAGCCGCTTCGGCCAGGTCATCGTCTGCCACACGGTGCGCAACGTCGCCGACCTCAGCTACCGCGACTTCTTCACCTCGGGCATCCACGACGACCCGCTCATCGGTGACGAGGCCAGGGCCCAGCTGACCTATTATCCGACCGTGACGCGCGAGCCGTTCGAGACGCCCGGCCGCATCACCGACCGCATCCGTTCGGGCGACCTGTTCGCCGACCTCGGCCTGCCGGCCGGCTTCTCGCCCGCGACCGACCGGGTCATGCTGTGCGGCTCGATGGCCATGATCAAGGAGGCCGGCGAACTGCTTGAAGGCTACGGCCTCAAGGAGGGTTCGAACGCCGAGCCCGGAGACTATGTCCTGGAGCGCGCCTTTGTCGGCTGACCTGAAAGACGCCCCGACCGGGGTCTCCGTCGACGCGCGTGTTGATCCGGCCGACTGTCAGACCATGGCCGAGGTCCGCCACGGCGTGGACGCCCTCGATCGCGCCCTCGTCGTCCTGCTGGCCGAGCGCCAGCGCTATATGGACGCCGCCGCCCGCATCAAGCCGGACCGCTCCGTCGTCCACGACGACGCCCGCATCGAGGATGTGGTTTCAAAGGTGCTCGCCGCCGCCGGCCCCGCCGGCCTGTCGCCCGCCATCGCCGAGCCGGTCTGGCGCACCCTGATCGACCGCTGCATCGCCCACGAATTCGACGCCTTCGACCGCACCCGCGGCTAGCCGCCCCGCAGCGACCGCAGCATCAGTTCGTGCCGCCAGGCCGCCACATCGGCCAGGGCCGCGTCCAGCGCGTCCCGCACGCGCTCCAGCAGCGGCGGCGCATCGGCCTTGTCCGCCGCCTCGGCCGCTGCGCAGGCCTCCGCCAGCGCCCCGGCGCCGATTCCGGCCGCCGCGCCCCTGAGGGTGTGAACGGCGTCGCGCCAGCCGTCCTCGCGCACGTCCAGCATCGGCGACCACATCGCCGCCTGCTGGGCGAACAGGCCCAGCACCTCCTCGCCGACCGCGTCGTCGCCGCCGGTCATCCGCTCCATCACGGTGAAATCGACGGCCCCGGACAGATCGCGCCGCGCCATGCTGGTCTCCCCGCCGGCCGCCCCGCGCGGCCCGGTTCGCCAGCCTAGACCGTCCTGCGACAAACCGGAACGCCCGCCCAAATCCCCTTGCGCGTGACAGCCATTCCCCCTAGTTACGCCCCCTCCCCGGCCTGTCCCGTACTGGAAGGCCGCGGGACGGCGCGGTTCTTGCTGAACCCCGCCCGACGAATGGTCCGGGTGATTAGCTCAGTTGGTAGAGCAGCTGACTCTTAATCAGCGGGTCGTAGGTTCGAACCCTACATCACCCACCATCGTCCTATTGATTTTCCAGACATTTTTCGGATTGACGTTTCGCCCACCGTTTTTCAGCTTGAGAAAAACGGTCAGAAAAACGGTGGAGTAGCGGCTCAGTTCTTCCCCCCGTTGGCGGCTCGGCCGGTGATCTGCGCTATAGGTAAAAGCTATAGGTCGGCCGACACTTCTGGTCCCGGTCCCGAATTTTGGACCATCTAGCTGCCCACTCGAGGCCCCACCTGCGACCGGGGGGTTGCGGGTATCGCCAGTCCTTCAGTGCTTGAGAGAATCGGGGCGCAAGCACTGGAGTGGACCCGAGATGAGTAACGCGAGAGAGCTGAGGAGCCGCTTCGTCCGCACCCCTGAGGCCGGCGAGTTTCTGGGGCTCTCGGGACGAACGCTCGAAAAGCACAGAACCTGCGGGACGGGCCCGATCTATCGCAAGCTCGGGGGGAGGGTCGTCTATTCCCTCAGCGATCTTCGCGCTTGGGCAGATACCGACGTCCGCTCTTCGACGACCCAGCGGATCAGGATCGAGCCCGACACTGGACACCAGGCGGATGGATAAGTCGCGACCCTGTCGCCACCACCTAGCCCGCGCTGGCGTAAGTCTGTAGTTCTGCGCACGGCGGGTCCTGGAACGGATAGGCGCTGGTCTTGAGTCAGGGGACGCTTGCGTCGACGGCGGCCAGTGCTGAAACCCCGGGCTTCCGTACAGAAGTTCCTGGCCCGCCCCCTCTCCATTCAACCGACGCCCGGAGGTCCCACAGCTGGCTGTGACGGGGCGCGATCGCACTCTGCCGGTCCGTTTCCGTGACCGGACCGCCGCTCGCCGGACGCAAAAACAAGTCTGGCCGAACAACTTTCCTGGTCTTTTCGATAAGGCGACTCCTTCGCCATGGCGTCTCCCCCCGAGCCGCAAAGCGGCCTCGGTGCGCGCTGTCGCGCCGTCACAAAATGGGGAGATTTGAATGTCCAGTATTGTCAGTGCGATCCGCGCTCCTTCGCGTCTGGCTCGCAGGCACGCCCTGTACTCAGGGTCGGCGCTCGCGGCGCTTCTCTCGTTGGCCGCCCATGATGTGGCGTCTGCACAGTCCGCCGAACCTTGCGGACCGCTTCAGAACGGAGCCGTCCTTTGCCCGGTTGACCCGTCCCTCTACCCGGATGGCGTTGCTTATGAGATCGAAAGCCCGAGTGGAGACGTGACGGTCGGCCTCGCCCGGGACGCCGAGATCGCCGCCTACGGGCCGGGCCTCGTTGTGAGCAATCCTTACGGCTCGGTGACGATTGATGCCGGCCAGGCCCATGTCGTCACCAGCGCAGACAACGCCATCGCCGTCCGCGGCTCCTCTGGAGCGGGTTCCGTGACGATCGACCTCGGTGGCGCCGCGACCTGGGGCTCGGCCTCGCATGCGGTCGTCGCCCATTCGGCCTCGGGAGACGTCTCGGTGAGCGTCGACGAGATCGTGACGTTCGGAGATATGAGCTGGGGCGTGACCGCTGTCAGCGACGCCGGCGACGTCACCATCGACATTGGCTCCCTGTCGACATTCGGGGACGAAGCGACTGGGATCAAAGCGGGAGCCTATGCGGGCGACATCTCCGTGGCGGCGGCTTCGCTGTACACGGAGGGCGACGGAGCGACTGCTGTCGAGACGGTCAACAGCACGATCGACGGGCACACCGTGCTTTCCGTCGGCGACGTTTACACGACCGGCCAGTGGGCGTCGGGCCTCGTCGCTGATGCGCTTGGCTCGATCACGATCGAAGTGGGGTCGGCGGGAACGGAAGGTAATCAGTCCCACGCGATCGCCAGTCATACGGAGACAGGTCAGAACACGGTCCGCGCGGGGTCCGTGCTGACCATCGGCCACGGTTCGGCGGGGATACTGGCGAACAGTCTGGAAGGCGATGTGGTCGTCGAGGCCGGATCTGTCCGGACCGCCGGCGCCGAAAGCCACGCCATTTTCGTGGAAAGCTACGCCGGCGACGTGTCCGTCTCGGCCGAACGCGTTCGCAGCGAGGGATCCTTCGCGATCGGAGTCATCGCGTACAGCGAACTCGGTAAGGCGACCGCTGTCCTGGGCTCGGTGGAAACCCTGCGCGACGACTCCATGGGCGTGGTCGTCGGAGGCGGCGGCGGCGCCAGCGTGACGGTGGATCGCGTGATCACGGGCGGCTACGGAGCCACCGGCGTGCAGATGGTTGCGGGCAGCATCACCGAGAACGGCATTTCCTACGCAGACGCTGTTTTGCGGGCCGGAACGCTCGAAACCACTGGCGCCAACGCCGCCGGCGCTTCGGTCGTGGCGATCGGGGACGCTGACGTCTCCGTGGGAATGGCGCGCACGATCGGGGAGTTCTCCGACGCTGTCGCCGTCTACACCCGATACGGCGACTCCAGCATCGCGGTCGATCGCGTCGAAACCACCGGATACCGCTCATCCGGCGTTTTCGCGGGATCTGACGTGGGGGCTGTCGCCCTCCGCCTCGGCTCCGGATCGACCTCCGGGGACGTATCGAGCGTCGTTCAGGTGGTGGCCCGGAACGGGGATGCGGACATTCTGGTGCTGGGTCCGCTTTCGACGACCGGGGGGTCATCCCGCGGCGTCATTTCGAGCTCCCTCAATGGCGACACGCGCGTAGTCGCCAAGGGCCCGATCACGACGAGCGGCGAGTTCTCCCAAGGAATCTTCACGGCCGCCATCGGCCGGACCCACATCGAAGCCGCCTCTGTCACAACGTCCGGCGATTTCGCCATCGGCATCGAGGCGTGGTCCGCCCGAAGCTTCAATGGAGACAACAACCGTTCGATCGACATCGTCGCAGGCCGCGTCGTGACCAGTGGCGCTCTCTCGCACGGCATCCAGGCGACGAACGCCGACGACGGCATCATCATTTCGGACGCGCCTGCGGGTTCAATTCCCCCCCCTGCCGTGCTGGATGAGCCGCTGGACCAGGACATCACCGTCCGCGCGGGTGCAGTCGCGGTCACGGGACAGGACGCCGTCGGCATCCTCGTCGACGGCGTGGCGGACGTCCTCGTCGAGGCCCAGGACGTGAGCTCCACCGCGGCCGAGGCGCTGCGCCTCCAGGCGAGAGGCGATATCGAGGCCAGATTCACCGGCGTCATCGTTGGCGGCGGGGCGCAAACGGTCTCCGCCACCGGTGAGACGGTCGCGGTGTCCCTCGCCCGCACGGCGCGGGTCGAAGGCGCCGGAGATGCGCTGACGCTGGCGGCTGTCGGCCCTTGGGCTCCGCCACACGCGGACGGAGAAGTCGCTCTCCCCGCTCCTGCGGGGCGCGTCACCCTCGACAACGCCGGGCTGATACGCGCCGGGACGGGGGCCGCGGTCCGGGTCACCGCCGGAACCGCGGAGATCACCAACAGCGGACGCATCGAAGGGTCTCTGCGACTTGCCGACGGTGACGACCGGATCGTCAACACCGGCGTGCACCTCGTGAGCGCCGACAATGATTTCGGGGCTGGCGACGATCTCTACACCAACAAGGGCGTGGTGCAGTTCGCCCCCTCGACCACGCCACACGACATCAAGTTCCTGGGGCTGGAGCGCTTCGCCAACGACGGCGGTCTGATCGATCTGCGGAACGGCCGTAGCGGTGACTTGCTGACGCTGACGGGCGCCTACGCCGGCTCCTCCGACGCGCGCCTCGGCCTCGATGTCAGCGGGATCACGACGGACCGCCTGGTCGTGTCGGGGGCGGCCACCGGCCGCACGAACGTACTCCTCACGAGCCTCACGCCGGCTTCGGCTACCCTGCTGAAGCAGCCGGTGCGGCTGATCTCGGCCGGCGCTGGTTCCAGCGCCGACGCCTTCCGCATCTCCAACCCCGACCAGGGTCTGGTGCGCTACGGCCTCAGCTTCGACAAGACGACCAACGCCTATTCACTGGACGCGACGGCCGGCCGGGCCGTGGATCAGAGCCTGGGAGCCATCGAAGGCCTGGATGCGACGTGGCGCGCTTCGGCTGACGCCTATACCGCCGAGCTTGCGCTGGCGCGGGCTGCGGGCGGAGAGGCGCCGAGGGTCTGGGCCCAGGCCCACGGCGCGCAGGTTGAACGGGAAGACGATACCGGTGGTGAGCCCTGGGCCTATGACCAGACCATTGTGGGCGGTCAGACCGGATACGCGTTCGGAACCCGCCCTCTGGCGGGCGGCCATGTGGTGCTCGGCGTGACGGGCGGTTATGCACGCAGCGAGCTGGAATTCTCGGAAGGCGGCCAATCGCAAACCGCGCAGTCCTTCAACGCGGGCTTTTACGGCGCGTGGAGCCGGGACAATTTGTTCGCCACGGGCCTCGTCAAGGTCGACCGCCACCGGATGGAGATCGACGACACCGCCGCAGGGCTCAACGGCGCCGTGGATGGCGTGAGCTGGGGTGCGCGCCTGGATGCCGGTTATCGGTTCGACCTCGGATCCGTCGTGCTCGAACCGGTCGCAGGGCTTGACTATGTCTCAACCAGCCTGGATGACCTCGAAGCGCTGGGGCAATCCGTCAGCTTTGACGATCGCGCGGTCCTTTCCGGGCGCGTCGGGGTCACCGCCCTGACCCGACACGACCTGACTCAGGGACGGGTTCTCACGCTGACCGCCGGTCTGCATGCCGCCCAGCAGTTCGGCCCGAAGCAGCGCGCGACGCTGCATAGCGCCGGGGAAACCGATTCCGTCGAACGCGACGGCGGTCGGACGTCAGCCGGCCTGGCGCTCGCAGCCCAGCTTGAGCTCGGGGGTGGATTGCAGACCTATATCGAGAGCGAGGCGAGGATCGGCGACGGCCTGACCGGAGGGGGCATCCGCATCGGCGCGCGCTACCGCTTCTAGCGCTTGTGGGAAAGCCGCCCCGGGCCTCCCGGGGCGGCCCTTTCCACGGCCAGGCCGCTTCGGCGTGGACCGCATTCTTCGTCAAAGACAATGCCGTCTGACGATGATCCTCGTGAGGTGGATCAGGATGGAAAGACTCATCCAGCGCCGGCTGCCCCGGGCCAATAGTAGGAATCCGCATGCGGGCGCTTGCCGAAAATCGCCTGCCCCACGCGGACCACGTCGGCGCCTTCCTCAATGGCCGCCTCGTAGTCACCGGACATGCCCATCGAGAGGCGATGCGCCTCGGGATGGCGCCGAACAGAGATGTCCCTGAGCGATCGCAGAAGCCGGAAGGAGGGCCGGACCTGTTCCATGTCAGCGCTGAACACCGCGAGGGTCATCAGACCGCGCGGGACCAGCCGGTCGAACTGCTGCAGCTCATCAAGGAACCGGGGAAGGTCGTCCGGACGCAAGCCGTACTTGCTGGTTTCGCCTGAAGTGTTGACCTGGACGAAGACGTCGAGACGGCGCCCCTCTCGCTCCAGCCGGGTCTGCAGCCCCGCGGCCACTCTCAGGCTGTCGAGAGCCTGAAACTCGTCCGCGAACCGGGCAAGATATTTCGCCTTGTTCGTCTGCAGATGGCCCACGATGCTCCAGCGCAGCGGCAAGTCCGCCAGCGCCTCCTGCTTGGCCCGGGCTTCCTGGATCTTGTTCTCCGCGAAGGCGTCCATGCCGGCGGCGAAAGCGTGCCGCAGCACGTCGGCCGGCACGGTCTTGGTCACCGGCTGAAGACGGACGGATCCGGGATCGCGGCCCGCGCGCCGGGCCGCGATCGCCATGCGCTCGCGCACGCGGTCCAGGTTGTTCCTGAATGTCTCGAGCGGATGGCCGCCGAACCGCTCCCGATCGTCGCCGACGAGGGGATTCGGCTTCGCGGGATCCGGCGTCAGCGTCATGGCGGGTGCTCCGGGCGAGGATTGACCGCCGCCAACGGTCGGGAGGTTACGTTGGCGGCGGTCGCCCGTGAATGCGACGGTCTTCGGGGGGGCGTTGGACCGGCGCACGGGTTCGGAGAAAGGTAAGCCTGATCCGCCTGTGACACGCTGGCCGGGCCGGCTGACGCGGATCGGTTTCACGGGCGGCGGCTATTCCTCAAGGAAGCGGTTCACCTCGGCGGCGAACGCCTCGACATGCTGGAACATGAAAGCATGCCCGGAATCCGGATAGATGATCAGTCGCGCATTCGGCAGGGCCTGCGCCAGGGCATACGACTGGAAGGTCGGTATCATCACATCCTCGACCCCGTTGGCGACGAGCACGGGCTTTGTCAGCGTCGGCGCACGGTTCAGCAACGAGGTCTCCGCAGAGCCGACGTCAGAGCCGGCCGACAGCATCGAGCGCCATGTCCGCTCGCTGACCAGCGTCGCAAACGCATCCTCGCGGGCCCGCAGGCGGTCGAGGTGGGCGCGCCCGGCCGCCTGGCTGGAAGGCGTCTGGCGGAAGAAAAGGTAGAGAAAATCCTCATCTGTGTTGACCGGGCGGGTCGCCACCGCGATGGCCTCGGCACGAACGTTGGCGTTCTCGACGAAGCCCGCGCCGCTTCCGGCGATGATCAGACGGCGGACCAGCTCCGGGCGCCGATACGCCAGCTCCTGGGCGACCAGTCCGCCGAAGGAGAAGCCGAAAACATCGGCCTGGCGGTAGCCCAGGGCCTCTATGAAGGTGGCCGCACCGTCGGCCCAGCCAACGAGGCGGTCGGAGGCGACGCCATTCGTGCGGGCGACGCCGACGTTGTCGAACAGGATCACTTCGCGATCTCTGGCGAGCGCGTCGATGAAAGCCGGATCCCATTCGTCCATCGTGCCCCTGAAGCGGTGGAGCATGATCAGCGGCGGCTTCTGTGAGGGCTGGCCAACACGACGCCAGGCGTAACGAACCCCGCCGGCATCGACGAAGCGGGTTTCTGCGCAGGACGTGCTGCAGACCGCGGCCGACATCGTTCGCTCCTGAGGGGCGGCTTGGGCGGGTTGAGGAAGGGCGGACGTCAGAATGCCGAAGGCGAGACATCCGACGAGGGTGGCGATCAGCGCCGGTGCGAGCGAGCGGCTGCGGGTCATCTGGGTCTCCGATGCAGGGAAGGCTGAGAGGCGGCGAGTGAGAGTCGAGGCTGGCGCCCCGGTGGACGGGCTAGGAGCAGAAGGAGCGACGGACCAACGAAACCGGATCGCTTGCCGGGAAGCTCTCCATCAGGGCCTCGTCGAGGCGCGCGTCCTCGTCGCGGGAGTCGCCCGGCTCGGGCATCCGGACGACGGGCTCAACATCGTGACGATCAATCATGGTCTCGCTCCCTGACAGGTCTGGCCGAAGGCCGCATTCGTCGATGACTCTAGCCCGTCTGGGGCCGGCGGATTGTCTGAACGCGCCGCCGATTGAACACGGGGGTCGCCACGGCGTCCTGGCCCCGCGACGGTTCGATCGGGCCGAGGTGCGCCATTGCGGCGCAATGATCCAAGATCGTGCCGGCCGGGGGGAGGAACCTGTTCGCGAGACTTTCGCAAAGGAGATTCCATGACTGGCTCACACGACAAGCCCATCGCTCTGGTCACGGGCGCCTCAAGCGGCATCGGGGCCGTCTATGCCGACCGGTTCGCCCGTCTGGGTCACGACCTCATTCTTGTGGGGCGCGACACCGACCGGCTCGATCGCGAGGCCTTCCGCATTCGTGGTCAGCACGGCGCCGCCGTCGAGGTGATGGCCGCGGACCTGGCGTCCCGCGCTGGTATTGAAATCGTCGAGGCCCGCGCCGGCGCCGGCGACATAGATATTCTCGTCAACAATGCGGGCGTGGCGACGCCGGCCCGTTTTGAAGCCGCATCCGTGGCGGATCTGGTCGACACCATCGCCGTCAACGTGGAGGCCGCCACCCGGCTCGCTCGGGCCGTCCTGCCAGCGATGATCGCGCGCGACCGGGGCGCCGTCATCAACATCGCGTCTGTGGTGGCCCTGATGAACGATCGGCCGGGGATCAGCGTCGTCTACAACGCGAGCAAGGCCTTCCTGCTGTCCCTGAGCGAGGGCGTGAACGCGGAACTTGCCGGCACGGGGGTCCGGATCCAGACTGTGCTTCCGGGTCCCACGCGCACGCCGATCTGGGCGCGGACGGGCATCGACGTCGACGCCATGCTGGGCGAAGCCGTGATGGACGTGGAGACGCTCGTCGACGCCGCCATCGCGGGCTACGAGCGTGGCGAAACGGTGACGATTCCCACCCTCGCCGACGCCGCGGACTGGCATGCCTTTGTTGCGCAACGGCAGTCGCTTTACCCGGGCCTGTCAGGCTCGCGCGCCGCAGACCGTTACGGTTAGGGGCAACCCGACCGGCCATCCGGCTTGGCAGGGAGCCGCCGCAGAGGACAGGGTCGCCCGGCGCCGGCCGGGCGGCCCTTCTTCGTATTCGACGGGTGTCGGGGGTCCGTCGCGTTTCAGATCGGGAAGCGGACCACGATCACAATCGTGACGAGGAGGGTGAGCAGCGGGACGATGGTCTTGCGCATGGGAGGTCTCCTTTCCAGAGCCTTCCTGCGCCCCCACGCCGCGAAGGCCTTGGCCGAACACGCTGGGCTTGCCTCCAACCGCCGCGTGACCCGGACATCCCGGCCCGCGCGGACAATCACTGTCCGGTTGTTCAAGAAGCCGGCCCGCGATGTTGCGATCCTCGCACATGCCGCGGCCGTTCGGGTCACGGCGCCCCCTTCCCGGTCCGCTGCCGACCGGGGCGCCGTTCAGGCCGAACGATCTCGCGTCCCCACTGGCCGGGCCGGCGCTTTTCGGAGCACGCCGATGGCCACCAGGGACCCCGAGCGCCCCATCCGCATCATCCTGGATCTGACTTGCGCTCTTTGCCTTGTCGCGGGCGTCGGCGCCTACTGGATGGCCAGTACGACGCCTCGCGAAACCGCCGCAGACCGCACGCTCCAACGCGAGGCCGCGAGCGTCTGGACCGTCTCCTGATCCACCTGTCCCGTCGTCGCGTGCCGAGGGGCTAACGGCGCCGCCGATAGCCCCGGCTTGTTCAGCCCAGGCGCGCCGCCGTCTGCGCGATGCGACGGCCCTGATACCGGGCGCCCAGCAGCTCGTTCTCGGAAGGTCGCCTCGATCCGTCGCCGCCAGCGATCGTGGAGGCGCCGTAGGGCGAACCACCCGTCACCTCGTCAAGCGTCATCTGCCCGGCATGTCCGTAATCGAGGCCGACGATGGTCATGCCGAAATGCAGCAGGTTGGTGATGACCGAAAACAGGGTGGTCTCCTGGCCGCCGTGCTGGGTCGCCGTGGAGGTGAAAGCTCCGCCCACCTTCCCGTGAAGGGCGCCGCGCGCCCAGAGACCACCGGCCTGGTCGAGGAAGGCCGCCATCTGCGACGCCAACCTGCCGAAGCGCGTGCCGACGCCGACGATGATCGCATCATACGCCTCCAGATCGGAGATCTGGGCGATGGGCGCTGGCTGATCGAACCGGAAGCCTGCGGCCCGGGCCACGGACTCGGGCACGGTCTCTGGCACCCGTTTGACATCGACCTGGGCGCCGGTCTCGGCGGCCCCGGCGGCCACGGCGTATGCCATATCCTCGATGTGGCCGTAGCTTGAGTAGTAGAGAACAAGAACCTTGGTCATTCGGACCTCCATTGAAAGGCCCACCGTTGCGCACGGGCATACGCCGGGGCTTGTCGGCGCCACCCTGTTTTGCCTCAGGGGCGCGCCTCTTCAGCCGAAGCGGCTGACTGCTCGGTCCGCCATCGGTTCGGCGGCATGCCGTATCGCCGGCCGAACTGCCGGCACAGATGAGCCTGATCGGAGAAGCCGCAGGCCTGGGCGATATGGGCCAGTGGGTCCGGCGTTTCCGTCATCAGCAACCGGGCCCGGTCGAGCCGGCGTTGCACGAGATAGGCGTGCGGGGAGACGCCGAATGTCGCCCGGAAGGCGCGACAGAGGTAGCTGCTGCTGAGGCCGATTTCCCGAGCAAGGTCCTCAAGAGAGACCGCCTCGTCCAGATGCGCCTCGACATAGCGCTCAAGCCGCGTGCGCTGCCGGGGCTCCAGGACGCCTGCCTGCGGCTCCGGCTCGGCGCTGAGTGCGAGCAACGCGGACGCTTCGGCCAGCGCGGAACGGCAGGCGGCGGGATCGCGATCGAGAACCCCGAACGCCTCAGCGAGAAGGCCGGCGAGCGCCGGAGGCAGGGTCACAGTTTCAGTACGCAGGCCAGACATCGCGCCCTCCATTTGAGGACGAAAGCTTGTCTGATGCATCGCTCCGGGAAAATCGCGCGATAGGCTATGTGGTTACGATGCTGGTCCTGTCAGATCATACCTCGGTATGATCCTGCGGTGACCAATTCGCCCGACCAGTCCGTGGCGGGCGCGATCCGACAAGAGTTCCTCCCTCTCAAAGGCCAGGTTTTCCCGGTCAACAGTCGAGAGGGCCCTCAAATGTTCAACGCTTCATACACCGCCGCCGGCGCGGATCCGCAAGGACGCTGGACCGCCGCGGCGCCGGTCGCCTGCCGCACGGCCGAGGGAGTGGTTTTCGGCGAGTTGCAGCTTTCGGAGCGAGGGGAGCGCCACGCCGGCCTGCGGAAGCGGTGCGACGATCTGGAAGCCGCCTACGAGGCGCGGGGCCTCGTCATGACAGCCATCGGACATGATCTGCGCCAGCCGGCGCAGGCGATCGGATTGGTGCTGTCCCGCCTCGAGGCGCGCGCGATCGACGAAAGTGACCGCGCCTTGCTGCGAGCCGCCGGTCGGGAGGCGGCGAGGTTGACGCGCGGCCTCGACAGCCTCGCGATTGCGGTGCGTGACAAGGGAGACCGGCCCGAACGTCCCGCCCTGGGTCCTACGTCGCTCGGGCCTCTCCTCTCTGACGCCGCGGAGACCTGGGCGCCGATCGCGAAGGCCAAGGGTTTGACGCTGTCGGCGATAGACACCGACATCCGGGTCGCCAGCAACGCGCGTCTACTGTCGGTGATCCTCGACAATCTTGTTTCGAACGCAGTGAAATATACCGATACAGGCGGCGTCGTGATCGCGTGTCGACACCTGGGAGACCTCGTCGATGTCGAGGTGTCGGATACCGGCCGAGGTTTCGGACTCGCGGCGGCGGACGCGCTCAAACCCTTCGCTCGGGCCGCCATGGACGGCAACGGCCTCGGTCTCGGCCTGTCGATCGCCGAGCGCGCAGCCACCCTGCTCGGTCATGGCCTGCTCATCCGCAGCGCCGGCGACCGGGGTTCGATCGTCGCCATCCGCGCCGCGTGCGCGTGACGGCTCATGGATGCGGAGTGGACGACTCCGACACATGCCGCGGATCCAGAGCCGTCCCTCGTAGTTCCGGACGTCCGAAGGCCCGCCGCCTCCCGGGAGACGGCGGGCCGTTGGTCTCGCTATCGTCCGGCGCTCAGGCCGTCACAAGGCCCAGCGCTGCGGCCACGCCCAACCCATAGGCTGGATCGGCCCGGCGGCAGTTGTCGATATGCCGCGCCTTGACTGCATCGGAGGCCCCGGCGATCGCCCGGGCGGTGTTCTCGAACAGCGCCTGTTTCTGACTCCCGGTCATCATCCGGAACAGGTCGCCCGGTTGCTCCCAGTGGTCGTCGTCCACCCGGTGATCCCAGCGCCGCGCGTCGCCATGGATCGGCATCGGCGGGTCGTCCCGCTCTTGGCCGTCCGCCCAGACGCCGACGCTATTGGGAAAATAGGCCGGTGTGCGGCCGCCGTTTCCGTCGACGCGCATGGCGCCATCACGATGGTAGTTGCTTACGGGGCAACGCGGGGCATTGACGGGGATCTGCGCGAAGTTGACGCCCAGGCGATAGCGCTGGGCGTCGCCGTAGGAAAACAACCTCGCCTGAAGCATCCGATCCGGCGAGAAGCCGATGCCAGGAACCACGTTAGCCGGCGAGAACGCCGCCTGCTCGACCTCGGCGAAGAAGTTTTCGGGGTTTCGGTTGAGCTCCAGCACCCCGATCTCGTGCAGCGGAAATTCGCCCTTTGGCCAGACCTTGGTGAGATCAAACGGATTGTGCCGATGAGTGTCTGCCTGCGCCTCCGTCATGACCTGCACGCACAACGTCCAACGCGGGAACTGCCCCGCCTCGATCGCTTCAAACAGATCCCGCTGGTGGCTCTCCCGGTCCCCTCCAATGACCGATGCGGCTTCCGCATCGGTCAGGTCCGAGATCGGTTGGTGTGAACGGAAGTGGAATTTCACCCACACCCGCTCGTTGTCGGCGTTGATCATCGAGAAGGTGTGGCTGCCAAAACCGTGCATCTCGCGGAAGGAGCGCGGGATTCCGCGCTCGGACATGATGATGGTGACCTGGTGCAGCGCCTCGGGCAGCAAGGTCCAAAAGTCCCAGTTGCCGTGCGGGCTGCGCATTCCCGTGCGCGGGTCCCGTTTCACCGCGTGGTTCAGATCGGGGAAGCGCAGCGGGTCCCGGAAAAAGAAGACCGGCGTGTTGTTGCCGACGATGTCCCAGTTGCCCTCCTCGGTGTAGAATTTGACCGCGAACCCGCGGATGTCCCGCTCGGCGTCCGCCGCGCCTCGCTCGCCCGCCACCGTCGAAAACCGGACAAAGACCGGTGTGCTCTTGCCGATCTCGCTGAAGAGTTTCGCCCGCGTCAGCGGGGTGATGTCCCGGGTGACCGTGAAGCTGCCGAAGGCCCCCGCCCCCTTGGCGTGCATCCGCCGCTCCGGAATGACCTCCCGATCGAAATGCGCCAGCTTCTCCAGAAGCCAGACGTCGTCCAGCAGGGCTGGACCACGCGGCCCGGCGGTCCGCGTGTTCATATTGTCCGGCACGGGCGCCCCGAGGGCGGTCGTCAGCGTGCGGTGAGGATTGTCGTGGGTCATGGTCGCCTCCCGGATTGAGACGACGAGGCTAGACCGCGACGATGCCGTCGCTCTTGAACGGATGATCCCTTGTTGGATGATCAATGCGCGCCATCAGGGAACCGCGCACACTCCCGAAGTCGAGGGTTCCGACGCGCCGGTGGGCGGTGCGGCCTCCCCTAACAGGGCGGCGATCTCCGCTCCGAGACGGAGATCGGGCAGATGGCCGAAGAACCGCCGGCGGAAGCGGCCCCGCGCGTCGATGAGCACGAGGGTAGGCGTTCCCTGCATGTTGTAGGCGGTCATCGTTTGCGGAATGCGCCGCTCGGGTCCGGGGCTGTCGAGCCCGACCGGAAAGCCGATCCGGTACTCCTTCAGGAAGGCGCCCAGGGCCTCCGGAGAATTGGCGTCGTGGTGCTCGAACACCGTGTGCAGCCCGATCACCGCCAGCTGACCTACCGCGAAACTCTCCCGGACGCGCAGGGCCTGGGGCAGGGCATGGCTGACGCACCCCGGACAGAGCATCTGGAAGGCGTACAGGGCGACGGGTCGGCCCGCCAAATCGCCCACCTCGAGCGGGGCGCTGTTGAACCACTGTTCCGTGCGCCAGGCCGGCGCGGGGGACATCAGGGCAGGCATGGGCGAAGGTTTCCAGATGGCAGGCGTCAGCCCAGGTGATCCCGGAGAAAGCCGAAGGTCCGTCCGTTCGCAAGGGTCGCGCTCGGCTCGTCGTAGTGGGTCCCGGTGTGCCGGGCGAAGGCGTGGCTCTGACCCGCATAACCATGGATGATGACGCCAGGACGATCCTGCAACGCCGCGCGGATTCGGGTCTGCGCCTCAGCGGAGATGTATTCGTCGTCCTCCCCCAGGTGCATCATCAGCGGCGCCTCCAGCCCCTTCGCATCATCCAGGTGCTGTTCGGTGGCGCCGCCGTAATAGGCGACACCGGCATCCACCGGCGACCTCGCCTGAACGAGGTACGTCAGCAAACCACCCAGGCAATAGCCCATGACGCCCACCTTTCCCGAAGCTCCAGGGAGTGCGGCGGCGATGCCCGCGGCGGCGGTGACGTCGCGCACGCCGGCTTCGAGGTCGTAGGCCTGGTAGATCGCCAGTCCCTTCTTCCATTCCAGCTCGCTCCAGCTGTTGAGATCGAGGCCCGGCTCATGCCGCCAGAAGAGATCCGGCGCGACCGCGATAAAGCCTTGCTGCGCGAGCTCACGGCAACTGGTGCGAATGTCATCATTCACCCCGAAAATTTCGTGCAGCACGATGACCGAAGGCGCGGGCAGCCCGGCTGGATAGGCGACGAAAGCGCCGAAGCCGCCCTCCTCCGTGGTGATGGTGACGCGGCTTTCCGTCGGGGCGCTGGCGCTGGTCATTGGGTCACCCGTCCGGGCAGGCTGAGGTCGCCGGAGGCGACATCGAAGACATCGGCGATGCACAGCAGCGGAGCATGCAGGTTGGCGTTCACCTGCAGCGCCGAAGTTACGCCGTCGAACCGGACGCCTTCCGGCGCCCCGATCACCGCGGCGGGCACCCTGACCTCCACGAGGTCGCCGCCCAGTTCGGTCGGATAGTCCGGGCTGTCGATCAGCAGGGGCACGTTCGGCCAGGTCGGCGGCACGCGCGGCGTCGTTCCGGCAGGAATATCACGAACCTTCAGGGCGCCCGGGCCGCAGGCCTCATCGGGCACGAGCACCACCCAGTGAGGATGCCAGACGTGGCGGTTGATCGCGCCATAGGCCGCGTCGTCGAAATCGGGGTGGAAGGTGACCGCCAGGGCGAGAATTCCCTGGCCGTCGTCGAAGCCGACCGTCGCGCTATCGAGCGACGTCGGCCAGACGTAGCTGAAGACCGCGCTTCCGGCGAAGGCCCCAACGGCCTTGGGCCGCACCTCGCCCGCCCCGCCGCGGACGCGGACCTGGAAGACCACGTCCGCGCCCTCCGCCCGCACCTCGGTGCGCACGATGTCGAAGGCTGCGTTGACCGCCTCATGGGAAGGCGACTCGATGGCCTGGGCGAGGGCGGCGCCGGGGGCTGCGGCGAGGATGAGGGCGCCGGCGGCGCAACTCAGGAGACGGTTCAGCATGGTGGTTTCCTTTCAGGGGACATGGGACCGGACCGGTCGCGCGATGGCGGCCTCCGCCCAGGCGATGAGGGTGTCGACCACCCGCTCCCAACCCGGCTCCGCGAGCAGGAGGTGCGAATGGCCGGGGAAGTCGAGGTAGTCCGTTCGGGCGGCGGAGCGGCTCTGGATGCGCCAGGCCGCGAGGGAGAGATCCCGGGTGACCAGGCGGTCGGCGTCGCTGCCGGTGATCAACAGCGGCGCCGAGCGGCGACGGGGATCAATGCCAGTGCCCAGCTGCAACGCAGCCTCGTGGATGAGGCGGCCAGGGGCCGGTATGACGTAGTCGTCGTAGGCCGCCTCGCTGACGGCCCGTGGCGCCCCATTGGCGAACCGTGCAGCCCAGCGCCGGCGCGTAAGGGCATACGGTTTGCGCCAGCCGCGCCAGCGCGCCATCGCCGGCAGCGCCGCGGTCAGGGTGAGCCAGCCCGGGATCGCCCCGGCGATGGGCGCCGGATTGATCGCCATCCCGGCCGAGCCGAGTCCGCGGTCCAGCAGCATCTGTGTGAACAGACCGCCGAAGGAATGGCCCAGGATCACCGGCGACACAGCCAGGGAGCGGATGAAGGCCTCGTGGCGGTCCACGATCGCCCCAAGGCCCAGGTTGCCCAGCGCCAGCGGCGGAGAGGCGTTGAGCTCAGTTGGGTCGCGCCCCTGCAGAACTGGCCACTCAGGCGTGTGCACGGTCCAGCCCGCGCCTTCCCACCGGCAACGGACGGCGTCCCAGGACCGGTGCGTGACCCAGAGGCCATGCACGAGAACCACAGTCCTGGGATTACCGCCCATCCGACGTCAGCTCCGGATAAAGGCCAGGATATCGGCGTTCACCCGGTCCTGGTCCGTCGTCGGGATGCCGTGCGAGCCGCCCTCATAGACCTTCAGGATGGACCCCGGAACGATCCGGGCGGCGGCCCGACCCGCGGCGTCGATCGGCACGATCTGATCGTCGTCGCCGTGCAGGATCAGCAGGGGCTTGTCGATGCGGCGCAGACCCGGCGTGTAGTCAACCTCCGAGAACTCGTGGATGCAGTCCAGCTGCCCCTTGATGCCGCCCATCATGCCTTGAAGCCAGAAGCTCTCGCGGACGCCTTCGGAGATCTTCGCACCCGGGCGATTGTAGCCGTAGAACGGAAGCGTCAGATCGCGGAAGAACTGGCTTCGGTCGTCGTAGGTCCCCTTGCGGATGCCGTCGAACACCTCGATCGGCAGGCCGCCCGGATTGGCCGCGGTCTTCAGCATCAGCGGCGGGACCGCTCCGATCAGGACCATCTTGGCGACGCGCCCGGTGCCGTGACGGCCGACGTAGTGGGTGATCTCCCCGCCGCCCGTGGAATGGCCGACAAGCACGGCGTCGCGCAGGTCCAGGGCCTCGATGAGGGCGGCGAGATCGTCGGCGTACTGATCCATATGGTTGCCGTTCCACGTCTGGTCAGACCGGCCGTGGCTGCGCCGGTCGTGCGCAATGACGCGGAAGCCCTGGCTGCCGAGAAACTGCATCTGGGCGTCCCAGGCGTCTGCGCTCAGCGGCCAGCCGTGTGAGAAGACGACCGGCTGACCCGACCCCCAGTCCTTGTAGAAGACCCTCGCGCCGTCGTTGGCGGTGATGAAGCCCATGTCTCTCTCCTTTGTGCGGGACGGTCGGGGGGTCGGAAGGTCTGCGGCTACGGCGAGCGGCGGCGCGATGGTCAGGGCGGCGACGGCCCCGGCGCTCGCCAGAACCGAGCGGCGGGTCCGCGGTGGCAGAACGGCGACCACGTCAGGCGACCGCGGCGAGCCGGGGACCGACGCCGGGGGCGCGCCCGCCGGCCTGGTCGATGGCCCAGTCGAGGGCGTAGTCGGCGACCCCTTCCCAGCCGGCGTCCATGCAGGTCCAGTGCGACCGCCCGGCGAAGATCTTCAGGTCTGTCCGGCTGCGCGCCCGTTTCTGACGCCTGAAAATCGCCCGGGTCATGGAGGCGTCGGCGATCAGGTCCAGCTCGCCGCCGATCAGTAGCAGGGGCGGCCGGTCGGGGTTGTTCCAACGAATGCGGCCTGACGCGCCGGTTATGCCGTCCCAGTAGACGCGCCCCGCCGTCGGCACGACGTAGCGGTCGTAAAGGGCGTCGACCTGGCCCCGAGGGGCTGTCTGGGCGAAGCGCGTGGCGAAGAACCGCCGGGACATCACCTTCGCCTTGCGCCAGCTCAGCACGTCCGAGAACACCGGGAGGGCGGACACGATGGCGTGGGGTCCAAGCGGCACCCCCGGCGTCGGTGCGGGATTGATGGCCACTCCGGCGACGCCAAGCCCCCGATCGAGCAGATGCTGAACGAAGACGCCCCCGAGGGAGTGGCCGATGAGGATCGGCGCTTCCGGCAGTGCGCGTATGGCCCGCTCATAGTGGTCGATGATCGCCTTCTGGCCCGTCCGGGCGAGTTGCGGATCCGGCGTCGCGCGCAGATCTGCCGGGGCGCGGTCGTCGAAGGGCCAGTCGGGAGTGACCACGGTGAAGCCCTTGGCTTCGTATCGGGTCTTGAAACCCTCCCAGCTGGCCGAGTTCAGCCAGGCGCCGTGGATGAGCATGATCGTACGGGTCATTGGATGTCTCCCTCGAGCATCGCCGCCTGCGCCGACAGCGCCGGGTTCGGCCTGTCAGCAGGAGCGGCAGTCGCCCCGAACCTGCCGACAGCGCGCGGCCCCGGCTTGAAGGTTTGATCCCTGATTGCGCTGGTTCATCCGGATCCGGGCGCACCCCCTGCGCCGTCAACGCCGACGGACCATACGTTGGTATGATTTCCCTGAGGGCGCTTCCGGATGATAAGCATAGCCTTCGGGCTCGTCGCAGGCCCCGGCTCACCCGGATGGTTCGTTGTCCGCCACCGCACTTGTTTCCGTGATCGACGACGATGACTCGCTTCGCACGGCGCTCATGGGTCTGATGCGATCCGTCGGGCATCGCGTCGAAGGGTTCGCCTCGGCCGAAGCCTTTCTGGATGCCGGCGCGGCGGCGCGGTCGGACTGCATCGTGACCGACATCCAGATGCCAGGTCTCAGCGGCATCGACCTGAAGCACAGGCTGGACGCGGACGGCTGGTCGGTTCCGGTGATCATGATTACGGCCCGCCCGGAACCGCTCCTGCATGCACGCGCGAGCAGAAGCGGCGCCCTGTGCCTGCTCAAGAAGCCGTTCGACACCACAGATTTTCTGGCCTGCGTGGACCGCGCCCTTCAAAGGCCCGCGGCCGCCCTGCCCGGTCAGTGACGATGGCCTCCGGAGCGGGTGGGGCCGCGCCGGATGGTCCGGCGGCGCAGGCCTCCGCAGATGTCCTCGACCTCATCGAAGAGGCTGTCGTTCGGATGGGACCGGGCGGGCTGGTGACAGCATGGAACCGGGGGGCCGAACGACTCTATGGCTGGTCAAGCGACGACATGCTCGGGCAGTCGTTTCTCGAGCGGGTCCGCATGGACCCCTCCGAAATCCCTCCCGTTCCGGCTGAGGGATCCGAGGGCTGGTCTGCGGACGCGGTGCGCCGGACCCGATCCGGCGCCCAGGTCGAAGTGACGTCCCGTTGGGTGCGGGTGTCCGGAAGAGACGGCGCGGCGGACGAGGTCGTCGCCATCGAACGCGATCTGACCACGCGCCGGCACATGGAACGCCAACTTCAGGCCAGCGACGCCCGGTACCGCGACCTTTTCCGCGCCATGGACGCCGCATTCTGGGAACTGGATTTCTCGGCGGTGGGCGGCATCGTCCGGCGGCTCCGGATACAGGGTGTGACCGACCTTTCCACCCATCTTGCGTCCCATCCCGAGACCGCACGCGAGATGATGCGGGTCACGCGCGTCGTCGACGTGAACGAAGGGACGATCGCCCTGTTCGGCGGCGCCGAGCGCGCCGACATCCTGGGCTCGGTCGAGCCCTACTGGCCCATGGAAAGCACCCCGGTCTTCGCCGCCGCAGTGATCGCAGCGGTCACCGGTCAGGAGGTCTTTTCCACCGAAACGATCCTGCAGAGCCGGGACGGCACGCCGTTCGACGCCCTGTTCACCGCCTGCCTGCCGCCCGAAGGCGTGGCTCGTGGCCTGCTGCTCGTCGGGGTGGTGGACATCACCGCCCGGGTTCGCGCCCTCAGGGCGCTCGAACGCAGCGAGGCGCGTTACCGGCATCTCGTCCAGCACCTGCCGGTGGCCCTGGTCCAGGTCGACATGACTGGGGTGATGGCCCTGCTGGACGAGGCCGCGCGGGGCGGAGCGGACCTGGAGACGTGGGTCGCCGGCTCGGAGACGCTTATGGAGCGCGTCGTCGACCTCGTCACCATCGATGAGGGCAACGAGGGCGCGGCCCGCATGTTCGGCGCAGGCGATCCCGGAGACCTGGCGGGACGCTCCATCGCCTTTGCCTGGCGGACCCGTCCGGAAACCTTGCGACGCTCATTACTGGCTCGACTGGCCGGAGCAGAATCCTATTCCGAGCAGACCCGGATCGACACCCTCGATGGCCGCGTGCTCGATGTTATTTACACCATCGCATTCCCCTCGGCCCTGATCGAGCGAGGTATGAACGTCGTCGGCTTCCTCGACATCTCCGACCGGGTGCGCGCCGAGGCCGCCCTTGCCCGGGTCGAGACGGACCTGGCCCACGCCTCGCGGGTTGCCATGCTCGGCGAGCTGACCGCTTCCATCGCGCATGAGGTCAATCAGCCGCTTGCAGCGATCGCCACAAACGCCGACGTGGGTCTCCGTTGGCTCGCCCGTTCCGATCCGGACCAGGACGAGCTTCGCGACATCGTCACGAGCATCGCCCAGGACGCGCGCCGCGCCGCCGACGTCATCGTGCGGGTCCGGTCGATGGCGGTCCGGACGGCGCCGCAGCGCCAGCCCCTCGATCTCAACGATGTCGTAAGGGACGTGCTCGCCTTCCTGGGCCACGAGGTCAGGATGAGCGACCTCGCGGTGGCGACGGCGCTTTCGCCCGAGCCCGTCAGCACCGACGGGGACCCCGTGCAGCTGCAACAGGTCGTCGTGAATCTCGTCATGAACGCACTTCAGGAACTTCAGGAGACCAATGTCCGGGGCGGTCGGGTGCTGATCGAAACCTGGCGGACCGCGGATGGCGTGGGTCTGGCCGTCGAGGACAACGGCCCGGGGCTGCCGACTGCGATCCGGGATCATCTGTTCGCACCCTTCTTCACCACCAAGACCAAGGGGATGGGGCTGGGTTTGCCGATCTGCAGATCAATCATCGAGTCGCACGGCGGCTCTCTGGTGTTATCGCCCGAACCCCGTGATCGGGGCGCGCGCTTTATCGTCAACCTGCCTCGCTTGGACGTGGGATGACGACGGGAGCGAGGAGCATCTGGGACCGTGCCGGTCTCATGGACCTGACCCGCGAGGCGGTTATTGTCCGGGATGCTGACGGCCGGGTCCGGGACTGGAATCGCGCCGCCGAAGCGCTCTACGGCTGGACTCGCGCGGACATGCTTGGCCAGATCGCGGACGTCCGGCTGGGGAGCGATCGCCCCGCGACCGGCGGGGACTGGCGGGGAGACATCGGGCGAACGACCGCGGACGGGCGAACGCTGACCGTCGAGGTCGAGATCAGCGCGCTCCCCGCCGGATCCGCTCCGGGTTCGATCGAGACAGGCCGCGACGTCACCCAACTGCGCGCCACCCAGGTGTCTCTCGAGGCGAGCGAGCACAGATACCGCAACCTCTTTCAGGCCATGACCGCGGCCTTCTGGGAAATCGATGTCAGCGGAACAGGGCCGATCGTCGCCGGACTCCTGGCGGACGGTGTCACGGACCTTGAAGCCCACCTGCACGCCCACCCCGAGATCGTTCGGCAGATGATGCGGGCCACCTATGCGGTCGACGTCAACGATCACACGGTGGCCCTTTTCGGCGGAGGCGATCGCAATGCGCTGCTGCGCGACATCGAACCCTTCTGGCCGCTCGAGGCCCACCCGACCTACATCTCGACGGTCATGGCCCGCTTGGCGGGCCTGACGCATTTCACCGCCGAGACCCCTCTGCGCGCGATCTCGGGCGAGCTCTTCCATGGCGTGTTCACCGCCTGCCATACCCCCGAGCTTATCGCCCGGGGACGTCTGATCGTGGGCGTGATCGATATCAGCTCGCTCAAGCGGTCCAACGCCGAACTCGAACAGAGCCGCGCGCGCTACCGCCGGCTGTTCCAGCATATGCCGGTGCCCCTGTGTCATCTCGACGCCGCGGCCATGAATGCGCCCTATGCGGACATCCGGGCGTCCGAACTGGGGGATCTGGAGGCTTTTCTGGCGTCCCGACCGGACCTCGTCGACAAGGCGCTCGATGAGGTCACCGTGGCCGAAGCCAACGAGCACGCCGTGCGCCTTCTTGGCGACGGCCGTCCCGGCGGCCTGACCGGCCAGCCGATACGACCCTTCTGGGGCCTGCGCCGCGACACTTTTCAGAGGGTGATGGCCGCTCGCATTCGCGGGCATTTCTTCCAGGAGGAGACCCAGTTGCTCTCTCTTGGCGGCCGCACCCTGGATGTCGTCTTCGCAGCGGCCTTCCACAAGGACGACGGCCAGAGCGAGATGACGATCGTCGGCATGGTCGACGTCGGGGACCGGGTCCGGGCGCAACAGATGCTGTCCCAGCTTCAGCGCGAGTTCGCGCACGCCGCCCGAATCTCCATGCTGGGCGAACTGACGGCTTCCCTCGCCCACGAGGTCAGCCAGCCGCTCGCCGCGATCGGCGCCAATGCGGCGTCTGTCGTGCGCTGGCTCGATCGGCCTGTGCCGGATGTCGAAGAGGCTCTCACGCACGGCAAGCTGATCGTCTCGGACGCCACGCGCGCCGCCGACATCATATCGCGCATCCGCGGCATGGCCGCGCCGGCCGAACCCTCGGTGGGGACCGTGGACCTTAACGCCGTGGTGTCCGCGACAGCTCGCTTCCTCCTGGGCGAGGCCAGGACCGCCGCGGTCGATGTCGTCGTGGATGCAGGCGCCGACATCGGCTTGGTGCAGGGCGACCGGACCCAGCTGGAACAGGTGGTCGCCAACCTGGTCATCAACGCCATTCATGCCCTTTCCGACCAGCCGGGACCCCGCCGCGTGCGCATTACCACCGCAACACGCGGCGACCGCGTGGAGTGCCGGGTCGAGGACAATGGGCCCGGCATCGCGCCCGCGCTGCTCGACCGCTTGTTCGAGAGCTTCGTGACCACCAAGCCGTCTGGCATGGGGCTGGGCCTGCCTATCTGCCGGACGATCATCCAGTCGCACGGGGGCGTCCTGACCGCGGACCAGCCCGACCGGGAGGGCGCGCGCTTCGTCTTCACCCTGCCGAGAGTCGGTGAGGCCGAAACACAGACCTTGGTATAGGTTGAACCGGCGAAGGCGTTAGGCCGCCATTCCAGAGGACAATGGAGCGCCGCCGGCGCTTCAGTAGGATGGCGAGGTCCTCAAGGAGACGACCTCATGTCAGCAACCTTCGTCCTGGCCGGTGTTCCCTCTGATTTCGCCGAGGGACCGTCCGCCCGCCTCGCCATGCTTCTCAGCGACGCCCAGCACGCCATGTCGGCCGATCTGGAGGCTGCCCGCTCGGCGCTGAAGGCGGCCCTGTCGATCGTCGGCGGCGCCCCGCCCGCGGCGCGACGGAGCGGCGGTCTGGCCCCTTGGCAGGAGCGAAAGCTCGCCGCTTTTGTTGAAGACCGGCTCGACAGTTCCATCAGCGTGGATGATCTGGCCGTCGTGGCGGGGCTCAGTGCGAGCTACCTCGGTCGCGCCTTCAAGGCCTCGTTCGGCGAGTCACCCCAGGTCTATGTCCTCGCACGTCGCCTGCGCCGGGCGAGGCGGCTGATGCAGGACGCTTCGCTGCCGCTGTCCGAGGTCGCCGCCCGCAGCGGGTTCGCGGACCAGGCGCACTTCAGCCGGCAGTTTCGGCGAGCCCATGGCGTCAGCCCCAACCGCTGGCGCCGCCGGTTTTGCGAAATGTCCGAACCGGCGATCGGGTGGGCGGCCTGATAAGGAAGGGTCGCCGAACGGTTGCGAGCCTGTCGCGTCAGAAGCCGACCGGCGTGTCCGGGGTCAGCCCCAGGCGGCCGGCGATGCGGACCAGCTCGGCGGCGTTGGCCGCACACATCTTGCGCATGAGCGTGCCGCGATGGATCTTGACCGTGACCTCGCTGAGCCCGAGGTCTGCGGCGATTTGCTTGTTGAGCCGTCCCGCGGCCACGCCGACCAGCACCTGGCGCTCCCGCGCAGTCAGGGTCTCGAGCTGATCTTCCAGCCGACGACGTTCGTCACGCTCGAGACGGCTCGCCCGGTCGCGCTCGATTGCGGCCGATGTCGCGTCCAGCATGTCCTGGTCGCGGAAGGGTTTCGGCAGGAAGTCTATGGCTCCCGCCTTCATCGCCTGTACCGACATCGGGATGTCTCCGAACCCGGTCATCACAATCACCGGCAGGCCGATGTTCAGATCCACCATGCGGCGCTGCAGCTCCAGTCCGTTCAGGCCCGGCAGCCGGATATCCGTAACCAGGCATCCCGGCCGGCTGGCATGGTCCGCCTCAAGGAACTCCGCGGCGGACCCGTAGCCGCAAGCCTCCAGACCGACCGAGCGGAACAATCGCTGCAGGGCGGTGCGAATGGCTTCGTCGTCGTCGACGATATGAATGAGCGGTTGGTCCATGGGGCCTATTCTGAGGTGCAAAGCGGAGCTGAGGATTGTCTTTTTGTGCTCCCGTTCCTAGCCCTTTTCACTGCGCCCGCCGTGCTGCAGGCGAGGACAGCCAGGCGCTCCAGCCCGCTTGAGCGGCGCGGCTCTTCCGCGACGGCGGCTGCGGACAATCACCACACGACTATTCAAGATCGATGATTGTGATGCGCGCATCCTCGCCTCGTTCGCCGGTCCCCTCCTCCCCGCCGCCGAACCCAAGCCGGCCGCCCCCCCGGGCCGGTTCGCCGCCCCGGCCCTGCCCCCGCGCCGGCCGGGGCGGCTTTTTTTTCGTAAGCTGGCGGGGGCCCTCAAGGCGAAGCAGCGACCGCGGCGTCTGTGTCATGCCGTCTTGCGACGGTTCACAAAACTCCGCCCAGGTATGGAGCCATGGCGGACCGGATCTGAAAGGCAGACCCATGAAACGCCTGTTCTCCACCCTTGCCGTCCTGCTGGTCGCCGCCTGCCAGCCGCTGCCGTCTCCCGTGGCGGAAAACCGCCAGGCGACGCCTGTTCCGACCACGTCAACGGATTGCGCTGCGAAGGGCGGGACGATGCAGCCTGTCGGCAGGGCGCAAACGATGCAATGCGTGATCGCCTACGCCGACGCCGGTAAACGATGCACGACGGGGTCCGACTGTCTCGGCGATTGCCGGGTCGAGGATGCTCCGTTCCCGGCCGACGGAAGCGCGGCCGTTGGCCGATGCCAGGCGGACAGCCAGCCTTTCGGATGCTACGCCCGTGTCGAGAACGGGCGGACCACCTCTGCAATCTGCATCGACTGATCGCGATCCCGGGAGCGGAGCCGCCGCCGGAAAACGGGCGGCTCCGCCAAGGCCGTCCCGGCGGCGGGGCGCATCAGTAGCGAAGACGCAGCCCCAAGCTAACCGTGCGCGGCGGCGCAGTGACCACGAGCGTGCGGCCGAGCGTGATCCCGTTTGCGGTTACCCCTTGGATGGCGAGGTCGTCGGTGAGGTTGTCGACCGAGGCGTAGACTTCCCAATCGCCGGAGGCTGGCGCGAGCGTCCACCGCGCCGTCACCAGGGTGTGATCCGGCACGATGCGGTAGAATGGGTTGTCCGGCCGGAATTCGGACGCGGATCCACCCACGTAGCTGGCCCCCACCGAAACCTCCGCTGCGAGTCCGCTCATCGGCTGAAAGGCGTAGATCGCTTCAAGGCCGGCGGTCCGACGCGGGGTGTAGGGGATCCGATCTCCGGCGCGGCCGGGCGCCACAACGACCGGGCTGGCCTGGTTTTCGACCAACCTGGCGTCCATCGTCGTCAGATGGGCCCGAAGCGTGAGCGGCTCCAGGCGGGCCACCGCCTGGGCCTCGAAGCCGTCGACTCGCGCGCGACCGGCGTTGGAGATGAAGCGGAAGAGTCCGTCCGGCCGGGACCCCGCCACCTGCATGTCGTCCCAGTCGATTCTGAACGCCGCGAGATCCAGTGTCAGTCGGTCGTCGAAATGCGAGCCCTTGTATCCAAGCTGATAGGACCACAGCCGATCAGGGCCATACGGCACGAGCGCGGAAGGGAGATCGAGCACCTGGTTGGCGCCGCCCGGGCGGAAGCCCTCGGACGCTTCCGCGTAAATCAGACCTCCGGACTCCGGTCTGAAAGCCGCGTTGAACTTCAGGGCCAGCCCTTCATCGGTGGCGGTGGCGACGCTGGTCGGCAGGACTCGCGCATTGATGAGATCGAGGCCTTGCGTCGTGGCGCCGGAGACCTCGCGTTCGTAGCGGAAGGCGCGGCCGCCCGCCGTCAGTTCGAGCGCGGGGTGCAGCCTCCAGCTCAGCTCTCCAAACGCGGCCACCTGTTCGAGGCTGTCGTCAGCTTCGCGGCGGAAGGTGTAGCTGGGCGGATCGACCAGCTCCCCGGTATCGGCGCGGGCGCGAAGACCGGAATTGTCGAGCTGGACCTGACGTTCCGACCAGAAGACCCCGGTCGTCCAGGCCCAGTCACCCGATCCTGTCGAAGCGGCGCGGAACTCCGCCGTATCTGTGGTCGCATCCTGGCGCGGATAGACGACGCTCGGCACAAAGGTTCGAACGTAGTTGTTGAAGTCGGCCATCTGGGCCGGCGAACAGGGCCCGCCGCCGCCCCTGATCCGGGAGCAAACCGCCGCGTTGCCCACGAGGCTCCCGAATTGGTAGCTCACGTCTGCGGCGACCTGATCGAGTTCCCGAACGGCCCGTGACGCGGTGAAGACGTAGCGGACCCCTGGGGCGTCGTAGGTCGCCGTCACCGCGCCGATGACCTGCTCGTCATCATTCAGCAATCGGGCCTGGTTGAGCGCGATGTAGTCGCCCGCATCCAGCGCCCACAGCGGAATGTCCCCTTCGCTGGATTGCCAGGTGAGGGCGGCGTCGAGGGTCAGACTTTCGCCGCCTCTGGCACGCAGCTGCAGCCGGGCGCCGTCCGTGCGCCCGCCAGCCACGCTCCTGTTCAGAAAGTCGTTGTGGACGTAAGTGGGTCGCTGCTCGGACCACAGGGTCGCTCGGGCCGCGACGCGGTCGCCCAGCCCGATATTGCCGATGAACCGCCCGGTCCACCCGGAGCCGCCGCCCTCGATCGAGGAAAGTTCGCCGGCGACTTCGGCGCCGTTGGTGAACTCCGGCTTGCGCCAGAGGACCCTCACGGCGCCGGTCATGGCGCCCGAACCATAAAGCGCGCCCTGGGGGCCGCGCAGGATCTCGATCCGGTCGACGTCCACCAGGGAGACCATCGACGTGGAGCCCGCGGCGTCATTACCGGCGCCGGGAAGGCCGGAGACCGGGACCTCGTCGTAATAGAGGCCGACGGTCGGTTCGCCGACACTCTGGACGCCACGGACCACGAGCCGCACATTCGACGGCCCTTGTCTCACTGTGGTCAGTCCCGGGCCCAGATGCTGCAGGTCGGCGACGTCCTTCGTTCCGGACCGATCCAGTGCCTCGGAGGTGATCACCGTCAGCGCTGCTGGCGTGTCCGCCGCTATCGTCTCCCGCCGAAGCGCCGTGACGACGACCTCCTCCAGAGACGCCGGTTCGGTCGCGACCCCGTCCTGGGCCCAGGACTGGGTGGCGAGCCCGCTGCTGACCATGAGCGCAACGCCGCAAATCCGCTTCATCGTGGTTCTCCTTCGCTGATCCCGACAGCAAGCGATCGCGGCCCGAACACCCACACGAGCCCCGCGATCGTCAACAACAGCGCGACCAGAAGCAGGAGCACAGCCAGAGCGCCCTGGGCCATCAGCAGGGGCGCGAGGAAGAGCAATGCGACTGCGGCCGACATGCGCTGGATGGCCCAGGCGGAGGCTGTCAACGTCGCCCGGCGCTCGACGTCGAAGAGTTCCGCGGCCCAGATGTTCAGGGTCACCACCTGGATGGCCGCAAACATCTGAAATACGAAATTGCCACCCACGATCGCCCAGCCGCCTTGCCCGGTGCAGAAGATCGACAGACCAACGACCATGCCGACGGCGCTCGCCGCCAAGGCGGCGGGGCGCTCCACCCGATCAATCACCCGGGCCGCCGCCAGGGTCCCGACCACCAGGCCCGTCGAGGAGAGCGCCAGATAGAACAGACTGTCATCCAGGACGAAGCCGCGTTGAGTGAGCACGGCGCCCGAAAGCACCGGAAAACTCATGCCGACCCAAGGGGACAGAAGACAGAGCGAACCGATCAGCGCCAGCCGTGGGCGCTCCGCCCCGGCAGGGGGACTGCGATCGACACTCCGGGCGTCCCGGCCGACGAGGGACGTGCGAAGGGCCAGTCCGCTGGCCAGAAGGGATTGTCGAACCCGCTCCGACTGGTCACCTCGACCGGTCTTCGCGAGCCACCTCGGCGCCTCCGGCAATCCCCGAAACAGAATGGCCGCGATCAGGGATCCGACGCCGCCGACGCAAAGCGCCCATCGCCAGCCCTCGAAGCCCAGCGGCTGAAGGGGCGATAGGCCTCTCAGAAGGATCAGGAGCAGGGGGCCGCCGGCCAGCCCCAGAGCCGAGGCCGCCAGGATAAGGGGTGCGCGGCCGCGGGTCGGCAAGGTGTCCGTGAGGTAGGCGACGATCAGCACCGGGAGAACGCCCAATGCGAGTCCCGACACGCCGCGCGCCCATGTGAGCCAGACAATGTCCGGGCTTGCGGCGCCGGCGAGCGACGCGGCCGCAAGGAGCGCCAGCAGGGCGACGATGACGGGTCGACGGCCAAAGCGGTCGGCGAGCCGGCCAGCGGGCCAAGCCCCCACGGCGCCTCCGACGAAGACGGCCGCGAGCAGCCACCCCAGTTCGCCGGAGCCGGCGAACCCCTGCTGGGCGAACACGGCCGAGAGCGCTGCCCCTAGCGCCATTTCGCCGAGGTCGAAACCGAGCGCGGTCACGCTCACGACCAGGATCCAGACATGCAGCCGGGTCAGCGGCAAATCGTAGTCGTCGGTGAGTGCGTGCGCCATCAGATCCCCCGCGCATTCTGCCTCTGCAGAACGCCAGGCGGCTGTGAAATCTTGTGAATCGGCGTGGCCAAGAAGCACGGGCCGATTCATCGACCGGCGGCATGTGTTACGATGAAGCGTCTGACGTGGCCGCGTCGGGCTGATTCAGGCCAGCAGCAATGACCGAACCCGCACGTTTCGAACTCAAGGTCGTCGAGCCGGCGGGGCTCGAGGAGGGTCTTGAGTTCGGGCCGTTCCGGCTGCTCGTAAAGCAGCGGATGCTCCTGGAGGACGGGCGACCGCAGCGTCTGGGGGGCCGCGCCCTCGACCTCCTTATTTTGCTGGCGAGCAGGCCGGGCGAGTTGCTCACGAAAGAACAGCTCATCGACCACGCCTGGCCGAACATTTCCGTCGAGGAAAGCTCTCTCAGAGTGCACATCGCCGCGCTGCGACGGGTGCTTCGTGACGGGCGTGACGGCACCCGATACATCGTCAACGTGATGGGCCGGGGCTACTGCTTCACCACATCGGTACATACCGTAAACGAAGAGCCCGCGCCCCGACCGGAAGGAAGAGAGGGACAGCTGAGTTTGCCGTCTCGGCTTGCGCGGATCGTCGGGCGCGACGAGGTCGTCCGATCCGTCGCCGCCCAGTTGCAGGCGCACCGGTTCGTCACGATCGTGGGGTTTGGCGGGGTCGGGAAGACGACGGTGGCGCTTGCAGCCGCGGAGCATCTCTCCGGCTGGTACCCCGACGGCATCTTCTTCGTTGATCTGGCAGCGCTTGCTAAGCCTGAACTCGTTCCGGCTTCACTCGGCAGCACCCTCGGCCTGTCTGTGCCGTTCGAGGATCCAATGCCGGCCATCGTGCGGCATCTTTCAAACCGTCGTATCCTCCTCCTGCTCGACAACTGCGAGCATGTGCTGGACACAGTGGCCGGTCTGGCCGAGCAGATCCTTCGCGCCGCGCCGCAGGTCCATGTGCTGGCCACGAGCCGCGAGCCGCTGCGGGCGGAGGGAGAACGTCTCCAGCATCTCTCGCCCCTCGACCTTCCCCCGGCCTGGAGCCAGTTAACGGCGAAAACGGCGCTTCAATACCCCGCGGTCGAGCTCTTCGTGGAGCATGCGTGCGCCAGCCAAGACTCGTTTCAGGTCAACGACGCGGACGCGCTCGTGGTGGCGGATATTTGCCGGCGGCTCGACGGCATCCCCCTCGCCATCGAACTGGCGGCGAACCGCGTCGATCTGTTCGGTCTTCGCGGCCTGGCGCGGCGGCTCGACGATCGTTTCCTTCTGGAGACCCAGGGCCGCCGGACTGCCTTGTCCCGCCACCGAACGCTGATGGCGATGCTGGACTGGAGTTACGAGCTTCTATCGCCGGTTCATCAAACCGTTTTCCGCAGGCTCGCGACCTTGCGCAGCGCCTTCACCCTGGAGGCCGCAATCACGATCGCGAGGGATGACGTGATTGATGAGCATGACGTCATCGACGCTGTGACTGTGCTTTCGTCCGGCTCGCTTCTGGCCACCGACATATCGGGGGAGGTGGCCTTCTACAGCCTCCTCGGGGTGACCCGTGCTTACGCCCAACTCAAGATGGACGCCCTCGAGGATGTAGGCCAGCTTCGCCGACGGCACGCAGTTTACCTGCTCGATCTGTTTATCGTCGCGAGCCGGGAGTGGCTGGTCCTGAACCGGACGGACTGGCTCGCGATCTATGGCCGAACGGTCGACGATGTGCGCGCAGCGCTTGACTGGGCCTTCGCCCCGGAAGGCGATCCGACCCTGGGCATCAAGCTGACGGCCGCCTGGATGACCCTTGGAACTTCGATGTCTCTCATCGAGGAGTTCAGCGCCAGGGTGGCGACCGCAATTCACTGGCTCGAAACGATCGGGATGCAGGATCCGGTTGTCGAGATGCAGCTCCGCGCCGGCCTCAGCAACATTTGCGGCCAGACCCGAGGCGAGCACGACAGCATCGAACGCGAAGCGGCCAAGGTGACCGCGCTCGCGGAGCTATCCAGCGATCCCGCCCATCGCCACGACGCCCTTTTGGGAATGTGGGTCGCTTGTTTTGGAATCGGAAATTACAAGTCGGCCAGCATCTATTCGTCGCGCTTGAGAGAAAGCGCGATCCAGTACGGCGACCGGATGGCCAGGCTGACCGCCGAGCGGATGACCGCCCAAAATCATCATTTCCTCGGGGAACACCGTCCTGCGGAAGAGATGGCGGTCCATGTGATGAACGCCCCCGTCGGCGCGCTGCGCATGCCGTTGAACAGCCCGGCCCAGGTGGACCGGCGCGTGTCGATGCGCATCGTCCTCGCCCGATGCGCCTATATCCAGGGGCGCTGGAGCGAGGCGGCCGAGATTGCGGACGAAAGCGTCGACCTTGCGCAGAAGGACCTCGTCCACTCCTTGTGCCAGGCGCTCGGCATGGCGGCGATCCCCATCGCCCTTTGGCACGGCCGACACGAGCGGGCAGCTGCGTTGTGTGAAACCCTCGTCGATCACTCCGGGCGATTCGCCCTGGACTACTGGCGGTCCTGGGGGCTCCACTACCTGGATGTCCTGCGCACCCGCGGCGACCTGATGACCGCCGACTACGACGCCAAGGTGCTTCAGGCGCCCGGCGTGAAGCTCCTGGATCATCTGATCACCTGCGGACCGGGCTATTCGTCGTCGGATGCGCTGTCGCGCGTGCGCGCTGGCGAGGTCGGGTGGTGCGCACCCGAGATTCTGAGAACGGCTGGTGAGGCTGCTCTAACGCAGGCGGCCGGCGGTGATCGGGAGCAGGCGGGAAGTCTTCTGCGCCAGGCCCTTCGTGTCGCACGCCAGCAGAAAGCTCTCGCGTGGGAGCTCAGGGCGGCGTCGAGCCTTGCCGCCTTCCTCGCCGACGATGATCGACGCGAGGCGGCCCGCCTTCTCGACGAGGTTCTGACCCGATCCGACGACGGTTCCGGCAGCCGCGATGTGGCGCGCGCCCGGGTGCTGGCGGACAGTCTGGCCTAACCGGCTTGCCGTCGAGCCACAGGAGCGCTCGGCCGGCGCCGGCTTCGCCACCTACAGGGGGTCTCGCTCATCGTCCGCCTGAACAATCTGGTCAGGTGAGCCTGATCAGCAAAGCCGCATTCAAGCGCGATCACGGCCAGGGAGAGATCGGTGTGAAGCATCAGGGACTGCGCGCGCGCAAGCCGCTGATCGATGACATAGCGGTGAAAGGACTGGCCGCTGGCGGCGCTGAAAGCGCGGGCGAAATAGCTGCGGCTTCGCTGAATCACCCGCGCGACCTCGGTCAACGTAAGGTCCCCGTCCAGGTTCAGCCGCACGTAGGTCAGAACCTTCCTCATCTGAAAGACACTGAGTTCCCCTCGGCTCGCCACGACTCCGGCGTTGGGGTGGCCGCGCCCCGTCGCCTGCGCGCCCCTCGAGGCGTTCGGCTCGACATGGGCCGCCTCTGTCGCGCATCTGACCTGATGTAGCGCCGCACCCGACATGATCGCCTCCACAGTTCTGCGGGAAGGATCGGTCAATGAGGGTCCGGTGGCGTGTGAATAGCCGTGAAGACGAAGGAAGCCTCGTAGCCGCGCGAAACGACGTGAAATCACGTCATGAGCCGATCACCCGGGTCGGTCTGGAGCGGGCGCTTCAAACGCTGGACGAACGTGCAATCGCGAACCTGCGGGAGGCCTCAATCTCATCGTGTTCGCAGGTCGGACCGCATCGGCGGGCCCGGCTGCTCCACCGATGAAGCATGGCCGTTTCGCGCCGGAAAATTGAGGAACCCCAGATGACTGTCGCCACCGTCTCCGCCGCCTCGTCCCTCTTGACGCCGAAGGATCACACCCTGATCCTGATTGACCATCAATCCCAGATGGCCTTCCCGCTGAACTCGATCGAGGTCGGCGCGCTGCGCGCCAACACGGCCACGGTGGCGCGGGGCGCCGCGGCCTTCGGTGTCCCGACCATCCTGACCAGTGTCGCCGCGACCAGCTTCTCGGGTCCCGTCTTTCCGGAAATCCGGAAGGCCTTCCCCGATGCGCCGATCATCGACCGCACGACGATGAACTGCTGGGAAGACCCCGCGGTGATCGCCGAGGTCAACCGCAGCGGCAAGGGAAGAGTGGTTCTCGCCGGGCTCTGGACCTCGGTCTGCATCGCCGGCCCGGCGCTGTCGGCGGTCGAACAGGGCCTTGAGGTCTATGTCATCGCCGACGCCTCAGGCGACGTATCGCAGGAAGCCCACGACCGCGCCATGCAGCGCATGCTCCAGGCCGGCGTCCGGCCGCTGACCTCGCTGCAGTATCTGCTGGAACTTCAGCGCGACTGGGCCCGGGGCGAGACCTATGACGCCACGACCGGCATCGCCGTTGATCACTCGGGCGCCTACGGGATCGGCCTGCTCTACGCCAAAGCCATGCTCGGCGAGCACGCGAGGGAGGGCTGAGATGGGCGCGCCCTCCAGCCGTCCGGTAGACCGGCGCAACGATCACGGAGCGCGCGCGGTGACATTCCCGCCGGGGGCTCCGCTCGCACAGGAGGCCTGGCGATGAAGGCCTACGTCATCGCCCTGGCCGTCGGCCTTCTGGTGGGAGTGATATACGGCCTGCTTAACGTCCGCTCCCCGGCTCCGCCCTACGTCGCCCTGTTGGGGCTGCTTGGCATCCTGCTCGGTGAACAGGCGGTGCCCGTGGTGAAAGGGTGGTTTGCCCCGCCCGACCCCTCCCCGGTCGCCGAAGCTCCCGACGGCCGACCATGATCCGACCCGACCGCCGCACCACGCTGAAGGGCCTGGGCGCCGCCGCGCTCGCGGCTGTCCCTGCAACCGATCGGAGCCAGAGCATGACCTCCCATCCTGACCTCATCCTGCACGGCGGCAGGTTCACCACGCTGGACCGATCCAACCCAAACGCGGAGGCGGTCGCCGTGACGGGCGCGGTCTTCTCCGCCGTCGGATCCGCGCGGGAGATCATGCCCCTGGCCGGGCCGGAGACGAAGATCATTGATCTGGGCGGCCGCCGCGTCGTTCCCGGTCTGATCGACAGTCACACCCACGTCATCCGCGGCGGCCTCAACTACAATATGGAACTGCGCTGGGACGGGGTCCCGACCCTGGCCGACGCCATGGGGATGCTGAGACGACAGGCGCAAAACACACCCCCGCCGCAGTGGGTGCGGGTGGTCGGCGGCTTCACCCGCCATCAGTTCGCCGAAAAGCGGCTGCCGACCCTTGACGAAGTCAACGCCGCAGCGCCGGAGACGCCGGTCTTCATCCTGCACCTGTACGATCGCGCCCTGCTCAACCGCGCAGCCCTGCGCGCGGTGGGCTATACGAAAGAAACGCCCGATCCACCGGGCGGCGAGATTCAGCGCGACGCCAACGGCGAGCCCACCGGCATGCTGGTCGCCAAACCCAACGCTCTCATCCTTTATTCGACCCTGTCGCGCGGCCCCCGGCTGGACCCCGACATCCAGCTGAACTCGACCCGCCATTTCATGAGAGAGCTGAACCGGCTCGGGGTGACCAGCGTCATCGACGCGGGCGGCGGGTTCCAGAACTACCCTGACGACTATGCGGTGATCGAAAAACTGCACGCGGACGGCCAGTTGACGGTCCGGCTTGCCTACAACCTGTTCACCCAGAAGCCCCGGGAGGAACTGCGGGATTTCCAGACCTGGGGCGCCCAGGTGCGACCCGGCCAAGGCGACGATCTCTATCGCCACAACGGGGCGGGAGAGATGCTGGTCTATTCCGCCGCCGACTTCGAGGACTTCCGGGAACCCCGGCCGGAGATGCCCGCCAATATGGAGGCGGACCTGGAGCCGGTGATCCACCAGCTCGTCTCCCAGCGCTGGCCCTGGCGACTGCACGCCACCTATGATCAAACCATCGAGCGGGCGCTGGATGTCTTCGAGCGGGTCAACCGCGACCAACCCTTCGATGGCCTGCACTGGTTCTTCGATCACGCCGAGACTGTCAGCGAACGCAACATCGACCGGATCGCGGCGCTCGGCGGCGGCATCGCCGTCCAGCACCGGATGGCCTACCAGGGCGAAGATTTTGTCGCCCGCTATGGCGCCGAGGCCGCCGAGACGACCCCGCCGGTGTCGCGGATGCTGGCCGCCGGGGTGCCGGTTGGCGCCGGGACCGACGCCACCCGGGTGGCGTCCTACAATCCCTGGGTCAGTCTGAGCTGGCTGGTCACCGGCAAGACTGTGGGCGGTCTCACGATCTACCCCGCCCGCCAGCGGCAGGACCGGGACACCGCCCTGCGCCTGTGGACCGAGGCCAACACCTGGTTCTCCAACGAGGAGGGCAAGAAGGGTCTGATCAAGACGGGTCATCTCGCCGACCTGATCGCCCTGGACCGCGATTATTTCGCGGTGCCCGAGGACGAGATCTCGCAGATCGAGAGCCAACTGACCCTGCTGGGCGGCGAGGTGGTCTGGGGCGCAGGCGACTTCGCCCGCCTCGCTCCGCCGATGCCCCCGGCCGCGCCCGACTGGGCGCCGGTGCGCACATTCGGCGGCTATCACAAGGCTGCCTCCGCAACACGAGAGGGCTTCTTCGCCCGCGTGGCCTCGGCCTGCGGCTGCGAGGCCGCCTGCGCGGTGCACGGCCATGACCACGCCGCTACGGGAAGACGCGAAGCGCCCGTCGCTGACGCCCGGTCCTTCTGGGGCGCGCTGGGCTGCGGTTGCTGGGCCGTTTGAGGTGACCGAAGGCGCGTCGCCGGGATCGCCGTTCGCCTTCCCGATCTTTCGCTCGCTTTGGATCGCCACGGTGGTCTCAAACACCGGCACCTGGATGCACGACGTGGGCGCCGGCTGGCTCATGACCGGGCTTACGCCCGATCCGCTGATGGTGGCGCTGGTTCAGGCCGCGACAACCCTCCCCGTGTTCCTGCTCGCGCTGCCGGCCGGCGCCTTGGCCGACACCGTCGACCGACGCAGGATGCTGATCGCGGCGCAGGTCGTCGGTCTGCTGGCTGCGGCGGCCTTGGCGGTTCTCACCTGGCAGAGCCTCGCGACCCCCGCGCTACTGCTGGGCGCCACCCTGTTGCTGGGAACCTCCGCCGCCTTGAGCGCTCCCGTGTTTCAGGCCATCGTCCCGGAGCTTGTCGATCGGGCTCGCCTGCCCGAGGCGATCGCTCTCAACAGTCTGGGCGTCAACGTCTCGCGCGCCATCGGCCCGGCCCTGGGCGGCGTCGTCGTGGCGTCGGCCGGCCCGCCGGCGGTCTTCGCGCTTAACGCCCTGTCGGTCGTTGCGGTGCTGGCGGTGCTTGGAAGATGGAAGCGTTCCCCCGCCCCTCCGGCCCTGCCGCCCGAGCATTTCCTTGGCGCTCTGAAGGCCGGCTATCGATACGCCCGGCGGTCGCCGGCGCTTCGCGTTGTGCTGGTTCGCGCGGCCGGCTTCTTCATCTTCGGCAGCGCTCTGTGGGCGATGTTGCCGCTGGTGGCTCGCCGGGCGCTGCAACTGGACGCCGCCGGCTATGGCGGCCTGCTCGCCTGCATGGGCGTCGGAGCCGTGCTCGGGGCCGTCCTTCTCAAATACCTCCACGGGCGCATCGCCCCCAATCCGCTGTCGATCGGCTCGACCCTGCTGCTCGCCTTCGCCGCGGGCGCGATGGCGCTCGCCACGAACATGTGGATCGCCGGCCCCGTGATGATCATGGCCGGCCTGGCGTGGATCGGCATGCTGACCTCGTTGAACGTCGCCGCCCAGCTGGCGTCGCCCGACTGGGTCAGGGCCCGGGCGCTGGCGATCTACATGGTCGTCTTCCAGGGAGCGATGGCCGGCGGCAGCATCGCCTGGGGCGCGCTGGCGGCGCGGACCGGCATCGCAACGGCCCTGATGGTCGCGGGCGCCGGGCAGGCGCTCGCCGTGGTCCTAGCCTATCGCTGGCGTTTGCCGAAGGACAACGCCCTGGATCTGACGCCGTCGCGTCACTGGCTCGACCCGAGCCCGGCCGCCGAGCCCGGCGCGGACCGCGGCCCCGTTCTGATCGAGGTCGAATACAAGGTCGCTCTGGATCAGGCCGCCGCCTTCGTTTCCGCCCTGCGCCGCTTCGAGGGGGTGCGGCGGCGCGATGGCGCGCTCCGCTGGGACGTCTGGGAGGACGTCGGCGACCCTGGCCGGTTCCTGGAGACCTTCGTGGTTGAAAACTGGCTGGAGCACATGCGGCAGCACGCACGGGTGACCGAGGCCGACCGTATCGAGCAGCAGGCGGTGAACGCCTTCCACATCGGCGACGGCCCGCCCAGGGTGCGCCATCTCCTGGCGCCCAGGCGACAGGCTATCCGGCCGCCCGGTCACCCGGCCAGAGCGGCCCGCTGAACTTCTGGGTCAGGAACGTCATCAGTGCTGCAACCCTCGCCGGGCGCGGGCCACCACCGGGCGCCACCAGATGCAGCGAAATGGGCGGCAGGGTCCAGTCGGTCATCACCGTCTCCAACCTTCCTTCGTCGACTTCGCGCCAATAGATGAAGTCAGGCTGGGGCGCGACGCCTAGCCCCGCGCACAGGGAGGCGGTCAGGGCGTCTGCGTTATTGGCCCGAAGCGGCCCGACGGGACGGACCACGACTTCCCGACCGTCGGCGTGGACCAGCCGCCAGGTTTCGGCGGTGGGCAGATAGGCGTAACCGAGGCAGGCGTGGCGGATGAGATCCTCCGGATGCGCGGGCCGGCCACGCTGCGCCAGGTAGAGCGGCGCCGCCACCAGATGACGCCGGATCGGCCGCAGCCTGCGCGCGGTCAGGGAGGAATCGGCCAGGGCCGCGATCCGCAAGGCGCAGTCGAAACCACCGCCGACCAAGTCGATGACCTCATCAGAAAGGTGCAGGTCGACGGACACGTCCGGGTGGGTCGCCAGAAACTCCGGCAGGGCCGGCGCGACATAGGCCATGCCGAAAGACATAGGCGCCGCCAGCCGCACCAGGCCCCGGGGTGTGACTGACTGGTCCAGGGCCTCCCCCTCGGCGGCCTCGGCCTCCTGCACCATCTGGGCGGCCCGCGCCGCCAGAGACCGCCCGCTGTCCGTCAGCGCGAAACGCCGCGAGGTCCGATGCAAGAGCGTGGTTTGCAACCGGGACTCCAGCCGGCTGACGGCCTTGGACACGGTCGCCTTGGAGAGGTGCAGAGCTGTGGCGGCTCCCGAGAACGACTGGGTTTCGGCGACCTTGGCGAAGATCGCCATGCCTTCAAGATCGGGGAGCTTTGACATTCGTTCTCGAAACGATGTGTTTCTGTTGTTTCTATTTCTGATCTCAAGCTGCCGACTATCTTGCCCTCATGCAAGAGCGGAGGGGTCGTCCCGCCGCCGGAGACCAAGACGATGATCGAACTGAGACCGTTCGAGAGCCTGGGTGGCGAGAACCACGGCTGGCTCAATGCGAAGCATCATTTTTCGTTCGCCAGCTACTACGATCCCAAGCGGATGGGCTGGGGCGCGCTGCGGGTCTGGAACGACGACGAGATCGAAGCCGGAACCGGTTTCCCGCCTCACCCCCATTCCGACATGGAGATCATCACCTACGTCCGCGACGGGGCCATCACCCATGAGGACAACCTGGGCAACAAAGGCCGCACCGAGGCCGGTGATGTCCAGGTGATGAGCGCCGGCACCGGCATTCGGCATTCCGAATACAACGCCGAGCCTGAAACCACCCGCATTTTCCAGATCTGGATTGAGCCGACCCGCCGCGGCGAAAAGGCCTCCTGGGGCGCCAAGCCGTTTCCGAAGGGCGATCGCACCGGCCAGTTTGTGGTGCTCGCCTCCGGATTCGAGGAGGATGCGGACGCCCTGCCGATCCGCACCGACGCCCGCGTCGTCGGCGCCACCCTCAAGGCGGGCGAAAGCGCCACCTATCCGCTTGGAACGGCGCGCCGGGGCTATCTGGTTCCCGCCAAGGGCGAGGTCGAAGTCAACGGCGTGCACGTCAAGGCCCGCGACGGCGTCGCCATCGCCGACGTCGAAGTCCTGACCGTCATAGCGTCGAGCGACGCCGAAATCGTTCTCGTCGACGCCGCCTGAGCCCCGTTTCTTCAATCCCGCCAATCCGGCCGCGCATATCGTCGCGCGGCCGGCCAGGGCCCGCGGCCACCCCCCGACCACCGCGGGCCCGCCCTTCATTTCCCGAAAGGATCTCACCCATGACCACCACCACCCTGGACGGCGTCGCAGCTTCCTCCAACTGGGCGCCGCGCGCGCTCGCCGCCCTCCGCATCGTCGCGGGCCTGCTGTTCCTGGCTCACGGCCTCGTCAAACTGATTGGCTTTCCCGAAGCGGCGCAGCCGGGCCAGCAGGACCTGATGACCCTGATGGGCGTCGGGGCTGTGCTTGAGGTCGTCGGCGGCGGCCTGGTCATGCTCGGCCTGTTCACCCGCCCCACGGCCTTCGTTCTGTCCGGCATGATGGCCGTGGCCTATTTCATGTTCCACGCACCGGCCAGCGTCTATCCGGTGTTGAACGGGGGCGACGCCGCCATCCTGTTCAGCTTCATCTTCCTCTACCTTTCCGCCTCCGGGCCCGGCGCCTGGAGCATCGACCAGGCGCGCAAGAGCGTCTGACGCCCGCAATGCGCCGCTCCGGTTACTCCGGAGCGGCGTCGCATCTGAAGGCATCGTACCGGCGGGGCGGACACAGCTTTGGGCCGATTTCCGCACTGGGCGGGTATCGACCCGTCGAAGGATCGGGACGCCGGCGAGCCCCAACGGGCAGGCGCAGGTCTCGAGCCGGAGACGCAATGCGTCGGCGGCGACCGGGGCTGCAACTCACCGCTTCCGTACAGACGTCCCGGCCTCCCCCTCTCACGTCGTGAGCCCGTCCGGGTCTATCAGCCCAGTGCGCACCGCCACGGCGACGGCCTCGATACGGGTGCGGACCTTCAGTTTCGCAGACGCTTTTTCGATGTACCTGCGCAACGTCAACTCAGGGCATCCCGGCTCCATCACCACGGTGCATGCAGATTCGGCCGCCCTCGCCTTTGAACAGCTCACCCTGCTGGTGCGGGAATCCGAGGGCGGGCGCGACCTGCCTCGCGAGGACATTCGCGCCTTGCTTCATCTGCTCGTCGACGTTGTCATCCAGATGAAGAAGGTCGACGGGCGCTTCCGCGTGACGGAGGTCTGGCATGAACCGTTTCTCAAACGCCAGCCCCGGGACTAGGACCGTCCTTGTCGGCGTCGTCCTGACCGGCCTCGTCGCTCTGGCGGCGGTCACTACGGCCGTCGTGGCCCTCGTCGGCCTCGGACGGTTCTCACCTGATATCGAACCAGGCCAGGTCCCACGGTGGTTCTGGTACTACCGCCACGATCCCGACGTCCGGCGTTGGCTGTTCATCGGCGCCTTGTCGAGCGTTCTGGGCCTCCTGTCGCTCGCCGTAGGCGTCGCCGTGACCCGCCGACGGCCTCTGCACGGAGCGGCCCGCTGGGCGACCGACGGTGAACAGCGACGCGCTGGCTTGCGCGCCCGCCAGGGCATCCTCCTCGGCCGGGCCGGCGACGGGGTTCTGATCTCAGACGGCCCCGAGCATGTGATGCTCTATGCCCCGACCCGCACCGGCAAGGGGGTGGGCGTGGTCATTCCCAATCTGCTGGCCTGGCCCGGATCGGTCGTGGTGCTCGATATCAAGCGCGAGAACTTTGCGGCCACGGCCGGCTACCGCACCGAGTGCGGCCAGCGCGTCCTGCTGTTTGATCCCCTCGCGTGGGATGGGCGCACGACGCGGTTCAACCCTCTCGGCCATATCGACCGCAACGATCCGGTGGCCGTCATCGATGAACTGCAGCGCATCGCGACGATGCTGTTCCCCGCGCATGGCCAGGCCGATCCGTTCTGGTCCGAGGCGGCCCGCACCGGGTTCATCGGGGTGGGCGCCTATGTGGCCGGATCGCCCCCGCTGCCCTTCACCCTGGGCGAGATATTTCGCCAGCTGACCGAAGGCGATCCCCGCCTCGCCCTGCCCAAACAGGTTGAGGCTCGCCGCCGCGAGGGGCGCCCGCTTTCGGCGCCCTGCGTCTCGGCGCTGAGGGACTTCTGCGCGACCAGCGAGAACACCTTCGCCTCGATCCGCCAGTCCATCACCAGCCGCATGGGCCTGTGGCTGAATCCGGTGGTCGACACAGCGACCAGCGCCAGCGATTTCGATCTGCGGGATCTGCGCCGGGGCCGGCTGTCGCTCTATCTGGGCGCCAGTCCCGACAACATGCTGCGCATCGCCCCGCTCTACAGCCTGCTGTTCCAGCAGCTGATCGACCTGAACAGCCGCAGCCTTCCCGGGCCGGACGATCAGAGCGTCCTGGTCCTGCTCGACGAGTTCGCCCGCCTGGGCGCCGCGCCGATCCTGGCCCACGCGTTTTCCTGGGTCGCCGGCTATGGCCTGCGCCTCCTGCCGGTCATCCAGAGCCCGGCGCAGCTGCGCGGCCTCTATGGCCCGGATCTGACCCAGGACATCCTCAGCAACTGCGGGCTCGAAGTCGTTTTCGCGCCCAAGGACCTGAAGGTGGCCCAAGAGCTCAGCGATCGGCTCGGCTATTACACCTATGAAGGCCGCAGCCTGAGTCGGCCGCGCGGCTTGGGGGCCGGCCGGCGCAGCGTCACCAAGTCGGAGCAACGGCGGGCCCTGATGCTGCCGCAGGAACTGATGCAGCTCCCCGACACGGCCTTGATCGTCCTCAAGGCCGGCGTCGCGCCCATCCGGGGGCGCAAGATCGTCTACTATCGCGAACGGGCCTTCACGCGCCGACTCCGGTCCGCGCCCCCTCTCCCGCCCGCGCCCGCGCCCCCTCCGGCCTCGAACGCTACGCCCGCCTTCATCCAGCCTCTCACTCAATCCGGGGAAACCGACATGGAGCTCGACGCCATCGTGCGGGCCTTCGCCGCCGAAGGCCTGCCGCCGCCCGAGCGGGGCGCGCCGGAGGACGAGGTTCGGGTCTGGCTCGATCGCGTCATCGACGCCGAAGCCCCCCCGAACAGGGAGCGTGACGCATGAGCCCGGCCCAGCAAGGTCCGACGCCCGCGGCCGCGCCCCCGAACACGCTCACCCCGGGGCGGTCCCGGCGTGACGACACGGGCGATCGGTCCACGGCCAAGGGCGATGTGCCAGCCGCCCTGCTCGATCGCTACCTGATCGAGCGGGATCGCCAGGGCCGGGCCGAGCGGTTCTTCCGGGATCACCGGGCGACGGAGCCGGCGTTTCGCGACACGGGACGCGCCCTGGCCACCACGCACGCCTACCCCGACGTTGTCGCCGACATGCTCAAGGTGGCCCAGCATCGCGGCTGGACCCGGATCACCGTGCGGGGTGACGAGGCCTTCCGGCGCGACGTCTGGATCCAGGGCCAGGCCCTCGGGCTTGAAGTCTCCGGCTATCGCGCCCGAAGCCGCGACCGGCAGGCGGCCGGCGAAGCCCCGCAAGCCATCCGTGACCGGGAAGCGGCCAGCCGTCCGGCCGTTCGATTGCGCATGGCCGCAGCCGTCGTCCGCGCGGTCGTTACTGATCCGGAAGCCCAGCGGCGGCTTCTGGAGTACGCCGCCGTCCGGGCCGGCCTCGTCCGCCCATCTGAGCACTCGCGGGCAGGCGGGCGCGAACGCGATCGATAGGGTCGGTCCGGCCCTTGGCGGTCGCTTTTGAACGGGGCGAGCGACGTCCGCTGCAGCGATCCCGCCCCTTAAACCCCAAAAGTTTGCAGAAATACGCGCTTAAAACCCATTTGTTTGCTAAAAGGGCGGGAAGGAGCGCGCTAATGCCCAAAAATCCACTGGACGCGATGCCCGAGGTCTTCCTCTCGACCCGCGAGATGTCCGTCGCGGTCTCTCGCGCCGTGGCGCAGGGTCAGCTTCGCCAGATCGGATCCAAACTCTACACCAAGAACCTCGCCGACGCACCCGAGCAGATTGTCCGAAGACACCTTTGGCCCCTGGTCGCCAGCTACGTTCCCGAGGCCTTGATCGCGGATCGGACGGCCATCGAGAATGTCCCGGCCGCAGACGGATCCGTTTTCATCGTCTCGGACCGCAAACGCGACATCGTCCTGCCGGGCGTCACCATCCGGCCTCGCAAGGGACCGCCGCCCGTCCAGGGCGACCAGCCCTTCATCGCCGGCCTGCACCTCTCGTCGATGGCTCGCGCCTATCTCGACAACATGGCCCCGTCGCGCCGCCGAAATGGAGAGGCCAGCCGGACGCTCAGCCGCGAGGAGATCGAGACGCGGCTCGACGACCTGATCCGCCGAAATGGCGACCAGGCGGCCAACGCCTTGCGTGACGACGCCCGCCGCATCGCGCCGCTAATCGGGCGCGAAGCCGAGTTCGCGGCCCTCGACAAGCTCATAGGCACGCTTCTCGGGACCCGCGACGAGCCCCTGGTCAGCCCGCAAGCCCAGGCGCGTCACGACGGCGTTCCGTTCGACCCGGCCCGCCTGCTCCTCTTCGAACGCCTCCACCGGGAACTTCGGGCGACCGCGCCCGTGACCCGGATGGCGCGGGATCGCGACGCCGACGGCCGCTCCACCCTGGCGTTCTTCGAAGCCTATTTCTCCAACTTCATCGAGGGCACCGAGTTCGACGTCGGCGAGGCCGCTGACATCGTGTTCCGCAATGTCATCCCTCGCGGTCGCCCGGCGGACGCCCATGACATCCTCGGAACGTGGCGGCTGGTGTCCGATCCCTTCGAAATGGCGCGCACGCCGCGAGATCCCGCCTCGTTGTTCGAACTACTCAAATCTCGCCATGCGGCCCTCATGGCCGCCCGGCCAGACAAGAGCCCCGGCGCCTTCAAGCGCGAAGCCAATCGGGCCGGCCAGACGGTCTTCGTCGACCCCGACCATGTGGAAGGCACGCTTACGCGCGGCTTCGAGCTCTACCGCAGCCTGGACACTCCCTTCGCCCGGGCCGTCTATATGATGTTCCTGATCGCCGAGGTTCATCCGTTCACCGACGGCAACGGCCGCATCGCGCGCATCATGATGAACGCCGAGCTGGTGTCAGCCGGCGAGGAGCGGATCATCATCCCTACCATCTTCCGCAGCAACTATCTGTCGGGCCTCAAGGCCCTGTCCAACGTCGACAATCCGACCACCCTGATCCGCAGTCTGGACTTCGCCCAGAAATGGGTCGCCGCCGTTCCCTGGACCGATCTCGACGCCACCCAAGCGGCGCTCCAGGCCTGCAACGCCTTCATGGACCCAGCCGAGGCCGACGATCTGGGCATCCGGTTGCGCGTGCCGGACGGCTACTGAAGACAGCCGTCACCGCAGACGGACGCCTGCGGTCCCGTCCGCCTTGGTGTTGGTGTTGGCCTCGGTGTTGGTCTTGATGTTCATGTTCGTCTTCCTGATGACCGCTCCTCGTTCACAAACCGCCCTTCCCAACGCATGAAACCTGGGCGCGCGAACATCCGCGCATGCGATAAGCCCGCCCCCTCTCGGAGACCCCGCCGTGGCCTGGATCGAAGACTTCACCGCCTGTCTGGCGAGCGCTACAGGGTCCGACCTGGCGATAGAGAAGGCCTTCGCCATCAAGGCAGCGCATCTGCCGGACGCCGTGTTCAAATTTCGCGGGGTGACGGATTACGCCCTGACGAATCTGGAGACTGACACCGCCTGGCTAACGACCCCGAAGAGCTACAATGACCCATACGACTGCGTGGCCAGCCTATCGATCAGCGACCTGTTGATCGCGGATCCGGCCCTCCTGCGCGACGCGCTGCGGTTCAGCGGAGCCGACGCGATCCTCGGGCCGGATCAGACCGAAACGGCGCTGGCCGCCGCAAACCCGCTGCGCGAGGTGGCGCGGCGCCTCCTGGAGGCCGAGGCGAGTATCGCGAAAGATGAAATTTCGCCCATGCTCGACGCCCTTGACGCAGCACAGGCCGCGCTCATGGGGGATCGGCTGCAAACGTCCCTCGACCAGATCCGCGATGGCATAATGATGTGCTCCTTCTGCGCGGACCAGTCGCCGATCCTCATGTGGAGCCACTACGCGGCCGAGCACACCGGGTTCTGCATGGAATACCGGGTGCCCGACATGCCCGACATCGTCCAGCGCATGCTGTTTCCCGTCATCTACCGCGAGGCCATGTTCGACAGCACGCCCTATCACCAGCAGGCCATCACCAAGCCGCACGATTTCAACAACATCTACCCGCTGCTTCAGTCGCTCCACAAGGCGCCGGAGTGGGCGTACGAAAGTGAGTGGCGGCTGGTGTTCACCGGGGGTGTGATCCCTGAACCGATCAACTATCCGCTGACCAAGCCGGTCGCGGTCTACCTCGGCGCGCGCATCTCGCCGGAGAATGAGCAGAAGATCCTGGGCATCTGCCGACGCCGCGACATTCTGGTGTTCCGCATGGCGTTGGCGCGCGACCGGTTCCGGCTCGACGCGACGCCTGTCGAATAACCGGCGATGATCCATGACAGGCCGCCCCCAAATTCATCGGAGATCCGCTCGGCGTCATAGCAAGTCCTCTGCTCAGCGCTGATGTCCTCCCGTCGGGCGTCGTGCTCCTCGCCGCCAGCGATCCGCTCCAGGCCGGCGCTCATGCGCGTCGAAGCCGCCGCGCCTAGGCCGCACGGGCGCGGATCGGCAGCCCCAGCTTGGCGGCGCGGTCGAGAATCTGGGCGTAGCGGGAGCCGGCCGGCCTCACCTCAGCGAAATGCTCGACGTAGGCCTCAAGGAAGGCCCGCTCGAGATCGCCGCGCCGGGCCTTGCGCAGGATGACGGCGATGCGAAACGGGTAGTAGGGCGCGAACGTCTCGCCGTGCTCGAACCACTGATCCAGACCGTGCTGGAAGGTGCGGACCTGTTCGCCCAGAAGGTTGTCCATACGCGCCATTTCGGCGCGGAAATACGCTTCGCCCTGAACCAGATGGTCCGGCGCGCCGGTCGCAACCCCGCTCGAGACGCCGCGCGCCAGCATCCGGGACGCTGCGCTCCTGTAGAAAGCCCTCCGGCGTCGGTCCGCGTCTTGCGGGTCCAGCAGGGGCGTGGACCGAAGCCGCCGGATCACGGCGTCAAGGGCCGTCAGCTCCGCCTCGGAGAGTGTCACGGGAACGGTCGGCGCCCGCGCCGGCTTGGGACCAGCGAGGGCGGGCTCGGCGGCCGGCGGCGCCAGACCCTCGAACGCGATGGCGCCGCGCAAAGGCGCGCCGAGCCGCACGCCGAAGCCGCCCTCGTCGTGCTGATTGGTGCGCCAGCCGCCGCGGATGACCGCGGCGACCTCGATCGCCGCCCCGGGGCGACCCACGGCGGCGGAGGCTTCAGCGAAGCGGGCGGCGTGTTCGCGCGGGACGTAGCCGACATGGGCGCCGTCGATGATCACCCTGTGGGCCTTGGCGTCGTAGGCGTTGGTCGGCTCCGGCGTCAGGCGCGCGCGACACGTCCTCTCATGGCCGTGCCGACTATGACCGCCGCAGAGGCGAACCAGGGCCGGCTGGTAATGGATCTCGCCGACCGCCTCCATCGGAAAGGAGTCCTCTCGCCAGATCACACGAAGGCGGTCGCCGCGCGGCGACGGCGGCGAGGGCGGCGGCGACGGCGACGGCGTCGATGCCGGAGCCGAGCCCCGGGCGCGGCGTTCGGCCGGAGCCGCCCGGCCTCCGAAAAGGCGCGTGATCCAACCCATCGTCTCTCCTCCCCAGCGAGCCTAGGCCGGCCCTCGCCGGCCTGTCGACTCTGGCTCAGCGGCTGCGGTCCTTGGCCTGGGGGCGGCTCTGCACCCGCCGAGCGATCTCCTGGGCGCGGGTCTCGGAAGCGGGCCGGTCGCGAAGCAGGATCCCGAGCGCTCGACCCAGGAGACGGTGTTCCGGGCGTTCGGACCGCGACAAGACGATCGCCTCAATGGCCAGCAGCCGGCGGATCCGGTTCTGACGGGCGGCGATAGCCGCCTCCCAGGGCCGCTCTCCGCCGCCGCTTTCACGCGCTCCCTGCACGGCCGAGACCAGGACCTGCGGCGCTGGCCCCTCACCCGCCAGGAACCGTTCGCGCAGTTTGCGCACCGGCGTGCGCTCGGCCTTGCGCGTCGCCCCGCGCGCGCGCCGCGGGCTGGCCTCGGCCTCGACGCCGCGCTCGCGCAGAGCGCGGGCAAACCCTTGCCGCCAAGCCTCCAGATCCGCCTTGCGGGGATTGAGCCGCTCGCCTCCGCGGCCGAGCATGCGCACCGTCAGATGGACATGAGGATGGCGGTCTTCATCGTGAAGGGCGAAGACATAGGCGAAGCGCCCGCTGAAGGTCTCGCGGGCGAAGGCGCGCGCGGTGTCCTGAAGGCGATGCGGGTCGGTCCCGGCCGGCATGCTGAGAACGATCGAGAGTGAGACCGGACTGTCACGCCGCCGGCGGGGCTCCAACGCCACCTCAGACGCCCAGGCGGCCGCCAGGTCTCGCACCTCGGCGCGTCCGACATGCCGCTCGCCCTCAGGTCCTTCGAGATTGAGCCGGCCGTTGCGGCTGATGTAGTCCAGATGCCGCTGCAGGTGACCGGCGTCCCGAGTGCGGCCGGTGACCTTGACCATCACCTCTGGGACGCGCCGGATGATCCGCGCCAGGCGGGCGTAGGCGGCCGCATCTCCCGCCCGCCCAAGCGGCGCGAGCACCGCGGGCGTCAGACGTGCGCGCCGGGGATCGACCGGCGGCCGCAGCGCCTCCTCGAAACCGAGCGGTCGGCGGAAGTCGTTCATGGCTCGGACGCCCAATAGGCGCGATCACCGGCCAGGGCCGAGCGCAGGTCGGCCATGGCGCCGCGGATTTCGGCGGCGAATGCCGCCAACTGGGCGGTCTCTAGCTCAAGGACCTGCCCCTCCATCACCGCGGTGTTCAGGGCGCGGGCGATCTGGTTCACATTGACGCCGATCCGGTGGAGCTCGCGGTGGATCTCGATCAGGACAAGCGCCTGCGGCGGGGTCGGCTGCAGGCGGCCGTGCAGGCGATGGCGGATCAGCGCGACGGACCATTGGGTGCGCGACAAACCCGCCTGCTCGGCCTGAGCCTCGAGGAGGGCCAGGTCGGTCTCGGACAGGCGCAGGGTCAGCTTGGCGGACTTCAGAACCGATGAGCGCGGCTCGGCCGCTGGAAGCGGGGCCTGCGCGGCCTCCTCCATGAGCCGGCGCAGGAATCGCGAACGACCGCCACGCCCCGCCGCCGCCGCGTCGAAACGCCGGACGAGGTCGGGTGAAACGCGAAGGGTGATGCGATCCATCGGGGAGCGGGTCTGTCAGACATTGCCGGCGCAAAGCCTATCCTGCCCTAGACCGTCACCATCCTCGCCCCGTAGGCCTCCGGGGTCCCCGCCCTCCCCTCGGCGGCCGCAGCCGGCCGCTCGCCCGCCGCCCTGAAGGGCGCCCCAGCCAGGCTGTCAGTTGTATCTGTCGATATGTTCCTGACAGTGGGCACGCACCCGGTCGACCCAGCTGTCGAACCACACCCAGGTGTTCCTATAATCGCCGGGCTGCCCGAACCCCCGGCCGACGTCTTTCGCGCCCAGTTGTTGCCAGAGCTCCGTGTGCCTTGCTCTGTTGAAGCGCGGGAAGCCCTCCCCCTGCATCTTTCGCCAGACTTCGGTGGCCGTAAACCGCCGCCGGTTCACCTCCTTCAGGAGCACCTGATTGATTTCGTGTCCTTCGACCGAGTCGCCTCTGATAAACTCGACGGCGAGGTCGGCGCTGGAGGCGCGAGCCCCGACCTTGGGCACGAATGCGACCCGGTAGGCGAATGCCGGGTCAGCCTGCTGCGCCTCGTCCAGACGCTGGTGGAACGCGTCCATCATCGTCGTAATGTGCGGCGGAAGCAGCGACGCCCGTTTGAGGGCCACGCGCTGATCGGCGCTAAACGTCACGAATTGCAAGGCGATGGGAAGACGCCGCTCCAGCCCGTACTGGGGCCCGAACCAAGTCTTGATGGCATCATTGAAATTAAGGCAGCAGGCTTGGAGTTTCGCGCTGACCTGATCGTCGATCCGGTTTGTGGAACGGTGTTCAATCTCATGGCGAAGCTCAAGCAGGAACTCGAGGTTTAGGACTGCGCCCGACCCGACCGGCCGACGCCCATGCCGAAGACAATGGCCCAGCTCCCAGTAGGTATCCTCGCCCTGTCGCGTCTGAACGACAGAGCCGTCCGCTCGCCGGTAGCGGTAATCGATACCTTCACGTCTGAACCAGGCATGCAGAAGATAGGTCCAGGCGATGATCGCGGTGACGATGAAGAGTTCGGTCCGAAACGTGAGGCCGGCACCGTTGAACAGATGCACCGCAGCGATCATCGCTTCCCGGGCCTTGATTAGGAGCTCGTCGCCGCGGAGACTGAGCCCGGTTTCCGGATCAACGTTTGGCCAGTTGGCGAGAAACTCGTCCAGGTCCGCGTCGGACGCCGCCCGGATGGCACGATGACGGGCTTCGGTTCGGATTTCCGCTACTGCGCGATGGTTCACCGATCGCGTTGGCCTCGTGAAGTGCGCCAGTATCTCCTGATCATTGTAGCCGCCTCTGGCCAACATGGCCTTGATCAGAGCGATCTCCCAACGTTCCAATGCTTGTCCGCGCGGCCGCCTCGCCATTCCCGTCCCCCTTGCTTCCCGCGACAGGGAAGCAGTGTGGGACGGCGGAGCGCAAGGCAGCGCCGAGTTGCCATCATCGTTGCCGGGATCAAACCTGCAGGTCGTCAAGGTGCTGGACCGCGCGTTGGGCATGAGCGGCCGCGGAAACGATGAAGCGTTTGTCGTCGCTCAATACTTTCAGCCAAGAGCCGATGTAGGCCGCGTGATCCTCACGGGGTTTGAGCGCCAGACCGAGATCAGCGCAGAGAAACGCCGCCCCGAGCTCCGCGACCAGTTCTTCCCGGGCATAGCCGGCGTCGCCATGACGCTGACGGCCGAAGTCCCGGTCCAGCCGGGAGGGGTGCCGCGTCCAGTGGGTCATCTCGTGGCCGAGGGTGGCGTAATAGCCGACGGGATCCTCGAAACTCTCGAATGACGGCATCTGCACATAGTCCGCACCGGGCGCATAGTAGGCGCTGCCTCCGCCGTGCCGGATGTCCGCGCCGCAGCGGGCGAAGAAGTCCTCGGCCCGGCTGATGCGTTCTCCGTTGTTGATCGCGACGGCTTCCGTGGGGTCGAACGCGGCCGGCAGGCCTGCGATCTGCTCGACGTTGAAGACCGTGTAGGCCTTCAGGAAGGCAATGCGGTGTTCGGCCTCAGCGCCGGCTTCATCGACGTCTGATCGGACCAGCCAGTTGGCGTAGACCACGGTCGCGCCGTGTTCTCCCTTTCGGACGCAGCCGCCGAGGGCAAGAGCCTGACGGAAGGTCATCCAAGTCGGGCGGGCGAAACCCCGGCTGGCGGCTTCGGACCAGAGCAGAACCACATTGATCCCGCTATACGGCGTGCCGTCGTGACGGAGCGGGCGGCTGACTGATGCGCCGGCCCTCCAAGGCTGGCTCCAGGGCCGGACGCCGGCCTCGAGCTGGGTGATGATCTGCCGGGTAATCCGGGCGTGGATGTCCGGGCGTGCGGGATCGGGGCGCATCATGGCGGCCTCCTGAGGATGAGATTTGAAGAAGGGGCGGCGGCGCGTGGAGCGCGCCGCCGCAGTTCTGTCAGCGGGACCAGATCAGGCTGTGCCCGCCCTCGACCTCGACCAGGGAGGCGTAGATCGGGCCCGGGAAGCTGGGATCGTCGAGCTTGACCGAGAGGTATTTGCGATCTTGCTGGCTCGTCTTCATCCAGGCGGCCCCGAACTCGGTCTGGCCGGCGAAGATGCGATAGTCGGGGGCCTTTTCGTCGCTCTTCTCGTTGGGCCGCAGAACCGCCGACTTGACGTTGAGGGTGAGGGTCTTGATCGACCCGGTGTAGCCGTCGCCCTGGGCGGTGAAGGTGCCGATGGTGGCCATGTCAGTCTCTCCTTGGTTTCGGGCCACGCCTGCCGCGGCCTCGATGGCGATCGGAGGACCGAGGACCGGGCGGCGCGCAGGGCGAGCGCTGGCGAGACCCCCGCAGCGAAGCGGAGGATCGCAAGGGAGACTTTCTTGTTTCGCGAGGAAGGCTGTCAGGCCGGGGAAGAAAGTCGAGGGCGCGGTTGCGTCCAGCCGACCGGGCTTCGGTCAGATCCGCCCATTCGAGAGGCCGCGCCGGCTGGCGCGCTCAAGACAGAGGCGCCGGTCCACCCCGGGACGCTGCACACGCCCCATGCCGACCGCCGCGCCCGTCAATCCAGACACTCTCCCAGGCCAGGCGTCAGGCCGCGACGGAGAAGACCTTCTCGACGTCCAGCCCTCCCGCCGGCAGCGGCCGCAACAGTTCCGCCTCGGGCTTCTGGAGATGGAGCCAGGCCACACCTTCCTCGGGACGGAGCACGACGATCTGCCGGTCATGGTAGGGCGCTATATCCGGACCCGGTTCGATTGTGAGCATGGCGAACGCCCCCTCCTTGACGAGTCCGGCGACCCAGAACAGCGGCTCGCCGGCCAGACGGAACCACCACTTCGTCTTCTTCTTCTGTCCGGTTTCGGCTTCGGTGAACTCGAAGAAGCCGTCCGCTGGGATCAGGCACCGCGCGCTGTTGGCGAAGGATCGGTCGTCGGATCGGAAGTTGAACACAGGCGCCCTTGCGGCGAACGCCACACCAGGGGGTGAGGATGAGCTGGGCTCCGGCCTGACCCAGGGCGATGATCGGCGCCCGATCCCCGATCCGGATCGAGGCCAGCGGACCGCAGTTCGGCATGCCGCCCGGGAACAGCGCGAGATCCCTCGCGATGACCGACCATGCGAAGTTCAGATAGCCGATGGCTGCGACCTCGGCGAAGTCCGCGTGGCCGGTTTCTAGGGCGATGATGGCCATGGCCCCACGATCGGCAGGCGTATCTTGAATTTCCGGCTCCGGGAACATAAACGGAACAGATCCGTGAGAGCCGGTAGATTCCACGGCTCCGCGCCGGCCGGCGCACCGAATTCTCCTGTCAGCATCGCGTCATGACCGGACATCGGCTTGCTCACTAGTTCCCGACGTTTCAGTGAGCGTCGAAGGTAGTAACCTGACGGGCACAGCTCATTTTGGAGTACCCCGACGTCGATGTATTTCGACTGCATCTCTCAGTTAACGCGAATTTCGGCTAAGCTCGATCAGGTGTGCGCTGATTCAAGTGCGATCTACGCTGGCTGGGATATGGCTGATTTCAAGGTGTTCATCGCCGAGTCTAACGGTGCGGACGATTTCTATTGCGGACGCATGGATGGGTTTGCCGCGGGCGAAGTTCTGAAAGTCCAGCAGATCGAGACTCGGTATCGCGCGGTTATGAACCGCGACTTTCTCGTTCGCGCGGTTAAGGAAGCCCATCAGTTTGGAGCCGACATTTTTCACCTGTCTTGCCACGGGGACTCCGCCGGACCTCGACTGCACGATGGGACAGACCTGAGCTGGGACGAGATGGCTGATATATTTCAGCCGTTTGCCAACATGGATCGGATTTTGGTGAACTCAATCTGCCAAGGCGGTCACGACGGAATTGCCAAAGCTTTTAAAGCCAAGTCAAACAAATTTGGCTTCATCTGCGGCTCAATTGCTAAAACCGGCATCTACTTTGACGATGCCTGTCTCGCTTGGTCCGTTCTGTACAACGTTTTGGGTTCGGCGAACTCGGCCAACAAGGAAGCGTTTCAGACCGCAATCGACAAAATGAATAGCGTTGTTGCCGGCGATTTCGTTTACCGGCGCTGGGATGAGCCCTCAAAGACGTACAAATACTATCCGATTTCCAAACCTAAGAAGCTCCATAGGTGAAGCGGAGCGATCAGCGCATGGCTGTCACGGTAGATCCGACTTTCACAGCTACCGTGAATTGAAAGTGACGATATCGGTCCAACGCCGCGCATCTTCATCAGGCGGAGCTCTGCCTCGTTCGTTACGAATACAGTAAAACGCGATCCATACAGCGAGTTATATAGAAACTGAACAGCGAGCGCACGGGCTCGCTGACTAGCGTAACCGGAACGTGGGCAATCCAACCACAGCGACGCCTACGATTCTATGATGGGTATGTAGCCCCCGCCTTGCCCCCACGGAAGTCGATCCGGTCGCGCCCCTATTGATGCAAGCATAGACGACTTCCTTACCGAGCAAGTCGGAGCGGATCTCGTCTTCTATCGCGGCACACGATGTGGCTTGTGGCCACAACGTCCGGTAAGCAGTACGAATGGCGTGTGGGAGATCGGGGTGTCGGCGTGACAGACAGTGACATGGCGGCGCTCGTAATTCGAGCTGCAGAACGCGAAGGTGTGGACGCAAGTCTGTTGCAGGCTCTCCTCGAACTCGAACAGGAGTTTCCCGACCTCACGGTCCCCGGGGAGCGCACTCGCCTAGGGCGCCGTGTGACCGAACTGCTAAACGCTGCCGCGGTCGCTGCGGGCGAGAAGAAGGTCGCCCCGTGAAGCTGCTCTCGATCGAACTGGAAGACATTTTTGTCTATCGGGGCAAGAGCGTCATCGACCTGTCCGAATGCACGCCCCAGCGCAACATCGTGATCGTGCAGGGACGCAATGGCCACGGCAAAACCAGTCTGCTGAACGCCATCAAACTCCTGTTTCTGGGCGTTGATGACAAACGCCTTCTCCGCGTCGGCTTCGGCCAAGTCGCGCTGACCCCGAAGGCGTTTGTCGTGGGACAGCAAGGACGCTGGGCCGGAGTCTTCAATCTGCTTGCACGGGCTAACGAGTCTCCGGCGCGGATTGCCCTCACCTGGCTTTCTGACGACGAAGAGGCCTGTCGGGCGGAGCGTATTTTCTTCCCGCTCCGCGGCGGCCTGGACTATCGCGAACAGCTGACTGTCGACTTGGGCCACCGACGGCTGGAGGGATCCGACGCGCGCCAGTGGCTGCAGTCGTTCCTCCCCCGGGAATCCGTCCCATTCTTCTTCTTCGACGGCGAAGAGATCCAGTCATTGGCTGATGCCGAGGTCGCCCGGGAGAAGGCCGAAATCGAGCGTCTCCTCGGACTCTATTTTGTGGCGCACATCACGACGGAGATCGACAGCTACACCAAGGAGAAGCGCAGGGCGGGACTGCCCGATACCATCAAGGCTCAGATCGCCCAGGCGGAGGGCCGGGAGCGAACCGCGCGTCTGACCGCTGACGCTGCCGAAAGGTCGCGAATCGACCTTGAGGAAGAGATCTCCGATCTGGACCGCGAGCGCGACGAGATCGAAACGGAACGCGCCGCCCTTCGCAACGGCCTGTCCGAAGACGAGCGGGAGCGACTGGAAGGCCGCATCAACATGCTGAAGGAAGAACAGGCGGGCCTCGCGTACCGGATCGCCACCATCCTGCCCGTGGAGGCTCCGGCGGTCGCCAACCTACCCCTCGTGTCGCAAGCCTTTGAACTGATCGAAGCCCAACTCGACGGGGGGGCCAATCCGAGCGTGGCGACACGAGCCCACCGCACGGTTCCGGCCGCCGTCGTGTCGGCGCTCGAGGAAGTTGATCCCGCCCTAGTTGACGGCGATGACCGGAAGTCTCGTGTCCGCACCGCGGTCAAAGGCGCGCTGACCCAAAGCGGTCTCGATGAAGACGCAAAAGAAAACCCCCTATTCGGCTCTCTGAGCCCGCTCCAACTCCGAGCACTGCGAGATCGCTATCTTGTTTGGACGGAGACCGGTGAGGCGCTGCTCACCAGCCAGGCCGCGCTCCTGCAGCGCATGCGGCAGGCGGTGCACGAGGAAGGTCGACTGACGCAGGAGCTCGAGGATTCCGAACTCACCAGCGAAGAGTCCCGGCACCGTTACGCTGAGCTGACCGCGGCGCTCAACGACCTCGCGGAAAGGACCAGGGACAAGGCCGGTCAGGCCGCCGTCCAAGAGATCGAAGAGAGGAAGGCTCGCAAGGAGCAGGTCGAGCACGAGGACGCCGTACAGCGCCTCTATGCGAAATTCCCGGTCGTGGTGTCCGAGGCCGCCGCATACCAACTCGGCCTCAAGGCCAAGCGGGCGCTCGAGGGCTATCGCATCGAACGTCGGCGCCTGATCCGGGCATCGGTAGAGGCGCGGCTTCGGAGCCGGATCGAAATCCTGATGGGACCGACCCAACTCGTGAAATCCGTCCGCTTGGATGACAACTTCCTGATGACCTATCTGGACTCGTTCGGAGAGCCCGTCGCCCGTTACAGCCTGTCCGCGGGCATGCGCCAGCTCGCGGCCATGAGCATGCTATGGGCTCTCAAGGACGAGACCAAACGTCCCCTCCCTGTAGTGATCGACACCCCCTTGGGCCGGATCGATCGTGAGAACCGGGACATCCTCATGACGGAGTATTTTCCTCAGGCCGGCATGCCGTTGGTCGTCTTGCCGACAAACACGGAGATGGGCGAGCGGGACTTCGCCCTGCTCGAGCCCCACATCGCCAAGCGATACGAGATCCGCCACGACGACGGCAATCGCTCGTCGATAGTACCGGTGCCCATGCGGTCGCAGCGTGCGGGAGGTCTCGATGGATAGGCTCTATTTCACCCACGCCGAACGAGACCTGTTCCACAGGATCAACGAGGACGGCCTCGCGCAGAAGACCCACTTCATGTGGTGGCCTGTTCGGCTGGCCGTAGCCAAATCGCTTCGCTTGGATGATCCGCCCGGCGACCGATTCAAGACGCCTCCGACCAAGGACCGAGACAGCGAACTCCACCTCAGTCAGGTGACAGGTCGGGGCCAACGGCCTGACCCGCAGATCTCTTGGCCCAAGGAACCCAACTACGACGACGCCTTCCGCCTGCTCATTGCGGTCAAGCATGGCGAAGACGTCTTCGCCGACGACGCCCGCTATGTCGATCTGCTTCAGCGGCACGCCCGGCGAGGACTGGAACTGATCAGCGCGAGCTGGGCACCCGGCAGGAGCTTCCACGACTGGCTCCTAGAAGAGCTGTTCGAGGGTGCCGCCGCCGGCGAGGCCGACCTGCCCGAGGACCTGTGGGTCGTGGGCTGGCCCGCCATCGAACGGGGGCTTTCACAGATTGGCGTCAGGGCGGAACCGACCGCCGATCCGATCGTCGGGCCGCGCCTGACCCGCTACCCCCTCATTCTCAGCGGCGTAGACGACTACGACCGCCTGAGGCGCCGGCTCGGCGACCTGGCGTTCGCCGTCGGCATCGCCTCCGGAGGACTCTCGCTGTCCCGCGAGGCGGGTGAACGGCGCGTCGTGCTTGATGTGCCTCGGCCTAGCGCGACGTGGAAGAACGCGTCTTGGGCGTCGCTTCGGCCTGCGCTCTCCGCAGGGACGCGAGGCCTCGCCGTCGCGCCAGGAGTCGATATCCTCAACGAACCTTTTGTCTTCGACCTGACGGAGGCGCCACACCTGTTCGTGGCGGGCGCGACAGGGAGCGGCAAGAGCGTTTGCCTGAACGCCCTCATCCTGTCCCTCCTGCAGAGCCGCGAGGCCCCCGAGCTCGTCATCATCGACCCGAAGGGTGTCGACTTCGCAGACTATGAGGGCTGCGTTCGTGTGAGGGACCGGCAGGTCATCACGGATATGACCGAGGCCGCGGAGGTTCTTCGCCACCTCGTAGGTGAAATGGACGCTAGGCAGGCGACCTTGCGGGAGTTCGGCGTCCGCAACATCGGCGAAGCGATCGCCGGGGGCGCGCCGATGAAGCGTCTGGTGGTGGTGATCGACGAGTTGGCCGACTTCCTCATGGATCGCCCCGCCGCCGAAGACGCCCTGGTGCGCCTCGCGCAGAAGGCCAGAGCCGTCGGCATCCATCTCATTCTGGCGACACAACGCCCAGAGGCTGCCACCTTCAAGGGCCTGCTACGCTCGAACATTCCGAGCCGGATCGCCCTGACGGTCCAGAAAGCTACGGACAGTCGGATCATTCTGGACGAAGCGGGAGCCGAAAGTTTGCTCATGAGAGGCGATATGCTGGTTAAGTTGGCGGGGCGCGAGCCGGTGCGGGTCCATGGGGCCGAGGTGACGGCTCAAGATGTCCGGTCGGCCGTGGCCGCGGTCAACGCGCAATGACCGACACCCGTCTTCCGGAGTTCGAGATCCGGCCCACGTTCTTTTCGCTGGTTGGGCTTCACCTCGCTGACATGGGCCCCTTGCGAGGCACCACCTCGCTAGGTTTCATCGACGCCGACGGCGTCCCGAACGACCTCTACCTGATGATGGGGCCCAACGGAGCCGGCAAGACCACCATCCTCGAGGCTATTTACCGCGTGATGGGACTGCTTGAGCGGACTGTACACCGCGATGGCTACGGCATGGCCGCCCTTGATTCAGGCGTCGGCGGCGTACAGCTGGACGCCCGCTTGGTTCTGGATGATGGCCTTCGCGCGCGGACCTATCTGCTGTCGATCGTCGCGGGCACCCCCGGCCTTCTGAAGCTGCCTTCAGAAGACGACCTTCGCAAAGCTGAAGCGGACGAACACCTCGTTCTCATGTTCCAGAAGAATAGCCTCGGCGAGGGGGTCTCCCGAGCGGCGACGTCGCATCGTCTCGCCATCGCATTCCACGAGGCGATCATGCGCCATGTCGGAGAACCGCCGAAGGACCTGTTCGAGGGCGTAGCCGGCTACCCTACGGTCCTCTATTTCCCCTCCAACCGGGGCATCGGCCGACCGCCTCAGGAAGAGTCCGTCTTGCGACCGGAAACCCTAGCCTACGCCCCTGCACGCCGCTTCGACACCGACGGCGGGCTTTGGTCGGAATCCTTGGACAATCTCTTCGTGTGGTTCGCCTGGCTCGCCGGAGTCGACGACAAGCGGGACGTCCGCTGTCGGGATCTCGTCACCCGTCTGGTTTTCCAGGGCAAGAAGCAGCTTCTGGAGGTGGATCGCGAGCGGCTCGTGGTTCCTGTGAGGTTGCGAGACACGGGCGATATCCACCGGCTGCACGAACTCAGCAGCGGCGAGCGACAGCTCGTGCAGCTCGTCGTGCGCATCGCCAGCCATATGTCCGGCTCCACGATCGTCCTGATCGATGAGGTCGAACAGCATCTGCACACCGTGCTCCAGCGGCGCCTAGCGGGGCTGTTAAAACAATGGACGCGCGAGCATGCCGGTCTGAGCATCTTCATGACCAGTCACCAGAAGGAGATCTTCCGGTTCATCAGTCCCCTCAAACCGGAGCCGTTGTTGTCGAAAGGCGCCGCACTGATCAAACCTCGTTTTCGGCTGTCGAAGTGAACGTCGCAGAACTCCAGTCCTTCGCGTCCGCCGATCAGTTTCTCGCCCACGCCCGGGGACTGCCGCGCGTCATTCTCGAGGGACGGTCCGACGTCGATCTCTTCAAGTCCTGGTTCGAGGATCTGCAGTCAGAGTTCGATTTCATAGCGGCTGAAGAAATCGGCCCTGCTGGCGGGTGCACGGGCGTGCAGCCGGCGGTGCGACTGAGCTGGGACCAAGACATTCCCGCGCTCGGCATCGTCGACCGTGATTATCTTCACCGGTCCCATCGATGGGAACTGTTGTTCGCCGTCGACCATGAAGCCATAGCGGACGCCAGCGAGGATCCTGATGTCGCGGTGGCCTCCCTCTGGGAAATCGAGGCCTATCTGCTCGCACCCGAATTGTTGAGCCTCTGGGTCGGAGTGACGCGATCGACGCCGCCGGCGAGCTCAGCTGAACGCGCGGCGGCTCTGGGTCGGGCCGTCGAAGAGTGCGAGGCGCTCTTGGACGCGACGCCGTTCTTCGCATCAGGTCACGCCGCCGGCGAACGCTTCTCCGAGAGATATTTCCACGGCGATCAGGCGGCGCGGATCGCTGAAGTCTGCCGAACAGCCTTGGAGGCTGCGCCGGCGGACCGTCAGGCCACGGCGGAGGAAATACAGGACCACGTTTCAGCATTGCGGGCGGCCGCTCCCGCGGAGAACGCTGACCGACTGCGGTTTTATCTGCGTTATGTGGATACGCGCCGGCTGCTTGCTCGCCTCGAACACAGGCTGGGGCTGAACGCCCATGCCCATCACGCGCTCTCGGTCTTGATGAAGGAGCGCGGGCTTAAACCCACGGAGTTCGAGGCTCTCCTGCAGACGGCCGGCGAGCGCTTCTCCGACCTCGAAGCCTAGTCACATGAGGTCATAGAGACAACCGACGATGAGGGCAGGATCGCCTCGAATGAACTCGCCGCCGATTGTCAGGCCCTGCCTGTGAAGCTCGGCGAGCAGGCGTTGTTCGAGAGCGTCCGCGTCTAATACGGAAGGTCTTATCACCGCATCGACGACGCGCCACGCCAAGCCGAGCGCCAGCGGCAAGCCGGCGTTGAGCTCTCCTGCCCTGCGGTCTACGTCGTTGGACCTCCCCACCTTGACATAGGGCGCCCCCGTCAAGACGGGCGGGTCCCCTTCAGACAGACGGTCAAGAACGAGGACATAGACCCAGCAATCGCCATCAGGCCGCGCAAACCGGCCGTCCCCCGACCAAGCTACAGGTCCTCTGCTTGGGGGGATCGCGATAGTCGCGGGGGCTCTGGCCAGCCCTCCCCTGATCGCGTCTGCGGCGGCGCGCAGACCTTCGGGATCATTGGCGAAGCGGTGCCAGACGGCTCCGCCGGCGAGTGCGCGCTTGCGGTCCGGCGTCTCTACCTCGGGATCAAGGACCCGAAACACCGACATACGGGCGCGCAGGCCATCCGGACTCCGCCAGGCGGCGGGGCCCGGCGTCACCATCGACACGCGCCGGGACAGCAGCCTGCTAAGGTCGATAAGGTCGGGGTCGCGCGCGGTCACCGACAGGGGGCGACGCCGCATATACAGATCGAGCAGCAACACCCACTCGGCCTCGTCGAGGCGGGGACTTGCGAGTCGTTTGGCTTGGGTCAGCCGACGGTCGCCATCGGCTCACGCCGAGCGTCACGGCTTCGTTCGCTGTGGCGGACTAGACGCGCGACGAAGGCGTCGAAATCGGCCCCAGCCGTCTTCCAGTCGTCCCAGAGCAGGTTCACGCCACGCTGCCAGTGTGCGCCGACCAACGCCTGGAACTCTCTTCGGTCGATCGTTTCGCCGCCCTGATGCTCGATGATCAGGCTGACCCATGCGGCCAGCTCCGTCCCATGGCCCATGAGGTTCTCGCCGCGGATCGCTTTGCCATAGCCGAGATGATTAAGATCGAGGGTCGGCTGGGAGGTCATGCCAAGCGATCGCCCGATAGCCAGTCGCGCGGGACCATACCGGTGCGGCAACATGAGTAAGGTTTGCAGGCGGGTGTTCATTTCGTCGGCGGCGCGGGACGTCTTATAGTCGAGACGGGCCAGATCCAGCAGACTGAGTGTCATAGACGTCCCTCCAGCCCATCTCTATCGACGCGGCTTTCGCCTTCGCGAGTCTGGCGCACGGAGATTGACGGTGCCAGCTGCGCCCCCAGCTCGGCGAGATCGTCAGCGCCGATTTCCGCTGGGTGGGCGAGGAGAACTAGCTGGGGGCCGAGGTCGGCGAAATGCTTCAACACATTCCGGCGGTGCCGGGGATCCAGCCGTGCAAAGGGCGTATCCATGATGATGGGAAAGACGGGCGCTGAGCTGGCGATGGCGGCCATTAATGCCAGCGCGAAAATCTGGCTCTCGCCCGCACTTTCGTCTCGACCCCTCAGATCCTCGCCCCGGCCGTCGAAGAGGCGGACATCCCCGGTCGCCGAGATCTCGATTTCGACCACTTCGTCCTTGTGAGCGAGGGCGCGGTAGGCCCGCGTCACGGAAGCGGAGAGTTCGGTCATCTTCTGCGGCACCGTCGTGTCCACCACATCCTCTAGAACGGCCGCATAGCGCTCAGCCCGGTCCGCGCGCCTGAGTACAGGCGCTGCATCAGCGTGGTCTTGAACCTGTCGGGCCAAGGCTTGTTTGAGGGGAGATAACTCCTGCCGCACGCTGTCTAGGGCTTCGACGTCCTGCCGGTGTCGGGCTTCCAGGGTCGAAATGGCCTCCTGAACCCCGCGCAAATCGTTGGCGAGCGTCTGAGAGATTTCGTCGACCCCCTTTTGACGGGAGATCTGACCCTCGATCTGGTGGACCGCGCTGTCGATGTCCTCGAGCGCGCGTGCCAGATCTGCGATCCGGGCACCGGTGGCCTGCGCCACCTGGTCGAGATGGCCGTCCACCAACTGACGCTCGGCGCTCCCCAGGTGCCCATGTCGAATGTGTGTCGCACAGCCTTCCGGCGGCCGGTTCCAGACCCTGTCCCACGCGGACCTCAACTGGCCCACGGCTTCCGGCCCGCTCAGAGGCGGCTCAAGAATCGATATGAAGTCATTGTATCGCTCTTCGCTCGTTTGGAGGCCCGCTTGCCAGCGGTCGCGCAGAGTTTCAGCCGCAAGCCTTGATCGCACGGCGCGGCGTAAACCTTCGCCGGCCAAGGAGAAGGCCAAATCTACCGAAAGCGCGCGACGCAGATCTTCCTGCCGCTCGGCACGGTCGCGGGTCAGCCTCTCACGGGTCTCGAACAGACCTTTGAAGCTCGCGTAGCTGTCGCCATGCAGCGATCCGATTCGGGAGACCAGGGAGTCGCGGTCCAGCCGCAAGGGCGACAACTCATCGTTCGTCGCCTCGACGACCGAGCGCAGCAAATCCTCGCGCTCTTCCAGCAGGCTGACTTGGGTCCTCAGGGGCCCGAGGCTGGAGCCGTCGGTCTCCCGCGAGTCCCTGCGGCGTTCGCGAGCGAAGGTTCTCAAGTCTTGGATGGTCTGCCGCAGCAGCGGCACGCCGAGCATGGCCTCGACGGCGCTTCGGACCTGCCCCTCCATGTCCATACCGGCCAAGCGATCGACGTGTTCCCCGTCAAAGATAAAGAAGGAGGCCAAGTTGGGAGGCAGGAGCGCCTCCGAGACGTAGTCCCTTACAAAGGCGTCGCGTCCGTCGGTGGGTACGGCCAGCAGATCTTCATCCGCACCCTCGCGGATACGGACATCCTCATCCTCACGTTCGTGACGCCCCGCGGCTGAAAAATACCAGACGCGCGTGAGCGCGATCCGCTGGCGGGGCCCGCCATCGAAGATCAGCTCGACGCTCATCATGGCCTCCTTGCCGGCGTCCCGATTCAACGCTCGCTCAAGAAAGCCGTCATAAGAGGCTTCACCCCGCCGGCGATCGCGCGCACGCGCCACCAGACCGAGACCGTCTCGTCCGTACAAGCCCAAGGCGAGGGCTTCGATCAAGCTTGTCTTGCCCGCGCCGTTCTGGCCGCCGATCAGGACGACGTGCCCCTTTTCGACGGGAGGCAGTGTCAGCACAGCGTCTTTATAGGCTTTCCAGTTATGAAGGCGGATCTCTGAGAGGCGGAGGTCAGACGTCATCGGACAGGATGCCCTCGATCTGATCGAACAGCCCTCTGCGGCGCGCTCGACCAGACTGGGCGCGCACGGCGTCGACCAGCGCCAGCGCCGTCTGCGGGGATAGCTTCTCCGGTGCGCACATCTGCGCTAGCGCAAAGACGCCGAGCTCGGTTTCGAGAAGGTGTGACGCCGACGTCATGCCTGCGCCTCACCGGCGAGTTCCGCGGTCAGTTGGGATATCCCACGAGACGCATCCTCGGCCCAGATGGTTTTGATCACGTCGATCTCAGCGTCCGTGATCAGGGATTCCCCGACCCGGACCTGCGTTTCCAGAAGAACCTCGAGGATCTCCCGACGCGCGGCCAGGGTGAATGGACCCGGAATCAGAGAGCCGTCGGCGAGGTGGGTGATCTTACCGGTCCGGCGATGCGCGGCCCGTCGGCTCGGGTCATTGCGGATTTCGGCCAACCAATCGCGCAGTTCCATCAATGGCTCGAGGTGGGTGTGACCTGAATCGATGAATCCTTCCATGCTCCGGTCCTTCACCACCACCGTGCAGGTCCAGCAACCGAAACGTGAGGACGACGTGCCACACGACGGGGCGTCGTTCTTGTCGATCACCAGCGGGCACTCGCCGCCCTGCCCGTTTCGGTAGAGCGTGACCAGGTCGCGATGCGTGCCACCCCAAGGCGGTCGCCGTTGGAGGAGAATCTGCCAGACCTCGTCTGTCGTAAGATCGACGATCGGTCGATAGACCAGACATCCCGCTAAGTCGTTGTGGCTGTTCAGCCTTTCGCCGTTCGAATAGCGGTTCACGCTGACCGCCCGGGTCGATGATTCCTCGCGACGAACCCCGAGCAGCAGAATCACCTTGCCGTTTAGAGAGGCTTGGCTGCGGATGTAGTGCGACGTCGGCTGAATTTTCATCCGGTCCGTGCACCAGCGGAATGTCCGCGAGGGCGAAGGATAGCCCCTGCCGATCAAATTGACCCAGAATGTTTGGTCCGTTTTGGGCGCCGTCTTCACGACCGTGATGGGAAGGCGGAGCGTCTCACCCGCCAGACGGATCTTGGCCAGCATCTTGTCCAGATGCTGTGCCACCAGCGGTGCCTCGACCAAGGTGTCGTTCGCCACGATATGCACCGGCCGCGCGCGTCTACGGGGCGGTAAGGCCAAGAGCATTTCCAGCACGAACTGAGCCACGACCGTGCTGTCCTTGCCGCCGGAGAACCCGATGATCCAAGGATAGTCATGGGTCGAGCCATACTCATCGAGAAGGTCCGCCTGGATGGCGGCGATCTTGGTCTCGAGCGGGTTGGTGCTGGTGGTGATGTCGAGCGTCATGCCTGTATCGCCGCCCCTGGCGCATAGCTGACACGCTGGAGGTGTCGCACCGAATCTACGACGACCGCAGCGGCGGCGTCCACCTCCGATACGGTAGTTGGACGGCCAAAGCCGAAGCGGACAGCGCCCTCGGCGCGCACCTCGCCGAAGCCCAGCGCTAAGACCACATGGCTCGGGTCGAGCGCGTGAGCTGTACAGGCGGAGCCGGAGGCGGCGGCCACTTTCAAGCGCACGGTCATCAGCAAGGCTTCGGCATCGACGTTCGAGAAGCTGACATTCAGGTTTCCCGGGAGCCTGCGCTCCATGTCCCCATTGATATCGAAGCTGAGGTCGGCGCTATTCAGATGCGCGAGGAACCGGTCCCTCAAGCCTCGGACATGATCGGCGTCTTGGCCGAGTTTCTGTCCGGCGACCTCGCATGCGGCCCCGAAGCCGGCGCACAAGGCCGTCGGAAGCGTGCCGGGGCGTAAGCCTTTCTCCTGACCGCCGCCCCATGCGATCGCCAGAGGGCGCACCGGGCTCGTGCGGCTGATGAACGCCGCGCCGACACCCTTGGGACCGTAGAGTTTGTGCGCCGACAGGCTCATGAGATCGACAGACTGTGCGATGACATCAAGAGGGATTTTTCCCGCAGCCTGCGCCGCGTCGGTATGGAACGCAGCGTCTGCTCCGCGGCAGAGTTCGCCGATCCGAGCAAGCGGATGAAGCAAGCCGATCTCGTTGTTCGCCGCCATGACGCTCACGACGGCGGTGCGGTCGTCGATAAGGTCCGAAAGTCGGGTCAGATCGACGTGTCCGTCGGAGCCCACAGGCGCGATGTCGACGTGGAACCCCTCCCGGCCCAGGCCCGCCATAATCTCCAAAACCGACTTGTGCTCGGTGGCGACAGTCACCAGGCGATCCCGCCCCCGCGACCTCGCTGCACGGGCGGCGCCCGCGATCAGCAGATTGTTGGCTTCCGTCGCGCCGGACGTAAAGATGATCTCCCGCGGCAGGGCTCCGATCAGGTCGGCCACTTGGCGGCGCGAGGTTTCGACCGCTTCGGCGGCTTCGACCGCATAGGGATGGTCGCCGGAATGCGCATTGCCGAATAAGTCGCTGAAGAACGGCAGCATGACGTCCAGCACTCGGGGATCGACAGGCGTGGTCGCCTGGAAGTCGAGATAAATCGGCCGAATCGACATTTCACATCCTCTCGCCGATCGGCCAAAGTTCCCAGCCCAAAACTGGCCGGTACACGCTTAGGCGGCGGGGGCCGCTGAGCGTTTTCTGAGGGGTCGCGCAACACTTAGCCGCGTCCTTGGACGATCTCGATATAGTGCATCCCCTCAGTCGCGGTGACCAACTTCGCGCGAAGTTGCAGAAGCAGCCAATTTTCAAGATCACGGAGAGGCGTCAGGCCGCGTCAGCCTTAATCCGGAGAGCGTCAAGCTGCTCTTCGCAGATCTCCTTCACCTGCTGCATCAGCACCGCGACCCGCCCTGTCAGCCAAGTGAGTTCCTCTTGGCTTATCTTGTAGTGCCTGGAGTAGCGCGCCTTGACGTAAGCGGCTCTCAGGAGCTCAAAACAACGGCGCTCGAACTTTGTCTCATGAGGAAACGCGGCCTGCAGGCGAGCGTCCAAGGGTTCGCACCGCCGCCTGAGGAAGACGAGGTTGTGTGACTTCGGACTGTAGAGCGTCAGAACAAGCAGGATGCAGTGGTAGAGGCGTTCGACGGCTTGATGGAGAAGGAACGCGGCGTCATTGCTCTCGCCCTTCTCGATATAGAAATCGGCTCCCATCGCAGCGCTCTTCGCTCGCGGAAACCACTCCTCGTAATGCTCCTCGGCCTCGGCCAAGGCCACCTTCGGCGACAGCTCCGCCGGCTTGACGAACGTCACTCCCGCCGTGTCATGCAGCACCACGCCCTCGCGCAGGATATCCGCGAAGAAGGACCGGCCGCGCGCCAGCTGGTGGTTCACGTCGTCCAGACTGTGGACGATGAAGCTGACCGGCGTCCGCAGCCGCGACACGCCCGGCGTCGTGCGCCATAGCGCGGCGTCCCAGATCTCGCTGTCGGTCAGGTCTTCATGGTCGACCACGACCAGGATGTCGAAGTCCGAGAAATACCGGCCCACCGGGTCATGGACCCAATCGCCCCGCGCGTACGATCCGTAGAGGATGATCTTGAGGATGCGACCGTTCCTGAGCCGGTCCGCGCGCTTGGTCGCCATGGCCTCAGCGAACGACGCCTTCAGCACATCGACCACCCGCAGGAGTTCGGCGCGCTTGAGGGTCGGCAGATGCTCGAGGCTCTTCTTCATTGGGGACGAGTCTCCCCGATGGTGCCCCGGTTCGCAAGCGCCGATCCGATCCGACGCGCGTTCATCCCTCGCCCCCCCGGCGCGCCCGGCGCCAGTCTTCCGGATCGGTGAAACGCCCGGCCCAAACGCCCGCCTTTTCCTTTTTCGCGGCGGCCTCTTCGCGGACGTAGGCGCCTCCGGCGTAGCGAGCGTAGCGCACGGCATAGCCCTGTCGCACCAGCCAGGCGCCGACGTCTTCGCCCTCGATCTCGCAGCGCGCGACCATGCGTCCGTAGCGGTCCGTGTCTTCCTCGAAACAGGCGACGGTCTTGTCCTGGAGGTGCTGGTCAAGCCGGTTGGCCGACAGGCGACCGCAGGCGTAGACCGCCCCGTCGGCCCCGTCGCACGACTGACGGCCCTCGGGGGCATCGACGCCCCAAAGGCGAATGCGCTGGTCGTGGATTTCGAGGGTGTCGCCGTCGATCACCGAGGCACGACCCACTATGGTCGGCGGGGCCGGCGTGCAGGCGAAGACGAGGACCAGGACGGGAATCAGACGGTGCATGGAACACCGTCATACCGCATCGTGCGGGCTCTGCTGTCATCGCTCGCGAGCGCCGCCGCAGGGGACGCGAGCGCCGGGCCAAGCCCACGCGAAGCGGCCGCGCGCCCATGGGACGCGCGGCCAACCTCTGGTCTGTCGGATCACTCAGCGGCGAACGAATACCCGTCCTCGGTCACGGACGCGTCGCCCGCCTCCGCGTCCGCCGCCCCTTCGCCGCCGTCCCCGGCCCCGGACAGCCCGACCCGCAGCACGGCAGGCAGCCAGCCCTTGCCTTCGACCAGACGCTCCGCTGCCTCGGCCATGTCGCCCTTCCTGAACCCGGCGATCCGGCCCGCCTCCTCCGGATTGACGGCCTCGGTCACGGCCTCCAGCACCCGCGCCTTGGACACGCGGGCGAAATAGCTGGCGGCGGTCGCCGACCACGTCGCGACCATGTCCAGTCCGACAGCCGCCGCCAGCGTCTCGGCCTGGGCCCAGGCGCCGGGCCTCCGGTCGTGCGGATCGCGCACGGCGTAGAGGCCGACCCCGACGCAGCAGGCCATCAGGTCCAACTGGTCGGAGGGGGCGAACCCGACCACCACGCCCCAGAGGTCTTCGGGACGCTCCGGCAGCCGCGCGCCCCATGCCTCGCACCGGTCGGTGACCCGCCGCCCGGCGGGGCTGTCGCCCACCCCCGGCGCCAGCCGCTCCAGGCCCGTCGCCGTCAGACGAAGCTGCAGGGGCGTCCAGACGCCGTAGCCCGGATAGAAGACCTGCAGGGCGAGGGCGTGAACCACCGTCGCCAGCGCCGCGCCGACATCGGCCTGCACGGCGTCGCGCAGGCCCATGGTCTTGTGGGCCGTCAGGTCGATCACGAGCCGGTCCGACAGCGCCGACGCCGCCTCGTCAGCCTCTGGCGACGCCGCGCCGCCGTCCTCAGCTGCGTCCCCGTCCTCGGAGGCCGCGTCTTCCTCGAACGGCGACGGCGGGTCCGCCACCACGTCCTCGGCCCGGACCAGCCCCCGCTCGAACCGGGCGAGTCCGCCGTGGCCGAGCGTCACCATGACCCCGGCCCGCGCCTTGACCTCGGCGGTGTAGTCGAAGTCCGGGCCGAAGGCCTGCAAGGCCCGGTCGATTTCCTCCAGCCGGGCGTCCACCTCGGGCGGCAGCATCTCTGCGGAGTCGGTTTCGGAGACGAGCCGGTCGTACTCTTCCGACAACGCCGTGATCTCGGCGGCTTCCGCTTCCGACCGCTCGACCCCGACCGGATACACCCGACCGAACGCCGCAACGTCGGGATAGTCCATGCTGACCTCCGCCCACTTCCAGCCCTCGCGCTCTCTGGCGTCATCGGCCAGCCCGGTCAGCTTCTCGCTTACCAGCCGGTCCAGCAGGACAACGTCCTCCAGCCAGCCGCCGCCGTCCTCGGTGAACAGGTCCCGCAGGACGCCGCCGCCCGCAGCCTCATAGGCCTCCACTCCGACGAAGCGCGCGCGCCGGTCATCGACTCGCACCTTGGCCTCGGTCATGGCGCGCCGGATGGCGTAGGCCGGGGTGTGAGGGCCGATCTGCTCCAGCACCTGCCGCTGCCGGTCAGCGTCATCGCTGACGCAGAAGGCCATCAACTGGTCGAGCGCCAGCGTCCCCTCCCGATAGGCCGCCATCAACTCCGCCGCCGCCGCGCCGAGCCGCAGCCGCTGTCGAACGATCTGCGCCGACACGCCGAACCGCGCCCCGATCTCCTCGGCGCTGTAGCTCTTTTCCCGGGCGAGCCGCTGGAAGGCCTCGAACTGGTCGGCGGGGTGCATGGCCTCGCGGGTCATGTTCTCGTCGAGACTGATCTCGTGGGCGTCGTTCTCGGCGTCCACGATGCAGCGCACCGGATGGGTCCGCTTGATCGCCTTGCGCCTCGCCAGCAGACGCAGCCCCTGACGGCGCCCCTCCCCGATGGTGACGAGGTAGTTCCCGGTCGGTTCGCCCTCCCCGTCCCGCTCGATCTCGACCACGGGCGGCTGCAACACCCCCTTGGCCCGGATGGAGGCCGCGAAGGCCTCGATGGTCGCCGCCGCGTGCGGGGTCTTGCGGGCATTGCGTGGGGACGCCTTGAGCCGGTTCAGCGGCACCGTGATCTCCGCGCCGTGCTGCGGCGCGGTCGCCTCCCTGACCTCGGTCGCGGGGGTTTCGATGGATTGAGCAGTCATGTCTGCCTCCTTTGGGCATGGGTTGCAGGCACGCGAACTGCGCGCCTGAAACCCTGCCCGTCGGCGAGACCGGGGTAGCAAGGGCCAGGGCGGACCGGCCGGAGGGGGATCGCCCGACCTGCACAAGCCCGGCCCCGGTGACGATCGTCGGGATGATCGCCGGCGCGGAAGGTCGGGGAGACCGGCCGGTCCGGCGGCGGAGCCGCGGACCCTGACCCGCGCGAGGGCGGAGCCCTTAGCCCTGTGAGTAATCTGTCGGGGGTGTTGAGCGGTCAAACCTCGACCCCGCCATCCGCGGGTCCTTTCATCCACAAGGCTCTGGCCCATGGGCGCGCCGCGGGCCTTCAGCGCATTTCCGGCAGTCGGCGAAGCAGGGACGCCCGCGCGGTTTCAACACGCCGCCGCCAGGTCTTGCTCCGTCGCCGAACACCCGCCGGCGCCCCCCCAGCGCGTCTGCACCTCGGCGGCGAGGGCCGTGATCCGGTCGTACTGATGCACGATGGCGCTCGAACCGCCGTCGGGGTTCAGGATGCGGCCGCCTTCGAAACCCAGGCGATCCGCCGCGGTAAGGCCGATCGTCGCCACCCGCCCGTAGTTCGGCTGTATCCGGCCCCCGACCAGATTGAGATGGGCGATGACGTTGCAGGCCGCCTGGTCCGCTCCGAAAGCGCCGCCGACGTTGGACCGCGGAATGGCGCAGAGCAGAAGCAGCGCCCGGCAGAAGCGCAGCATCGCCGCGCGGGGACCGGCGACGACGCCCACGCAGACGCATGATCGCCGCCCCAGATCCTGCGCCAGTCCCTCCCCGACCAGGGCCTGGAGGTGTTTCAGATTGAAGGCGTGGTCGGCCAGGCTCCTGTCCTCCGCCTCGATGAAGAACTGCAGATCGTCCCCGGCGCCTTCGAACGGATCGGCCTGGAAGACGACATCCCGCACGTCCGTGGCGATCACGTCGCCGAGGTCCGGCCGCTCCTGCAGGATCTGGGCGTAGACGGCGAACCGGGCCACCACCGGGTGCGGGGCCCAGTCGGCCAGCCGGTCCCCGGCGATGATCGCTTCGACGCCCTGGGCCGCGAGCCAGGCCAGCAGCGCGGGCTTCCGGTCCACCACAAGCAGGACCGGCCCCGCGAACACCGCGCGCAGGGAGCGGATGAACGGCGCGACGTCGGCGATGTCGTAGCTGACCGCGTAGCCGAGCACGGCCCTGTCCGCCTGCGTCGAAACGCCCGGGGCGGCTTCGTCGCACGCCAGGGCCCGAGGCAGCCAGCGGAGGTAGGAGGAAACAGCCATCGGATCACCCCGGCCGGCTGCGTCAGGCGCGGCCATTCGGACCCAAGACGCCGCCGCGCCGTCCGCGCCTTACGAGGCTCCTCGACGCGTTTTGGCCTCAGTTGCATTGCGGCCAAGCCTGGGTCTATGGGGCGCGCGAATGAGTACGGCGTCTGACATTCCCCCCGCGGGCCTGGAGGCGGTGTTCGCCGAGATGCGCCCCGCGCTGATCCGGCGGGCGCTGGCCATGGGCGCGGCTGGAGACGCCGAGGACGTGGTCCAGGACGTCTGGCTGAAGATCCGGACGGCCGACGGTCCCGTCGCCAGCCCACACGCCTATCTGCTCCGCATGGTCTATACCGCTGTCCTCGATCGCCGCCGCGGGGCCCGCCGCGCCGCCGTCCGCGACGCCTCCTGGGCCAGTCCCGCCAATCTGGCGGAAGACGAGGTTCATGCCGCCGATGCGGAACGGAGGCTGATCGCCGTCCAGACGCTCCGGGCCGTCGAAGCCCGGCTGATCGCGCTCGGGGACCCGGCCGCCGCCATCTTCAGACGCCATCGCATCGACGGCGTGACGCAGAAGCGCATCGCCGAGGAGTTCGGCATGGGACTGAGCACGGTGGAGAAGCACCTTCGACGCGCCTATGCGGTCCTTCTGGACCTCCAGGAGGATCAGGCATGAGGCAGATCGCGCCGCGCGGCGTCCTGAGGGCATGGGGATGAGCGCTTCCAGCACAGAGATCGAACGCGAGGCTCTCGCCTGGCTGGTTCGGGTCAATGACCCGGCCTTCGCCCGGTGGGACGCCTGGGACGAGTGGCTGGCCGCTGATGCGCGCCATGCCGAGACCTACTGGCGACTCGCGGAGACCGAAGCGGACATCGTCGAGGCCTTGAAATCAGCCCCGGTCAGGACCGCCGCGCGCCCCGCGGGACGGCGCTGGTTCGCCTTGCCGCCGCGCTCCGCGATCGCCGCGGCCGTCGCCGTGCTCGCCCTCGGCGGCTCCTGGGTCGCGTGGAGCGCCAGGCCGCAACCGTGGACGATCGAGACCGCCGCCGGCGAGCAGCGGACGGTCGTCCTGGCCGACGGCTCGCGGGTATCCCTGGACGGCGCGACCCGATTGACGCTGGATCGCCGCGACCCGCGAGATGTCAGCCTCGAGGCCGGCCGCGCCCTCTTCCAGGTCGTCCATGACGAGACGGACCCCTTCCGGGTCGATGTCGGCGACACGACCCTCACCGACCTGGGCACCACCTTCGACGTCACCCGGCTGAGCGACGGCGCGCGCGTGTCCGTCTCCGAGGGCGTGGTGCGGGTGGATCAGGCCGGCGCCTCGCAGACCCTCCAGGCCGGCGACGGCGTCCTGGCGACTTCGGCGGGGCTGGAGCGGCGGTCGACACCGGCTGAAGGGATCGGGGATTGGCGCGAAGGGCGTTTGTCGTACACGAGCGAGGCCCTTGCGGTGGTGGCGCAGGATCTCGAGCGGGCCCTTAACCGGCCGGTGCGCGTCTCGCCGTCCCTCGCCGGACGAAGATTCAGCGGCAGCCTGTCCACCCGGGTCCCCGAAGCCGAACTCAGACCGAGGCTGTCGCGGCTGCTGGGGGTGTCGATCGTCGAGGACGGCGAAGGTTGGCGGCTGGAGCCGTGACGGTCGCGGCGTTGTTCGCCGCCGGGCTGATTTCCCTTCAGTCCGCCGGTCCGCACGCCTTCGAAGTTCGCGCGGGTCCCGCCGACGAGGCGGTGAACCGCCTCGCCGCCCAGGCAGGAGTGGACATCGTTATCGCCACGGACCTCAGAGGCCGCCGTACGCGTGGGTTGTCGGGGCGAATGACCACCGCGGCCGCTCTCGATCGTCTGCTGCGCCCCCTGGGCGCGCGGGCGGTGAGGATCGGCGAGAACATGTACCGGATCGAGGCGTCGCCAAGGCCCCGGCCCACCGCCCCCCGCCCCGCCCCGCGTGCCGAACCGGTCACGCAGCTTACCGAAGTCGTCGTCACCGCCGCCCCGCCCGTGGGGGTGGCCGTGGAATCCGGCCGGGGCCTGATCGACCCGGGCGCTCTGGAACGGGTCGAGGGCTCGCCGGCCAGCGATGCGATCGCGGACCTCTCGGCCACCGTCGATTCCACGCGCCAGGGCACCGGCCGGAACAAGCTGTTCGTGCGCGGGCTGGCGGATTCGGCCATGAACGGCCCATTGCAGGCCACGGTGGGCCAGTATCTTGGCGACCTCCGCCTCAGCTTCGGGTCGCCCGACCCGGACCTGACCCTCATCGACATCCGGCGGGTGGAGGTTTTCGAGGGCCCCCAGGGCACGCGCTTCGGCGCGGGCTCGATCGGAGGCGTCCTGCGGCTTCACCCGGAGCCTCCGGCGTTCAACGAGACGGCGGGTCGCCTTGCCCTCGGCGGGGGCGTCACCTCGGGCGGCGGCCCAAGCGCGGACGGCTCCCTCATCGTCAACCGGCCCCTCGGCGACGGGGCGGCTGCGCGGATCGTCGCCTATGCGCGCCGCGACGGCGGTTTCCTCGACAACACCTTCCTCGGATTGCGCGAAACGGACCGGGTCGACACGGTCGGGGGTCGGGCCGCCGTACGCTGGACAGATGACGTCTGGACAGTTGATGTCATCGGGCTCGCCCAGCAGGTCACCGCCGGCGACGCCCAGACGGTGGCCCCCGGCGGGACCGATCTGACGGGGCGCGGAGAAGTGCTCGAGCCCTACGAGAGCACGATTGTGCTGGGCGGGGTGACGGCCCGCCGGCGGTTCAGCGCCTTCCGCCTGACCTCCGCGACCAGCGTGACGCGCCAGCAGCTGGACGAGCGCTTCGACGCCAGTTCGCGCTCGCCCGGCTCCGTCAGCGTGGTCGACCGAAGCCAGATCGCATCCACCGTCTCCACCGAACTGAGGATCGACGCCGATCCGATGGAGGGCTGGACCCTGTCCGGAGGCGCGGCCGTCGCCTTCGGCGAAACGCGCGTCCAGCGGCGTCACCAATCGGTTTTGGGCGTATCGCCCGCGTACGGCGCCGACCTCCGCCGGACGTTTTCCGAGGCGACCGCCTTCGGCGAAGCCTCTCTCGCTCCAGCGCCACACTGGCGCGTCGCTATCGGAGCGCGCCTGTCCGCCGTCCGCGTGGACAGTGACCTGCACAACGTCGGGCCGGAGCGCCTCGCGCGCGTCGACCACAACGGGACAAGCGTTCGGCTGACGCCGAGCCTGTCGGCGCGCTGGGATGCGAGCCGCGCCGTGACGCTCTTTGGACGGATCGAACAGGCCGTCCGTCCGGCCGGCGTGAGCGAGGCGGGCGGAGCTTTCGAGCGGTATCACGGCGACCGGGTGACCTTGCTTGAGATCGGCGCCCGCTCCCGCGACTGGCGCGACGATCTGTCGGGCGAAATCTCGGCCGGCTGGGTCGAGTGGCGTGACGTGCAGGCCGACATCGTCACGCCGGGAGGCGACCTCGTTACCGACAATGTCGGAGACGGGGTCATCCATTTCGCTTCCGTCAAGGCCGCCTGGCGTCCCTCGCCGGCGCTTGAGGTCTCCGGGGGTCTGTTCATCAACGACAGCAGCCTGACCCCGACCCGTCCCGGCATCATCGGCGGCGGGCGCGCCGATATTCCGAACGTGGCGCCCATTGGCGCTCAGCTGAGCCTCAGCCACGAGACGGGCGAGGTCGGCGGCCTGACCCTGCGCCTGGGGGCCGACCTGCGTTACATCGGCCAGTCACGTCTGGGTGTGGGCCCCTCTCTCGACGTGCCGCAGGGGGGCTACCTTCGGTCGGAGCTGACTGCGAGACTGGGCGACGAGCGACGCGCCGCGACGCTCAGAATCTCGAACCCGCTGGACGAGGCCGGGATCCGCTACGGCATCGGGTCGCCCTATCAGCTGTCAGAGCCGCAGATCATACCGGTGCGTCCGCTGACGGTCCGCCTGTCGTTCGACGCGGCCTTCTGAGAAAATTCCAGGCGAAGCGTAAGGCGGCGGTCGCCTGATGGCGTCCTTTTGCCAGAGCCGCGATGCGGCCCTGACGCCCTCCCCCAAACGACTGGAATCGACACTCTCATGACCAAGGCCCTCCTGACTGCATCCGCCCTCGCCCTGTTCGCGCTGCCGACCGCCGTCCTCGCCCAGGACGCTCCGCGCGGTTACGCCACCCTCGGCTACAGCCAGATCGACACCGAACAGGCTGTCCTCGGCGCGGTGACCGCCCGCGCCGGCTGGAAAGTCCTCCCGTACGTGGGCGTCGAAGGCGAGGCCAGCGTCGGCGTCGAGGACGAAACCTTCGACGTGTCCATCGGCGGCACCGGCGGCACAATCGAACTCAAGCACGACGTCGCCGCCTATGCGGTGGCCTTCCTGCCGCTCGGCGAGCACATCGAACTGTTCGCCCGCGTCGGCTACGGCACGACCAGCATCGAAGCGTCCACCCCCGCCGTCAGCGTCATCGGTGATGGCGAAAGCCTCAACTACGGCCTCGGCGCGAGCGCCTTCTACGGCGCCAATGGCCTGCGCGCCGACTGGACCCGCAAGGAGTTCTCGGACAACGGCGGCGAGGCGGACAGCTGGTCCGTCAGCTACGTGCGCCGCTTCTAGAGGCGGTCAGGGCGCGCCGCCTCGGTGGCGCGCCCGCTCCCGCCAGCCCGATGCAAGGTTCCCCCATCCCGCTCGCCGCCAATCCGGAGCCCCCGACACGGCAGGGCCGACTGCTCCAGATTCACCGTCGCGACCCGGAGGCCGAAGGGCGCTTCTGGTATTCGGTGGTCACGACAGGCGTCTACTGCCGCCCCACCTGTCCTTCGCGACGCGCCGACCCCGACAATATTCGCCTTCACGACACCCTGTCGGAGGCCCGGGCCACGGGTTTTCGCCCCTGCCGGCGCTGTCATCCCGAACAGCCTTCGAAGAACGAACAACACCGCGCCCTTATCGCGACCGCCTGCAGGCTGATCGATGCGGACCCGGAGGCGTTCTCTTCCGCGAACCTGGCGAGGGCTGTCGGCCTTAGTCCCTCTCATCTCTACAGACTCTTCCGGCGCGTGACCGGCGCGACGCCGAACGCCTACGCCAGGCGTTCAACACCGGCCCCCTTCCCTGCCCCGGTTCCTCAAGAGGTGCGCGTTCTTCCGGTCTCTGCCTCAACCGGCTCCGGCGTTCATCGTCTTACTGGGATTTCCTGAGCCGACGCCAGACCGCCACCTCGTCCTCTGGCACGGATGTCAGATCGATGTGGTGGGTCAGCCGAACGATGCGACTGTCTTTCAGACGGTACACCACCAGATTCTCAATGAGGAGCGGGCTGGAATCACCGCGATCCAGCAGGTGAACCTGTTCGGCGAGCCGGGTCTCGCCATCGGCCACCAGACGGATCAGGGACACGCGCGTCGCTCGGTAACGCGAAAGCAGCCGTCGCCAGTGGCGCAGTGCGGCAGTCTGCCCAACCAGCGTCGGCAGGCCTCCGGTGAGCCACTCGATCGAAGGGTCGAGGAAAGGCGCGACCGCATCTGGATCACGAGCGTTCATCGCAATGACGAAGGCCTTGATGAGGTCATCCTGCTGCAAACGCGAGTCGGCCTTCTGCTGCCCCAATACGCGAGAGCCATCCTGACAGAGGCGGCGTCTCCATTCCCGTATAGGCGGCATCGTCGCTGGCCGCCACGCGACTCAAGGTTTGCCGCCAAGGTTCCTGTTGAGTATCGAGGTGCAGCCTGAGGGGAGGTATGGATCACGCTCGTTGGAAGTAGCGAATTCACTTCAGCGGCCCTTCCGGACCCTTTGAGGATCATCCTTTAGAGGGGGGTGGAAAACGGACCCCGCAGCGGCGCGGCGACTCGCTGAACGCATGTGAATGTCACCGCGCCAGCGGAGCCGGCAACGGGCCTTATTCAAGGCCTCTGCGAGGCGGGACTACGACTGGGTGTCGCTGGCACGTAAAGCTCCCACTAAACCCGGCGAAACCGAACCCGATCACGGCCCGCGATCAGAAATGCGTCGAACCCCGCCGCTCGCCAAGCTTCTCGTTGAACCGGCCTCAGCTCTGGATCGCCGACGTTGGCCCACCATTGCGGTCGCGCCGCGCCATTCGGAAGCAGAGCCCCTATTTTGCGCTCGATCTCAGCGAAGCTGAGTTCAAACTCGTCGCACTTTTGACGCTTCAGGTAGTCTCGCAACCGATCGTATTTTCCCATCGCTTCAGAAAACGCGAACATTAGAAGGGCGCAAGTGGCTGCGCGTAACGGGTGAATTTGCAGTGTGGCGCAGCGGGCTGAGGGTGCGGGCATCTTCTGCCACGTCTTCTCAGTCCGCCGATTATTCCACCAGTCCTACCGCATCGATGGAAGCGGAGATGGCTAGGCGAAAGAGGGTGGCTGAGGGCACCAAGCGCCGAACCGCGGACATTCCGAACTGCAGCATTGAGTCAGAAGCGGCGGTTGCCGCGGCCCTCGGCAGACCTTGGACGCCGGCTCGGCGGATCGATCAGCATACCGGGAAGGGCGTGGGTGGCGAGACGCGCCGCCTGCACTTCCAGCTTTCTCAGAGCGGCGCGGGGGCCGGCCTTCAGCCGCGCCGTGTCCGGATGCTCGCCCATCAGATCCGCCACCACCACCCGGCTGGTGCTGTTCAACCAACGACTCAGATCCGCCGAGGGCTGCCGTCCTCGCCCGACCACTCCGCCGAGAATGAAGGTCGAGAGCTTCTCCTGCTGCGCCCGCAGATGGCCGCGCATCAGCTTTGACCGGGTGATGTAGCCGGCGTTCACGCCGGGCAGCGAGTGGTTCATCAACAGGTGCATGTCGACCTCGGAGACCTCGGCCGCCTGCCCCAGGGTTCGGTAGGTCTGACGCAGATCATTGCCCCAGTGGCTCAGGACCGATCGATCCTCCTTGTGCTCCACCAGATGGCCGCCCGGCGCATCGCTCGGAAAGAGCCACTCCCGACCGCTGTCCGGATAGATCATCGGCCCGATGCGACGTAGGCGGAAAATACATTCCATCAGCGCTCGCGACAAAGGAATGTCGAAGGCCTTGGCCTCCCCGCCCTTCGGCCTGGCCAGGTGCAGAACCCGTTCCTTCAGGTCAAGGTCGCCGACCCGCACGTTCTTCATCACCTCCGGCCGTGAGCCGGAGAGCAGCAGGAACAGGTGGAATTCGCGGCGGATCGGGTTCTGGATCTGCGCCAGTTGCTCGAACCACGCCGGCAGGTCGGCGACCCCCATCGCCGTGTCCTTGCGATGCTCCGGATTCCAGTCCACCGCGCTGACCGGGTTCTCGGCCGGCAGCTTCCTGCAGGTCTTGCGCGCGTGCCGGTACACGGCGCGAAAGCTGCGCATGGCGCCATTGGCGATCGCCGGCCCGTTGGCCTTCGTGATCATGTCATGCCGGTCGGTGATCAGGAGCGGTGCGTCGCCGAACTCCGACATCGGCCGATCCAGCCAGTCGGCGAACAGCCGTTCCATATGATCGGTATAGATGCGCAGCGTGCCGCTCGCCCGCTTCTTGCGCTCCAGATGGGACACCCTGAACCGCTGCCAGGCCTCGCCGAGCGTGGGCACGCCGTCCGGCGAGGTGATCGCAACCCCGCTCAGGTCCGGCGCGGACGGCTTCTCCTTCTTCACCCTGGGCGGCCGCGGGTCCTCGCCCTTGCCGATCCGGCCCAGAAGGACCTTGGCCTTGTTGCGGGCGTCGCGGGAGTTGATGGCGCCCACTTCGCCGACCGCCATGCGGATGCTGGTCCGGCTTCCGTCCTCGCGGTGCAGGTCGGCCTGGATGGTGAAGGTCTTGGACGTCTTGCCGACCACGACGAAGAAGCCGCCGAGGTCTGTGTCGCGAGCGATGTAGGGGCGGTCATGCGCGAGCGGCAGACCGATCAGGTTTTTGTCTGTGAGGGTCAAACGCAGGTTCGACATGTGCTGACTTTTTCGCGTGAAAAACGGTGGGATCGGGCCCGGAAAAACGGTGAGAAAAACGGTGGAATTGACGCCATTGGTCAGCACCGTTTCAACCCGCAAATCTACGATAGCCCACGCTCACGCGCGCAAATACTCAATTATATCAATACACTGGATCGCGCCCTGTCGCTGATTTTGCGGGGTCTGAAGAGCCCGACATCGGCAGCTCTTAATCAGCGGGTCGTAGGTTCGAACCCTACATCACCCACCATCGTCCCCAGATAAGCGCAGCCTGGCTGGCGCGCGATGTCCACGTATTCGACCGGTCGGCTCCAGATTCCTGCGCGCTCCGCGGGGACAAGGGGCCGCGCTCGACGTCACGACGCTCATTGACTCCCGTTCGGCAAAGATCGAAGTTCACGTGTAGCGGGAGATTTGGGCATGACCAACCGTTTGGTGGTGGCTGCGACAAGCTGCATTCTGTTGGCCGGCTGCGACCTGGCGCGAATGTCCGGCTTTGGCGACGGCGACGTTGTCTTCTCCCCCGCCTACAGCGCCAATCGGGTGATGCTGCTCGAACCCGGCGAGGACATCCGGTATTCGACCCTGCGCTATCCTGCGGAACGCAGAAACGCGCGCAATCCCCATGACACCAGACAGGCGGTCCTGAACAGGCAGCCGGTTAGCATCATCATTTCGAAGGCCTATGTGCCGCTGACACTGCCAGCATGCGTCAAACGGCCCTCCGACGCATTCTTCAGAGGCCGGGATATCGCAGTCCTCCTCGATACATCGACCGAAAGCGGTTCTTCCACGTCGCTGGCGGTCTGGTACGAGCGCGGCGTCACGCCGGGCCAACATCTGACCTTCGAAAATCTTCTGGTCTACAGCACGTCCGCCTGGGACTCCCGCTTTCCGCCCTACTTCCGGCTACGCCTCATAGACGTGACGGCGGAACGCAATACATCGACCCGTCAGGCGCTTGAAACTGTTCGGGAGAACGCATCCGGCGTTGGCAGTCTTCTGAATGCGCCCGCCGGAAGCCCCCTCATCGCGGCAGCCGCCCAGGTCGGAGACCTCGTCCTCGCGAACGAAGCGAACGTGCCGCTGATGGACTTCACCTTCCAGCTCTACGGAGAGCAGCTGGCGGCGACGGGCGGCGGGGCCCCGCTGGGCATTCTTCAGACCGGAGGCCTGCTCCTGACCGCGCCGCCGTGTCCCGTTCCGGGCGTCGCCAGTTCAGGCCTTCCAGCGGGCCTGCGGCACGACAATTTCGAGTTCGAGATTGAAGACGCCCGAGGTGTTCGACAGGAGATGCCATTCATCTACGCGACCCTGGTTTCGGCGGATATGGCCGTCCCTGATGTGGTCAAGGCCCGGTCGACGGCGATCATGACCCGTCTCGCCCAACCGACGGCCGACGCCAGCGACATTGAGGAGGCCCTGTCCGCGGTTCGCGGGCTCGACGCCAGCCTGAGCGCGTTGGGGGCTAGGGAGCGCTTCAGGGCGACTCCGAACCTGAACAGCCTGACGTCGTTCGTTGAGGCCGCCGTCCGGTTTTCTGCGGACACCGACGGAGACGCCTCGACCGAGCACAAGGTCGACCGGGGCGTCGAGACCTTCCTCCTGACTGCGCTGTATCAGGCGACGGGAAAGGTGCTTGAGAGCTTCACGAGCTACAAGGACTGGCTCGACAGATGCGGCGCGAAACTGCGGTTCGATGTCCAGCGGGGGCGGGTGACGCCGACGGAGGTTCTGGACGACGCCGGGGCAGCCTGCTGGACGAGCGATGAGCTCCGTTCATAGGCGTGGCCTCGCATTCGGGGTAATCGACGCCCTCGGTCGACGATCCCCCAAACCGGCCTCACGCTTTCACAAGCTGGACAAGCTCGGCTCCGTTTGTTTGCTCACGGACGTATCGCTGACCGAGGCCGAAACGCCGGGACTGACCTCTCGGATATGGGACTATTTCTGCAAGACGTTGACATCCAAGGACATTGCGAAGTCCCTGACCGTCGTCAAACCCTTCGATGACCTGCCACTTCTCCATCTGCATCGTCCGACGGACAAGTCGCTCTGGCTGGATGTGATCGCAATCCATCTCGGGCCGCAGGGGACGGACGAACTCAACCTCTACGCGATGTCGGGGGAATTCTGGGACCCGATAAGACGCGAACCGAAACAGCTTCTGGAGAAGCAGGCCGACCAGGAATTCATGATCCACCTCGAGGAGGCGGCGGGGCTGACCCAAGCGGCGCTCGGCGCGGTCCGGCCTTACCGGCGCCGGGCGCGGAAGTAGCGCCTCATCGTCCTTTCCTCGCTCCATCATCCTGCCTAGGCTTCGCCGTCACAGCGGAGGGACGTTCATGCGACGGATGGCGATCACGGCGGCGGTTCTGGCGATCGGGCTCGCGGGCGGCGCAGCGGCCCAGGAGGTCCCCTCCCCCTTCGACGCCGTCGACCCCTTCATCGGCACGGCCGGCAAGGGGCACACCTTTCCCGGCGCCGTCGCCCCGTTCGGCATGGTCCAGCTCAGCCCGGACACCGACCACCGCTTCTTCCGCCAGTCCTACGACTGGGCCTCGGGCTATCGCTACGACGACCCGACCATCCTGGGCTTCTCCCACACCCATTTCTCGGGCACCGGCCATTCGGATCTCGGCGACCTGCTGGTCGTCCCCCTGTCCGGCGAGGTGCTGTGGGATCCGGGGGCGGCCGACCAGCCCGGCTCGGGCTACCGTTCGCGCTACGACAAGGTCTCCGAGGTCGCCGAGCCCGGCTACTACGCCGTCGACCTGACCGATTCCGGCGTGCAGGCCGAGCTGACCGCCGGCGTCCGCGTCGGCCTGCACCGCTACGCCTTCCCGGCCGGAGAGCCGGCCCGGGTGCTGATCGACTTCCGCCCCTCGATCTACGACTACCCGGGCAAGGTGCTGTGGTCCCGCATCCGCCTGCACCCCGACGGCACGGTCACCGGCTTCCGCGAGACCCGCGGCTGGGCGCCGGGCCGCCAGTTCTATTTCGCCATGCGCTTCTCGCGGCCGATGGTCGGCCATCAGCTGCGCGACCGCGACGAGGCCATCCCCTACAACGGCTTCCGCCAGCCCGGCCGCGCGCCCGACGACCGCCGGCAGGTCCAGGGCCGCCAGCTGGAGGCCGCCTTCGACTTCGGCGAGATCGACGGGCCGCTGCTGGTCCAGGTCGCCATCTCCTCGGTCGACGAGGCCGGCGCCGTCGCCAACCTCGAGAGCGAGGGCGGCGCCTTCGACTTCGACGGCGTCCGGGCCGCCACCCGCGCCCGCTGGGAAGAGGCCCTGGATGTCGTCCAGATCGACGCCGGGCCGGAGATGCGCACCAGCCTGTACACCGCCCTCTACCACGCCCTGATCGCCCCTTCGGTGCACAGCGACATGGACGGGCGCTGGCGCGGCCCGGACCAGGGCGTCCACAAGGCCGACTTCACCGTCCATTCGACCTTCAGCCTGTGGGACACCTTCCGCGCCCAGCACCCCCTGCTGACCCTGGTCGCGCCGCCCGAACGCAACGCTGACATGGTCAACTCCCTGATCGCAGCGCAGCAGGTCAGTCCGTACGGCATCCTTCCGGTGTGGTCGTTCCACGGTCAGGAGACCTGGACCATGATCGGCTATCACGCCGTTCCCGTCATCGCCGACGCGTATCTGAAGGGCCTGCCCGGGGTCGACGGCGAGGCCGCCCTCGCGGCCATGGTGGCCAGCGCCACCTACCGCCCCTACGGGGGGCTGGGGGACTATATGGACCTCGGTTACGTGCCCATCGACCGCGAGCCCGAGGCCGCCTCCAAGACCGTCGAATACGCCTATGACGACTGGACCATCGCCCGCATGGCCGAGCGGCTGGGCAAGGCCGACATCGCCGCCGAGTTCGACCGCCGCGCCGGCTTCTGGAAGAACAGCTTCGATCCCGAAACCGGCTTCGTCCGCGCCCGCCTCGCCGACGGCTCGTTCCGCGAACCGTTCGACCCGACCGCCATCAACTACGGATCGGACTACACCGAGGGGAACGCCTGGCAATATTCGTGGTTCGTCCCCCAGGACATGGCGGCCCTCGTGACCGCCATGGGCGGCGACGCCGCGACGGCAGCGAAGCTCGACGCCATGTTCGACTTCGACAACACCGGCCTCGACTATTCCCACGCCGAGGACATCGCCGGCCTGATCGGCCAGTACATCCACGGCAACGAGCCCAGCCACCACTCGGCCTACGCCTATGTCCACGCCGGCGCCCCGTGGCGCACCCAGGCCCGGCTGAAGCAGATCGTCGACAGCCAGTACGCCGCCGCCCCGGACGGCCTGTCGGGCAACGACGACGTCGGCCAGATGTCGGCCTGGCTGATGTTCACCGCCTTGGGCTTCTATCCGGTGACGCCGGGCTCAGAGCAGTACGTCATCGGCCGGCCGTTCACGGAGCGGACGGTGCTGAACCTCGCCAACGGCCGGAGGTTTACGATCGCGACGGAGGGCCTGTCGGACGACCACCCCTACATCCAGTCGGTCACCCTGAACGGCCGGCCGCTGGAACGGACGTGGATCGGGCATGACGAGATCGTAGCCGGCGGCGAACTGCGGTTCGTGATGGGGGCGGAGCCGAACACGACGTGGGGCGCGGCGGCGGAAGCGCGGCCGTATTCGATGAGCACGTCCCGATGAACTCTACGTCTTCACAAACCCCCTCAGCACATTCGCCTCCGTGCTCAGCACCATCCGGTCCAGATCCATCCGCTTCGGCTGCGCGAACATCAGCCAGTAGTATTTCATCTGCTCCGACCACCAGTAGCCGGGGCAGTTGTCGCCCTGGGTCATCGGCCGCGTGGTGATGTCGGCCAGCGAGGTGTAGCCGTACGCCGCCCTGGAGGTCGCCTTCATATTGCGCCAGTGGACCGCCGTCAGGGCCCGGTAGCGCTCGTCCCGGTCGTGCTGCCACAGGTTCAGACAGGCGTCGGGGAACTCTGGCCGCAGGCCGGTGCGCGCGCCGCGCGGCCGCCCGGTGGTGACCTCGATCGACTCCGGGATGATGACATACTGTTCCTGCATCGCCGTGTAACTGGCGAGGAAGTCGTCGCCCTCGGCCTTGAACCCCGCCTGTCCCAGCAACCCGGCCAGATAGCCGCCCAGCACCGTCTGCGACGTCCCGGTCACCTCGGCCGTCTCATAGTCGACCATCGGGAACCACAGCCGCCCGTCGTAGCGCCGGCCCTGATGGGCGATCATCGCCGCCAGACACTCCTCGGCCCAGCCCTTCATCTCGGCGTCGCCGAACAGCTCCCAGCTGTCCCACAGGTATTCGTAGAAACTGTCGGCATAGACGTCGATCGAGGCGTTGCGGCTGATGAACCGCCCCGTCTCCGCATGGATATTGGCCGCCATCAGCCCCTTGTCCGACCGCATATCCAGCGCGTGTTTCATCGCCCGTTTGGCCGCCGCATAGTAGCGCGGGTCCCCGGTCAGCTGGCCCAGCACCCCGAACTCGGCGGCATAGGTGCCGATCTCGGCCAGATTGGTCTCCGGGTCGCGCACCGCCCCGGTCCTCAGGTTCACATAGCGGTACGGCAGGCCGTGCGGCGAGGCCTCGAAGGCCTTCATCAGCCGGTCGGCGAGGTCGCGCGCCTTGTCCAGCAGCACCGGATCGCCGCAGGCCAGATGCGCCGACAGCAGCCCTCCGACGAGCCGGATATTGGTCTCGAACACCTGGGAAAACCCGTCGATGTCGAAGTCGAGGCTGGATTTGACCCAGTCCACGCCGTGCCGGAACTCGTCGTCCAGCTCCATCAGCCACAGGGTGTCCAGCGCCTCGACCAGCGACAGGCCGAGGTCATGCCCCTCGATGAAGAAGGACCGCGACGTGCCGCTGACCGGATTGACCTCGTCCTTGCCCCAGGCCCGGTCGACGTAGTGATCCCAGGCCCATTTGAACTCGGCCCTCACATCGGCGCCGAGCGCGGCCCAGTCTTCCTCGGCAGGGGTCCCGGAGCGCGCCGCGGCTGGTCCGCCGGCCAGCCCGGCGAGAGCGGAACCGCCCATCAGGGCGAGGGCATGACGACGGTGAGGGCGGGGATAGGTCATGCGTCACCGTATCCCGCTGGTTCATTGCGGCAAGCTTTCAACCGCCACGTGCTGCGTGATGCACCCCAGAGATCGGAGGGTTACAGAGAGAGTCCGAACCGCTGACCGGTCTGCGGGGGATTGAGTCCGGCCGGATTAATCGCTTAGCTCGCTCCAACGTTGTGGCGTTTGGCCCGGCGAGGGGGCGCAGATCATGGCCATCATCGTAGCGGCGCGCTCCAACTCCTCAGGGGGAGAGTTTGGCCTCATTCCCTACTACGGCCTGAACTTCATGGACCACCCCCAGAACAGCTGGAGCGTCGTTCATAGCGGCCCCAACTCGTTCGTGGTCCACGTCTTTCACGCGAACGGCTTCGGCGCCTATCCGCGCATGCTCACCTTCCGTTCTGAAACCGGGTTTACCTACACGCCCGGCTCCGCTTTCCCATCCGGGGTGGTTTCTTCGATCGGCTCCGGTTTCCCCGGCGATGGCCCCGGCCTCCCCCCGTCCCCCGACCAGAACGTCTCGATTACGGAGATTGCGGACCTCGGCCTCACCGTGAGCGACATCATAGCCGATCCCGAACGGTTGCTGGCTGGCGACGATGTGATCACCGGCGGTGTCGCGTTTCCGCTTATCGACAGCGACGAAATCTATGCCGGCGGCGGAAACGACATCATCACAGGCGGTCCAACTGACGGCTGGTACGACCTGGGTCGGGGGAACGGGCAGCTGGATGCGGGAGAGGGCGACGATTTCGCCCGCTTCGATCTGTCGGACCGGACAGGATCGATCGTCTACCACCACAACGACACCGAGGCGGTAGCCACCGTCAACGGCGTGGCTGCGGTGACCATCCGCAATGTCGAACGGGTCGAGGTGATTGGCGGGGCCGGCTACGATTTCATCACCGGCGGCGCCCTCAACGACATCATCAATCTGGGGCGCGGCGGCGGCTTCGCGGACGGCGGCGAAAGCGATGGCCTTGACCGGGTGATCATGGACTTCTCCGACGAGCACCGGGCGATCGCCTATACGCACAATATGGAACTCGCGCTGGTCACCGCCGGCGGCGTCGAGGTCGCCGAAGTGCGCAACGCTGAGCAGGTCCAGATCACCGGCGGTTCTGCAAATGATGTGCTGAGGGGATTTGCTTTCGACGACCTTCTTGTCGGCGGCGCAGGCGACGACGTCCTGGATGGCGGCGGTTACAGCGACGTGCTGATCGGCGGCCTGGGCAATGATCGGCTCGAGGGGGGTGTGGGATACGACTACGTCCAGATGAGCGTAGCCGGAACCGTGGACCTGCGGATCACCACCGCGCAGGACTATGGCGAAGGGATGGACGTCCTGAGCGGGATCGAAGGCGTCTTCGGCAGCGCAGGCGCTGACCACCTGATCGGGACCGCGGAAACGAACACCCTCCGCGGCCGCGGCGGTGACGACATCATCGAGGGTGGCGGGGGAGACGACCTTCTGACCGGCGGCACGGGTCACAACGTCCTTTGGGGAGGCGACGGGAATGACCGGCTCTTTGGCTCGGACGACTCCAATCTCTTCACCATTCGCGATCCGCGGCAGGGCAGCAACGAGATGCACGGCGGCCGCGGCGACGACATCATCTTCGGCGCCAACGGCGACGACGTCATTTACGGAGACGACGGAGACGACCAGCTTTGGGGCTGGGGTGGCGTCGGCGAACTGTACGGAGGCGACGGCCATGACATCCTGCAAGGGGGTGGAGAGAACGACTACCTCGAGGGCGGCGACGGCAACGACCGGCTAGTAGGCAACATGGGCTCCGACGTTCTCATCGGAGGAGCCGGCGACGACGCGCTGACCGGCGACTCCAGCGGCAGTGTCGGAGCCGATGGCCAAGACGACATCCTCGATGGGGGGGACGGGGACGACAGGCTGAACGGCGGCGGGGGCGACGACATCCTGCGTGACGCCGGCGGCAACGACGACCTGATCGGTGGCACAGGCTTTAACATCGTCGACTATTCAGGCGCCCATTCTGCGGTGCAGGTGCTCACCTACGCGGGCTGGGATCCGAACAGGGGCAACTGGGCGCGGCAGGACACCGGCGGATCCGGCATCGACCTCCTGGTCGACATCTCCGGTCTCGTCGGCAGCCGTTTCGACGACCAGCTCCGCGGGCGGGACAACGCCTTCGATTTAACCCAGGGATGGGTCTTCCACGAGTATTTCGATGGCGGCGACGGCGATGACTACATCAGCGGAGCATCCGGAGACGACACGGCTCTGGGTGGCTCCGGTAACGACATCCTGGACGGCGGCGCCGGCGACGATATGCTCGACGGCGGCGCAGGCGACGACGCGATCATTGGCGGGGAGGGCTGGGACACCCTCCTGCTGAGCGGGACACGCAGCAACTATGTGGTGCTCCGCGTCGGCGACGACTACATCGTCAAAGGCCTCGACGGGCTGGACCGGCTTACTGGCGTCGAAGTTCTCCGCTTCGCCGATGGAACTGCCATCGACCTCGCTCGCCAGGTGCACTTCCCGACGGACGGAAAGTCCGCAGAAGACCCCAACATTCTTCCCGGTCTGCCCGACAACCCGCCGCTGGTGGTGCCACACGGTGAAGGAGGCAAGGCCGCCTATGATCCCCTTGTCCTGCCCGGCCTCGACGATCCCGGCTCGCAGCCGTTCCCCGGCCTCGCGCACCGGCTCGCCCTGGCCGCGGACCGGATCGTCACTTTCGACGGCGACTGCCTGCTCGTCGACGGGCCTTTCCGGGCAATCGACTGGCTGTTCTGACCCTCACCCCCGGCTGGCCGCCAGCCGCGGCCCGCCCATCATCCAGGGCGGTTGGGGCATCGACCGGCGCGCATGGGCCTGGGCGCGGGTCCACTGGTCGTGCAGGTCGTTGAAATAGGCGTCGTCCTCCTCGATCCGGCGGACGTCGCCGCTCAGGAAGCCGCGCCTCAGCGTCAGCATGTCGAAGGGCGCCCCCACCGCCACGTTCGAGCGCATCGTCGTCGAGAAAGAGATCAGCCCCAGCTTGACCGCCTCGGCCAGCGGCGTGTCCCAGGCCAGTCCGCTCTCGAGGATCGGCTTGCCGTATTTCAGCTCGCCGATCTGCAGATAGGGGGTGTCGCGCCCGCACTCGATGAAATTGCCCTGGCTGTAGATCAGGAACAGTCCCATCTCCCCGCCGGCGATCTGGCCGCCCAGCAGCATGGAGGCCGTCGTGTTCAGGCTGTCGGCCTGCAGCGCCGGGGCGATCGACTGGCGCACGCTGCGCAGGGCATGACCCAGCAGCTGGGCGCAGCGGTACAGGCTCGGCGCCGTCTCCAGCGTCTCCGGCTCCTCGCCGACGTTCAGGTGCACGCCCTCGCGGATCATCGCCATGGCGGTCTGGGTCACCGACAGATTGCCGGCGGTGCAGACGCCCAGCACCCGGTCGCCGGGCCGGTCGATCACGTGCAGCTTGCGGTAGGACGAGATGTTGTCGACGCCGGCGTTGGTGCGCGTGTCGGCGATCATCGCCAACCCGTCCTCGACCAGCATGCCCACGCAGTAGGTCATGCGACGCCCCGACTCACGTCTGCATCCGTCATCCGGTGACGGTAACAGATTCCCGCGTCAGTCCATCCCGGCCCTACGCCTGTTGCTGGCTCTGTTGCATGTCCGCATCACGCACGCTCAGCCTGACCGCCAGCCGCTCGCCGCCGCCGCCGTAGCTGGCCCCCCGCACCGGCGCGGCGCCCAGATAGTCCAGCCCGGTCGCCACCCGCACATAGCGGTCGGTCGGGCACACCCCGTTGGCCGGGTCGAAACCAACCCACCCCAGATCCTCGATCCAGGCCTCGGCCCAGGCGTGGGCGGCGTCCTGCTGTTCGGTGTCGCTGCGCAGCAGATGGCCCGAGACATAGCGGGCGGGGGTGCCCATATGGCGGGCGCAGGCGATGAAGACGTGGGCGTGGTCCTGGCAGACGCCCCGCCCGAGGGCCAGCACCTCGGCGGCGGTATGGGTCGGCGTCGTCACCCCGACCTCGAAGGCCACCGAACCGTGGATCGCCGCCGTCAGCCGGTGCAGCCGCTCCAGCGGCGGATGGGCCGAGAACTCGGAGGCGAAGACCGAGATCAGCTTGTCGCGCCGGGTCAGGGGCGTGTCGCGCAGGAACACCACCGGGGACAGCGTCTCCTGGGCCGCGGGCACGACCCCGGCCGTGTCGCTGGTGGCCACCTCGCCGGTCACCCGCACCGTCAGGCTGCGGGTCGGCTGCTCGGTATAGAGCGTATGGACGATGTTGCCGAAGGCGTCCTCGGACCGGCGCAGGCGGGCGTCGACGTCGGTCTCCACCCCCCAGTGGCGCACCTGCTGCGCCTCGCTGGAGCGCGGCGTCAGGCGCAGGCTCTGGATGATGAAGCGCGCGGCCCGGTCGTAGCTGTAGGTCGTGGCGTGGTCGATCAGGATGCGCACGGGTTCAGCTCAGATACTGGTCATGGATGGCCTGCCCCAGCCGGCCGTTCTCGGCCAGGAAGGCCTGGATGTATTCGTGCAGCCCGGACTGGAAGATCGCCTCAATGCGCGAATTGTCGAACTGGCGCATGCGATCCGCGGCCAGCCTCTGGGCCGGGCCGCGTCGTCCGTAGTCGCCGGCCAGCCGCTCCAGATAGCGGACGATGGAGGCCTGGCAGCTGGCCAGAGAACGCGGCATCTGCCGGTTCAGCACCAGCAGATCGGCCACCAGCCACGGCTTGACGCTGTCGCGATAGACCCAGCGATAGGCCGTCAGGGCCGAGACCTCGCGCAACAGGGTGGTCCACTGGAAATAGTCCAGCTGCCCGCCCACGCGTTCGCCCTCGGGCAGCAGCAGATGGTATTTGACGTCCAGCAGCCGCGCCGTGTTGTCGGCGCGCTCGATGGCCGCCCCCAGCCGCAGGAAATAATAGCCGTCGTTGCGCAGCATGGTCCGCGAGGTGGCCCCCTCGACCGCGAGGGTCATGGCCTTCACCCACTCCAGAAACCGGGTGAAGTCGTCGCGCCGGGTCGGCTGGCCCTGCTCCTCCAGCCCGTTCCAGGCCCCGTTGATGGCCTCCCACAGTTCGATGGTCAGGGCGGTGCGCACCGAGCGGGCGTTGGTCCGCGCCCGGGTGATGCAGGCGGTGATCGACGACGGGTTCTCCGGCGAGAAGGCCAGGAATTCGCGCACCGACTTCTCGGTCGGGGCCCGGCCCAGCGCCTTGGGCACGCTGGCGCTGGCCAGGGCGCTGGCCCACACGGTCTCGGCGTCGCCGTCGCCCCGTGTCGGGATGGCCGCCAGCCTCAGGGTGGCCTCGAGGATCCGCGCCAGAAAATCCGCCCGCTCGATATAGCGGCCGGTCCAGTACAGGCTGTCTGCGGTGCGACTCAGCATCAGACGTCTAGCACCCAGGTGTCCTTGGTGCCGCCGCCCTGGCTGGAGTTGACCACCAGCGATCCCTCCTTCAGCGCCACCCGCGTCAGCCCGCCCGGCGCCACCTTCACCCCCTCGGGGCTCGACAGCACGAACGGCCGCAGATCGACATGCCGCGGGGCCAGCTCGCCCGACCGGTCCAGGGTCGGGGCGGTCGACAGGGCCAGGGTCGGCTGGGCGATGAAGTCGTCCGGGTCGTCGACCAGCCGCTTGCGGAAGGCCTCGATCTCGGTCTTCGACGCCGCCGGACCCACCAGCATGCCGTAGCCGCCCGAGCCGCCGACCTCCTTGACCACCAGTTCCTCCAGATGCGCCAGCACGTGCTTCAGCGCCTCGGGCTCGCGACAGCGCCAGGTCGGCACATTCTTGAGGATCGGCTCCTCGCCGGTGAAGAAGCGGATGATCTCCGGCATGTAGGTGTAGACCGCCTTGTCGTCGGCCACGCCCGTGCCGACGGCGTTGGCCAGGGTCACCGTCCCGGCGTGATAGGCCGTCATCAGCCCCGGCACGCCCAGCGCTGAGTCCGGCCGGAAGGTCAGGGGATCGAGGAAGTCGTCGTCGATGCGGCGGTAGACGACATCGACCCTCTGCCGGCCCTGGGTGGTGCGCATGAACACCACGCCGTCGTCGACGAACAGGTCGCGGCCCTCGACCAGGTCCACCCCCAGCTTGTCGGCCAGGAAACTGTGCTCATAGTAGGCGGAGTTGAACGGTCCGGGGGTCAGCACCACGATGGTCGGGTCGGGCCCGGCCGCCTCGGGCGCGCAGGCCCGCAGCGACCCCAGCAGCATGTCCGCATAGGTCTCGACCGGCCGCACCGGATAGTCGGCGAACAGGTCGGGGAACAGCCGCATCATCATCTCGCGGTTCTCCAGCATGTAGGAGACCCCCGAGGGCGTGCGGCAGTTGTCTTCCAGCACATAGAATTCGTCGTCGCCGGTGCGCACCAGATCGACCCCGGCGATCTGCACCCACACGCCGCGCGGCGGCCGATGGCCCTGCATCTCGGGCGCATAGTGGGGATTGGTCAGCACCAGTTCGGACGGCAGCACCCCGGCCTTCAGACACTCCTGCGGCCCGTAGATGTCGGCGAGGAACAGGTTGATGGCGTTGACCCGCTGGATCAGCCCGGCCTCCAGGCCGGCCCACTCGGCCGCCCCGATGATGCGCGGCACCACGTCGAACGGGATCAGCCGCTCGCTGGATTCCGCGTCGCCATAGACGGCGAAGGTGATGCCCATGCGGCGGAAGAACAGCTCGGCCTGGCGCGAGCGCGATTGCAGCAGCCCCTCGGGCGCCTCGGCGAGCCATCTGGCCAGCCCGCGGTAGCTCTCCCTGACGTCCGCCCCATAGGCGACCGCGTCTCCTGACATCTCGTCGAAGGCCATGCCGCTCCCGCTGCCGATGAGCCACGACCGTGGCCAGATAAGCTACGCGCGCGCAACAGGAATGTTGCATCGCCGCGACGAACGGGGCCCCGGGCGACTCACCTCGCCGGGGCGTCCTTCACATACTGATCCAGCCAGCGGGTCATCTCCCACAGCGTGTGACCCACCGACTCCCGCGCCCGGTAGCCGTGCGCCTCCAGCGGCAGCACCACGTAACGCACCGTCGCGCCGTGCCCCTTCAGCGCCGCATAGAACCGCTCCGACTGCACGGGGAAGGTGCCGGAATTGTCGTCGACCTCGCCGTGGATCAGCAGGATCGGCTCATTGACCCGGTTGGCGTAGGTGAAGGGCGACATCTCCGTATAGGTGTCGCCGGCCTCCCAGTAGGTGCGCTGCTCGGCCTGGAAGCCGAACGGCGTCAGGGTGCGGTTGTAGGCGCCCGAGCGGGCGATGCCGGTGCGGAACAGGTCGGTGTGGGCCAGCAGATTGGCGGTCATGAAGGCGCCGTAGCTGTGCCCGCCGACGGCGATCCGGTCGCGGTCGGCCACGCCCCGCTCGACCACCGCATCGACCGCCGCCTCGGCGCTGGCCCGCAGCTGTTCGATATAGGTGTCGTTCGGCTCGGCCCCCGCCACGCCGACGATCGGCATCGACGGATTGTCCAGCACGGCATAGCCTTGGGTCAGCAGGAACAGATGGCTGGAGCCGCCGGGCCGCACGAAGCGGTTGGCGGTGTCGACCACCTGCCCGGCCACATCGGCGTCGGTGAACTCGGCCGGATAGGCCCACATCACCAGCGGCAGCGGGCCGTCGCGATCCTTGTCGTAACCGGCCGGCAGATACAGCGTGCCCGACAGCTGCACCCCGTCGGCGCGGCTGTAGGTGATCAGCTCGCGCGTCACCCCCGCCAGCTGCGGCGCCGGGTCGGGGAAGGTGGTCAGGGCGTCCGCCTGGCTGGCGTCCAGATCGCGCACGAACAGGTTCGGCGGATCGATCCGCGTCTCGCGCCGCGTCACCAGCCGGCGACCGGACTCATCGAGGAAGCCGACGATGCTCTCGTAATCGCCGCTCGCGGAGGTCCACAGCCGCTCCGACTGGCCGTTCGTCAGGTCCATCGCGGCGAGGAAGGGATACTCCCCCTCGCGCGTCGCGCCCGGCCCCGTCATCAGCACCCGGCCGTCGGCGGCGAAACGGATCACTGGGAAGCCCGCCGCATTGGTCTCGGTCACCGGCGATCCCGGATTGTTGTAGCGATCCTGATAGTTGCGCTCCAGCAGCACCCGCGCCTGGCCCGGGTTCGACGGATCGACCACATACCGGGTCTCGTGCCGGGTGTTGAACCAGCGGGTGTTGACCAGGGCCGTGTCGGCATCGCCCCAGACGACCCCGGCGTAGCGTTCCTTCAGATCGATCAGCGTCGTCGGCCGGTCGGTGAAGAGCGCCGCCAGCATGAAGACCCGGTCGCGCACCTCGGCGGGGGTGCGCGGATCGCCCCCGTCCTGGGCCTCGACCCAGACCAGGGTCGCGGGCGCGTCCGAGCGCCAATTGACCGAGCGCGGGCCGGGCGCGGTGGCGTCGAACGGGGTCGGAATATTGTCGCGCAGCGGCAGGTCGGCGACGCGATGCACCTCCCGCCCCTGCAGGTCGAGCACCGATATCTCCGCCGGGAACAGGCTCGCCGGCACGACATAGCTGTACGGCTTCTTCACCGCCGTCCTCAGCACATGCCGCCCGTCCGGCGATACGCTGGCCCCCAGATGCACCGCCGGCTCCCCGATCGTCCGCGCCCGCCCCTGCAGCGGAACCAGCGTCAGCTGCGAGGTGAAATAGTGGTCGAACAACGCCTCGTCCCCGCTGTTCGACAGCAGGTCCTGATAAGTCCGCGCCGGGGCCGCGCGCCCCATGCTCTCCTCGACGATCGGCCCCGACGGCGGGCGCGTCACGTCCGGCGCGGCGCCCCGCCCTTCCGGAACCATCCGCACCAGCAGGGCGGCGCTGTCCGGGGTCCAGTCATAGGCGCCCCCGGCGGCGGCGTTGACCCGCGCGTCGGTCAGCCGGCGCGCCTGCCCGCTGGCCACGTCCGCCACCCACAGCTCCAGCCCGGTCGGCGCGTCCATCAGGAATGCCACCGACCTTCCGTCCGGCGACCAACCCGGCGAGGTGAAGCGCGCGCCCTGCGGCAGGGCCGTCGTCCGCGCCGGCCCGCCCGCGACCGGCTGGAAGCTCAGCCCCGTCAGCCAGCTGATCCGGCTGTTGGCCGGCCCGTTGTTCCTCGGATTGATGCGATAGCCCGCCAGCCGCAGCATCGGCTCGGCCAGTTCGGAGATCGGCGGCAGATTGGCGCGCTCGTACAGCGCCAGCGTCGCCCGGTCCGGGCTCAGGCTCGGCGTCGGGGTCGGCCTGGTGTCGAGGATGTCCGCGATCGGCGCCGGCGGCTGCTGATAGGCGAGACCGTCCTGAGCCAGCACGGGGCCCGCGAAGGCGGCGATCAGCACGAAGGCGGGCAGGGCCCGGGCCAGACGACGAAGACGCATGTTCAATCCCCAACCGCCGCCGGACCGTCGGCGGGCGGGGCACGCTAGGGGCGGCCGTCGCCGCCGGTCAAGGCCGCCGCGGCGCGGCCGCCGGCTTCACGGCTCCGCCGTCGGCGGCGAGCCGTCGGGACGCCCCTGGCCGATGAACCGCGCCTCCCGCGCCGCGTCCCAGACCTCGCGCAGCCCCTGCCGCGGCTGGTCGACCGCGAACACCGACAGCTGCGCCGTCCACACTTCCGACAGCTGACGCACCGTCTCGGGAACCCACCCCGGCGGCTGCTGCCGGGCCCAGTTCAGCGGCGAGACGGCGTTGAACACCAGCAGGAAGGCGGCCGCCGTCGTCACCGTCCGGCTGGTCCAGCGCCGGTCCCGCGCCGCTACCCCCTCCTCGTCCAGCGGCGGGGCCGGCGGAAAGGCGAACCGGCCCAGGGCCAGCAGGGCGTTCTCGCGGCCCCCCTCGTGGCTTACGGCCAGGTCGTGGGCGTCGGCGGTCTCGATCCAGTCGCTCGGCGGATCAGGCTCGGCCGCCGCCGCCACGCTCTCGGCCAGCGGCGGGAACGGCGACTCGGGCTGGTGCACCGGGAACGGCTCCAGCGGGATCGGCGGTTCGTCGCGATAGTTGGTCATGCCGCCTCCAACGCCCTAGAACTGGAAATAGATGAAGGGCGCCACGCCCTCGGGCCGCACCGCCTCGACCAGCAGTATGGCCGCCCCGATCAGCAGGCCCAGCGTCAGCGACGGCGCCGTCTTCAGCCGCTCGGCCATCCCCTCCACCGCCCGCGGCGGCAGCCAGTGCATGGCCAGGCCGCCGGCGATCAGCGTCAGCATCAGCGGGGTCAGCATGACCACCGGCCCGATCCGCCCCAGCCCCTGCAGCATCTGCATGGCCAGGTCGAAGCTCTCGGCCCGGAACAGGATCCAGCCGAGGCAGACGATGTGGAAGGTGACCAGCACCCCGACCACGGTCGGCAGCACCTTCCTCTCGCCCAGCGCCGCGCGGAACAGCCGCTCGATCACCTGCACCCCGCCGTGCAGCGCCCCCCACGCCAGGAAGGTCAGCGCCGCCCCGTGCCACAGCCCCCCCAGCACCATGGTGATGAAGACGTTGATGCAGCTCGAGATCAGACCCTTCCGCCCGCCCCCCAGCGGCACATACAGATAGTCGCGCAGCCAGCTGGACAGGCTGATATGCCAGCGCCGCCAGAACGACTGCATCGAACTGGCCCGGTAGGGCTGGTCGAAATTTCGCGGGAAGGAATAGCCCAGCAGGGCCGCCAGCCCGATCGCCATGTCCGAATAGGCCGAGAAGTCGCAGTAGATCTGGACCGCATAGCCATAGACCGCCGCCGCGATGTCCACCGCCCCATAGGCCGTCGGATCGAAGAACACCGGATCGACCAGGTTCACCGACAGCTCCGAGGCGATCACCGTCTTCTTGAACAGCCCCCAGACGATCAGCAGCACGCCGTGGGTGGCCATCACCCGCGTCAGCCGCGGCGTCCGGTCGAACTGAGGCAGCAGGTCCGAGGCCCGCACGATCGGCCCCGCCACCAGATGCGGGAAGAAGCTCATCAGCAGGGCGACATCCAGCAGGCTCTTCGCCGGCGGCGTCTTCCCGCGATGCACGTCGACGACATAGCTGATGCCCTGGAAGGTGAAGAAGCTGATCCCCACCGGCAGCACGATCTGCAGCAGCGGCAGATCCCGCTCCCAGCCGAACTGGGTCAGCAGCTCGCCCGCCTGTTCGACGAAGAAGCCGTAGTATTTGAAGAAGCCCAGGATCAGCAGATTGACCGCGACGCCCAGCCCGACCAGCCAGGCCCCGCCTTTCGCGCCGCCGCGTCGCTCGCGCCCTCGCGCGATCAGCGCGGCCACGCCCCAGTTCAGGATGGCCGAGGCGATCAGCAGGCCGACGAACCGCCAGTCCCACTGCGCATAGAAGAACCAGCTGGCCAGCAGCAGGAACAGCTTGCGCCGCCCGTTCTCGCGATCCAGCGACCAGGCGGTGAAATAGACGATCAGGAAGAAGACGCCGAACGCCAGCGTAGGGAACAGCATCTAGTCCGCGCTCCCCGCACGGGGCTGCGCGACCTTCCACGCCTCATAGGCGGTCGCCAGATCGCCGGCCAGCATGCCGCCGATCCAGTCAGCTCCGGCGCCGGTGAAATGCACCCGGTCGCCGCGCACATGGGGCTCGCTCATCAACGCCAGCCGGTCCGCTGAACAGTCGCCCCCCATCCGCCCATGCCAGTCCCAGAACGCCACACCCATGTCGGCGGCGACCCGTCCCTGCACGTCCCGGACCAGCGCCAGCGACGGCGGCGGGCCGCGCTGCCCGTCGATGCTGCAGCCCCCGGCGACCCCGCTCCGCAGCGCGTCCGGCGCGCCGAGGATCATAACCGACGCCCCGGGCGTCAGCCTGCGCAGCCGTTCGATCTGGCCGCGCAACAGGGCCTCATAGGCGACCGGGTCCAGCGCGTCCTCGAAGCCCTCATTGGTCCCGAAGGCCAGCACGACCAGACTGGGCCTCAACAGCGCCAGTTCGGCCGAGATGACCGCCTCGTCCCGCGTCGCCAGGTCCGCCAGCGTCGCGCCCACGACGCCGAGGTTGGACACGGCCACGCCCGGGCGCATCCCCTCCAGAAGCACGCTGTAGGCGACGACATCGGTGGCATGAGCCCACAGTTCGATCGGGCCCGAGGGACCGCCCTCCGGCGTCGTCAGGGAGCGTCCGACGCAGACGGGCGCCGCCGTGCCGGGCGCCGACACGGGAATCCAGCGGCCGTCGCTGACCAGGTGGAAGTCGGATGTTCGCCCGGCGGCGCGATAGCAGACCGTCACCGTCCGGGGTTCCGCGCCCGGATCGGGGGTGAACCTCAACATGGGCCGGGGGCCATAGGTCGGCGGCTGAACGCCCGTCAGACCGACGTCCGCCAGGGTGTATCCGGGCGACAGCGGCGCGGTCGCGACGGTCCAGTCCTGGCTCTCGACCAGCACCCGCATCGGCGCATAGCCCGCGTAGGGAACGCCCGCGGGCAGCAGGCCCAGTCCGCCGTCGCCGAACCGTCGTTGCAGCTCGGCCCTCACCTTGCCGGTGATCCGGTCCCCGGCGGTGTGGCTGTCGCCCAGCTGGATGATATGCACCGCCCTGCCCCGGCGGCCGTCCCCGGTCGCCGCCAGCGCCTCGAAGAAATCCCGCAACGCCCCGGCCTGACAGATCCCGTCCGGACAGACGCTGGCCCGGGGTTCAAGCGGCGCGACAGGCGCATAGGGCGTCTGGGCCGCCGCCGACGTCGCCAGCAGCAGCCCTGCGGTCAGCGCTCCCCCGAGCGCCCTTTTCACGTCAGGTCGCGGGCGAAGGCGGGGGCGAGGCGGCGGGGCGCTCCAGCCCCGCGTCCCGCTTCAGCCGCTCGGCCACCGGCCCGCTCATGCGCAGATAGCCGGCCATCGACATGTGGATGCCGTCGTTGGCCCGCATCAGCACCTTGCGACCGCTGGCGTTGGGCAGATAGGCCTCGTAGCGGCCCTCCGCGTTCGAGGTCAGGGCCGTGGTCTCCAGATACGGCACATCCAGCGCCCGCATCCGCGCCTCGACCACCCCGTTGATCAGGGCCATCCGCCCGTCGAACCGGCCGCTCTTCATGCGCGGCAGGCCGACCCAGTAGACCGCCACGTCGCGGCCCCGCAGCATGGCCACCAGATTGTCGATCCGCGTCGCATAGGCGGCCTTCCAGCCGTCGGTGCCGAAGTCGTGGATGACTCCGTCCAGGCTGATGCCCTGGGCGTCGTTGGTGCCGAACAGGATCACCGCCACATCGATCGGCGTCTCGTCGATCTGGCGCTGCGTCTTGGCCTGGATGTCGACGTAGTCGTAGCGCGACAGGCCGGTCGAGACCTCGGAGAATTTCGTGACCGTGATCTTCGGCTGGTCGCGCAGGTCACGGTACAGGCCGGTGTACAGGCCGTCGGCCATCGAATCCCCGAATACCCCGATGCGCAGCGGCCCCTGCGCCAGCCGCGCCGACAGCGGCGTCACGGCGGGGATGACAGGCGGAGCGGCGACCACGGCGACGGGCGGCGTCGCGGGCGCGTTTTCGGGCGGCGCCGAGGCATTGGCGCGGTCGCCCAGCATCACCGTGGGATGGCGCAGCCACTGGCGACCGTCCGGCGTCAGCAGCAGGCCCGCCAGCACCCCGACCGCGAAGGTCACCGTCAATGCGTTGACGCCAGCCCGCAACTCGTCCCCCGAACGTGAATCCGTCAAGGCTCGCCTTTTACCCTATCGCCGCTCCCTGACCATCTCGCGCCCGCCTGACGCGAAGAAAAAGGTTAACAGGCGGGTGAGCCACCTTCTCCCGATGGGAGAAGGTGGCGGGGCGGAGCCCCGTCGGATGGGGGTCGGCTGATTCCGTCGGCGTAAGCCGCTGCTCCGAACCGCGAACGCGGCTCACGCCGACCGCTGGCCGCAGCCCCTCACCCTTTCGCCTTGCCGCTCGCTTCGCTCCCGAAGGCTCAAGCCCTCTCCCGCCGGAAGAGAGGCGAAACCCATGACGCTGTGCTGGCAATCCGCGAAAACATGGTCGGGTTCAGCGAAAAACATCCCGCCTTTTTCGCCACTTGGCGGAATCTAAAACCAATCTTCCATCCGGGCAGGCCGGCGGGCGCATAATGCCGTCCTTCGCGTGCCGGTCTTTGACAATCGAATCCCCCACCGCCGTTCCAGGCGGACCCCTCCTCCGCCCCGATGCAGACTCTGCCGACTCCGCCATACCGAATTTCGGCGCCGACCCTGCCGACCCTGCCGACTCCGCCACCGCAAATTTTCTGCGTCGCCGGAATCAGCCCGCGCCCGCCGCCCGGCGCCGCTCCCGAGACTTGCCCCTTCCGCCCCGTCGCCGTAGAGACCAGACAAGGCCGTCGATATTCATCAGACGGTGAAAAACATGAGGAAGCGATGCGGAAGATCTTCCCCGACGCCAGATCCGCGCTCGAGGGCCTGACGTTCGACGGCATGACCGTCATGTCCGGCGGCTTCGGCCTGTGCGGCATTCCCGAACACCTGATCGCCGCCCTGCGCGACAGCGGCGTCAAGGATCTGACCGTCATCTCCAACAACGCCGGCGTCGACGGCTTCGGCCTCGGCCAGCTGTTGGGCACCCGCCAGATCGGCAAGATGATCTCTTCCTACGTCGGTGAGAACAAGGAGTTCGAGCGCCAGTATCTGGCCGGCGAGCTCCAGCTCGAGTTCAACCCCCAGGGCACCCTGGCCGAGCGCATCCGCGCCGGCGGCGCCGGCATCCCGGCCTTCTTCGTCAAGACCGGCGTCGGCACCCTCGTCGCCGAGGGCAAGGAGGAGCGCACCTTCAACGGCGAGCGCTACATCATGGAGACCGGCCTCGTCGCCGACCTGTCGATCATCAAGGCCTGGAAGGCCGACGGCCGCGGCAATCTCCAGTTCCGCAAGACCGCCCGCAACTTCAACCCGATGATGGCCACGGCCGGCAAGGTCACGGTGGTCGAGGTCGAGCACATCGTCCCCACCGGGACCTTCGATCCCGATCACATCCACACTCCTGGCATCTACGTCGACCGCATCGTCCTGACCCAGTCCGAGAAGCGCATCGAACAGCGCACCGTCCGCCAGAGGGAGGCTTCGTAATGGCCCGGACCCGCGAACAACTGGCCGCCCGCGCGGCCCGCGAGCTGCAGGACGGATTCTACGTCAACCTCGGCATCGGCATCCCGACCCTGGTCGCCAACTACATCCCCCACGGCATGGAGGTCACCCTCCAGTCCGAGAACGGCATGCTCGGCATGGGCCCCTTCCCCTTCGAGGGCGAGGAAGACCCCGACCTGATCAATGCAGGGAAACAGACCATCACCGAACTGCCCCAGACCGCCTTCTTCGATAGTGCCACCTCCTTCGCCATGATCCGCGGCGGCAAGATCGCGATGGCCATCCTGGGTGCGATGGAAGTGGCCGAGAATGGCGACCTCGCGAACTGGATGATCCCCGGCAAGCTGGTGAAGGGCATGGGCGGCGCGATGGACCTTGTCGCGGGCGTGGGCCGCGTGGTCGTCGTGATGGACCACACGTCGAAACATGGTGAATCCAAGGTGCTGAAGCAATGCACCCTGCCCCTCACCGGGCAAGGCGTGGTCAACCGCATCATCACCAATCTCGGCGTCCTCGACGTCGTCCCCGGCGGGCTGAAACTCGTCGAACTCGCCGATGGCGTGACCGAGGCCGAACTCCGCGCCGCGACCGAGGCCACGCTGGTCAACTGACGCGCGACACGGGGCGGGGCGGCTGCCAGGCCGCCCCCTCCCCGGGCAAAGGCGGCGTCACGTCACAGAAAGCGCACCACCCCCGTCTCGATATCCATAACCGCCCCGGCGACCGTCACCTGACCCGCCGCCACCAAGGCGCGGATGACCGGGCTCCGCTCCACCAGCGCGGCCGTGGCGCGGCGTACGTTCATCTCGGCCACCTCTTCCACGAAATGGTGGTTCTTCGAACTCCGCTCCCCCTCCAGCCGCACGGCCATCACGGCGGGTTCGATCTCGTCCAGCAGCAGGGTCAGGTTGTCCCCCACCTGCGCCCGGTCGATCGCTCCCTTCACCGCGCCGCAATGCGTATGGCCCAGCACGAGGATGGCCTTCGCCCCCGCCACCTTGGTGGCATATTCGAAACTGCCCAGCAGCTCCGGCGTCGGCACATTCCCCGCCACGCGCCCCACGAAGATATCGCCGATCTGCTGATCGAACACGATCTCCGGCGCCACGCGCGAGTCGATGCAGGCCAGCACGCAGGCAAAGGGCGTCTGACCCTCGGCGGTCGCGGCCAGATTGCCCATCTGGTCACAGAACAGGGGCCGCCCGGCGACAAAGCGTTCATTGCCCGCCATCAGGCTCCGGATCGCCAGGTCCGGTGTCGCCGCCTGCTGCGCGGGCGCCAGGAACGGCGCGCAGTCATCCGCCAGCGCCACCCGCGGCAGGGCAAGGCCCATCGCCGCGACCGTCAGCGCCGACACCCCAAGGAACCCGCGCCGGTCCGGCCAGGCCGGCTTTGCCTCACAGTCATTGCACATGAACTCACCTCTTCCACAGGTCGGCCTGATCCGACACGATGCAACAAGGCTAGCGGCGCGGAATTAAGGCCGCGTTACGTGCCACGATCATAGGGAAGACGGCCATGACCCACGACATCCAACGCGAACACGGCGCCACGAAGGGCCGCTACGTCATCCGCCGGAATGGCGAAGAGGCGGAACTGACCTATTCCATTACCTCCCCGACCCTCATCATCGCCGATCACACCGGGGTGCCCGACGCCTTCCGCGGCACCGGCGCGGGCCTCGCGCTCGTCACGCGGATGGTCGAGGATGCCCGGAAGGAAGGCTTCCGCATCATGCCGCTCTGCCCCTTCGTGAACGCGCAGCGCAAGAAGCACCCCGAATGGGCCGATGTCTTCGCCGTCTGATCAGTTGGACGCCGCGATGATCCGGAACACACAAGGGTCCGTCACCACCTCCGGCGGCGTCAGGCACAGGCCCTGCGCCACGGTCCAGGCCGCCAGAACCTTGGGCACGTAATCCCGCGTCTCGGCATAGGGCGGCACGCCCCGGTTCGCCTTGACCGCCCCCTCGCCCGCATTATAGGCGGCGATCACCATGATCGGGTCGCGGTCGAACTGGCGCATCAGCCAGTCCAGATAGGCCACACCCCCCTTGATGTTCTGCACCGGGTCCAGTGAATCCGTCACCCCGAACCGCTCCGCCGTATCCGGGATCAGCTGCATCAATCCCTGCGCCCCGGCATGGCTCACGGCATCGGTCTGGCCCGCGCTTTCCGCCGCCATCACCGCCAGCGCCAGGGCGGGCGACACTTCCGTCCCCACCGTGGCCTTCAGCAGCTCCGTGCCCCAGGCATCGGCCAGCTCCTGCATGTGCTGCATCCGGGGGGTGGCGACCGTCTTGCCCTCCGGCCCCTGCGTCAACGTCGCCAGCGCCAGCGGGAACCGCCCCGCCACATCCTCGATCCCCGGCGGCACCGCCTCCCAGAACCATCCATAACGCGCCTCCGCCTGCGGCACCGGGCCAAGCTGCGGCGCGGGTGCCGCGCCGGCGCCTTCCGCCGTCACCGGCGGCAGAACAGGCTCTGCATGCGGGGCCGATGTCTTCGGCAGGGCCGCAAGGATGCGCGCCTGTTCCTCCGGGTCGATCTGCACCAGGCCCGTCCGCCCGGGCAGGCCCTCGCCCACCTTGATCCGCTTGAATGTGAAATCCCGCGCGGGCGGCACGCCCTCGCCGAACGCCAACAATGGCGCCGTCACCGCGACCAGCGCGATCAGAAATCCTGCCCGGAATCGCATCTCTGCCGGATGCCTTTCCTGTCTGTGCCTGTCGTCTGCCTTCCGCGTGACTATGCACCAGAACGCCCCGCAAAACCACCTTTTCCCCGCCGGATCATGGCATTTCCGCCAAACCTCCGCCCAAGGTGTTAACATCTTCATGATTCTAAACGTTTTTTTCCATTTTTCTCAATATTTTGGGAAATTTTCGGAAAAATGCAGCGCCATGGCAAAAGCCCTGACAAATCCCAACTGCCGCCACCCTTGGGGGGCCATATAGACCCATACCGAACGGCAGCGAACGGTCCGAAGGATCGGCGGAAACCGGGGCGGTTGGAACCAAGACCAGTGACCACTTAACCAGTAACGAGGTATGACCATGAAACTCCTGAAACTCTTCAAATCCTTCCAGAACAACGAATCCGGCGCCGTGACGGTGGACTGGGTCGTCTTGACCGGCGCCGTCGTTGCGCTCGGCATCGCCGTCACCGGCTCCATCGGCGGGTCGGTCGAAAGCGCCGCCACCTCGATCGGTTCGGAAATCACCGGCGAGTGATCGGCTGACGCCGGCCCGGCGCGGAAGGCCCCACCCGGCCGACCGCGCATCGGGGGCGGAAAAGCGGCACGCTGCCGCCACCTCCGCCCCCGTCATTCCGGCCAAAGCCGTGCCGCAGCGCGACACACCTCCGCCACCGGATCGCGCCGCAATCCCCCGGAAACATGGCAAAACCGTCAAAATTCACATCCGGAAGAAACTTTTCCCAGCCGAAAGTATGTAGATGAAAAATTAGTTTTCAATACTTTCAGATGTTTAGGCCTCCATACCCGAAAAAATCAGGTGTGGCCGAAAATGCCCATTCCCTACCCAACTGCCGCCACGATTCAGGGGCCATATGCCCTCATACCGAACGGCAAACGGACCCGACGATCGGACCGAGACACCGGAGCGGTTGTGAGCAAGACCTGAAACCTGAACCTGAACTTAGGGAAGACCACCATGAAACTCCTGAACATCTTCAAGTCCTTCAAGAACGACGAATCCGGCGCTGTGACCGTTGACTGGGTTGTGCTGACCGGCGCCGTTGTGGGCCTGGGCATCATCATCGCCAACACCATGGGCGGCTCGATCCAGACCGCCGCGACGAACGTCGGCGCCGACGTCGTGTCGAACTCCGACAACGAATAATCGTCGCGCCAGTCGTGATGATCAGCGCGGCCAGGCCAAAAGCCTGGCCGTTGCCACAAGAGGCCACGGAACGAGTGTGTAGGATCGCCTGGCGGCGCGTGGTGCCGCCCGATACCCGGATGGGAGTGAGAGAATGAAGGCAGGCACAAAACGGAAGTCCGTCCTGGCGCGCTTCCTCGAACGGGAAGACGGCGCGGTCACCGTCGATTGGGTGGTTCTGGCGGCTGCGGTGATGCTGCTGTCCATTCCGGTCCTCGCGACGATCAAGACCTCCACCCAGACGGCCGCCACCGGCGTGGCCGCCGACATGGTTGCCGCGACCGACTAGGTCACGCAGCCCATAAAGAACACGGAACAGGGCCGCTCGACCGGCCCGCCATCATTGGGGCCCGCCACTTGCAGAGCGGATGAAGCACGAGGCAACAGACTATGCGCATGATGTTCGGATTGGTCCTGCTCGTCGGCATGGCGCTGGCGGGCTTTGCCGTTTACATGGCCCAGGGCTACATCAACCAGACCGAAAGCGCCCTGAACGAAGAGCGCGCATTCCGCGCCAAGGTGGGCGACCTGATCGAGGTCTATGTCGCCGCCAAGCAGCTGAAATACGGCGACACCCTCGAAAAGGACGCCGTGAAGAAGATCTACTGGCAGGCCAGCGCCCTTCCCGAAGGCACCTTCGTCGAAGAAACCGCCCTCTTCCCCGCCGATGAGGAAAAACCCCGCTATGTCCTGCGCCCGATGGAGGTGAACGAACCCGTCCTCGCGCTCAAGGTCACCGAACCGGGCCAGCCCGCCGGCCTGACCGGCGCGCTTGATCCGGGGATGCGCGCCTTCGCGATCAATGTGGATGCCTCGTCAGGCGTGTCGGGCTTCGTCTATCCGGGCAATTTCGTCGATGTCTACTGGACCGGCAACGATGGCACCCGCGAAATCACGCGCCTGATCGAAAGCAGCGTCAACGTCATCGCCATCGACCAGACCGCCGTGGGCGACGCCACCGTCGCCGCCGTCGTGGCCCAGACCGTGACCGTCCAGGTCAGCCAGGAACAGGTGGCCCGCCTCGCACAGGCCCAGGCCACCGGCAAGCTGGCCCTGTCGCTCGTCGGATCCGCGACCGATGACGTCGCCGGCAAGATCGAGGTCGACAGCGCGTCCCTGCTCGGCATCGTCGAACAGGAAGTGGTCGAGGTCGAGGCCGAAAAGGTCTGCACCATCCGCAACCGCAAGGGCAGCGAAGTGGTCGAAATCCCGATCCCCTGCACCAACTGATCCGCCAAGGGCGAAGACGACACTCAGGGCGCAACCACCGGATATGGTGGATGCGCCCTTTCCCATTCCCAATGGCTTGCGACAAATTTACCATTGTTGCCAGTTATCCACATCAGGAACGGCATCTAAGCCAATGATTCTTGCATAAAATCATCATCTCGGGCATTTTGGGAATTGGAGCGGGCAACAAAGACCCGCGATCAGAGGTGTGATCGAAAGGGCAGGTCACCGATGCAGATGCGACAGCTGATGGCAGCCGGCGCGATGGGCCTTGCCCTCGCGACTGCCACGACAGGCACCGTCTCGGCCGAAGTGCTGAGGGTGGTCAAGGGAACTGCGGCGCAGGCGCTCGAAGTGCCGATGAACCGCGCCGTTGTTCTGGAAAGCGAAACTCCCTTCGCGGAACTCTCCATCGCAAATCCGGGGATCGCCGATATCTCGACGCTCTCGGACAAGTCGATCTATGTTCTGGGCAAGACGCCGGGGCGCACCACGCTCACGCTGTTCAACGCCGAAGGCGAACTGATCACCAATGTCGAGGTGCAGGTCACCACCGACATCGCGGAATTCAAGGAACGTCTCAACCAGATCCTCCCCGGCGAAAAGATCGAGGTTCGCACCGCGAATGACGGCATCGTGCTTTCGGGCACCGCCTCGTCAACCCAACGCCTTGCCCGCGCACTGGATCTGGCCGAACGCTATGCACCGGGGCGGGTGTCCAACCTGATGTCCGTTGGCGGCACTCAGCAGGTGATGCTGAAGGTGCGCTTCGCCGAAATGCAGCGTTCGGTGTCGAAGAACCTTTCCGCCTCGCTTGGCATATCGGGCACGAATGACGTGCTGGAAACCGGCGGCTGGCTTTCGGGCAGCAACTCGGTCGGCAGCTTCCCCGTCACCACCTCGAATACCGAAGCCCAGGCCCTTGGCGTTCTGGGCTTCACGACCGGCTCGCTGCAGATCGGCATCCTGCTCGAAGCGCTGGAAACCAAGGGCGTCGCGCGCACGCTGGCCGAACCCAACCTCACCGCCCTTTCGGGGCAAGAGGCGAAATTCCTCGCCGGCGGCGAATACCCGGTGCCCGTGTCGGATGACGGCACCATCACCGTGGAATACAAACCCTTCGGCGTCGAGATGCGTTTCACCCCCACCGTGGTGGATGGCGACCTGATCAACCTGCAGATCCAGGCCTCCGTTTCCTCCATCGACGGCTCCATCACCACGGAATCGGACGGCATCACGCTGAACGCCTTCAAGCGTCGCGAAACCTCCACCACCGTGGAAATGCGCGACGGCGAAAGCTTCGCCATCGCGGGCCTCCTGCAGGACGACTTCCGCGACATCAGCGGCCAGGTTCCGTGGCTTGGCGACATCCCGGTTCTGGGCGCGCTCTTCCGTTCGGCGGAATATGAACGCGGGCAGTCCGAACTGGTCATCATCGTCACGCCCCACCTCGTCTCGCCCACCCGCGGCGAGGCGCTGGCCCTGCCGACCGACCGGGTCCGCCTGCCCACCGAACGCGAACTCTTCCTCTTCGGCGAGGTCGGCAAGGCCGCCACCACCGGGGCGGCGGGCGAAGTCGCGCGGCAGGACTTCAACGGCTCCTACGGCTATGTGATGGAATGACGGGGGGAATGGACATGAAACACGCGACCATTGCCCTTTCCCTCGTCTCCATGCTGGCCCTCGCGGCCTGCTCGGGCAAGGAAATCACGTCCGGCGTCGACGAAGGCGGCTTCGGCAATCCCACGATGAACAATTTCCTCGTGCAGACCGGCCAGCTTGACCCGATCCAGGCTTTGGGCGAACGCTTCGCCCGCGAAATCCCGACCACGATCAACTTCGAATTCAACTCGGCCCAGCTGTCGCCCCAGGCACAGCAGGTGCTGGACCAGCAGGCGAACTTCATCCGGCAATTCCCCGAGGTGCGCTTCCGCGTCTATGGCCATACCGATCTTGTCGGCTCCAACGCCTATAACCAGCGCCTCGGCCAGCGCCGGGCCGAAGCGGTCGTCGCCTATTTCGCCGCCCGCGGCATCTCCCGCTCGCGCCTCGAGGCGCTGGTCTCCTTCGGTGAAACCCGGCCGGTCATCCAGACCGCCCAGCCCGAAATGCAGAACCGCCGCACCGTGACCGAGGTGTCGGGCTTCGTGAAACGCCACCCGAACATTCTCGACGGCAAATACGCCGAGGTGGTCTTCCGCGAATACGTCAAGAGCGCGACTCCCCTCCACCCCACGGCCTCTGGCGATGCGTCGGCCAGCCAGACCTCTGGCGGTGCCGCGGCCGCACCTGCGCCCTGATCCGGCAACAATCACCATCCGAAAGGCCGGGCATCGCAGGGTGTCCGGCCTTTCAACATTCGTGCCGCGACGGGACACTGCCCCGCCAAGCCCCGCTAAAGTCGCCAGATTTCAAACAATCACGCGTTTCTAGCCCAAGAATCGCCACCATTGACCGCCAGCTTTCGGCCTGACTGGGAACAATCTCATGGTGTTGTGCCATGAGGGGGGTCACCGGTGGGCCTGCCTGCCCGTCCGTCACTTGCGGACAGGCAGGCAGGCCCATCGCAGCCCCCGACCACAAAGGACCGAATGGCGATGAGCACCGCTGCCAACATGATGCCCGATCCGGCGCCGATCCTGGCCTGCACGATCTCGCGGGACATCCAGGAATTCGATCTGCTGATCGACGACATGGAACTGGAACTGGGCGAAAGCTGGGGTGACCTCACCTTCGAGGATGCCCGTGATTTCCTGGCCCAACCCGATGCCGGCAGCCTTGAATTCGTCGCCATCGCCGTGAACGGCGAAGACGAAGGCGATCTGTCGCGCATCACCGAAATCATCAAGTCCGCCACCGAACGCAAGATCAAGGTCATCCTCATCGCCGACCAGATCAGCCCGGCCGGCCTGCAC
>Ga0164290_1000509_pt1 | contig 119330 bp, 110 predicted proteins | sample Micstemetagenome_FD_108782 | JGI IMG/M metagenome (GOLD analysis project Ga0164290, IMG submission 108782) | Contaminated culture microbial community from soil near Moab, Utah, USA - Microcoleus steenstrupii SON62 (Illumina Assembly) | ecosystem: Environmental > Terrestrial > Soil > Soil crust...
CCACCGGTGCTTGGCGCCGCCGTGAGTGTCGAAGTCGATGCGGCGAAGCGCCAGGCGCATCGCCGCTTCCACACCGCCACGCACCTGCTTTGCGCGCTGCTGCCCTACCCGGTCGACGGCTGCTCGATCACCGAGAGCTATGCGCGGCTCGATTTCCACACCGACGAACCGTTCGACAAGGCGGCCATCGAGGCCGGTCTGGCGCGCCTTGTTGCCGAGGCGCATCCGGTCAGCCATCGCTGGATCAGCGAAGAGGAACTTGACGCCAACCCGGGCCTGGTGCGCTCGATGAGCGTGCAGCCGCCGCGCGGTCTGGGCCGGGTGCGGGTGCTCGAGGTCGAGGGCGTGGATCTGCAGCCCTGCGGCGGCACGCATGTGAGCAATACCGCGGAGATCGGTGCGCTGCTGGTGACGAAGATCGAGAAGAAGTCCGCCAAGACCCGCAGGATCGTGCTGGGCTTTGCCCAGCCAGGCGAAGCCTGATGCGGCTTCTGACGCGCAGCGACAAGAAGTCCGCCAAGACCCGCAGCGTTGTTCTCGGCTTTGCCGACTGACATGCTGCGACTGTTCCTCGGCCTCTGGCCCGAGCCGGCGAGCCTGCGCGAGTTGCAGGCCTGGGCCGATGGCCTCGCCTGGCCGGCCAGCGCGCGGCGCACGCCGGCTGGGCAGTTGCACCTGACCCTGCATTTCCTCGGTCACACCGAGGCGGCCCGCGTGCGGCCGCTGTGCGCCGCCCTGCCGGCGCGGGTGCCGGCAATCGAGCTGGAACTGGACGCGCTGGCGCACTGGGGTCAGGGCTTGCAGGTGCTCACGACCAGCCAGCGGCCGCCGGCGCTGATCGAGCTGCACGCCGAGCTCGCCGACATCCTGCGATCCCAGTCGCTGCCGGTCGAAGCGCGACCGTTTCGCCCGCACGTGACGCTGGCACGCCAGGCCGTCGGCGTGCAGGCCGCCGCGCCCTGCCTGCGCTGGCGCAGCCGAGCCCTGGTGCTGGCGCAATCGCTGCAGGGCTATCACGCGATCTGGGAATCCGTGCGCTGAATACACTGCGGCCGTCCATGAGCACCCCCGAGTTTCAGCTGCTCACGCCAGCCGACCCCGCCCAGTGGCAGGCGGCGCGGCAGATCCTGCGCGAGTACGCCGCCCAGCTCGGCGTCGACCTCTGCTTCCAGGGCTTCGAGGCGGAGCTGACCGAGCTGGCCACGCATTACAGCGAGCCGCAGGGCCTGTTCCTGCTCGCGCTGGTCGATGGCGAGGTGGCCGGTTGCGGCGGCTTCCGGCCGCTGCTGGATTCCGACTATGCCAATGCGTGCGAGATGAAGCGCCTGTTCGTGCGCCCGGCATTCCGCCGCTTCGGCCTGGGCCGTCTGATTGCGCAGGCGCTGGTCGACCGCGCGCTGGAGGCCGGCTACTCCAACATGCTGCTCGACACCCTCGACGACATGGAGGCGGCGCGCGGGCTCTACGAGACCCTGGGCTTCGAGGAAGTGCCGCCGTACTACTACAACCCGATCCCCGGCGCGCATTACCTGCGCTGCGAACTCGGCGCGCCGAGGAACAGTTACTTTGGCTGAGCGAGGCCGAGCAAGGTCCCTGCGGACCTTGCGACGCCTCGCGAAGGACGTCGGCCGTCTCGCGGCCGACGGCTGGAGAGCGCGTTGGACCGCACCGGCCCCAAGCCTCGGTAACCTCGAATTACCACCCTAGAGTGCGGCCATGGACATCTGCCCCCTTCACGAGCACCGCTGCGAACTCGGCGAATCGCCCCTCTGGCACCCCACCGAGCAGGTGCTCTACAGCGTCGACATCGCCCGCCGCGAGGTCCTGCGCTGGGGCGAGGCCGGGCTCGAGCGCTGGGCCCAGGACAGCGAGCCCAGTTGCCTGGCGCTGCGTGAGCAGGGCGGCCTGCTGCTCGCCCGCCGCGACGGCCTGTTTGCCTTCGAGGCCGGCCGGCTGACGAAGCTCGCCGAGCCGCCCTATGACGCGGCCAGGCAGCGCTTCAACGACGGCAAGGTCGGCCCCGACGGCGCCTGGTACATCGGCACGATCGACGACGCGCGCGCGCCCGACGCGGCGCTGTACCGCTGCACGCCGGACGGCATCAGGGCACTTCAGCACGGCATCACGACCAGCAACGGCCTGGCCTGGAGCCCGGATGGCGGCACGATGTTCTGGGCCGATACCAAGGCACACACGGTCTACCGCTTGGCGGCGAACGGCGAGGGCGGGCGCGAGGTCTTCGCGCAATGGCCGGTGCGTGATGCCGCGCAGCCGCTGGACGCCTACGCCGGCCGCCCCGATGGCGCCGCGGTCGACGCCGAGGGCTGCTACTGGGTGGCGATGTACGAGGGCGCCCGCGTGCTGCGGCTGTCGCCGCGCGGCGAGCTGCTGCAGACCCTGATGCTGCCGGCGCGTTGTCCGACCATGCCCTGCTTCGGCGGCAAGGACCTGCGCACGCTCTTCATCACCACGGCCGCAGAGCCGGCCGCCACCGCACTGCCGGAGGCCGGCGCGCTGCTGGTGATGCGCGTCGACGTTCCCGGACTGCCGCCCGCCTTCGCGTCCTGGTGAGCGCTCTCCAACCCCGTGTCAAAGCTCACGGCGGGTAACTACGGGTTTCCACATATACTCCCTGGGTTTTGCTGACCGGCCCATCGGGGTCGGGCGCGTGGAGACCCAAGGAAGCCGCCGTGACCCCTCGTCAAGACGACCCCTGGGCCGATTCGACGCCCGACAGCGAGCCTGTCGCCACCTGGACCGCTGAGCAGGTCCGAGCCCTGGAGCAGCGCGATCCCGCGCTGTCGCCCTGGCTGGTGGTGAAGGTGCAGGCCCTGGTCGGAGGCTTGTTGGCATTGGCTTGGTGGCTGTTTGGCGCCGAGCCGGTGTTGCAGGTGCGTTCCACGCTGTGGGGCGCGGCCGCCGTGGTGCTGCCCCATGCCTTGATGGCCTGGGGCTTGCGCCGCCGGGCTGCGCAACCGGCGGAAGCGCTCCTGGGCTTCCTTTGGTGGGAGCTGCTGAAAGTGGCCCTGGCCATTGCCATCCTGGTGGCGGCGGTCTGGGCAGTGCCCGGTCTGAGCTGGCCAGCCCTGCTGGTGGCGTTGATCGGATGCCTGAAGGTACATGTGTGGGCCTTGTGGTGGTTAGCAAGGCCTGGTCGAACAACGAACTGATTGACGAGCGACGATGAGCAGCGAAGCGCCCACCGCCGGTGAATACATCCAGCATCACCTGCAGCACCTGCAGAAGGATTTCTCCTTCAATAGCGTGAAGCAGGTCGACATCGTCGACTTCAGCCTGTTCAACCTGGACTCGGTCGCGTTCTCGATCCTGCTCGGCATCCTTGGCTGCTTCCTGCTGTGGCGAGGTGCCCGCAAGGCGACCTCCGGCGTGCCGGGTCGCTTCCAGGCTGCCGTCGAGATCCTCGTCGAGATGGTCGACAACCAGGCCAAGGGCGTGATCCACAACGAGAAGAGCCGCAAGCTCGTCGGCCCGATGGCGCTGACCGTGTTTGTCTGGATCTTCCTGATGAACGCGATGGACATGCTGCCCGTCGACGCGCTGCCGCTGCTCTGGCACAGCGCGGGTCCGGCCCTGGGCTTCAAGGACTACCTGCGCGTGGTGCCGACCGCCGACCTCAGCACCACGCTGGGCCTGTCGACCTCGGTGCTGCTGATGTGCCTGTTCTACAACGTCAAGATCAAGGGTCTTGGCGGCTGGATCCACGAGCTTTTCTCTGCACCCTTCGGCGACCACTGGGCCCTGTGGCCGTTCAACTTCGCCATGCAGATGATCGAATTCCTCGCTAAGACCGTCTCGCACGGCATGCGACTGTTCGGCAACATGTTTGCCGGCGAACTCGTGTTCATGCTGATCGCCCTGATGGGCGGCGGCTGGGCGCTCAGCGCCACGGGCATCGGTCTGGCCATCGGCCATGTCATCGCCGGTACCGTGTGGACGCTGTTCCACATCCTGGTGATCACGCTGCAGGCCTTCATCTTCATGATGCTGACGCTGATCTACCTCGGACAGGCGCACGACGCGCACTGAACTGGTTCCTTTCCCTCTCGTTCCTTTCCTTACCCACTCGGAGATCTCAAATGGAAAACATCCTCGGCCTCGTCGCTCTGGCTTGCGGCATCATCGTTGGCCTGGGCGCTATCGGTGCCTCGATCGGTATCGCGCTGATGGGTGGCAAGTTCCTGGAGTCGTCGGCTCGCCAGCCTGAGCTGATGAACCAGCTGCAGACCAAGATGTTCATCCTGGCCGGCCTGATCGACGCCGCCTTCCTGATCGGCGTCGCCATCGCGCTGCTGTTCGCCTTCGCGAACCCCTTCGTTCTGAAGTAATCACCGGCCCCTTTCACGCTTGAAAGGACTTAAGCCGTGAACATCAATGCAACGCTGATCATCCAGGCGATCGTCTTCGCGATCCTGGTGTGGTTCACGATGCGCTTCGTGTGGCCGCCCATCGCGAAGGCGCTGGACGAGCGCGCGCTGAAGATCGCCGACGGCCTGGCTGCGGCGGACAAGGCGAAGAGCGAACTGGCCAACGCCAACAAGGCGGTGGAAAGCCAGCTGGCGCAGACGCGTACCGAGACGACCAAGCTGCTGGGCGACGCCGAGAAGCGCGCCGCGGCCATCGTCGACGAAGCCAAGCGCAAGGCCGAGGACGAGGCGGCGAAGATCATCGCCGCCGCCAAGGCCGACGCCGACCAGCAAGTGGTGCGTGCCCGCGAGGCCCTGCGCGAGCAGGTCGCCGTGCTGGCCGTGAAGGGCGCCGAGCAGATCCTGCAGAAGGAAGTCAACGCTTCCGTGCACGCCGATCTGCTGGCCCGCCTGAAGACGGAGCTGTAATGGCCGAACTCGCCACCATCGCCCGTCCTTACGCCGAGGCGCTGTTCCAGGTCGCTCGCAAGGGCGACCTGGCGGCTGCGCGCGCGCAGCTTGACGCGCTGGCCCTGGTGGCTGGCGACGAAGGCCTGCGCCAGTTCGCCGAGCACCCGAAGACCGCGTCCGCGCAGGTCTTCGACGTGATGGTGGAAGCGGTCAAGCAGCCCTTGAGCGAAACCGTGCGCAACTTCCTGCGCACCGTGATCGACAACGGCCGCCTGGCTGCGCTGCCGGCCGTGGCAACGCAATTCCACGCGCTGGCCTCCAGCGCCGAGGGCGTCGCCGAGGCCAAGGTCGAGAGCGCATTTCCGCTCGACGCCGCGCAGCTCGCCGACCTCATCGCCGTGCTGGAGAAGCGCTTCGCGCAGAAGCTGACCGCCACCGTCGCCGTCGATGCCAGCCTCATCGGTGGCGTCCGCGTCACCGTCGGTGACGAGGTGCTCGACACCTCGGTGCGTGCGCGCCTGGAGCGCATGAAGACCACGCTGACCGCGTAAGCAGCAAGCAAGCAGCGCCCAAGAACACCCCAACCACCGGTTCGCGCCGGGGGAGACCAAGATGCAACTGAACCCTGCAGAAATTTCCGAACTGATCAAGAGCCGCATCGAGGGCCTGGCCCCGAGCGCGGACATCCGCAACCAGGGCACGGTGGTGTCGGTCTCCGACGGCATCGTCCGCATCCACGGCCTCTCGGACGTGATGCAGGGCGAGATGCTGGAGTTCGCCGCCGACGCCTCGGGCCAGCCGAGCTTCGGCCTGGCGCTGAACCTCGAGCGCGACTCGGTGGGCGCGGTGATTCTGGGCGCCTACGAGCACATCTCGGAAGGCCAGACCGTCAAGTGCACGGGCCGCATCCTGGAAGTGCCGGTCGGCCCCGAGCTGGTCGGCCGCGTCGTCAACGCGCTGGGTCAGCCGATCGACGGCAAGGGCCCGATCAACGCGAAGATGACCGACGTCATCGAGAAGGTCGCGCCCGGCGTGATCGCGCGTAAGAGCGTGGACCAGCCGGTGCAGACCGGTCTGAAGTGTATTGACACCATGGTGCCCGTTGGCCGCGGCCAGCGCGAGCTGATCATCGGTGACCGCCAGACGGGTAAGACCGCTGTCGCCATCGACACGATCATCAACCAGAAGGGTCAGAACATGACCTGCGTCTACGTCGCCATCGGCCAGAAGGCGTCGTCGATCAAGAACGTGGTGCGCTCGCTGGAAGCCGCCGGCGCGATGGAGTACACCATCGTCGTCGCCGCCACCGCCTCCGAGTCGGCCGCGATGCAGTACGTGTCGGCCTACTCGGGTTGCACGATGGGCGAGTACTTCCGCGACCGCGGCCAGGACGCGCTGATCATTTACGACGACCTGTCCAAGCAGGCCGTTGCCTACCGCCAGGTCTCGCTGCTGCTGCGCCGCCCGCCGGGCCGCGAAGCCTTCCCCGGCGACGTGTTCTATCTCCACAGCCGCCTGCTCGAGCGCGCCGCCCGCGTGAACGCCGACTACGTCGAAGCGTTCACCAAGGGTGAGGTCAAGGGCAAGACCGGTTCGCTGACGGCGCTGCCGATCATCGAAACGCAGGCCGGCGACGTCTCGGCCTTCGTGCCGACCAACGTGATCTCGATCACCGACGGCCAGATCTTCCTGGAAACCAACCTGTTCAACGCCGGCATCCGTCCCGCGATCAACGCCGGTATCTCGGTGTCGCGCGTCGGTGGCGCTGCGCAGACCAAGCTGATCAAGAGCCTGTCCGGCGGTATCCGTACCGACCTGGCCCAGTACCGTGAGCTGGCCGCGTTCGCGCAGTTCGCCTCGGACCTGGACGCCGCCACGCGCAAGCAGCTGGACCGCGGTGCCCGCGTCACCGAGCTGCTGAAGCAGGCCCAGTACCAGCCGCTGCCGATCTCGCTGATGGGCGCGTCGATCTACGCCGTCAACAAGGGCTACCTGGACGACCTGGACGTGAAGAAGGTTCTGGCCTACGAACACGGCCTGCACCAGTTCCTGAAGACCAGCCACGCCGCGCTGTTGGCCAAGCTGGAAGCCGACAAGGCGATGGACAAGGATGCCGAGGCGGAACTGAACGGCGCGATCGCGGCGTGCAAGAAGTCCTTCGCTTGATCTGACCGAGAACGCGGTGCCTGAACGGGCGCCGCGCTCCAACTAGGAGAAGACATGGCGGCAGGCAAGGAAATCCGCACCAAGATCAAGTCGGTCGAGAACACCAAGAAGATCACCAAGGCCATGGAGATGGTCGCGGCGGCGAAGATGCGCAAGGCGCAGGAGCGCATGCGCACCGCCCGTCCGTACAGCGACAAGGTGGCGGCGATCGCCGGCCATCTCTCGATGGCCAACCCGGAGTACGTGCATCCCTTCATGGCGTCCAACGACGCCAAGAAGCCGGTCGGCATCGTGCTGGTGACGACCGACAAGGGTCTGTGCGGCGGCTTGAACACGAACATGCTGCGGGCCGTGACGGCCAAGCTGCGTGAGCTGCAATCGGCCGGCAACAAGGCCGAGGTGGTGGCGATCGGCAACAAGGGCTTCGGCTTCATGAACCGCATCGGCGCCGCCGTCGTGGCGCATGCGACCCAGCTCGGGGACACGCCGCATCTGGACAAGCTGATCGGCCCGGTCAAGGTGCTGCTGGACAAGTACGCCGCGGGCGAGCTGTCGGCGGTCTACCTCTGCTTCACCCGCTTCATCAACACGATGAAGCAGGAGCCGGTGATGCAGCAGCTGCTGCCGCTGAGCGCCGAGGGGCTGCAGCAGAAGGCCAAGGCAACGCACGCCTGGGACTACCTGTACGAGCCCGACGCGCAGACCGTCATCGACGAGCTGCTGGTGCGCTACACCGAGTCCCTGGTCTACCAGGCGGTGGCCGAGAACATGGCCAGCGAGCAGAGCGCGCGCATGGTGGCCATGAAGTCCGCCACCGACAACGCCGGCACGCTGATCAAGGAACTGAAGCTGGTCTACAACAAGACCCGTCAGGCCGCGATCACGAAGGAACTCTCGGAAATCGTCAGTGGCGCCGCAGCCATCGGCGGTTGATGAACTGAATACAGCAAGACAAGGAAACGAACATGAGTCAAGTTCAAGGCAAGATCGTTCAGTGCATCGGCGCCGTGGTCGACGTGGAGTTCCCGCGCGACCAGATGCCCAAGGTCTATGACGCGCTGAAGATGGACGGTTCGGCGCTGACCCTGGAAGTGCAGCAGCAGCTGGGCGACGGCGTGGTGCGCACGATTGCGCTGGGTTCGTCGGACGGCCTGCGCCGCGGTTCGATGGTCTACAACACCGGCGAAACCATCAAGGTCCCGGTCGGCAAGGCCACCCTCGGCCGCATCATGGACGTGCTGGGCAACCCGATCGACGAGTGCGGCGAGGTCTCGCAGGAGCTGACCGCCTCGATCCACCGCGCCGCCCCGGCCTACGACGAGCTGTCGCCGTCGCAGGACCTGCTGGAAACCGGCATCAAGGTGATCGACCTGATCTGCCCGTTCGCCAAGGGCGGCAAGGTCGGTCTGTTCGGTGGCGCCGGCGTCGGCAAGACCGTGAACATGATGGAGCTCATCAACAACATCGCCAAGGCGCACAGCGGTCTGTCCGTGTTCGCCGGCGTCGGTGAGCGCACCCGTGAGGGCAACGACTTCTATCACGAGATGATGGAAGCCGGCGTCGTCAACACCGAGAAGTTCGAGGACTCCAAGGTGGCGATGGTCTACGGTCAGATGAACGAGCCCCCGGGCAACCGTCTGCGCGTCGCGCTGACCGGCCTGACCATGGCCGAGGCGTTCCGCGACGAAGGCCGTGACGTGCTGTTCTTCGTCGACAACATCTACCGCTACACCCTGGCCGGTACCGAAGTGTCGGCACTGCTGGGCCGCATGCCCTCCGCCGTGGGCTACCAGCCGACGCTGGCCGAGGAAATGGGCCGCCTGCAGGAGCGCATCACGTCGACCAAGGTCGGCTCGATCACCTCGATCCAGGCCGTCTACGTGCCGGCGGATGACCTGACCGACCCGTCGCCCGCGACCACCTTCGCCCACCTGGACGCCACCGTGGTGCTAAGCCGCGACATCGCCGCGCTGGGTATCTACCCCGCCGTCGATCCGCTGGACTCGAACAGCCGCCAGGTCGACCCGAACGTGGTCGGCGAGGAGCACTACAGCACCACCCGTGCCGTGCAATCGGTGCTGCAGCGCTACAAGGAACTGCGCGACATCATCGCCATCCTGGGCATGGACGAGCTGTCGCCGGAAGACAAGCTGGCCGTGGCCCGCGCGCGCAAGATCCAGCGTTTCCTGTCGCAGCCGTTCCACGTCGCCGAAGTGTTCACCGGCGCGCCGGGCAAGTACGTGCCGTTGAAGGAAACCATCCGCGGCTTCAAGATGATCGTCGCTGGCGAGTGCGATCACCTGCCGGAGCAGGCCTTCTACATGGTCGGCACCATTGACGAGGCATTCGAGAAGGCGAAGAAGCTCCAGTGATGGACTTCGGGGTGGCCCAGCCACCCCGCCTCGAATTCTTGAACGCTAAGGACTAAAAAGATGGCAACGATTCACGTCGATGTGGTGTCCGCCGAGGAGAGCATCTTCTCGGGCGAGGCCAAGTTCGTCGCGCTGCCGGGCGAGAACGGCGAGCTCGGCATCCTGCCGCAGCACACGCCGCTGATCACCCGCATCAAGGCTGGTGCGGTGCGCATCCAGGCCGCCGACGGCAAGGAAGAGTTCATCTTCGTGGCCGGCGGCATCCTGGAGGTGCAGCCCAACGCCGTCACCGTGCTGGCCGACACCGCGGTCCGCGGCAAGGACCTCGACGAGGCCAAGGCGATGGAAGCCAAGGCAGCCGCCGAGGAAGCGCTGAAGAACGCCAAGAGCGATATCGACCTCGCGGCCGCCCAGGCCGAGCTGGCCGAACTCGCGGCGCAGCTCGCCGCGGCGCGCAAGCTGCGCGGCATGAAGCACTGAGCCCACGCCTCGCCTACGAACAAGCCCGCCCCCGGCGGGCTTTTCCAATTCTGAACGCCTGCCCATGAACCCTGCCCCCATCGCCCTGCAGATCGAGCGCTGGGCCGCCTGGGCGCCGGGGCTGGACACGCCGGCGGCCTGGCTGCAATGGCTGGCCGACCCGCAGCCGCTGCGCGGCGATGAGACCGCCGCACCGGCGCTGCCCGAGGTGCCGGCGATGGCGCGCCGGCGCATCGAGCCCCTGGGCCGCGCCGCGCTGCAGGTGGCATTCCAGGCACAGCAGGACTTGAGCGGCGAGGCCGTCGCGACGATGCCGCTGGTGTTCGCATCGCGCTGGGGCGAGCTGGCGCGTTCCATCGCCATGCTGCAGGAGCTGGCGCGCGACGAGCCGCTCTCGCCGACCGCCTTCAGTCATTCGGTGCACAACGCGATCGGCGCGATCTACTCGATCCAGCGCGGCGTGCGCGCCAATGTCTCGGCCGTCGCCGCCGGCGCCTGCAGCGCCGAGGCCGGCTGGATCGAGGCCCTGGGCCTGATCGCCGACGGAGCACCGGCGGTGCTGCTCACCGTCTTCGACGCGCCGTTGCCGGCCACCTACGCGGGCCAGGGGCTGGACGCGCCGCTGAGCCGCCTGCATGCCTACGCGCTGCGGCTGAGCCCGGCGCCTGCGGGTGCCGGCATCCTGCTCGACGCCGTGGCCGACGCCCTGCCCGCCGCGTCCACGTCCGCCGACGCGCTGCCCGCCGACCTGCGACTGCTGCGCTGGCTGCTGGGCGACGCCAGCGAATTGCGCCAGAGCGAGGCCGGCACGCACTGGCGCTGGAGGCGCCGCCATGGGGGCTAGCTGGCGCCGCCTGTACCGCATCCCGGTGACCGGGCTCTGCTTCGCCTTCTTCGGCCTGGGCGGCGTGCTGCTGGGCTTCACGGCCTTCCCCTTGCTGCAGCTGCTGGTGCGTCAGCCCGAGCGCCGCGTGCGCTGGGCAAGAGCGCTGGTGCGCCAGAGCTTCCGCCTGTTCATCGAGATGATGCGTGTCGGCGGTGTCGTCGACACCCACATCATCGGCGCCGAGCGCCTGCAGCGCCGCGGCCTGCTGATCCTCGCCAGCCATCCGACCCTGGTCGACGTGGTCGCGCTGATCTCGGTCACGCCGCAGGCCGACTGCGTCGTCAAGGCGGCACTGGCCCGCAATCCGTTCACGCGCTGGCCGGTGCGCGCCTGCAACTTCATCCTCAACCATGGCGGCGCCGAGCTGCTCGATGACTGCCAGGCCAGTCTCAGGGCGGGCGGCAACCTGGTGATCTTTCCCGAGGGCACGCGCAGCAAGCCGGGCCAGCCCCTGCAGCTGCAGCGCGGCGCCGCCCAGCTGGCGCTGCGTGCCGGCGTGCCGATCACGCCGGTGCGGATCCGCTGCGAGCCCTTGGGCCTGACCAAAGGCAGACCGTGGTGGAAGACGCATGATCGGCCGATGCGCCTGACCCTCGAAGTAGGGGATGAGCTGCCGGTTCAGCCGTTTCTAGACGCTGCGCACGGAGAATTCCCGCTCGCCGCACGGCGCCTCACGGGATACTTGCGAGATTATTTTGAGAGAGGGAGCGGGCATGGAGCAGGCCCTGGAGCAGGAGATCAAGACCCTGCTGATCGACGCGCTGAATCTTGAGGACATGGCGCCGGAGCAGATCGACGCCGAGCAGCCGTTGTTCGTCGACGGCCTGGGCCTGGACTCGATCGATGCGCTCGAGCTCGGCCTGGCACTGCAGAAGCGCTATGGCGTGACCATGTCGGCCGATTCCGAGGAAACCCGCCGTCATTTCCGCTCGATCCGTTCGCTGGCCGCCTTCGTCGCTGCCACGCGCAAGTCCTGAGCCTGCCCGCACGGAGCTCCCCATGACCGAACAAGACATCTTTGCCCGCCTGGCGGACATCCTCGCCGAGACCTTCGACATCGAGCCCGAGCGCATCCGCCCCGAAGCCCGTCTCTACGAAGACCTGGACATCGACTCGATCGATGCCGTCGACCTCATCGTCAAGCTCAAGCCCCTGGTCGGCAAGCGCCTGCAGCCCGAGGCCTTCAAGCAGGTGCGCACGCTGCAGGACGTCGTCAACGCCCTGCTGCAGCTGATGCAGCAAGGCGAAGAGGGCGACGGCCCCTCGCTGGCCCACGCGGCCTGAGCCTGCGCCGGTTCCCGCCCGCGTGCGCAACCTTCTGTGGGTGGCGCTCACCGCCACCTATCCGCTGCTCGTCTACCTGGGCCTCGCGCATGCCGAGCCCCGGGTGATGGCGCTGCTGCTGCTGGTCCTCGGACTGGCGCGCTTCGCGACGGCCGGCAACTCGAAGCAGGCACTGGCCGTGGCCTTCGCCGGCCTCGGCCTGGCCGCCTTCACCGCGCTGTCGAACCATGATCTGCCGCTGAAGCTCTACCCGGTGGCGGTCAACGCCGCGCTGCTGCTGCTGTTCGGGCTCAGCCTGTGGCGGGGGCCGACGGTGGTCGAGCGTCTGGCGCGCCTGCATGAGCCGCAGCTCGATGCCGCCGGTGTCGCCTACACGTGGCGCGTGACCCAGGTCTGGTGCGCCTTCTTCGTCGTCAACGGCAGCATCGCGCTGGTCACCGCCATCTGGGCCAGCCAGCAGCTCTGGGCGCTGTACAACGGCCTCATCGCCTATGGCCTGATCGGTCTGATGATGGGCGGGGAATGGCTGATCCGGCGACGCGTGCGGGCGCGAAAGAGCGGCCATGTGGCGTGAGCTGAGCCTGGGCCTGTCAGGCCCCTTGAGCGCCGCGCGCGCGGCGCAGCCGGTCGGCCTGCGCGACGGTGCGGCCGTGATGCCGCCGGGCTGGCGCGCCGAGGTCGCCGGCTGGGCAGCCCATTTCGCCGGGGTCGACACGCCCGAGGTGGCGCTGTTCTTCGACGACTGCCTGCACGCCGCCGCGGCCCTGTTCGGCGCCTGGCATGCGGGCAAGACCGTCTGGTGGCCGGGCGACGCGCTGCCCGAGACCGCGGCCCGCCTGGCCGATCACGGCGTCCACTTCGCCGGCGACTGGCCGACCCGAGCCGACGCCCGGGCCCGCGTCGCGCCCGCGACGGAGCCCTGCTGGCGGGCACTGGATGCACAGGCCCAGGCGCTGGTCGTCTTCACGTCCGGCAGCACCGGCGAGCCGGCGGCGCTGCGCAAGCGCCTGGCCCAGCTGTTCGACGAGGTGCGGGCGCTGGAAGCGGAGTTCGGCGCCCGGCTCGGTCCGGCGTCGGTCGCCGGCACCGTCAGCCATCAGCACATCTACGGCCTGCTGTTCCGCCTGCTCTGGCCGCTCGCCGCCGGCCGGCCGATCGTGGCACGCCGCGTCGCCTACCTCGAGGATCTCGCCGCCGCCGACGGCCCGCTCTGCCTGATCGCCAGCCCGGCGCACCTGAAGCGCCTGGACAGCCTGCCGGCGGCGCCGCGGCAATTGCGTGCCGTCTTCAGCTCCGGTGGCCCGCTGCCCGCCGACGCCTTGGCCCCCTGCGCCAGCCATCTCGGCCAGACGCCGATCGAGGTCTATGGCTCCAGTGAGACCGGCGGCGTGGCCTGGCGCCAGCGCGCGCCGGGGGCTGGCGAGGACGCCGTGTGGCGGGCTCTGCCCGGCGTCACCTGGCGCCTGGACGGCGAGAGCCTGCTGCTGCGCTCACCGCACCTGCCCAGCAGCAGCGACTGGTTCGAGGCGCAGGACCGCGCGCGCGCCGAGTCCGACGGCTTCGTGCTGCTCGGCCGCGCCGACCGCATCGTCAAGATCGAGGAGAAGCGGGTCTCGCTGGCCGCCGTCGAGCAGGCGCTGATGGCCAGCGGCCAGGTGCAGGACTTGCGCCTGGTGCTGCTGCCCGGACGCCGCCAGGAGCTCGGCGTGGTGCTGGTGCCAAGCGACTGGGAAGCCGTCGACGCCGTCGGCCGAGCCGCCTGGTTGGCGCCGTTGCGCGCCCGTCTCGAGGACCTGCTGGAAGCGACGGTGCGACCGCGGCGCTGGCGCCTGGTCAGCGAGCTGCCCAGCAACAGCCAGGGCAAAAGCACGCAGTCGGCGCTGCTGGCGCTGTTCGACCCGCTGCGGCCACCGGCTCGCCTGCTCGAACGCGACGCGCTCAGCGCGCGCCTGCGCCTGGAGGTCGAGGCCAGGATGCCGGCCTTCGACGGTCATTTCCCCGGCCACCCGGTGCTGCCTGGCGTGGTGCAGCTGGACTGGGCCGAGCGCTTCGGCCGCGAGCTGTTCGCGCAGCTGTTGCCGCAGCTGCTCGGCGTCGAGCAGCTGAAGTTCCAGCAGATCATCCAGCCCGGGCAGTCGATCGAGTTGCAGCTCGAGGCCGCCGCCGACGGCGCGGCGCTGCGGTTCGCGCTCGGCAGCGAGCGCGGCGCCCATGCCAGCGGTCGCTTGCGCTTCGGGGCATCGCCATGAAGCCCTGCGCGGTGATCCCGGTCTACAACCATGGCGCCACCGTCGGCGCGGTGGCCGCCAGCCTGCGCGAACAGGGGCTCGAGGTGCTGCTGGTTGACGACGGCAGCGGCGTCGCCACCGCCGCCGCGCTCGACGCGCTGGCGACGCAGCCCGGCATGCGCCTGGTGCGCCTGCCGCAGAACCAGGGCAAGGGCGGGGCGGTGATCGCCGGCCTGCGCGCGGCGCTGGCCGCCGGCTTCACGCATGCGCTGCAGATCGACGCCGACGGCCAGCATGACGCCCGCGATGCGACGCGTTTCATCGAGGCGGCGCAGCGCGCGCCGTCGGCGTTCATCTGCGGTTGCCCGGTCTACGACGAGACCGTGCCCAAGGGGCGCCTCTATGGCCGCTATGCCACCCATGTCTGGGTCTGGATCAACACCCTGTCGCTGGCGATCCGCGACTCGATGTGCGGCTTTCGCGTCTACCCGCTGGCGCCCACCGTGGCCCTGCTCGACCGCGTGCGCATCGGCCGGCGCATGGACTTCGACGTCGAGGTCGCGGTGCGGCTGGCCTGGCAGGGGCTGCCGGTCGTCAATCTGCCCACCCGCGTGCATTACCCGCCCGGTGGCATCTCGCATTTCCGTGTCGTGCACGACAACCTGCTGATCTCCTGGATGCACACCCGCCTGTTCTTCGGCATGGTGTTGCGCCTTCCGCTGCTGCTATGGCGCAAGCTGGCGTGAAGCCCCAGGCGACGACGCACTGGGCGGCGATGGGCGAGAGCACTTTCGTCGCCGGCGTCTGGCTGCTCTACGCGGTGCATCGCCTGGCCGGACGCTGGGGCTTTCGCCTGCTGGTGGCGCCGGTGGTGCTGCTGCACTGGCTGACGCGGCCGTCGCTGCGCGTCGCGTCGCTGCAGTACCTGCGCCGACTGCACGCGGCCGAGCCCGGACTGTTCGCCCGCGAGCCGGGCTGGCGCGAGGGCCTGCGCCATGTCGGCTGCTTCGCCGAGACCATGCTCGACAAGCTGCTGGCGATGGCCGGTCGCTACCCGTTGCAGCGCATCGTCGAGAGCGGGGTAGACGTCCCCGACCGTCTGATCCGCGCCGGCCGCGGCGGCCTCTTCATCACCGCTCACATGGGCTGCCTGGAGCTGTGCCGCGCGTTCGCGCGCCGCAAGACGCCGCTGCAGCTGACGGTGCTGGTGCACACCAAGCATGCCGAGGCCTTCAACCGCATCCTGCAGCGCCTCGATCCGGCCAGCACGGTGAACCTGCTGCAGGTCAGCGAGGTCGGCCCGGCCACCGCGGTGCAGCTGCAGGCTATCGTCGATGCCGGCGGCTGGGTGGCGATCGCCGGCGATCGCGTGCCGCTGCAATCGGCGCAGACCGCCGCCGTCGATTTTCTGGGGCACCGTGCCCCGTTGCCGGTCGGTGCCTATGTGCTGGCGCATCTGCTGCGCTGCCCCTTGCTGCTGCTCGCCTGCACCCACGAGGGTGCCGGCTACCGCCTGCACTTCGAGCTGCTGGCCGAGCGCATCGAACTGCCCCGCGGTCAGCGCGCCGAGGCGCTCGCGCGTCATGCGCAGCAGTATGCCGACGCGCTGCAGCGCCTGCTGCGCCGCTCCCCCTATGACTGGTTCAATTTCTTCCCTTTCTGGGATCAAGGCCATGCCTGAAGTAGTGTTCGACGGCAGCCGCCTCGACATCGAGCAGATCGTCGCCATCGCGCAGCGTCGCGCCACGGCACGCCTGAGCGATGCGCCGGCCTTCCGACGCCGCATCGACGCCGGCGCCGACTTCGTCGCCCGCCTGCTTGCCGAGGACGGCGTGGTCTACGGCGTCACCACCGGCTACGGCGACTCGTGCACGGTGAGCATCCCGCCGGCCCTGGTCGAGCAGCTGCCGACGCATCTCTACACCTACCACGGCTGCGGTGCCGGCGCGTTGCTGAGCCCGGAGCAGACGCGCGCCGTGCTGGCGGTGCGCCTGCAGTCGCTGGCGCAGGGCGTGTCGGGTGTCAGCTACGCGCTGCTGCAGCAGCTGGCGGCGCTGCTGACGCATGACATCCTGCCGCTGATCCCCAGCGAGGGCTCGGTCGGCGCCAGCGGCGACCTGACGCCGCTCAGCTATGTGGCTGCCGTGCTCTGCGGCGAGCGCGAGGTCTGGTTCCAGGGCCGGCAGCTGCCGGCCGCCGAGGCGCTCGCCGCGGTCGGCCTGCAGCCGCACCGGCTGCGCCCCAAGGAGGGCCTGGCGATCATGAACGGCACCGCCGTGATGACGGCGCTGGCCTGCCTGGCGTTCCGGCGTGCCGAGGCGCTGTCGCAGCAGGCCACGCGCATCACCGCGGCGAACGTCGTCGCCAGCGCCGGCAACGCCCACCACTTCGACGAGCGCCTGTTCGCGGTCAAGCCGCATGCCGGCCAGCAGCGCGTCGCCGCACGCCTGCGCGGCGATCTCGACTCGGACCGGCAGAACGCCACCGCTGAGCGCAACTCGCAGCGCCTGCAGGACCGCTACTCGCTGCGCTGCGCGCCGCATGTCATCGGCGTGCTCGAGGACGCGCTGCCCTGGCTGCGCCAGCTCATCGAGAACGAGCTCAACAGCGCCAACGACAACCCGTTGATCGATGCCGAGGAAGAGCGCGTGCTGCATGGCGGCCACTTCTACGGCGGCCACATCGCGATGGCGATGGACACGCTGAAGACCGCGGTGGCCAACGTCGCCGACCTGCTCGACCGCCAGCTGGCGCTGCTCGTCGACACGCGCTTCAACCATGGCCTGCCGTCCAACCTCAGCGGTGCGGTCGGCGAGCGTGCGGCGATCAACCATGGCCTGAAGGCCCTGCAGATCTCGGTCTCCGCCTGGCCCGCCGAGGCCCTGAAGCAGACCATGCCGGCCTCGGTGTTCAGCCGCAGCACCGAGTGCCACAACCAGGACAAGGTCAGCATGGGCACGATCGCGGCGCGCGACTGCCTTCGCGTGCTGGAGCTCAGCGAGCAGGTCGTCGCGGCGATGCAGATCGCCGCCCGCCAGGCCCTGGGTCTGCGCGAACGCCTGCAGGCGCTGCGCCTGTCACCGCAGCTGGCCGCCTGGCGCGACGAGCTGGCGCGGCTGGTGCCGCTGATCGAGGAGGACCGCGCGCTCGACACCACGCTGCAGCAGCTGCTGGCGCGGCTGCGCGAGCCGGTGCAGGAGCCGCTGTATGCCGGGGCGTGAGGACCCACGGCTCGTGCACGAGCACGAGCTGACGCCCGCCTTCCACGATCTCGATCCGATGGAGATCGTCTGGCACGGCCGCTACGTGCAGTACCTGGAGCAGGCGCGCTGCGCGCTGCTGCAGAAGTTTGACTACGACTATCCGCAGATGCGCGCGTCGGGCTATGCCTGGCCGATCGTCGAGATGCAGCTGAAGTACGTGCGGCCGGCCGAGTACGGCATGCGCCTGATCGTGCGCGCGGCGATCACCGAGTGGGAGAACCGACTGCGCATCGACTACCGCATCCGCGACCTGGCCAGCGGCCGCCAGCTGACGAAGGCGCACACCCTGCAGGTCGCGGTCGACATGAGGACGCGCGAGCTGCAGTTCGTCTGCCCGCCCGTGCTCTGGGAACGCCTGGGCGTGAGGCCGTCATGAAGCGCCGCCATCTGCTGCTGGCGGCGCTGCCCGCCTGCGCGCTCGCCGACCCGGTCGCCGAGGTCGGCAAGCGCCTGGGTACGGCCGCGCTGCAGCGCGGCGGTTTCGAGCAGGAGAAGCAGCTCGCCGGCTTCGCCAAGCCGCTGAAGAGTCGCGGTGACTACCTGCTGCTGCGCGGCAAGGGCTTGATCTGGCGCACCGCCGCGCCGTTCGCCAGCCAGCTGGTGATGACCGCCGACGCCATTGCCGGCAGCGACGGCCTGCGCCTCGATGCCAGCAAGGAGCCCGGCGTGCGCGTCGTCACGACGCTGATGCTGGCGCTGCTCGACGGCGACCTGTCGCAGCTGGCCACGCACTTCGAGCTGCAGATCGAGCTCAAGCCGTCGCAGGCCTGGCGCGCCCAGCTCCGGCCCAAGGCGGCCGCCCTGGCCAAGCTGTTCGCCCGCATCGAGATCGACGGCGACCGCCAGCTGCGGCGCATCGCTGCAGGAGGCGCAGGGCGACCGCACGCTGATCCGCTTCGACGAGCAGCAGGCGAAGCCGGCGGCACCCAGCGCCCAGGAGCTCGCCCAGCTTGGCTGATCTGCTGAAGCGCGCCGCGCCCTGGGCCTGGCTGCTGGCCCTGCTGCTGCTCGCCGGTCTGCTGCTGCAGGCGGCGCTGCAGGGGCGGCTGCGCGTCAACACCGACGTGCTGGCGATGCTGCCCCAGGACGAGCGCCGGCCCGAGGTCGAGCACGCGCTGCAGCAGCTGGCGAAGGCCGGCGACGGCCGCGTCATCGTGCTGCTGCGCGCCGGCAGCATCGAGGCCAGCAAGCAGGCGATGGACCGCTTCATCGCCGAGCTGCGCGACGCCGGCCTGACGCAGCTGCGCCATCAGGTCGACGACGCCCAGCAAGGCCAGTGGCTGGAGTTCTTCGCCGCCCAGCGCGGCGGCGCGCTGCTGACGGCGGCGCAGCGCCAGCAGCTGCAGACCCTGCCGGCCGAGCAGCTCGCCGAGCGGGCACTGGCGGCGCTGATGCAACCGGTCGGCGCGCTGCGCGTCGGCGCCTGGGCCGACGACCCGTTCAACACCCTGGGCAGCTGGCTGACAGAGCGTGCGCAGGCCAGCCCGGTGCGGCCGGTCTACGGTCGGCTGCGCATCGCCGAGACCGGCGGCGACTGGTTGCTGCTGATGATCGAGAGCCCGGGTTCGGCCTTTGCGCTGCGCGACAACGAGCGCGTCGCCGCGGCGCTGGCGCGCGCCCGTGCCGAGGTCGGCGAGGCCAGGGTCTATGCCGCCGGCCTGCCGCTGTTCGCCCACGCGGCGGCGACGCAGGCGCAGAACGAGATGCACCTGATCGGCGCCGGCTCGCTGCTCGGCGTGTTCGTCCTCAGCTGGTTCGCGTTCGCGCGCATCCTGCCGCGACTGCTGGTGATGCTGTCCATCGCCAGCGGCCTGGCGGTGGCCGTGGCCGCGACCTGGTGGCTGTTCGGCGAGCTGCACCTGATCACGCTGGTGTTCGGCGCCAGCTTGGTGGGCGTCGCCGAGAACTACGCCACCAGCTACTACAGCGCGCGCATCGGGCAGCCACCGGCGCAGCGCCACGCGCTGATGCGCGCGCAGCTGCCGATCACGCTGCTCGCGCTGCTGACCACCTTGGCCGGCTATGCCCTGCTCGCCGCCACGCCGTTCCCCGGCCTGCAGCAGGTCGCGGTGTTCAGCGGCGCCGGCCTGCTCGCCGCCTTCGTCAGCACCTGGCTGTGGTTCCCGCACCTGGACGCCGGTGCGGTGCCGCTGCGGCCGTTGACGCAGGCGCTGGGTCGGCTGTGGGCGGGCTGGCCGGCGCTGGGTCGCCGCGGCCTGGCCTGGCTGACGCTGGCGCTGGCGCTGCTGTTCGCCGCCGGCTGGTGGCAGGGCCGCGCCAACGACGACATCCGCCTGCTGCAGAACAGCCCGGTCGACCTGGTGCAGCAGCAGATCGAGATCGGCCGCCGCCTCGAGCTGCCCAGCCCGGCACAGTTCTTCCTGCTGCGCGCCGACAGCGAGGCGGCCCTGCTCGAGCGCGAGGAGGCGCTGAAGGCGGCGCTGCTGCCGCTTCGCGCCGACGGCCTGCTGCAGGACTGGCAGGCGGTGTCCGACTGGGTGCCGTCGCCGTCGCGGCAGCGGCAGGACATCGCGCTGGTCGCCAGGCGCTGGGCCGAGCTGCAGCCGCTGCTGGCCAGCCAGCTCGGCCAGCCGCTGCCCGAGGGCCAGCTGGCGCCGCAGCCGCTGGCGCTGTCGGCCTGGCTGGCGTCGCCGCTCAGCGAGGCGGCGCGTCACCAGTGGCTGGGCCGCGGTCCCGATGGCCGCTACAGCAGTGTGCTGATGCTGCGCGGCGTCGCCGGCGCACCGGCGCTGCAACGGCTCGCCACGCTCGCCGGCGGCGATGTGCTGTGGGTCGACAAGCTCGCCGAGGTCAGCGAGCTGCTGCAACGGCAACGCCAGCGCATGCTGGTGGTGCTCGCCGCCGCCGTCGTCGCCGTGGCCGTGCTGCTGGCGCTGCGCTTCCGCGCGCAGTGGTGGCGGGCGCTGCTGCCGACCCTGATCGCCGGCGCCGCGACGCTGGCGCTGCTTGCCATCGCCCAGCAGCCGCTGCAGCTGTTCCATGTGCTGGCGCTGCTGCTGCTGCTCGGCGTCGGCGTCGACTACGGCATCTTCCTGCTCGCGCAAGCCAGGCGCGACGAGCTGCGCGGTTTCGTCGCCGTCACGCTGGCCGCTGCCAGCACCTGGCTGGCCTTCGGCCTGCTGGCACTCTCCAACACCCCGGCGCTGCGCGCCTTCGGCTGGACACTGGGTCTGGGCATCCTGCTCGCCTGGGTCCTCACGCCCTTCTTCATCCCCGACCATGACCATCGAAAGCGTTGACGTCTGCATCATTGGCGCCGGCCCCTCCGGCGCCGTCGCCGCCGGTCTGCTGCGCCGCCAGGGCCTGACGGTCACGGTGATCGAGCAGCAGCAGTTCCCGCGCTTCTCCATTGGCGAGAGCCTGCTGCCGCAGTCGATGGCCTTCATCGAGAAGGCCGGCTTCCTGCAGGACGTCGTCGAGGCCGGTTTCCAGTACAAGAACGGCGCCGCCTTCTGCCGCGGCCCCAAGGCCACGGCCTTCGACTTCCGCGACAAGTTCAGCCCCGGCTGGGGCACCACCTACCAGGTGCAGCGAGCCGCCTTCGACCAGGTGCTGGCGAAGGCCGCCGAGAAGGCCGGCGCCGACGTGCGCTACCGCCAGCAGGTCACCGCCGTTCGCGTGGGCGAGGGCCAGCGGCCGCAGGTCGACGTCAGGCCGCTGGATGGCGGCGATGCCTACACGGTCGAGGCCGCTCATCTGCTCGATGCCAGCGGCTTCGGCCGCACGCTGCCGCGCCTGCTCGACCTGGAGACGCCGTCGAACTTCCCGGTGCGCGCCGCGACCTTCACGCATGTGCAGGACAACATCCGCGATCCGGCCTTCGACCGCAGCAAGATCCTCATCACCGTGCATCCCTAGGATGTCGACGTCTGGTTCTGGACCATTCCGTTCAGCAACGGCCGCTGCTCGCTCGGCGTCGTCGCGCGTGCCGACTACTTCGCGCGCTTCAGCAGCGACGCGATGGAGCGCCTGAAGGCGGTGGTCGCCGAGACGCCGACGCTGGCCGCGGTGCTGAAGGACGCGGTCTGGGACACGCCGGCGAACGAGCTCAAGGGCTACGCGGCCAACGTCAAGTCGCTCTGGGGCCCGGGCTTCGCGCTGCTCGGCAACGCCGGCGAGTTCCTCGACCCGGTGTTCTCCAGCGGCGTGACGATCGCCGTGAAGTCGGCCGACCTGGCGGCTACCGCGATCCTGCGCGAGCGTGCCGGCGAGGCGGTGGACTGGGAGCGGGACTACGCCAAGCCGCTGCGCGCCGGCGTCGACACGTTCCGCGCCTTCGTCGAGAGCTGGTACCGCGGCGGCTTCCAGGACGTCATCTTTCACCAGGACCAGAACCCCGACATCCGCCGCATGATCTCGTCGATCCTGGCCGGCTACGCCTGGGACCTGGCCAATCCCTATGTCGCCAAGCCCGAGCGCATGGCGACGCTGGAGGCGATTTGCGCCGTCTGATCGCCCTGCTGATGCTGCTCGGCGGCTGCGCCACGACCGCGCTGCCGCCGGCTGCGTTGCCGCTGCTGCAGATCGCGCCGTCGGCCTTCGGCGGCTCGCTGCAGCTGATGCAGCGCCTGACCGTGCAGGAGGCGCCGACCGATCCGTTGCTGCCGGTCAGCGAGCGCCAGCTCGACACCTTGCTGCAGCTCGACGGCCGGCAGCTGCGCCTGGTGGCGCTGGCGCTGGGCCAGCGCGTGCTGACGCTGCACTGGGACGGCCAGCGCCTCGACGTGCAGCGCCACCCGATGCTGCCGGCCAGCGTCGACGCGCAGCGCGTGCTGCGCGACATCGCGCTGGTGTTCGCGCCGGTCGACGCGCTGCGCGCCGCGCTGCCTCCGGGCTGGAGCCTGGTCGAGCGCGGCGCCGAACGCACGCTGCTGCAGGGCGAGCGCGTGCAGTTGCGCGTGCGCTATCTGCAGGGCCGGGCGTTGGTCGAGATCGACAACGCGGCCGAGCGCTACCAGCTGCGCATCGAGTCGCAGGAGGGCGATTGATGGCCGTCTACCTGAACCAGCTCGGCCTGGTCTGCGCCGCCGGCGGCGACGCGGCCAGCCTGCGCGACGCCCTCGTTGCCGACGCTGCCAGCGGCGTCGCGGCCGAGTGCTGGCGCGGTCGCGAGCTGCACTTGGGGCGGGTGCGTGTCGCGCTGCCGGTGTCACCGGCCGGCGCGATGGCGACGCGCAACAACGCGCTGCTGCTGGCGGCGGTCGCGCCGCTGCGCGAGGCGCTGAGCCGGCTCGATCCCGCGCGCGTCGCCGTCGTGCTGGGCACCAGCACCTCGGGCGTCGCCGAGGCCGAGGCCGCCTGGGCGCATCAGCAGCGCGAGGGAGCGCTGCCCGCCTGGCACGACGTCCGCCATCAGGAGATCGGCTCCGGCGCGCTGATGCTGGCGGCCGAGCTCGGCCTGCACGGCCCGGCCTACATGGTCTCGACCGCCTGTTCGTCCAGCAGCAAGGCGCTGGCCAGCGGCGCGCGCCTGCTCGAGGCCGGCCTCGTCGACGCGGTCGTCGCCGGCGGCGCCGACAGCCTGTGCGATTTCACGATCGCCGGCTTCGCCGCGCTGGAGGCGGTCAGCGGCCCGCGCTGCAACCCGTTCAGCGCGAACCGCTGCGGCATCAACATCGGCGAGGCGGCGGCGCTGTTCCTGATGACGCGCGAGCCCGGCCCTGGGGCCGGCATCCGCCTGGCCGGCTGGGGCGAGAGCAGCGACGCGCACCACATCTCGGCGCCCGAGCCCGAGGGCCGCGGCGCCGAGGCCGCGATGCGCCAGGCGCTGGCGCGCGCCGGCCTGCAGCCGGCCGACATCGACTACCTGAACCTGCACGGCACGGCGACGCCGCACAACGACGCGATGGAGTCGCAGGCGGTCGCCCGCGTCTTCGGCCTCGACCTGCCCTGCAGCTCGACCAAGCCGCTGACCGGCCATACCCTGGGCGCCGCCGGCGCGCTGGAGGCGGCGATCGCCTGGCTCAGCCTGACCGGCGACGGCCGCCTGCCGGTCCATCACTTCGATGGCGAGCGCGACCCGGCGCTGCCGCCGATCCGCCTGGTGGCGGCCGGCGAGCGCCTGGCCGCCGCGCCGCGCGCCATCCTGTCCAACTCCTTTGCTTTTGGCGGCAGCAATGCCGCGCTGGTGCTGTGTCGAGCCTGATCCCCCCCATCGAAGCGCTGGTGCCGCACCGCGGCGCGATGTGCTGGCTGGACCGCGTCGTCGACGCCGGCCCCGAGCACCTGGTCGCCGAGGCGACGGTGCGCGCCGATCACCTGCTGCTGCAGCGCGGGCGACTGAGCGCGGCCGCCGGCATCGAGTACATGGCGCAGGCCATTGCCGCCTGGGCCGGCTGGCAGCGCCACCAGGCCGACGGCGGACCGCCGCGCATCGGCTTTCTGCTCGGCACGCGACGCTACCAGTGCAGCCGCGACGGCTTCGCCGTCGGCGAGCTGCTGCGCATCCGCATCCAGCGCCAGTTCCAGGCCGACAACGGCCTTGGTCAGTTCGAGGCCGGGTTGCAGGTCGGCGACGATCGGGTCGCCAGCGCCAGCCTCAACGTCTTCGGCCCCGACAACCCCGAGGCCTTTCTGCAGGGTCAAGCCCTATGAGCGAAATCACCCCGACCGTCCTGGTGACGGGATCCAGCCGCGGCATCGGTGCCGCGATCGCGTTGCGCCTGGCGCGCGACGGCTTCGATGTCGTGCTGCATTGCCGCTCGCGCGTTGCCGACGCCGAGAGCCTGGCCGAGCAGGTCCGCGCGCTCGGTCGCCAGGCCCGCGTGCTGGTCTTTGACGTCGCCGATCGCGAGGCGACGAGGCGCGCGCTCGAGGCCGACGTCGAGCAGCACGGCTGCTACTACGGCGTCGTCTGCAACGCCGGCATCGCCCGCGACAACGCGTTCCCGGCGATGCCGCCCGAGGACTGGGATGCGGTCATCCACACCAACCTCGACGCCTTCTACAACGTGCTGCAGCCGCTGACGATGCCGCTGGTGCGGCGTCGCCAGCCCGGCCGCATCGTCACGCTGGCCTCGGTGTCGGGAATCATGGGCCACCGCGGCCAGGTCAACTACAGCGCGGCCAAGGCCGGCATCATCGGCGCGACCAAGGCGCTGGCGGTCGAGCTGGCCAGCCGCGCGATCACCGTCAACTGCGTCGCACCCGGCCTGATCGACACCGAGATGGTCGAGCCGCATGTGCTGGAGGAGGCGATGAAGATCATCCCGGCCCGCCGCATGGGCAAGCCCGAGGAGGTGGCGGCGCTGGTGAGTTTCCTGATGCAGCCGGAGGCCGGCTACATCACCAGGCAGGTGATCTCCGTCAACGGGGGGATGGTCGGATGAGGGGCATGAAGCGAGTGGTCTGCACCGGCGTGGGCGCCATCAGCCCGCTGGGCGGGCGCTGGGATGAGGTGGCGGCACGGCTGCGCGAGCGCCGCTCGGCGGTGCAGTACATCGCCGAATGGGACGGCATCGAGGGCCTGAACACGCGGGTCGGCGCGCGCGCCATCGAGCCCGATTACCCGAAGGAGCGCTACAACCGCCGCAGCACGCGCAGCATGGGCCGCGTCGCGCTGCTCGGCGTGCGCGCCGCCGAGCTGGCGCTGGAGGACGCCGGCCTGCTCGGCGACCCGCTGGTGAGCAGCGGCCAGATGGGCATCAGCCACGGCTCCTGCTCCGGCTCGCCCGAGTCCTTCGGCGACTTTGCCTGCATGGTCAAGGAGCGCACCACCGAGGGCATCAACGCCAACAGCTACATCAAGATGATGGCGCACACGTCGCCGGTGAACATCGGCGTGTTCTTCGGCATCACCGGTCGCATCGTCACCACGAGCAGCGCCTGCACCTCGGGCTCGCAGGGCATCGGCTACGCCTACGAGGCGATCCAGAGCGGCAAGCAGATCGCGATGCTGGCGGGCGGCTCGGAGGAGCTCGATGCGACGCAGGCGGCGGTGTTCGACACCTTGTTCGCCACCAGCACCCGCTTCAACGACCGGCCGACGCTGACCCCCGCCCCGTATGACGCCGAGCGCGACGGCCTGGTGCTGGGCGAGGGCGGCTGCACGCTGGTGCTGGAGGAGCGCGAGCACGCGCTGGCCCGCGGCGCGCGCATCCTGTTCGAGATCGTCGGCTACGGCACGAACAGCGACGGCGCCCATGTCACCCACCCGCAGGCCGAGACGATGGCGCAGGCAATGCGCCTAGCCTTGCAGGATGCCGAGCTGCCGCCGTCGGCGATCGCCTACGTGAACGGCCATGGCACGGCGACCGAGCAGGGCGACATCGCCGAGACGCTGGCGACGCAGGCGGTGTTCGGCGCCGGCAAGGTCGCGATCAGCTCGCTGAAGAGCTACATGGGCCACACGCTGGGCGCCTGTGGCGCGCTGGAGACCTGGATGACGGCGGAGATGATGCGCAGCGGCTGGTTCTCGCCGACGCTGAACCTGCAGCGGATCGATCCGCGTTGCGGCGAGCTCGACTACCTGGTCGGCGACGGCCGACGCCTGGAGCTCGAGTACGTGATGACGAACAATTTCGCCTTCGGTGGCATCAACACGTCGCTGATCCTGCGCCGCCACTGAGTCTTTTCTGACAACACTCCAAGGAGGAGAACGATGCTGAACAAGAACCGTCTGGCCGTTGGCGCCCTGATGCTGTGCGCCGCACTGGGCAGCGCCCAGGCCCGCGACTCGGTGCTCTACATCCCGCTCAGCGCCGTGCTCGAGCTGCCCGAGGCGAAGGAGAAGCTGGACCCGGGATTCCGCTTCTACCTGGCCGGCGCGAAGACGCCCAAGGTCGGCAAGACGCTCGGCGAGGGCGTGACGAACCAGAAGACCAATGGCGTTGGCAAGAGCGACGACTTCGGCTGCAAATGGGTGATCCTGTCCGGCCTCATCAAGCTGCAGGAATCGGCCAAGCAGAACGGCGCCAACGCCGTCATCAACATCGTCAGCTACTACAAGAAGAACGAGCGCAAGGACGCCGAGACGATCGAATGCCATGCCGGCAACATCATCATCGGCGCGGCGCTGAAGGGCGAATACGCCAAGCTCGACTGAGCTGCTGCTGGCGCTGCGGCCGGTGGCCGGTGGCGAACGGCCGGCCGACCTGGGCTGGCTGAGCGCCAGCGAGCAGGCCCGGCTGCACGGCTTGCAGCGTGAGTCACGGCGGCAGGCGTTTCTGGCCGGCCGCTGGCTGGCGCGCTGCCTGGTCGGCGCCGAAGCTGGCGTCAGCCCGCAGGCGCTGCGGCTGGAGCTGGACGCGCAGGGCCGCAGCCTGCCGGTGCGAGGCCTGCACCTGTCGATCAGCCACAGCGGCGCTTGGGTCGCCGCCGCTGTCGGCGCGTCCGCTGGCTTCGGCATCGATCTGGAGTGGCCGCGTCCGGGGCGCGATTGGGCCGGCATCGCCGCGCTGATCGGCCTGCGGCCCTGCGCCACGGCCGACGACTTCTACCGCCACTGGACGCTGAGCGAGGCCTGGCTGAAGGCCCAGCCCGAGGCCTGGAGTCTGGCCGAGCTGGCGCCGCTGCGCTGGGTCGTCGACGCCGACGGCGCCGGCCTGCACCTGCAGGCCGACGGCGGGCCGCACCTGGCGCTCTATGGCGCCGGCCGATTGCGCTGGTGGCAGCCACCGCCGCTCGCTTGGCGCGACGGCGGGCGCTGGTCGCCTCAGTCGACGCCGAAGTCGAAGTAGCTGTTCGCCGCCTGCGCGAAGAAGCCGACCGTGCGCACCTCGGCGGTGTAGAGCACCAGCGCGTACTCGCCCGGCGACAGGTCGCGCTCGGGCTTGATCCGGTAGAGCACGAAGCCATCGCGAGCGCGGCTCTGGTCGGCCAGCGCCTCCTGCGCCACCGGCACCACGCGGTCCTTGTTGATGCCGCTGGAGTAGCTCATGTAGCCGCCGCCGGTCATCACCTCGCGGGTGCCGTTGTTGCGCACCGCGAAGTTGGCCAGCGTCAGGTAGCCCTGCGGCTGCGCGTTCTTCGGCACGCTGACGATGAACTCCAGGCCCGTGCCCGGCAGGCGCCGGCTGGCCTTCGTGCCCGACAGCGTGGCGTAGCTGGCGACGCCGCCGAAGCCCAGTGCCCGCGCCGCGGTGCGCAGCGTCGGGATGATGTACTGCATCACCTGTTCCTGGCCGTTGATGACGACCGCGACCTCTTCGGGATTCAGGCCCGACGGCGCGGCGGCGGCCGCCACCGGCTTGCCGCCGGGCGCGGCGGCGGCCACGCGGGTCGGCGCGGCGCCGCTGGCGCTGACCGACTTGGGATTCAGCACCGCCTTCAGCACCGCCGGCGACGCGCCCTTGTTCTTCAGCGCCACCAGCGCACTGGCCGAGGTGTCGAACTTGTGCGACTTGGCGGCGGCGATGGCCTCCAGGATGACCTCGTCGGGCATGCCGGCCTCGACCAGCTTGAGGACCTCGGCGTTGTTCATTAGCGCCTGCGCCAGCACGGAGCTGCCGGCAATGGCAAGCAGGCTGACCAGCAGTCCTTGGCGCCAGTTCATGGGGTTCATCGTTCCTCCTGGGGTTTTGGGCGGCGGCGATGATAGGGGCCGCGAAATGAGACCCAGCCGCCCGATGTCAGCCTCCGACTCCACCCTGAAGCTCCGCGCCCCCGACGGCGCCACCGCCACCATCTCGCTGCACGGCGGCCAGTTGATGAGCTGGGTGCCGGCCGGCGGCGGCGAACAGCTTTACGCGTCGCCGAACGCGCAGGCGGCCGCCGGTGCGGCGCTGCGCGGCGGCGTGCCGGTGATCTTTCCGCAGTTCGCCGCCCAGGGCGCCGGGCCGCGCCACGGCATCGCGCGCACGCGGCGCTGGGAGGCGGTGCAGCAGGAGCAGGGCGCGCACGACGCGCTGGCGGTGCTGCGCCTGCAGGACGATGCCGAGACCCTGCGCGCCTGGCCCCATGCGTTTGCGCTCGAGCTCACCGTCCGCCTGGCCGGCCAGGTGCTGGAGATGGAGCTGGCGGTGGAGAACCGTGGCGAGTCGCGCTTCAGCTTCCAGGCAGCGCTGCACAGCTACTGGCGGGTCGGCGACGTCAGCCAGACGGTCATCGAAGGCCTGCAGGACCGGCGTTACCTCGACGGCCTGCGTGGCCAGCAGGGCGTGCAGCACAGCCGTCGCCTCGAGCTGCTGTCGGGTCAGGCGATCGACCGCATCGTCTACGGACCGTCGGCCGACTTGCAGTTGTTCGACTTCAGCGCCGGCGTGACGCGCTGCCTGCTGCTCGAAAGCGAGGGTTTTGACGATGCGGTGGTCTGGAACCCGGGCCCCGACCATGGCCTGGCCGACCTCCCGGGCGACGATTGGAAGCGCTTCGTCTGCCTGGAACTGGCGCAGATCGAGCACCCGCCGGTGCTGGCGCCGGGCGAGGAGTGGTTCGCCCGGCAGCGCATCAGCCTGAGCTGATGGCGCGCTGCCCGGGGCTGCGCTGGTAAACCCGCGGCGCTGCGCCGGGACTTGTCGACTTAGTTGACAGCGCCCCAAGGGTGCGCGTGAAACGCGTTACAAATCAAGCTCTTGCTGGCTTGGCCTGAATCTTGTATGCCCTCAGGGTCCGCCCCCTGGCGCTCTCGCTGGAGAACAAGATGCTGAGCTTCAAGACACAAAAACTGCTGGCCTTGCTGGCGCTGACGGCCGTCGGCACGACGGCGCAGGCCGCGGCCATCAACGTGGTCGCCTACAACAGCGTGGGTGCGGCACAGACGCTGACCTTCGAAGGCAACGCCGGGGGCGTGCTCGACGGCGTGCAGACCATCGGCGCCGCCAAGTTCGGCGAGCGCTTTGCCGGCCAGACCCTGGGGGCGAACGCCGATTTCGACACCCTCAGCGGCACGCCCACCAAGCCGCTGACCCTGCTCTCCGGCGCCGCCGGTCAGAACCTGCTCTACGCGCCCTTTGGCAGCATGACGCTGATCGGCCTGGGCAATGCCGGCCTCGACGACGAGGGCAATCCGTTCCCGAACGCCGTCGGCGAGGGGGCGGTGTCGGTGCTGTTCGACGGCGACCAGTCGCAGATCGGCTTCAAGGTCGTCGGCGCCAACCCCGGCGGCACGCTGCTGATCGACTTCTTCCGCTTCGACGGCAGCCTGATCGAGACCCTGAGCCTGGCCGACCTGTCCGGCGGCAGCTTCGGCTTCCAGCGCGACGGCGACGTCAAGGACATCGCCGGCATGAGCATCCGCAACAACGATTTCGGCGGTCTGGCCTTCGACGACTTCGTGTTCAACGTCGTGGACGCGCGCGACCCCGGCGATCCGGGCACCGTGCCCGAGCCCACCGCGCTGCTGCTGGCCGGCCTGGGCCTGCTGGCCGCCGGCACGGCGCGTCGCCGCAAGGCCTGAGCGCGCTCCGCGCCGTCAGCAAGGGCAGCCCGCGGGCTGCCCTTTTTCATGTCCGCCGGCGTCAACAATGCGGGCATGACGGTTTCCCTCTCTAAGGCATTGCAGGGCTCGCTGCGCGGCGACATGACGGCGCGCACGGCGGCCGAGCCGGCGCTGTTGATCGGTGCCGGCGGCTGGCTTGGCGCCGCGATGCTGGCGCAGCTGCTGGGCGCCGGCCATGCCCGGGTCGGCGCCTGGGTCGAGCGCAGCATGGGCAGCACGCACCGCGGCGTGGTCGGGCTGCGCTGGGATGAGATCCTGCGCGGCGACGACGCCTGGCGTGGCGCCTGCGCCTACATCGTGCTGGAGCGCGCGGGGCTGGTCGGGGCCCGCGACGCGGTGTTCGGCGCGCCTCGGCCCGAGCGCCTGCTCGACATCGCGCAGGGCCTGCGCCAGGCCGGCGTGCGGCGGCTGGTGCTGGTGCTGCCGCACCTGGCCGGCAGCCTGCCGGAGGCCTTGCGTCACGGCTTTGCCGATCGCAACGAACAGATGCTGGCGACCCTGGGTTTCGAGCAGCTGCTGATCGTGCGCAGCAGCCGCGAGGCCGAGGGCAGCGCGCCGGGCAGCTCCTGGCTGCAGCGCTTCGCGGCGCTGTGGTGGGCGCAGCTGAAATGGATGCTGCCGTCCGAGGAGCGACCGCTGCGCTCGGTGGCGCTGGCGCGGGTGGTGGTGGCAGCGTCGCGACTGCTGCGCGAGCGCAGCGGCAGCGTGTTCGTGCTGCCGCAGCAGGCCGCCAGCCGCGCGCTGCACGACGCCGACGGCATCGACGCCGCGCTGCGGCGGCTCTGGCCCTAGGGCTTGCCGGCCGGCGCCGGCATCAGCTGGCGGTCGAGGAATTCGAGCAGGGCCTTGAAGTAGGCGGCGCGGTCCATGGTGCGCGACAGCCCGTGGTCGGCGCCCTCCAGCGGCAGCCACTCGTAGCGCTTGCCGGCGCGGTCCAGCGCCTTCATCATCAGCTTGGGGTGTGAGATCGGCACACGGCGGTCCTCGGTGCCGTGGATCAGCAGCAGCGGCGCGCGCAGGCGGTCGGCATGGCGCACCGGCGAAACGGCGTCGAGGCGATCGCGATCGCGTTCGAGGTCACCGATGCGCAGGCGCAGGAACTCGCGCCCGACCTTGCTGTCGTTGCTGTCGGAGCTGTCGCTGAGCATGTGCGCGATGTCGCTGACGCCGGAGACGCTGACGCCGCAGCGGTAGAGCTCGGGCGTCGACAACAGGCCCCAGAGCGCCGCATAGCCGCCATAGCTGGCGCCGACGATGCAGACCCGCTGCGGGTCGGCCAGGCCCAGCTGCACCAGGTGGCGGACGCCGGCCGTGAGGTCGTCCTGCATGCCGCGGCCCCATTGGCCGATGCCGGCGCGCTCGAACGCCTTGCCGAACCCGGTGGACCCGCGGAACTGCGGCTGCAGCACGAGGTAGCCGCGCGTCGCCATCAGCTGCACGTCGGCCTGGTAGCCCCAGTAGTCGCGGGCGAACGGGCCGCCGTGCACCAGCACGACCAGGGGCTTGGGGCCGTCGCCCGCCGGTCGCGTCAGGTAGGCCGGAATCGTCAGGCCGTCGCTGCTCGCGTAGCGGATCACCTCGCTGGGGCGCAGCGCCACCTTGTCGACCGCCTCGTCCCAGCTCAGCAGGTGGCGCATCTCCCAGCTGCGCGTGTCCAGCAGGTGCCAGCGGCCGGGATCGCGGTCGCCGTAGCTGAAGATCAGCACCATGCCGTCGGGCTCGCCCTGCAGGCTGTTGATGCGGCCGGGCAGCGCCGCGTCGACCTCGGCCTGCAACGCCTTCCAGCGCGGGTCCAGCCAATGCCGGCGCGGCTTCATGCCGCCGGTGACGACGCTGCGGTAGCGGCTGCCCTGCAGGTCGTCGAAGCTGTTGATGTCGTCGTGCGGATCGACGGCGAGCAGCTCGCCGAACGCACGGGTCAGCGGGTCGTAGCGGTAGATCGCATAGGTGTCGCGGTCATGGCGCGAGCGCACCACCAGCTGCGTCGGCTCACCCGGAGCCCGGCGCTCGGCGGCCAGCGGCGTCCAGGTCTCGGCATCGACGCCGAAGCGCTCGAGCTCGATCCAGTCGCCGGCATCGGTCAGGAACCAGTGCGCGAAGCTGGTGCTGTCGCGCCAAAACGCCGAGTTGCGCAGGGTGACGACGCGCAGCCGGCCGTCGCTGTCGAACGCGAAGTGCTCGGCGGTGCCGCGCATCGGCCAGCGCATGCGCTGGCGCGGCTTGCGATTGAGGTCGATCAGCGAGACCTCGGTGCGCTCGTCGTCATCGAAGGCGATCAGGCGCAGGTCGTCGGGGTCGGCGGGCTTGGCCTTGCCGATCAGCCCGGTGCCGATCTCGCGCACGAAGTCGCCGTTGAGGCGGATGACCTCGGCGCCATGCGTGTAGTCGATCGCCAGCAGCTCGTTGCTGACCCAGAGCACGCGGCGCGGCAGCTGGCGGTAGATGTAGAAGCCTTCCTGCTTGCTCTTGCTGCCGGCAATGATGCGGTGGCTGCGGTCCTCGGTCTTGATCAGCAGCACGCGGTAGCCGAGGCCGTCGTGGCCGACGGCGGCGACGTGGCGGCCGTCGGGCGACAGCGCGGCGTGCAGGAAGCCGCCGGGCTGCAGCACGGTGGCGATCTCAAGGGGCTTGGGCTCGTTGGCGCCGGCGCAGCTGGCCACGACGAGCCACAGCGCGACGAAGAATCGGGGGAACAGCATGGCGGCGCACTGTAGTGGCGCCCCGGCTCTGGATAATCGCCGCCATGCCCTTCGCCCCCCTCCAGAACGACGTCTTCCTGCGCGCTGCGCTGCGCCAGCCCACGCCCTACACGCCGCTGTGGCTGATGCGCCAGGCCGGGCGCTCCCTGCCGGAGTACAAGGCGACGCGCGCCAAGGCCGGCAGCTTCATGGGCCTGGCGACCTCGCCCGATTACGCCACCGAGGTGACGTTGCAGCCGCTGGAGCGCTTCCCGCTCGACGCCGCGATCCTGTTCAGCGACATCCTCACCGTGCCCGACGCGATGGGACTGGGGCTGAGCTTCGGCGAGGGCGAGGGGCCGCGATTTGCCAAGACGGTGCGCGACGAGGCCAGCCTCAAGGAGCTGCACTTCGACCTCGACAGCCTGCGCTACGTGTTCGACGCGGTGACCAGCATCCGCAAGGCGCTGCAGGGCCGCGTGCCGCTGATCGGCTTCGCCGGCAGCCCCTGGACGCTGGCCTGCTACATGGTCGAGGGCCGCGGCAGCGACGACTACCGGGCGGTCAAGAGCTTCCTCTACCAGCGGCCCGACCTGATGCAGCGCCTGCTCGACCAGCTCGCCGACGCCGTCGCCGCCTACCTCAACGCCCAGCTCGATGCCGGCGCCCAGGCGCTGATGCTGTTCGACTCCTGGGGCGGCGTACTCAGCCACGACGCCTACCTGCGCTACGCGCTGCCGGCCAGCCAGCGCGTGCTGCGCCAGCTCAAGCGCGTCGACGCCCAGGGCGCGCGCGTGCCGCAGATCCTGTTCACCAAGGGCGGCGGACTGTGGCTGGCCGACCAGCAGCAGACCGGCGCCGACATGCTCGGCCTGGACTGGACGATGGACCTCGGCCGCGCCCGCGCGCTCACCGGCGACCGCGTCGCGCTGCAGGGCAATCTCGATCCGATGATCCTGTTCGCACCGCCCGAGGTGGTGGCCGACGAGGCGCGCAAGGTGCTCGACAGCTTCGGCCGACCGCAGCGTGCCGACGGCAGCTGGGGCGGCCATGTCTTCAACCTCGGCCACGGCATCAGCCAGCACACGCCGCCCGAGCATGTGGCGGCGCTGGTCGAGGCGGTGCACTCGCATTCGCGCCAGCTGCGCTGAGCTTGTCCCCAGCCCGGGCGGCCTTCATGGAAACGTCATGAAGCCCTGCCCCGGGCCCGGTGATCGCCGCCAAGTCGTTGACCGACTTGATGTTTTTTTGCGATTCCGGGAATTTCTGGCAGCACCGCGGCGACCGGCCCGGCGGCCGTGGCGATGGAGCGCCCGCTTTTGCCCACAAAGTTGTCCACAGGCTGTGGGTAGTTGGAAAACTCTCAATCGAATCAGCCGCTTGTGACTTATTCCTCAAGCTCTGCGCCGGTCTGGCAGCTGCGCGTGGCGGTGGCCACGCCGCAGCACGCCGGCCTCGCCGGCGCGCTCGACTACCAGCACCACGAGGCGTTGGCGCCCGGTCAGCTGCTGCGCGTGCCGCTGGGCCGGCGCGAGGTGCTGGGGGTGGTCTGGGCCTGCGATGCGCGCGAACCCGACCCCGAGGCGCCGGCGCTGAAGCCGGTGTCGACGGTGCTGCCATTGCCGCCGCTGGACGCCGGCTGGCGCGCGCTGATCGAGTTCGGCGCCGGCTACTACCAGCGCGGCCTCGGCGAGTTCGCGCTTGCCGCGCTGCCCATCGGTCTGCAGCAGGCGACGCCGGAGCAGCTGCAGCGCCGGCTGGCGCGGCCGCCGGCAAAGCGGCGCAGCGCGGCCGCCCCCGCGCCGATCGCCGCGGTGGCGCCGCCGCCGTTGAACGCGGCGCAGCAGCAGGCGCTGGCCGCGGTGGCGGCTCAGCTCGATCTGCCGCAGGGCGCGCCGCGCCCGCCGATGCTGCTCTGGGGCGTCACCGGCAGCGGCAAGACCGAGGTCTATCTGCATGCGGCCGAGTTGGCGCTGGCGCGCGGCGCGCAGGTGCTGGTGCTGGTGCCCGAGATCAACCTGACGCCGCAGCTGGAGGCGCGCTTCGCGGCGCGTTTCGGCGCGGAGCAGATCGTCACCCTGCACAGCGGGCTGAGTCCGGCGCAGCGCCTGCGGCACTGGATCGCCGCGCACAGCGGCCAGGCGCGGCTGGTGCTGGGCACGCGGCTGGCGGTGCTGGCCTCGCTGCCGCGGCTCGGCCTGGTGCTGGTCGACGAGGAGCACGATGCCAGCTTCAAGGCCCAGGACGGCGCGCGCCAGAGCGCCCGCGACCTTGCCGTGCTGCGCGCCGCGCAGGCCGGCGTGCCGGTGCTGCTGGGCTCGGCCACGCCCAGCCTGGAGAGCTGGCACAACGCCAACGCCGGGCGCTATCTGCGCCTGGCCATGCCCGAGCGCATCAACGACGCGCCGATGCCGCGCATCCGCCTGCTCGACCTCGCGCAGTTGCCGCGCAAGAGCGGTCCGGGCGCGCCGCAGCCGCCGATCGCGCAGCCGCTGCTGGACGCCATCGAGCAGCGTCGGCTGCGGGGCGAGCAGTCGCTGCTGCTGCTGAACCGCCGCGGCTACGCCCCGGTGCTGCACTGCGGCGCCTGCGCCTGGAAGAGCGGGTGCCCGAACTGCAGCGCCTGGCGCGTGTTCCACAAGAGCGACCGCACGCTGCGCTGTCACCATTGCGGCTTGAGCGAGCCGGTGCCCCGGCGCTGCCCCGACTGCGGCAACGCCGACATCGCACCGGTCGGCCGCGGCACCGAGCGCCTGGCCGAGCAGATCGCCGACTGGCTGCCTGAGGCCCGCGTGCTGCGCCTGGATGCCGACACCACGAAGGCGGTCGGCAGCCTCGAGGCCGGCCTGGCGCAGGTGCACGACGGCAGCATCGACGTGCTCGTCGGCACGCAGATGATCGCCAAGGGCCACGACTTCCGTCGCGTCAGCCTGGTCGCCGCGCTGAACCCGGACACCATGCTCTACAGCAGCGACTTCCGCGCGCCGGAGCGCCTGTTCGCGCTGCTGCTGCAGGCGGCCGGTCGCGCCGGCCGTGCCGGCGGCGGCGGCGAGGTCTGGATCCAGACCGATCAACCGCGTCACCCGCTGTTCCAGGCGCTGCTCAGGCAGGACTACGCCGGCTTCGCCGCGCAGCAGCTCGAGGAGCGCGAGATGGCCGGCCTGCCGCCCTATGCCAGCCTAGCGCTGCTGCGCGCCGACAGCCGCGACGAGGCCGGTGGCCGCGACTTCCTCGCCGCCTGCGCCGCCGCCGGCGAAGCCCTGGGCCTGGACGGCCTGAGCTGGTACCCGCCGGTGCCGCACCCGATCGCCAAGGTCGCCAACCAATGGCGCTGGCAGATGCTGGTCGAGAGCGCGCAGCGCGCCGCGCTGCAGCGCGCGCTGCGCGCCTGGATGCCCGAGGTGCTTCGACTCGCCCGCCAGCACCGGCAGGTGCTGCGCTGGGCGGTCGACGTCGATCCCGCCGGGATCTGAGGCGCTCAGCCGGCCTTGCTGGCTGCCTTCTTGGGAGGCATCTCCCGCACCGGGTGCACCGGGTGCGTCGGGTTGGCCGCGTCGGACTTCTTGACCGCGGCCGCGCTGGCCTTGTCGGCGGCCGGCTTGGCGGCGGCCTTGCTGCCCTTCTTCGCGGGCTCCAGCACCGGATGGGCCGGCTGTGTGGGACTGGTCTGGGCCAGCGCCAGCACCGGCACCAGGATCAGGCAGGCCGCGGAGAGACACAGGAAGCTGCGCATGACGGACTCCTCAAAGGGGGGTGGAGGCCGTGATTCTGGGTTCTTGGTGCCGGGCCCGCATCAGGGTTTGGCGCCGTCGGCAAGGCGGCCGTCGTGCTACCGCCGGCGAGGTTCGCGAGCGCACAGACGCCGGGCACCGCCCTGCGCATGCTCAAGGCCAACGACTGGAGTGCAGCATGAGACGCAGAGCCTTGATGGCCTTACCACTGGCCTTGATCGCGGCGGGCGCCGCCGTGGCGCAGCAACCGGGTGCCGATCGTCGCGCACCGGAGTACCGCGGCGATCGCAGCGATCCGCACGTGCCCTATGGCCGCCATGGTCGTGAGCCGCACTTCGACCGCGGCCGAGGCGATGGCCGGCCCGACTGGCATCACGATGACGACCGCGACTCCCGCGAGCACCGCGAGCGCAACTGGCGCCGGGAGGCACGCCGCGGCCGCTATCGCGGCAGCTACGACCCGCCGCGCTACGCGCGTGGTGCCGGGCCTTACCGCAATTACCACCCTGGCGGCCGCCTGCCCGACGAGTACCGGCTGCGCCATTACGTGGTCAACGACTGGCGCGGTCATGGGCTGAGGGCACCGCCCCGCGGCTACCACTGGGTGCAGACCGGGACCGACTTCGTGCTGGTGGCGATCGCCACCGGCATCATCCTGCAGCTGCTGTTGCGCGATTGAGCGGCTCGGCTTCCTCGTCGACCTCCAGACCGAGGAAGCCGCCGCTCTGGTGGGCCCAGAGGCGCGCGTAGATGCCGCCCCGCGCGAGCAGTTCGGCGTGGCTGCCGGTCTCGACGATGCGACCCTGGTCCATCACCACCAGCCGGTCCATCGCGGCGATCGTCGACAGGCGATGCGCGATCGCCACCACCGTCTTGCCTTCCATCAGCTGGTACAGCGATTCCTGGATCGCCGACTCGACCTCGGAGTAGAGCGCGCTGGTCGCCTCGTCGAGCAGCAGGATCGGCGCGTCCTTCAGCATCACGCGGGCGATGGCGATGCGCTGGCGCTGGCCGCCGCTGAGCTTGACGCCCCGCTCGCCGACATGGGCGTCGAAGCCGCGCCGTCCCTTGGGGTCGCTGAGCTGGGCGATGAACTCGGTTGCATGCGCGCGCTCGGCGGCCTGCCGCAGCGCTTCCTCGCTGGCATCCGGGCGGCCGTAGAGGATGTTGTCGCGCACCGAGCGGTGCAGCAGCGAGGTGTCCTGCGTGACCATGCCGATGTGCGCGCGCAGCGAGTCCTGCGTGACGCCGGCGATGTCCTGGCCGTCGATCAGGATGCGGCCGCCGCCGGGCGGCAGGTCGTACAGGCGCAGCAGCAGGTTGACCAGGGTGCTCTTTCCCGCGCCGCTGCGGCCGACCAGACCGATCTTCTCGCCGGGGCGGATCACCAGGTCCAGGCCGTCGACCACCGGCGCCCGCTCGCCGTAGGCGAAGCGGACCTGATCGAAGCGGATCTCGCCGCGCGGCACGCTCAGGCTGCCGGCGTCCGGCGCGTCGATCACGGTGGTGCCGCGGCTCAGGGTCTGCAGCCCGTCCTGCACGGTGCCGATGTGTTCGAACAGCGAGGCCATCTCCCACATCACCCAGTGGCTGATGCCGTTCAGGCGCATCGCCATCGCCGTCGCCGCCGCTACCGCGCCGACACCGATCAGCGACAAGCCCCAGAGCCAGAGCGCGAGCAGCGCGGTCGAGCCGACGAGCAGCGCCGACAGCAGCGTGTTGACGATTTCGAAGCCGGTGACCAGACGCATCTGGCCGTAGGCCGTGAGCATGAACTCCTGCATCGCCTCCTTCGCGTAGCCGGCCTCGCGCCGGCCATGGGCGAACAGCTTGACGGTGGCGATGTTGGTGTAGGCGTCGGTGATGCGGCCGGTCATCAGGCTGCGCGCGTCGGCCTGGGCCTGGGCGATCTTGCCGAGCCGTGGCACGAAGAAGCGCAGCGCCAGCAGGTAGAGCGCCAGCCAGGCGGCGAACGGCGCCATCAGCCAGGCGTCGAAGCTGGCGACGATGGCGACCAGGGTGCCGAAGTAAACCAGCACGTAGACCAGGATGTCGACCACGATCAGCCAGCAGTCGCGCACCGCCAGCGCCGTCTGCATGACCTTGGTGGCGATGCGGCCGGCGAACTCGTCGCCGAAGAAGGCCAGGCTCTGCTCCAGCATGCGGCGGTGGAAGATCCAGCGCAGCCGCATCGGGAAGTTGCCGAACACGCCCTGGTACTTCGTCAGCGCCTGACCGGCGGCGAGCAGCACCGAGGCGACGAGCACGCCGACCAGCAGCCAGATCACCGGCTGCGGCTGCTGCCAGAGTTCGGCCGGCTTCACGGTCGCCAGCCAGTCGACCAGGCGGGCCATCAGGCTGAACAGCAGCGCCTCGGCAGCGGCGATGCCGGCGGTCATCAGCGTGACGACGGCCAGGTGCGGGCGCAGGCCGTCGGCGCAGCGCCAGAGGAAGGCGAAGAAGGCCGCCGGCGGCTGCGTGGGCCGCTGCGGCGGGGAGGGGTCGACAAGACGCTCGAAGCGGCGCGCGATCAAGGACAGCATGCCGCCAGTGTCTCAGCGGAACGCGCTCAGGGCTCGGGCGGCGGCCTGTCGCCAGACGGGGTCGCCGTCGCCGCGGCCGAGCTGCCAGGCCGCGTGCACGAGCTTGATCGCATGCTCGTCGTCATGCGCGATCGCGGCGGCGCGCAGGTGGTCCCAGTCGCCTGGCGCCGGCGCATCGGCACGTTCGCCACGCCAGCGGCTGGCGATCAGTGCGGCGCCGAGCTGGCGCGTGAAGTCTCGCAACGCCGCCGGCCGAGCCGCCGGCGCCAGCAGCGGCAGCAGCTGGCTCATCGCCCGCGTCGCGGTGAGTCCATGCAGCAGCGTGAAGTTGCCGCTGTCGGCATAGGCCTGTGCGATCCAGCGCGCCAGCGCCGCCAGCAGACCGGGCTCCAGTCGCAGCCGCGGCGCGATCTGCTGGAACGCGGGTTGCGCCGCCGCATGCAGCATGCGTGCGCCGATCCAGGGCTGATTCATGCCCGGCGGCAGCGGCAGCGCGAGCAAGGCCTGGGCCCATTCCTGCAGACCGAGGCGCTCGCCCTCGACCTCTGCCGGGCCCGGCAGCGGTGCGCTGCGCAGGCTCCAGTAGGCCAGCGCCCGCGCCAGCTGCGCCGCATGGCCGGACTCCCAGGCATGGGCGCTGCGGATCAGCAGGTGGAAGGCCATGCCGCCGCAGCCGGGCATCAGGGCCGGCAGGCGGCGCATCAGCGTCGCGCCCACACCGTCGCGCTGCAACGCCGCGGCGATGCGCTGCTCGGTCTGCTCCAGCTCCGGCCAGGGCGCGCTTGCCGGCACCGTGGCAAACGCCTGGACCGCCCAGTCGCGCAGCCGCGGCTCATTGGCACCGAGCGCCGCCAGCGCCTGCAGCGCCATCGGCAGATGGCTGCTGTAGGCGCCGCCGCTGGGCGGCAGCTCACCGGTGCTGGCACGCTGCGCGTCCAGGTATTCGGGCGCGTGGCCGAGTTCCCGGTCCAGCAGCTCGCGCAGCACCGGTCCGTCGCCCTCGCGCTCATAGCTCGTGATCTCGAAGCCGTTGCCATCGGGATCGGCAAAGTAGATCGAGCGGCTCTCGCCATGCTCGACCAGCGCGGGCGCCTGGCCGAGCTCGCGGCGCAGGTGCGCGCGCCAGTCGAGCAGGCCGCTGGCGCTGACGCGCAGCGCGATCGTCGGCGTGCCGCCTTGCGGCGGGCGCTCGAACACGGCCAGGTGCAGCCGACCCGCGTCGTCGCTCAGCGTCAGCGGGCCGCCGTCGCCGGCCCAGTGCTCCAGCTCGGGCAGGCGGCGCAGGCCGAGCACGCGGGCGTACCAGGCCTCGGCCGCCGCGCGGTCGGCGACATGGAGATGGAGATGGTCGATGGCATCGAAGCTGGGGTTCATGGGGGGTCATCCGGTTGACGATGCGCGTATCCTCAAACTTCAAGCTAACTTGAAGTCAAGCCCCATGTCGCAAACTCTGTTGTCCGTCGGCGAACTGGCGCAGCGCGCCGGCGTCGCCACCAGCGCGCTGCGCTTCTACGAGGAGCAGGGTCTGATCCGCGGCAGCCGCAGCGCCGGCGGCCACCGCCAGTACCCGCGCGACATGCTGCGTCGCGTCGCCTTCATCCGCGCCGGTCAGCGCGTCGGCCTGTCGCTGGACGAGCTGCGTGCCGCACTGGCCAGCTTGCCGGAGGGGCGCACGCCGACCAAGATGGACTGGGAGCGGCTGGCGCGCGGATGGCAGGCCATGCTCGACGAGCGCATGGCGCAGCTGCAGCGCCTGCGCGACCAGCTCAGCGGCTGCATCGGCTGCGGCTGCCTGTCGCTGAAGGCCTGCGCGCTCTACAACCCGGGCGACGCGGTGGCGGTGCGCGGTCCCGGCGCGCGCCGGCTGGAGCATGGCGAGACGCTCTAGCCCGCCATGCGCTGGCTCGCCGTTGCGCCGGCCGGCAGCAACTCCGCGGCGACGCCCAGGCCGAACGGGGGCATGTTGACGTAGACGTTCTCGTAGCGGCCGGGACCGACGAGATAGGTCTCGTGCCAGATGCCGACGCTGCCGTCCTTGCCCACGGCGCGGTTGAACGCCGCCCAGGCGGGCAGGTGCTGGGCATCCCTGGCCTTCGCGTAGGCGAGCAGCTGATCGAGCGAACGCCAGTACTGCAGCATCAGCGTGGTGCGGCCGAACCAGGACTCACCATGCAGGTAGCCGAGTTCCGGCCGGGCGGCCAGCTCGCGCAGCATGCGCGGCATGGCCTGCACCACCGGGCCCCAGCGATCCACCCGCCAGGGCTTGTTGAAGCGCATGCCGATCAGGAAGACGACGAAGTCGCCTTCGAGGCGGGCGCTCATGCGCTGCGAGCTTGGCGTGCTGGAAATCGGCGGCATGGCGAGGAAGGCAGTGGGGTGGCCGTCACTGTGACCCGTGGCGAGCCATTCCACAATCGCTGCATCGCGCAACTCAGCCATGCAATTCGGTATGTATCCCCGTTTCGACTGGTCTCTGGTGCCGAGTTTCCTGGCGGTCATCGACGCCGGCAGCCTGATGGGCGCGGCGCGCGCCCTGAACGCGCAGCAGCCCACGCTGTCGCGTCATATCGCCGCGCTGGAGGCGCAGCTCGGCGTCGCGCTGTTCGAGCGCACCGGCCGCGGCGTGCAGCCGACCGCGGCGGCGCTGCAACTGGCCGACGCCGCGCGCCAGATGGCCGAGGGCGCCGACCGCCTGGGTCAGCAGCTGCTGCGGCGCTCGCGCAGCATGCAGGGCACGGTGCGACTGAGCGCCGGCCAGATCCCGGCCGCGACCCTGTTGCCGCCCTTGCTCGTCGAGTTGCAGCAGCAGGAGCCGGAACTGCAGATCGAGCTGGTGGCCACCAATGCGGTGAGCAATCTGCTGCGCCGCGAGGCCGACATCGCCTTGCGCATGTTCCGACCCACGCAGGCCGGGCTGGTCGCGCGCAAGCTCGGCGAGGTGGCCGTGGTCGCCTGCGCGCACGAGCGCTACCTGGCCCGCGCCGGCACGCCGCAGCGCGTCGAGGATCTGGGCCAGCACCGCCTGCTCGGCATGGACAAGGACCGCGGCATCCTGCAGGGCTTTGCCGCCGCCGGCATGGCGATGGAGCGCGAGCAGTTCCTGCTCCGCACCGACGACCAGCTGGCCTACGCGTCCCTGGTCATCGCCGGCGCCGGCATCGGCTTCGTCGCCCGCTACCTGGTGGACAGCACGCCAGGCCTGGTGACGCTGCTGCCCGAGTTGCCGACGCCGCGCCTGCCGGCCTGGCTGGTGGTGCACCGCGAGATCCGCGGCAACCCGGCGGTGCGGCGGGTGTTCGATTTCCTGGCCGAGAGCCTGCCGCCCCTGCTGCGCTGAGCCCGGGCGAGCGGCGGCGCGCTGCCGCCACGCGCTGCTAACGACCCGATCCCTGGGGGGCGCCAAGATGCCGGCGCAGCCAGTTGCTCATCTCCCACTGCACATGGCCGGCGGCCTCGCGGCTGGCCAGCGTGTGGCCCTCCAGCGGCAGCATCGCCAGCCGCACCGGCGAACCCAGACCCGACAGCGCATGGAACAGGCGCTCGCTTTGCAGCGGCGGCGTGCCGGACTGGCTGTCCTGTTCGCCATGCAGCAGCAGCAGTGGCTCCTTGATCTGGTTGGCGAACAGCAGCGGGCTCAGCCGCAGATAGACCTCGCGCGCCTCCCAGAGATTGCGCCGCTCGCTCTGGAAGCCGAACGGCGTCAGCGTGCGGTTGTAGGCGCCGCTGCGTGCGATGCCGGCCCTGAACAGATTGGTGTGGGCGAGCAGGTTGACGGCCATGAAGGCGCCATAGCTCTGGCCGCCGATCGCCAGCCGGCGCAGGTCCACCTGGCCGAGCTCGTCGAGCTTCTCGACCAGCGCCCGCGCGTTCTGCTGGATCTGTTCGAGGAAGTTGTCGTTGACGGTGCGGGCGTCGCCGACCACCGGCATCGTCAGCTCGTAGATCACCGCATAGCCGTCGAGCGCCAGCCACAACGGACTGCCGGGCGGCGGCAGGCCGCCGCGCTCACTGCTGGCCGCCGCCTGCGACGCCTGCTCGGCGTCGAGATACTCGAGCGGGTAGGCCCAGACCAGCGCCGGTCGCTTCTGCCCCGGCTGGTGATCGGCCGGCAGCACCAGCGTGAAGCTGAGCTGCACGCCGTCGTCACGCTTGAAGCTGACGAACTCGCGGCGCAGGCTGCGCAGCGCCGCCGGCGGCTCGGGGGCTGGCGTCAGCGCGGTCCAGTTCGCGCCGTCGCGCAGCCCGAGCTGGCGGGCGTCGAACGGCCGCTCGATCTGCGTCAGCAGCCGGCGCGTATCCAGCCATTGCAGCGGCAGCTCGACCTGGCCCTCGGCCTGGAACACGCGCTGCACCGGCTGGTCGCGCAGGCTGTAGCGATCGAGGAAGGGGCGCTCGCCGCGCGCCGTCGCGCCCTGGCCGACGAACCAGAAGCTGCCGTCGGCGCCGGTCTGCACGACGCGCTGGCCGGCGGCGTTGAACTGCATCAGCGGACTGCCCGGGTGGCGGAAGCGCTCGCGCAGCGCGTGCTCGAACAGCAGCCGGCTCTGGCTGCCGTCGAGCGGCTGCAGGTAGCTGCGCGTGACCTGACGGCTGCGATCGGTCTCGCTGAGCAGCGCATGCCGACCGTCGGCGAGGAAGCGCAGGCGCGTGAAGCGGTGCGGCAGGCGCTGCACCTCGCGCGCGTCGCCGTTGTAGGGCGGGTCCAGGCGCATCAGGCGGTCGCGGTAGGCCACGCGCTGCTGCGGGTTGCCGCCGTCCAGCGCCTCGACCCAGTAGATCGCGGCGTCGCGGTTCGGGCTGGCGTAGAACACCCGCGGACCGGCCAGCACGCCGTCGACCGCCACGCCCTGGCGTGCCGGCACCTTGGCGAGCTCGCGCAGCGGCTGGCCGCGGGCGTCGCGCACCTCGGCGATCCAGGGGAAGTCGTCCCAGCTCAGCTGGCGCGAGAACGGCCGCGCCAGACGCTCGGTGAGCAGGGCCTGGCCGGCGCCGACGGCGGCGATGCTGAAGTAGAGGTCGGCGGCGCCGAGCCGCTGCAGGCTGCCGTCGGCGAGGTTCACGCGCAGCGGCTGCGCGCGCCCGTAGTGCGCGAGCAGGGCCTCGTCGTGGGCGTTGCGCAGCAGGTCGGCATGCGGCGGCTCCGGGCTCGCGCGCCCCTGGTGCTCCTGCACGCTGGGGCCGGGCAGCGGCGTCGGCGGCGGCGCGCGGCCGTCCAGCGGGCGCGCCAGCACCAGCGCTTCCTGGTTGCTCCACCAGCCGATCTCGCCGTCGCTCAGCACATTGTTCAGCCGCAGCCCCTCGAGGCGGTTCAGCGCCGTGCCGCTGCTGCTGCCGACCCAGAGCTCGGTGCCGGCGGCGGTGTGCCGCTGCAGCAGGTAGCGCTGACCATCGGGGCTCCAGCTGAAGCTGTGCCAGAGCCCGCCGCCGGCGGGCAGGCGGACGCGTCGCTCGGGGCCGCCGGACAGCGCGCGCAGGCGCAGGCCCAGGTAGTGGTTGCCGGGCAGCGGCGCCAGCGCCTGCGCATCGAAGCGCAGACCGGCGAGGCGCAGCTGCGGCCGGTTCAGCAGCGCCAGCGGCAGGTAGCGTCCGGGCTCGAGCAGGGCCAGCCAACGGCCGTCGGGCGACGGCAGCGGCCGGGGCGCCAGCGGCGTGTCGAGCGCGGAGCGCAGCGCAGCCGACGGCTCGCGGTAGACCTCGGCCCGCGCCGTCGGCAGCAGCGCCAGCAGTGCCAGCAGCCCGGCCAGCATCCGCCTCATGCCTGCACCCCGAGCAGCCAGGCGAACAACGGCAGGCTGAGCGGCGCCGCCAGCGTCGTCAGCAGGATCGCGCGCGGCACCAGCGCGCCGGCCAGGCCCAGGCGCTCGGCCAGCAGCGCGACGTTCGCCGCGCCGGGCAGTGCGCAGGCCAGCACCAGCAGCTGCAGTTGCGGCGCCTGCAGCCAGCCGGCCTGCAGCGCCAGCCAGCCCAGGCCCAGCGCGATCAGCGGGTGGCCGATCAGCTTCAGGGTCGCCAGCTGCAGGGCCTGATGGCCGGCGCTGCGGCTGGCCTCGGGCTGCGGCACCGCCAGCGCCACGCCGAGCGCCACCAGCGCCGTCGGCGTCACCGCCTGCGCGAGCAGCTGCACGCAGCGCTCGACCGGCCCGGGCAGCGCCAGACCGGTGGTGCCGAGCAGCACGCCGAAGCCGACCGCATAGGGCAGCGGGTTGCGCAGCGCACGGCGCAGGCCCTGCTCCTGCGCGCCGGCGGCGGCCAGGCAGACCGTGCTGGTGATCACCAGGTCGTAGACGATGGTGGCGACCAGCAGCGCCGCCGCCGACTGGCCGAGCAGCGCGCTGAGCAGCGGCACGCCGAGGAAGCCGGTGTTCGGGAACAGCGTCACCAGCACGGCCATGCCGCGACGGCCACGCGACGGCTCCTGCCGCAGCCGCTGCCAGGCGATCACGCCGAGCAACGCGCCAGCCAGCGCGTACAGCGGCAGCGCGGCAAAGCCGGAGAAGCCCTGCTGCGCCCATTGGCGCCCGAGCACCACCAGCATCGCCGGCAACGCCAGGTAGAGCACGACGGCGTTCAGGGCGCCCAGCGCCGACACCGGCACGATGCCGTGTCGCGCCGAGATCCAGCCCAGACCGACGAGCAGAAAGAAGGGCAGGCTCAGCGTGAGCAGGCCGACCAGGGTATCCATGGCCGTCAGTATCGGATGAGGCTCCGGGCGGATTCCCGCGCCGCCGTTACATCTGCACGGGTGCGCCGCCAGGGCGGGCGCCTAACATCGCGCCCCCTGCCATGGATCACACCGACTTCGACCCCAGTACGCCGGACCCGAACCGAGGCGAACGCCTGGGTGTCTGGCGCCTGCAGCGCCCGCTTTGCGAGGTGCCGTCGGGTCAGTGGTGGCGTGCCCAGCATGCGATGAGCCAGCAGCCGGCGCTGGTGCTGGTCTACGCACGCAGCGCCGACGCCGGCGCCGTGCTGCTGCGCGTGGCCCAGGCCGAGGGTCAGCCCTGGACCCATCCCGATATCGCCTGGCCGCTGGACTCCGGCCTGACTGGCGACGGCCGCCCCTATGTGGTGATGCCGATGCTCGACGGCGAGCCGCTGCTGCAGGCGATCGCCAACACCTCGCTGCGCCGGCGCATCGACTGGGTGCTGCAGCTGTGCGAGCTGCTGCTGCTGGCGCAGGCGCGCGGCCTGGCGCTGGTCGAGCTCGATCCCAGCCTGCTCTGGGTCGGTCCGCAGCAGCAGCTGCGCCTGCACGCGCTGGCCCTGGTGCGGGCCGATGCGCAGGCGCTGCGCCTGGGCTCGCTGCAGGGCCAGGTCAGCGAGGCGGCGCAGCCCTTCCACTGCCCGGTGTCGCTGCAGGGGACGCCGGGTGGCGCGCAGGCCCAGGTCTACAGCGTGGGCATGCTGATGTGCCTGCTGGTCAACGGCCGCCTGCCCAACGACGCACTGCCGGCGGCGACGACGACGGTGCAGGCGCTGACGCAATGGGTCAGCCTGACGCCGACGGCGCGGGCCGCGCTCGACGGCCTGCTGCGCGATTCGGTGCAGGCCGACCCGGCCTTGCGTCCCGCCGATCTCGGCGAGCTCGGCAATGCGATCGAGGCCTGGCTGGAGCAGACCGGCGCCAGCGCCGGCACCGGCGCCGGCGTGCTGGCGGCCGCGCCGGTCGAGTCCGAGCCGGAACCGGAGTCCGAGGCCGAGCCGTCGCCGCTGACCGTGCCGGCGGCGCCGCCGCAGGCCGCGGCGTCGACGCCGGCGGCGCGCCCGACCTCGCAAGGCTGGGTGATCGCGCTGCTGTTCGTCGCCGCGCTGGCCGCCGCCGCCTAGTTCACGCTACGGCCCTGAGGGCCGCTGGCTATCATCCGCGGCCATGCCCGCCGCGACCCCGACCCACGCTGCGTCCGCCTTGCCGCCGCCGCAGCGGCGGCGGCGCCGCCGCCGTCGTCGTGAGAGCGCGGCAAGCCGCTTCGGCCCCCGGGTGCTGACCGGCGCGGCCGGATTGGCTTGCCTGCTCGCCGCCTTGTTGCTGGCGTGGCACTACCCGCTCGGTGCGTTGCCGGCCATCGCCGGCGTGCTGCTGGCGACGCTGCTGGCGCGCTTCTTCTGGACGCTGTGGCCGGGCTGGATGCTCGGCCTGCTGCCCTGGCTGGGCCTGGCGCCGTGGACCGGCTGGATGCTGGTCGACGAGTTCGACCTGCTGGTGCTGGCCAGCGCCGCCGGCGGCTATTTCGCCATCAGCGGACCGCACCGGCAGCGGCCGCCGGAGGCGGTGCCGGTGTGGCGACGCGAGCTGCGCTGGCGGCGCATCACGCTGCTGGCGATGTCGCTCAGCCTGCTGCGCTGCTTCATGTCGGTGCTGCACGGCATGGTCGACGCCGGCGGCTTCGAGGCCGATCTGTTCCAGGGCTATCTGTCGGCTGGAGAGGCGCTGCGCGCCGGCAAGCCGATGCTGTGGATGCTGCTGATGCTGCCGCTGTGGCAGCGGCTGGCGCGGCGCACGCCCCACACGCTGACACCGGCGCTGCAGGCCGGCATGGCCGCGGCCCTCTGGGGCGTCTGCGCCGGCGTGCTCTACGAGCGCCTGGTGCAGACCGAGCTCAGCGACATCGGCAGCGGCTACCGCAGCAGCGGCGGCTTCTGGGAGATGCAGTTCGGCGGCGCCGCGCTGGAGGCGGCGCTCGCGCTGCTGCTGCCGTTCGCGCTGCTGATCGCGCTGCGCCAGCGGCGCGGCCTGGGCTTCGCGCTGTCGGCGGCCCTGCTGATGCTGGGCCTGTACGCGGCGCTGACGACCTTCTCGCTCATGCTCTACGTGGCCGTGGCCCTGAGCCTGCCGCTGACCCTGCTGCTGTGGGCGCAGCAGGAGCGCCGGCGCCTGCGCGGCGAGCGCGACCCGGCCTCGAGCTGGCTGCCCGGCCAGGTACTGCCCGACGACCTGCCGCCCACCTTGCCGCCCTGGCAGGCGGCGCTGCTGCTGCTGGCCCTGCTGGCCGGCGCCGGCGTGGCGGCCTGGGCGATGTACCCGAGCAGCGGCCTGCGCGGCCTGCTGGCATTGAGCGGCGTCGTCGTGGCCCTGCTGGCGCAGCCACCGGCCGCCGCGCCGGCACCGCGTTCGCGGGTCTTCAGCAGCCTGCTCGGCCTGCTGCTGGCGCTGCCGCTGGTGGCGCTGATGGGCCTGCTGGCCAGCGTCGTGCCCAAGGCCGCCTACGCGGTCTACGCGCTGGCCTGGCTGGGCTCGATGAGCCTGGCACGCTTGGCCGGGCGACAGCGCCGCCCCTGGTACTCGCCGCTCGGCGACGCGCTTCGCGCGGCGCTCTGGTTCGCGCTGCTCGGCGGCGTCGCGGTGGTGGCCTGGAGCTGGGCCGGCGAGGCCGCGCTGCGCGCCTCGCTGCTGCCGCTGGCGCTGGGGGCGCTGGGCTGGCTGCTGTGTCAGAGCGGTGGCTACGGCGGCCTGATGCAGGGCCTGAGCTGGCGCACGCGCCTGGGTGCGATGGCGGCCATGGCGTTGATCGCCGGCCTGGTCGCGGCGCTGTCGGGCACGACCCTGGCGGGCGATGGCCTGAGCGGGCCCGAACAGCGCCTGGCGCCGCGGCTGAAGCACTGGGAGCGCACGCTGACGGCCACCACCGCCGAGGATGGCTGGGTGTTCGGCGCGGGCGCCGGGCGCTTCGTCGCCGTGTTCTCGCTCAATGCCCCGTCGGACGAGCAGATCGGCAGCTACGCGCTGGGCGACGGGCCGGTCCCGCACCTGCGGCTGCGCGCCGGTCGCCATCCCCAGGGGGATGCCGACGTGCTGCGCCTCACGCAGCGGATCGACGCGGCCCCGGCCGGGCTGCAGCTGCAGCTGCAAGCGCGCCATGACGAGGACGTCACGCTGCTGGTCGAGGTCTGCCGCAAGCAGCTGCTGAGCGCCGGCGCCTGCCTGCGCCAGCGCGCCGTGCTGCCGGCGAATCCCGACGGCTGGCGCAGCCACCGCATCGAGCTCGGCGGCAGCGGCGAGCTCGGCAGCCAGGGCCTGCAGTTCGCCGTCGCGCTGGCATCGCGCGGCCAGGAGCTGATGCTGGCCAAGCTGTCGCTGCGGGGTGCCGACGGCCAGGAGCTGCTGCGCAACGGCAGCTTTGCCCGGGGGTTGGCGCATTGGTTCCCGACCTCGGAACGCCACCACCTGCCCTGGCATGCGGACAACCTCGGCCTGCATCTGCTGTTCGAGCAGGGCGTGGTCGGCCTGGTGCTGGGTGCGCTGCTGCTGGGGCTGGCGCTCGGCCGCCTGCTGATCGGCACCGCGCGCGAGCATCCGCTGGCGCCGGCGCTGGCGGCCAGCCTGATCGCCTTCCTGCTGCTCGGGATCTTCGACAGCCTGATCGACGCGCCACGCATCGCGTTCCTGTTCCTGACCCTGCTGGCACTCGGCCTGGGCCTGCGCGCGCCGCCGCCACCGCCGGTGAAGCTGCCGCCCAGCCCGTCGCGGCCGCTGGCCTGATGGCCGCCGTCGGCCTCAACGCCGCCCAGCTGGCGGCGGTGAATCATGTGCACAGCCCCTGCCTGGTGCTGGCCGGCGCCGGCTCGGGCAAGACCCGCGTCATCACGCACAAGATCGTCAAGCTGCTGCAGCTCGGCCTGCAGCCGCAGCAGATCGCCGCCATCACGTTCACGAACAAGGCGGCGCAGGAGATGCGCGAGCGGGCCAAGGAGCTGGTCGGCGCCCGCGTCGCCAACAAGCTGGTGATCGCCACCTTCCACGCGCTGGGCGTGCGCTTCCTGCGCGAGGAGGGACCGCAGCTGGGCCTGAAGCCGCAGTTCAGCATCCTCGACAGCGACGACGTGCTGAACCTGATCCGCGACTGCGCCAGCACCACCGACGCCAAGCTGCCGAAGATCTGGCAATGGCAGATCTCGATGTGGAAGAACGAGGGCCTGGACGCCGCCGCCGCCGCGGCCGTGGCCGAGAGCGATGCCGAACGCCAGGCGTCGCTGATCTTCCAGGCCTACAGCGAGCGCCTTGCGGCCTACCAGGCGGTCGATTTCGACGATCTCATTGGCCTGCCGCTGAAGCTGCTGCAGACGAATGCCGAGGTCGCGGCGCGCTGGCAGGCGCGCTTCCGCCATGTGCTGATCGACGAGGTGCAGGACACCAACGCGGTGCAGTACGCGCTGCTCAAGGCCCTGGTCGGCGAGCAGGGCCTGTTCACCGCCGTCGGCGACGACGACCAGAGCATCTACGGCTGGCGCGGCGCGACGCTGGAGAACCTGAAGAGCCTGCAGACCGACTACCCGAGCCTGCAGGTCATCGCGCTGGAGCAGAACTACCGCTCGACCAGCGCGATCCTGCGCGCCGCCAACCATGTCATCGCCGCCAATCCCAAGCTGTTCGAGAAGAAGCTGTGGAGCGATCTCGGCGAGGGCGAGGCGGTCGCCGTGCTGGCCGGCGACGACGAGGCGCACGAGGCCGAACGCGCGGTGGCGCGCCTGAAGGCGAAGAAGGAGGCGGATGGCGCGAACGGGCATTGGAGCGACTGCGCCATCCTCTACCGCGCCAACCACCAGGCCAAGGTCTTCGAGCAGGCGCTGCGCCGCGCGCAGATTCCCTACAAGGTCAGCGGCGGCCAGAGTTTCTTCGACCGCGCCGAGATCAAGGACCTCTGCGCCTGGCTGCGCCTGCTGGTCAACGAGGACGACGACCCGGCCTTTCTGCGCGCGGTGGCCACGCCCAAGCGCGGCATCGGCCACACCACACTGGGCGCGCTTGGCAGCTTCGCCGGCAGCCACAAGCTCAGCCTGTTCGAGGCGCTGTTCAGCCCGGGCCTGGCGACGCAGCTGACGAAGCGCCAGCTCGACGGGCTGCACGAGTTCGGCCGCTACGTGCACGAGCTGAAGGAGCGGGCCGGCGCTGCCGTCGGCCAGAAGGCGGCGCACAGCCTGTGCATGAACTGGCTGCAGGAGATCGGCTACGAGGCGCATCTGCAGGGCGTCGACGACAGCGAGAAGGCGGCGGCGAACCGCTGGGGCAATGTGCTGGACTTCGTCGACTGGATGGCCAAGCGCTGCGGCGGCGACGGCACCGAACGCGAGGAGAGCTCGCTGCTGGATGTGGCGCAGACCATCAACGTCATCGTCAGCCTGATGGAGCGCGGCGAGGAGCAGGATCAGCTCGTGCTCTCGACCCTGCACGCGTCCAAGGGCCTGGAGTGGCCGCATGTGGTGCTGGCCGGCGTCAACGAGGGCATCCTGCCCTTCGCCACCGACGACGAGCCGGTGACGCCGGAGCGCCTGGCCGAGGAACGGCGGCTGATGTACGTCGGCATCACGCGGGCGCGGCGCACGCTGGCGGTGAGCTGGCTGCGCCGGCGCAAGAAGGGCCGCGAGCTGGTGGCCGCCAAGCCCAGCCGCTTCGTCGCCGAGATGCGGCTGGAAGAGGGCGGCCCCAAGCGCGACCCGCGCGCCGAGTTCCAGGCGATGCGGGCGAGGTTGGCGAAGAATCTCGCAGACGAATCTTGATTCAATTTGTAAATTGCAACCCCCTAAGGTGAATTGATCAGATGCGGGTAATTGCTCAAGAAGTCAACTGCCTAGGGGGGGGGTAAGCTGAAGGCCTCGTGAAAATTGAGGTCAACTAAATGATTCGTGGTGCGCTCCTTTTGTCAGTCCTTCTTGTCGGCATGTTTGCTTCTAGAGGCTCCTTGGCGAACGGGCCGGCGACATTGACGACCTCACCGAATCAAGTGATCCCCAAGGTTGCCGAAAGTGTGGATTACGGTGAGGTGCAACAGAAGATTAGAGAAAGTCTTCTCGGCGCGCGAAATAGGCAGTGCGGTGAATGGTGGAATCCTGCCAACTCGCGCGGGCCTGGGGCAATTGCAGGACGCACAGCGCTTGGTGAGTGCAATCTTTATGAGACATGGGTGTACGGCGATTTCCAGTCGATCTCAACCCTTGAGAGGGTTGTGGTCATTGGTGAGCGGATAAACAGCAGCCCTTGGACCACGATTTGCCAAGGGGCGGCCTGCTGGCGAGTAATGCAGGAGTTCAATGCGGCAATAGTCCAAGACATGTTTCCGGCCATAAATGTTGCCGTTCGAGAGGAGATTGTTGGCTGGTTCTTTCCAAATAAGAAGCTGTCCGCTTGCATGTGGCCGGTTATTCTTGGCCTACCTGCAGATTCTTCTTATCACCCAACAAAAGTTACAAGTCACACTGGCTTTGGGGATCAGCAGATGATGGTTGGTCGACTAATGCTTGAGGTGATTCGGGTGAATGGCATTACTGACTTGGGTAGCGTTGATATTACTTATAGCGACGGTGGGACGCAAACATGGACATATACGCCGCTTTACCCCCTCTCGCCAAGGCCGAAGCAGAATCTGAAAAAAGGCGACGGGCAGAGTAAGTGTGCGGCTTGAAGCGAGTGGATCAATGAGACCTGCGCTGTTCTGGGCGATGCTTGCCATTTGCCTTGGCGCGCTTTGGACGGCCATTTCGAACGGCGGTGTGGTCACTGGAGTTCCTCGCCCAACAAATGGAGAGGTGCCTCCCGCTGCAAGCAAACCGGCGCCAACGCCCGCAGTGCAGATACGTGAATCAGGTGCCGAAGTCGCTAATAGTGAAGTCAAGGCCGAGAGTCCTGAATCTGTCCTTGCCGAGAAGAGCAGGCTTGAAGGTGCATCAAGCGTCCGAGCCTACCTTCATGATGTACTAGTGCGCCGAAGTGTTGCAGGTGTATATATTGCAAGCAAAGTCATAGATGAATGCGAATTGGTCCCTGCAGTAAAGGGGGTGATTGGAGCGAGAGCGCCGCAAGCCGCTTTGGGCGGCGCTGTGCTTCGCGCATTCGAACGGGTTGACAGAAGGTGTGAAGGTATGTCAGTTTCTGCTCAGCAAGTGCGTGCAATTCGAGCACTTGAAGCGGATATTGCGCCAAGCGCACTAACTGTCCGTCAATCGTCTCATTATTCCAGGCCAGAGATCAGTCATTTGCATAGCGCGTTGCGCCTGAAGGATGGAGATGCAATCGGCCTTTGGGGCATTCAAGAGCTCCATATAGATCCAAAGAGCAGCTTAGGGGCCGAGCCCCCGAAGGATCCTGAAGTTGCAGCCCGCGTCGCGACTGGCTATGAACTCGCTTGGGGCTACGAGGCTTGCGGTATTGCGGCATGTAGTGACGCAAAACTGATTGAATTCTGTTTCGCTTACTCAATCTGCCAGGCAGTTGATTTCCAGGCGCAGATCGAGGAGGTCGCCAAGCGGCACTTCAATATTTCGGAAGGCGATTGGCAACACTACCGGGCACAAGTTAGAAAACGGCTGTCGCTTCTACTAAGTAAACCCGGCTGAGGAAGCGAGGCTTCCTTCCCGGTAAATACCGACACTTCCATCACAGCGCAAGCGGAAGAATCGGTCAAATGCACTGGGTGGGGCTGGTTCTTGAATCAGGACTCGTCATGAAACGGGTGGTGGGAGGACCGCGAAAGAAGTTCGCCGCATTGCCGTGAAACAAGGTCTGAAAGAAAAACCGCGCTACCAGCGGTGCGCGAGCAACAGGTGCAAGCCCTGATCCTGCCAGGCCGAGTTGCGACCGCCGCCCCTGCCCTGCTGCTGCAGCCGCTTGGCCGCCGCCAGTTCCAGGCTCCAGGCCTGCCACTGCGCGTGCAGCGCGCCGCCGACCGATGAGAGGCTGGCCCAGGGCTGCGTGCGATTGCGCAGGCGCGCGTGGTCGTAGAACGCCGACAGGCTGAAGCTCAGGCCCTCGGGCCAGCCCTCGAAGCGCGGCGCGAACGCCTGCTCGAGCTCGAGGTTGACGACCCAGCCCTCGTCGCGCACGAGCGCGTTCTCGCGGTGACCGCGCACCGAGCGCAGGCCGCCGGCGGCCAGGCCGTCGAGCGCGAGCAGGCGGTCGCGGGTGATCTGGGCGTTGATGCGCACGGTGCCCTGCAGGCCGTCGTCGTCGAGCTTGCGAACCCACTGCGCCTGGCCGGTCCAGAACAGCGCGCGGCGCGCCGGGGCGGGCTCGACGCCGCTGGGCAGGCTGGGCTCCGCCTGCACATTGCTGCGCGCGAAACTGAAGCTCGAGCGCAGCGCGACCGCCTGCTGCTCGCTGCGCCACTGCGCCTCCTGCCAGAAGCGCGTCAGCGACTCGCGCAGGCGGCCGTCGGCCAGGCCGGCGGTGAACGAGAACGGCTCGCCGAGCAGGCTGCTGTGCTGGCGCCGCCAGACCTGCTGCAGGCCGATCTGCAGCCGATGCGCCGGCACGTCGATCAGGGTCTGCGCAACGCCGAGATCGGCGCTGCGCACGCGGCTCTCGATGTCGAGCTGGCGCACCGGCTCCTCGATCACCGCGGCGTCGCTGTGTTCGGCGCCGGCCTGCAGCTGCGTGCGTGCCAGCCCGAGGCCGGTCAGCGGCAGCTTCCATTGCAGGCCGAGCTGGCCCTGGCTGCTGCCCTTGCCGTCGAGCGGCGCGAGCAGCGTGGCATCGAGTTGATCGCCCTGACCGCTGAGGTTGCTGAGCTGGCCGCGCAGCGCCGCCGCCCATTCGCCGACCGAGACCGGCCGCTGGTTGTGCAGCAGCGCCGTCAGCTGCCAGGGCCGGGCGCGTTCGAACTCGATGTCGAGCACCGCCTCACCCGGCTGCTCGCCGGGCAGCAGGCGCGCCTGTACGCGCTTGAACAGCGGGTCGGCGAGCAGCAGCTGGAAGCGCTCGCGCAGGCGCTCGACGTTCAGCACCTCGGCGTCGCTGCCGCGCAGCCGCGCGCGCACATGCTCGGGGTTGAGGTCGCCCAGGCCGCGCAGCTCGATGCGGCTGAGCCGGCCTTCGACGGCACGCAGCCGCAACACGCCGGGATGGTCCTGCACCGGCGCCAGCAGCAGGCCGGAGTTGACGAAGCCGCGCTCGACGTAGGCGCGGCTCAAAGCCTGGCGCAGGGCCTCGATCTGCGCCTCGTCGAGCTCGCGGCCGAGCCAGGGCGCGGCCACGGCCTCGAGCGTGGCGGCGCTCAGCACGCGGTTGCCCTCGATCAGCAGGCGCTCGATGCGCCGCGGCCTGGTGTCCGCGGCCGGCGCGGCGGCGTCCAGCGTCGGCAAGCGGAAGTCCGCCTGGGCCATGGCGGATGGCGACCCCAGCAGCAGGGCGCTGCACAGCAGCAGCGGCTTCATCGGCAGTCTCCCCACTGCATGCCCGGCGCCTGCGCACCCGCCCGCAAGGGTGGCGGCCGTGGGCTGGGCGGTGCGCCGAGCGGGCCGCCGGTGGCGGCCGGGATGGCGCCGCGGCCGGTCTGCGCCAGCGCGCTGCCGCCGGGGCGGTCACAGGGGCTGCGGCCGAGGCCGCCGGGGTCGAGCAGGCTGCGGTCGAGCAGCACCAGGCTGCCGGTGAGGTCGATCGTGCTGCTCACCGCGACGACGCCGCTGACGCCGTCGGGCGCCGCCGCCTGGATCACGTTCAGCGGGTTCAGCGGGTTGAACAGCAGGGGCGCGTCGCCGCCGATGACGACGCGGTTGCCGCGCGCGAGCAGCGCGCCGACGCGGATGCGCACGTCGCCGCCGCTGGCGTCGGGCGCCGCGGTGTTGGCCTGGATGAAGCCGCCGTCGAGCAGCAGCACGCCGGCCTCGATGTCGATGTCGCCGCCGTTGCCGCGGTTGCCGAGCACCGAGGTGATGAGGCCGGCGTTCTTCAGCTTCATCAGGCCGCCGGCGCGTGCCGTCAACGCGCCGCCGTTGCCGTCCTGCGCCGTGGTGGTGGCGGCGGACTCGGTCATCAGCAAATCGTCACCGGCGAGCAGCTCGATGCGGCTGGCGTCGGCGTTGCCGGTGGCCGACGCGGTCAGCAGCGCCTGGCTGAGCTCGATGCGCGGCGCCTGCAGGCGCAGCAGCGTCGGCCGCAGCGCCTGCGGGTTGGCGACCGTGGCCAGGTTGCTGATCTGCACGCTGGCGAGCTCGCTGACGCGGATCAGCGAGCCGGCCTGCAGCTCGATGCTGCCGGTCTGACCGCCGGAGCCGGCGTAGGCGATGGCGCCGAGCTGGGCACCCCCCCGCAACAGCAGCTGGTCGCCGGCCTGCAGCAGCAGGCTGCCGGCACTGCCGCTGCCGGCGGTGCCGGAGCTCAGGCGGCTGCCGCCGCCGATGTCGAGCAGTGACTGGGCGACGAGCTCGATGCGCCCGGCGTCGCCGCTGGTACCGGCGATGGCGTCGCTGCTGATGTCGGCGCCGCTCAGCGTGATGCTGGCGGCCTCGAAGCGCAGCCGGCCGGCGTCGCCGGCGCCCAGCGTGGCGGTGGTCACCAGCGACTGCGGACCGATCGCCAGCGTGCCACCGGATTGCAGCGTGATGGCACCGGCGTTGCCGGTGGCGAACTCGCCGGCGACGCTGCTCAGCTTGGCGCCGTCGACGCGCAGCGCGCTGCCGGCACTGAGCAGCAACTGGCCGGCGTTGCCGTTGCCGCTCAGTGTGCTGGTGTCGATGGCGCTGCCGGCGAGCAGGGCGAGGTTGCGCGTGGCCTGCAGGCGGATGTCACCGCCGCTGCCACTGCTGGCGTCGCCGACGCTGGCGAAGATCAGGCTGCGGCCGTCGACACGGATGTCCTGGCCGCTGAACAGCAGGCTGCCGGCGTTGCCGGCGCCGAAGGTCGCCGACTGGATGATCGAGTCGGAGACGGTCAGCGCGCCGCCGGCCAGCAGCTCCAGGCGGCCGGCGTTGCCGCCACCGTCGAAGGCGCTGGTGGCCAGCGCCGCGCCGTCGAGCGTGATTGCCGGCGCCGCCAGGCGGATGCGGCCGGCCGCCAGCTCGCTGGAGGTGGTGCTGATCAGCGACGCCCCCTCGCCGACCCAGATGCTGCGACCGGCGCCGATGTCGAGGTTGCCGGCGCCGCTACCGGCGTCGCTGCTGCTGCTGACCAGCGCGCTGGCGCCGCCGATCAGCACGTCGCGGCCCTGCAGCAGCAGCTTGCCGGCGCGACCGCCGGCGATGCCGCGGTTGACCAGCGTCGCGCCGTCGATCGCCAGCAGGCCGCTGGCGCTCAGCGTCAGGTCGCCGGCCACTGCGCCGGGCTGCTGCGCCGAATTGAACAGGTAGGCGTCGGGGCCGAGCAGGATGTCGCCGCCGCTGAGGCGGATCGCACCGGTGGACTGGCCCTCGCTGGTGGCGCGCACCTCGGCCTGGCTGTCGATCATCAGGCTGCTGGCGCCGTGCAGGCGGGTCTCGCCGGTCGATCCCAGTCCCTGGGCCGAATGGCTGATGCGGCTGGCGCCGGTCAGCCACAGCTGCGCCGCCGTCAGCGACAGCAGACCGCTTGGCCCGGAGCCGGTGGCGGCGACGCTGATGCGCGACACGTCGTCGAGCAGCAGCAAGCCCTGGCTGGCGAGGCGGATGTCGCCGCCGCCGCCGCTGCCGGTGCTCAGCCCGATCAGTTCGGCGCCCTGCATCAGCAGGCCCTGCGACGCCTCGACGTCGACCGCACCGCTGCGTCCGCTGCTCAGCCCGTCGCTGGTGATGAACGCGCCGTCGCTGAGCGAGATCAGCGGCGCCCGCACGCGCAGGTCGGCGCCGTTGCCGGCGCCATAGCTGCTCGAGTAGAGGTTGGCGGCGCCGCTCATCAGCAGGCTCTGGCCGAGCAGCAGGTCGATGCCGCCGGCATGCCCGCCGGCCAGGCTGTAGCTCCAGACATAGGCGTCGCCGTCGAGCAGCGCGCTGCCGGCCTGCAGGCTGATGCGACCGCCCGGCGCCGCGGTGCCGGTCAGCGACTCGATGAAGCTGCCGCCGCTCATCGACAGCTGCTGGCCCAGGCGCAGATCGATCGCGCCGCCGTCCCCCGTGGTCTCGATGCGCGTGCGGCTGCGCAGGCCGGCGCCGCCGATCAGCATCAGGCTGCCGGCGTCGACGCGCAACGCACCTGCATCGAGCGCGCCACTGGTGCTGACGCGCACCAGCGCCGCGTTGTCGATCAACACGACGCCGCCGGCGGCGGCGCTCGGCGCACCGTCCAGCGGCACGTCCAGCGCCTGCGTGCCGCTGGCCACCAGGCGCAAGCCGCCGCTGGCGTCGACCAGGCCGCCGCTGATGCTGATGTCGCCGCCGAGCAGATGCAGCGCCTGGCCCGCGGCGCCCTGCAGCGTCGCGTCCTGCGTCAGCACCGCGGCCGCCGGGCCGAGGAAGCCGAAGGCCTGCGGCGGCGCCGTGCTGAAGCTGTTGCCGCCGCTGCTTTCCCAGCGGCTGCCGTCCGCCATCAGCAGCTGCGGCGCGGTGCTGGCATGGAAGCCGCCCGGCACCTCGAGGCTGAAGCCGGCGCCGAACACGACGCCAGCGGGGTTGATGAAGAACAGCGACGGCGTCGGCGTGCCGCCTGGCGCCGGCAGCAGCTGCAGCGCGCCTTGCAGCAGCGATGGCGAGCCGCCGGTGACGCGGGCGATGACCTGGGCGACCTCGGGCGACTGCAGCAGGAAGCTCGCCGACTCCTGCGGGTTGAGATTGAAGAACTGGAAGCTGTGGAACAGATTCGTGCCGGCCAGCCTGCCGAGCTGCTGGTCGATCTGGTAGTTCGGCCCCTTCAGGGTCTGCGCGGCGACGCCGGTGCTGCCATCGACGCGGATGTTCTGCGCCTGCGCCCAGGCGGCGGCGACAAGCAGTGCAAGCGGGAGCAGACGGGGAGCAGTCATCGCCAGTTTCCGATCAGCGCGAACGGCGCCCAGTAGTAGGGGTGACGGGTATCGGCCTGGGCCAGCAGGCTGCGCTGCGCGCCGCGCAGCGCCTCGCCCTTGCCGCTGGCTGCGCCCTGTGACCAGCCGCGGTAGAACTGCTCCATCAGCTGCACCGTGGCGGCGTCGTCGACCGGCCACAGCGTGCCCAGCACGGCGCGCGCCCGCGCCTTCACCGCGGCACCGGCGATGCCCAGCGGCGCGCGGTCGTTGCCCTCGGCGGTCTGACAGGCCGACAGCGTCAGCAGCTCGATCGGCTGGCGCCGCGTGGCGTCGGACTGCAGCAGGCCTTGCAGGCCGTTGAGGGTCAGCAGGTCGTCGTAGGCGAGCAGGTAGCTGCTCGCCGCCGAGCCGCCGAACACGCCGTGCGACGCGATGTGCACGACGCGGAAGCCGCCCTGCTGCACCTTGCCGCTGAAGCGTTGCACGGTGAAGCCGGCGTCCTGCAGCGCGCTGCTGGGCAGCAGCTGACCGAGCGTGCGCAGCTCCTGGCTGACGCCGGGCAGCTCGAGCGCATCGCGCAGCCGCGCCTCCTGGATCGAGCGCGTGGCGCCTTCGGCGGCCGCGCCGAGCAGCTGCCGGCGCAGCGGCTCGGCCCAGACCTCCTGCGCCAGCTTCTCGACCACCGGCCCGAAGCGACCGGCGCCGGCGACCAGGGCCTGCGCCCGTGCCGCCGCACGCGGCGCCTGCATGTTCGTCATCGTCTGGCCGAGCGCGTTGACGACGACGTAGCGCTCGACGGCGTACTGCTGGCCGTCGTGCAGCGCCGCCATCGGCACCAGGCGCAGCACACCGTCGTTGACCCAGACCAGGGTGTCGACGCCACGCGCCTGCAGCCAGTCCTGCAGCGGTCGCAGCAGCGCCTGGTGCAGCCGCTGCGCCGGTGCCAGGAAGCCGGCGCCGCGTTCGCGCAGCCGGCCGGCGACGAGGGCGGCGTCGTCGCGCACCGCCGTCGCCACCGCCGGGCTGGCGATCTGGGCCAGACCCTGGCGGTCCTCGACCAGCAGCACGACGCGGTCGGTGAACAGCAGCGGGTAGATCACCGCACTGCCTGCAGGCAGCGACGCGTCGCCGCCGCCCTTCACCGCGTCGACATCGCAGCGGTCGCCGAGGTAGTCCTGCAGCTCGGCCTGGCGCATCTGCTCGATGGCGTCGCGGGCGCGACGCAGCAGCGCTTGCCGCTCGTCCGGCGGTGCCGGTGCGGCGGCGCGCAGCAGACCGTCGATCAGGCCCATGTAGAGCGGCTGGAACAGGGCCTCGAAGCTCGAGCGTCCGGTTTCGGTCTGCAGAGGCCAGTCGTTGCGCACCGCCTCCAGCTGCGCCACCGCGCGCTGGTGCGCGGCGAGCGAGGCGCCGCCCTGCTGCAGCCGTGCCGCCCGCCATTCCAGGCGCACGCGCAGATCGGCCTGCAAGGGCTCGGGCAGCGCGGGCAGCAGACCCAGCGCCTCGCGCGTCAGGCGCAGCGCCTCGGGGCCGCGCTGTGCGTTCTCGTAGAGCGCGCCGAGCAGCTCGAGCGCCTCGAGCTGCTGCCGTGGCGTGCGTTGCCCGCCTTGCAGCACGCGCTGCAGGCTGCGGTGGGCCAGCGCGCTGTCACCGAGTTGCGCCGCCTGGGCCGCCAGCTGCAGCTGCAGGGCCGGCTCGGTCAGCGCCGGCTCGATCGCCTGCAGCCGCGCCAGCCGCGGTGCCGGCGCCTCCAGCAGCGCGCCGTTGAGCTCGGCGCGCTGCCGCAGCGGCAGGTCCTGCTCGGCCAGGCGCGCACTCTCGGCGAAGGCCTGGCGCGCTGCCGCGGTGTCGTTGCGGCGCAGCGCCAGCCGGCCGGCATCGAGCAGCAGGGCGGCCCGCGCCCGCCCGTCGAGACCGGCCATCGCCGACTGCAGCACGGCCTGTGCCTCGTCAACGCGGCCGAGATCGATCAGCACGCCGGCGAGCTCGGCCTGGACCTCCGGACCGCTGGCAGCCGGTGCCTGCAGCCGTGCCGCCGCCTGGTGCAGATGACCGCTGGCGCGCAGGGCCCGGGCCTCGGCCAGGGGGTCGGCAGCCACCGGCAAGGCCAGCAGGGCAGCAGCCCAGAGCACAGTGCTTCGGATCCGGCGCATCGCGTCACCCCATGAAGCCGCGGGACGCGCTGCGTCCCGCCGGACGGTCCAGCTTACGAGCCCCCACCCCCCACCGCCCTAGGGAAACGCCTAGCGGACGGCGCAGCCGGCAAACGCCTAGCGGACGGCGCAGCCGGCAAACGCCTAGCGGACGGCGTAGCCGGCAAACGCCTAGCGGACGGCGCAGCCGGCAAACGCCTAGCGGACGGCGTAGCCGGCGCGGCCTAGCAGCAGGCGCGGCGGCTGCGCCTCAAGGCGTGCGACTGACGGCGGCGCGGATCTCGGCCGCCAGTGCCAGGCCGTCGACCGGCTTGAAGCGAAGGGTCAGCCCCTGGGGCAACTGCTGCAGGGCCTGCTGGATGCGCTCCGGCGAGGTCTCGCCGGTGACCAGCCAGGCTGGCGCCTGACAGCCGGCGTCGCGCAGCCGCTGCAACAGCGCCAGGCCGCTGGCGCCACCGTGCAGCCGGAAGTCGATCACCAGCGCATCCGGCGACCAACCGTCGCCCAGCTGGGTCAGCGCCTGCGTTGCCCCCTCGGCCTCGCGCACCTGCCAGCCCAGCGATTGCAGCAGCATCGCCAGCGCCTCACGCACCGCGGCCTCGTCGTCGACGACCAGCAGGCGCAGGCCGCTGCCGGACGCCATCGGCGCCGGTGTCGGCACCGGCGCCGGCGGCTCGGTCGCGGCGGCCGCCAGCAAGGGCAGTCGCAGCTCGAAGCAGCAGCCGCGTCCGGGCTCGCTGTCCAGTCGCAGCTCCAGCTGCATCAGGGCCACCAGGCGCCGCACGATGGCCAGGCCGAGACCGAGGCCCTGGCTGCGGTCGCGCGCCGCGTTGCCGACCTGGAAGAACTCCTCGAACACGCGTTCCTGCAGCTCGCCGGCGATGCCCGGCCCGTTGTCGATCACCGAGACATGGGCGCTGGCGCCGGCGTGCTGCAGCAACACCGTGACCTGGCCGCCGGCCGGCGTGAACTTCAGCGCGTTGCCGATCAGGTTCTGCAGCACCCGACGCAGCAGCTGCGGGTCGGCCAGGGCCGTCAGGCCCGGGTCCAGGCCGTCAACGCGCAGCTGCAGGCCGCGGTGCTCGGCGAGCGGTCGCAGCGCGTCGACCAGCTGGGACAGCAGCGCGGCGAGCGGCACCGGCTGCGGACGCGCCTGCACGGCGCCGGCGTCGAGCTGCGACACCTCCAGCAGGCTGTCGAGCAGGCGCTGGCTGTCGTCCAGCGAGCGGCGCAGGTTGGCGGCGACCCGCCGCAGCGGCTCGTCGTCGCGCAGCCCGGCCATCGCCTCGACGCTGGCCACGCCGTAGCCCAGCGCGGTCAGCGGCTGCCGCAGGTCGTGACTGGCGGCGGCGAAGAAGCGGGTGCGGGACTCGCTGGCGCGCTCGGCGCGGTCGCGCGCCTCGCGCAGCGAGTCGGCCAGCAGCAGGCGCTGCTGCTGCGCCTCGCCCTGCTCGCGCACGAAGCCGCTCAGCACCGCGATCAGGGCCACCACCAGCAGCGCCATCAGCGGCCCCTCGAGGCCGCCGCGTTGCAGCCAACCCAGCACCAGTCCGCTCGAGAACGGCACGGCCCAGGCCAGGTAGGTGCGCTGGTGGCCGCCGGCGGTGGCGATGGCACCGGCGGCGTTGCCGACCAGCACCATGGTCCACAGCTCGTGCCAGCCGCTTGCCGGTTGCGCGAACACCGCCAGCGTCAGCAGCGCCTTCAGCAGCCCGAGGTAGGCCAGCAGGCCCATGCCGACGCGCATCAGCGTGGCGTCGTCATGGCGACCGCCGGCCTGCAGCCGCGCCAGCAACGCGCTGCGACCGAGGTGGCTGACGGTCATCAGCGGCAGGTAGATCAGCGCGGCGGTCTGCGCGCCACTCTGCCAGGCCAGCCAGGTGAGCGCCAGATCGACCAGGGTATGCGGCAGGCGCACCTTCTGCGTCTGAGCGATGGCCAGGCGCACGCGCTCGTGCAGCAGCTGCGCCTGCAGCGCCGGGCTCAGTGCGGGCGTCACCAGGAGCCGGCCTCGCGCGCCTTGTGCGCGGCTTCGCCGCGGCTCTGCACACCCAGCGACTGCAGGATCACCCGCACATGGGTCTTCACCGTGCTGTCTCCGATGCCGAGCTCGCGAGCGATCTGCTTGTCGGCGGCGCCGCGCAGCAGCAGCCGGAACACCTCGTGCTGGCGCGGCGTCAGCTGCGGGTAGAGCGCGTCGAGATCGAGCGGCGGCAGGCCGGCGCGCGACGGTCGTGGCGGCGGCAGCGTCGTCTGCCGACCCTCGAGCACCGCGCGGACGGTGTCGACCAGCTCCTGCGGCGGCGCCGACTTGCGCACGAAGCCGGCGACGCCCAGTTGCTGCGCACGCCGCAGCACCGGCTCGCGCTCGTCGCCGGAGACGACGACGACCGGCGCGTTGCAGCCGGCCTTGCGCAAGGCCTCGATGGCCTGGCCGCCCTCCTCGTCATGCAGCCACCAATCGAGCAGGATCAGCTCGTAGGGAATCGACGCCGCCAGCGGCAGCGCCTGCTCGAGGCGTTGTGCCTTGTCGAGCGAGAGTTCAGGCAGCACGAGCTGGAGCAGCAGCTCCAGCGAGTCGGCAATCAGTTGATGGTCTTCGATCCAGAGCGCTCGCATGGGCGCGCACGATAGCGGCACAAAGGCGAGAGGCCTGCACCGCGACGCGATGCAGGCCTCCTGCGTTCCCTGAGCTGCTGATGACAGCGCGGCCGCAGGCTAGCAGCGCCCGGACGCCGCGGGCATCCACAAAACGAAGGAGAGGGTGCTGGTCACAATGCCGCCATGCGCCTGCTGATCGCCCTCTGCTGCTGCCTGCTGCTGGCGCTGCCGGCCGCTGCGCGCAGCTGGCTGGTCGGACCCGATGGCCAGCCGGGCCGGCTCAGCGACGCGCTGCGCGACGCCGCCGACGGCGACCTCATCGAGCTGAAGCCGGGCCGCTATGTCGGTGAGCACGGCGTGCTGCGGCAGCGCCGCCTGACGCTGCGCGGCCTGGGCGAACGCCCCGAGCTGCTCGCCAGCGGCCCGCTCGCCGAGGACAAGGCGATCCTGGTGGTGAAGCATGGCGACATCGTCATCGAGAACATCGGCTTCCGCGGCGCCCGCACCATCGACCGCAACGGCGCCGGCATCCGCTTCGAACGCGGCCGGCTGCTGCTGCGCCGCTGCGCCTTCTTCGACAACGAGAAGGGGCTGATGACCTCGAACGTCGGCGATGCCGAGCTGATCGTCGAGGACAGCTGGTTCGGCGACGGCGCGCGCGTCGATCGCAACAACAACCACCTGCTCTACGTCGGCGCGATCGCCAGCGTTAGCGTGCGCGGCAGCCGTTTCCATCGCGGCGCCACCGGCCATCTGTTCAAGTCGCGCGCCGCACGCACCTGGCTGGGCTACAACCTGTTCGTCGACGGCCCGCAGGGCATCGCGTCCTACGAGGTCGACCTGCCGAACGGCGGCGACGCGACGCTGATCGGCAACGTCATCGCGCAGGGACCGGGCAGCGAGAACCGTGTCGTCGTCGCCTATGGCGCCGAGGGCAGGCGCTGGCCGCTGAACCGGCTGCGCCTGAGCCACAACACGCTGATCAACGAGCTGCTGACGCCGGCCTGGTTCCTGCGCGTCTGGCACGGCAAGCTGCCGGCGGACACCGAGGTGCTGGCGCTCAACAACCTGCTGCTGGGCGGCGGCGTGTTCGAGCTCGGCGTGCGCGGCCGCTTCGACGGCAATCGCAGCGGCTCACGCGAGCTGCTGCTCGATCCCGATGCGCTGGACTTCGCGCTGCAGCCGGGCGCCCGCTGGCGCGGCAGCGCCGTCGAGCCGCAGCGCCTCGGTGCGGCCGAGCTGGTGCCCGATGCCGAGTTCCAGCTGCCGATCGGCACCCGCCCCTTGGTGGCGCCGGCAGGCTGGTCGCCCGGCGCCTTGCAGCGATGATCGGCCCCATGCGTCGAACCTCCCTGCTCAAGCTGCTGCTGCTGGCACTGCTGCTCGGTGGCGCGCTGGCCTGGGTGCGCATCGACCGCGCGCTGGCCGGCCTGCCGCCATCGAGCTGGCTGCGGGACCAACTGCAGCGCCAGCACCCGCTGCTGGCGCTGCCCCTGAACCTGCTGCTGCCGGCGCCGCCGCGGCTCGATGCCGCTGCACTCGGCGCCTGGCGGCCGCCGCCCGTGCCACAGGGGCGAGTTCGTTGCGGGTCAGCGACGCCGACGGCCTGCGTCGGGCGCTCGCCGCCGCGCAGGCCGGTGATGTCATCGAGCTGGCGCCAGGCGACTACCCGATCACCAGCACCCTGAGCCCCGCCGCCGGCGGCCTGCCACAGGCGCCGATCATGGTGCGCGGCCAGCCCGGCGCCCGGCTGCTGTCGCGCACCGCGGTGGTGCTGCGCCTGGCCCAACCGCATTGGATGCTGGAGGGCCTGAGCATCGAAGGCGACTGCCAGCCGGCGAACCGCTGCGAGACCGGCCTGCAACTGCTCGGCAATGCGCGCCAGCTGCGCCTGCAACAGCTGCAGCTGAAGGGCTTCAACACCGCGATCCTGGTGCGCGGCGATGCCGGCAACTGGCCCGATCAGGGGCGGCTCAGCGACAGCCTGATCGCCAACGCCACGCCGCGTTCCGGCGGCAGCGCCGGCGTCGGGCTCGACCTCGGAGGTGCATCCGGCTGGCTGATCAGCGGCAATCGCTTTGCCGATCTCGGGCGTGACGGCGCGGTCGGCTACGCGCTGCTGCTGCGCGGCGGCGGCGAGGGCAACCGCGTCGAGCGCAACCTCATCAGCTGCGCCGCGGGGGGGCGCCAGGTCGGTATCGGCCTCGGTGGCAGCCGCACCGGCACGCGACTGATGCGTCATCCCGAGCGCGACCTGGAGCAGCTGCAGACGCAGATCGCCCACAACCTGGTCGTCAACTGCGGCGAGGCGGCGCTGGACCTCTACCGCAGTGCCGACGCGCGGGTCGAGCACAACCACCTGCTGGCCAGCGGCGGCATCGATCTGCGTGGCGGGTCGAGCGCCACCCTGGTGGCCAATCTGAGCAGCGGTGCCTGGTACCCGCGGCGCGGCAACCTGCTTGGCGGCAACGCCAACCGTCGCTGGTCGCCGCGGGCCACCGAGCTGCGGCAGGCGCTGCAGGAAGCCCAGGCGCTGGCGCCGGCCGGCGCCGAGGGCCTGCAGCCCTGAGGGGACTTACATCCCCTTGAAGAGCTGCGAGTAGCTGCGGCTGACCTCGAGCTTTTCGTTGACGCCGCGCACGGCGACCAGCTGGCGGCCGCGGAAGTCGCGGCTGACGCCGGCGATTGCCTTCACGTTGACCAGGGTCGAGCGGTGGATCTGCCAGAACAGATGCGGGTCGAGCTCCTCGACCAGCTCCTTGATCGGCTTGCGGATCAGCGCCTCGAGCTGCTCGGTCTGCACCCGCGTGTACTTCTCGTCGGAGATGAAGAACAGCACCTCGGCGACCGGGATCATGCGGATCTCCTGGCCGACGCTGGCCTGGATCCATTCCAGGTAGCGCGGCGCCGCGCTGCCGCCCTGCAGCGACGACAGCCGGTGCAGCAGCTGCTGGATCGGCTTGCCGGGGTCGCCTGCCTCCTCGCTGTCGCGTGCGGCCAGGCGCTTCTGGATGCGCTCGGCGGTGAGCTGCAGGCGCTCGCGCTCGGCCGGCTTCAGCACATAGTCGGCGACGCCCTGTTCGAAGGCCTCGACCGCGTACTGGTCGTAGGCGGTGATGAAGACGATCTCCGGCAGCTGCCAGTCGTCATCCTCGGGCAGCTGCATGATCTGCTTGGCCGCCTCGACGCCGGTCAGGCCGGGCATGCGGATGTCGAGCAGGCAGACGTCGGGCTTGTGCTGCCGGGTGAGCTCAACCGCCTCGAGGCCGTTCTTCGCCTCGGCGACGATCTCCAGATCGGGCCAGACCTCGGCGAGGCGGGCGCGCAGCTGCTCGCGCATCAGGCGTTCGTCGTCGGCAAGGATGGCGCGGATCTTGGTCGGCATGGTCGGTCCCGGTGGTCAGACCCGCACTTTAGGCGGTGCGCGGCACGCTCTTCCTGCGTAGCAGCCAGACCAGCAGCAGGAGCGGCACGAGCAGCGGCGCGGCGACCAGCGCGGCGACGCCGAGCAGCGCAAAGGCCACGCCGCCCAGCGCCAGCAGCACGCAGACGATCGGCAGGCCGACACCGAGCAGCAGCACCAGCGGCAGCACCAGCAGCAGGCAGAACACCGCCACCGTGATGCCGATCAGCGCACCGAACACGCCACCGCCCTCGCTGAACACCATCTCACCGAGCTCGTTGCCGGCGATCGACTCGCCGTCGACGACGACATGCCAGTGACCGGCGCTGCCGTTGAGCAGACCCTCCTGGGCCAGACCGGTCAGCACGCCGCCGATCACCAGGCTGGCCAGCAGCAAGACCAGCAGGCTCCAGGCGCTGAACTTGAAAAACTTGGCAATTGCGTTCATCTCAGTCCTCCGTCGTGTCAATGGATGCGGGCATCGACGTGCGCCGCGTGATCAAGGGGACACCGCAGAACCGGCTTCGCCGGGCTGGGGGTGTCGCCCCCGTTGAGGGGGCGCGCGAAGCGCGCAGGGGCTGGCTCATGGTTCCGGCTCGTTGCTCTTGTAGGGCACGGTGATGCGGATCAGGGTGCCGCAGGGCTGGTTCTCGGCCACCGTCAGGCTGGCCTTGTTGCCGTAGAGCAGCTGCAGGCGTTCGCGGGTGTTGGCCAGGCCGACGCCGGTGCCGGCGGTGGCCGCGCGGCCAAAGCCCAGGCCGGTGTCGGCGACCTCGACGATCAGCTTGCCGTGCTCGATATGGGCGGAGACGCGCAGATGGCCACCCTCGGGCTTGGGCTCCAGGCCATGCTTGATGGCGTTCTCGACCAGGCCCTGGATGATCATCGGCGGGAACTCGGCCGACAGCAGGCCGTCGGGCACGTTGATCTCGGTCGTCAGCCGCTCCTCCATGCGCACCTGCAGGATCTCCAGGTAGGGACGAACGACCGCCATCTCGCGCCGCAGGTCGCGCAGGCCGTTGGTGGCGCCGTTGGCCTCGCGCATCGTCGGCATCGTCGCCCGCAGCAGCGCGATCAGGTTCTTCTGCATCTGGCTGGCGCGCTTCGGGTCGGTCTCGATCAGGTGGTCGATCGACGCCAGGGTGTTGAACAGGAAGTGCGGCTCGACCTGGGCCTGCATGGTGTTCAGGCGGGCCTCGACGAGCTGGCGCTTCAGCGCCTCGGCCTCGGCGGTCTCCTCGGCGGCGGCGGCCTTCTCCTCGGCCTCCTTGCGACCCTTGTAGGTGGCCTTGACGATGGCGCTGAACAGCACCCAGAGGATGGCCAGGTTCCACAGGATCTCGCCGCTGCGCACGACGCGCGTCCGCTTGACCATGTCGCGCTGCGCCTTCTTCCACTCGCGCAGCTCCTTCTCGTATTCCTTCTCCCAGGCCTTGCGCTCGGCCTCGATCTCCTTCAGCGACGCCTCGGCCTCCTTGGCCTTGGCCTTGGCGGTCTCGGCATCGCGACGCATCTGCTCGGCGGCGGCTTCCATCTCGCGGCGGATGCCTTCGCTGACTTCCTTGGGCAGGCGGATGTCGAACACCGGCGGCGCCGAGGCGCCGGGCTCGGCCTGGCCGACGATGCGCACGCCCTCGGGACTGATGTCGACCTGGGCGGCGTCGCTGGCGCGGTTCTTCGGACCGATGCGCACGCCTTCGCGGCCGATGCGGATCTCGAAGTCGTCCTTCTCGGCGGGCTTGCCGGCGGCGCTCGAGGCCGGCGCTTCGGCCGGTTCCGGCGGCTCGGCGGGTTCGGCGGGTTCGGCGCGCTCGGCCGGCTCCGGCGGCTTGGGCGGCGGCTCCGACGGCGTCACCGACTCGACGTACTCGGTGACCCGCCAGGTGAACGGCGGCAGTTCCTCCAGGATGGAGACGGCGATCAGCAGCGCCACCGAGTAGGCGGCGAAGCGCCACCAGCTGAGCTTGATCAGCCAGCCGGCATAGCGATGGAAGGCGCGCAGGCCGCTCGCCGTCCAGCGGGCGTAGCGATCACGCCATTCCGGGTCGGTGATCCAGGCGGGGATGCGGGGCGGGTTCGACATGGGACGCACTGTAGGCAGGCGCCGGCGACCCCGCCCGACCGGGGCGACGCGCCGGCCGGTCGGAGTGACGAAATGCATTCAGCCGGGACAGGCGGTTGGGCGCCCCGCTGACGCCGGCTGCCGGCTGTGAACTTGTTCACGGCGCCGGCGGGCCCGGACGAGCATGAAAAACGCCCCACGAGGGGGCGTTCGGTGTCGTGTCGGCGAGCGCTTACTGCTTGATCGCCTCGACCTGGATCAACAGGCGGATGTTGTCCGGCGTCACCGCCGGCATCGCGTAGGTCATGCCCCACTGGCTGCGCTGGATGGTGGCGCTGAAGTCGCCGCCGCAGACCTCGCGCTTCAGGCGCGGGTGCTCGAAGCAGCCGTAGCCGTCGGCGACCAGGGTCACCGGCGCCGTCTTGCCCAACATCGTCAGCGTGCCGCTGACCGACTTGATCTTCGTGCCGTCGAACTCGAACTTGCTGCCTTCGAACTTGGCCGTCGGGAACTGCTCGGCATTGAAGAAGTCGGCGCTCTTCAGGTGCTTGTCGAAGGCCGGCACGCCGGTGTTGATCGAGGCCATGTCGATCGTCACCTCAAGCTTGCCGGTCTTGGCCGCCGGGTCGATCGTGACCATGCCTTCCTTCTTGTCGAAGCGACCGCGGTTGGTGCTGATGCCGAAGTGCTTGGCCTCGAAGGTCACGAAGGTGTGCGTGGGCTCGATCGCGTAGCTGGCCGATTGCGCCTGCGCACCGCTGGCGGCGACGAGGACGGCGAGCACGGCGAGGGATTGCTTCATCTGGGACTCCTTGGGGATTAGAGCGGCGCCATGCCGCTGAACTGGAACTTGAACTTCACCTGCACCTCGGCGGCGACGATGCTGGTGTCCTGCCATTCGCCGTCGCCGATCTTCCAGTCGGTGCGCTTGAGCGCGAACTGGCCGGTGGCCAGGCCGGCCGGCGTGAGCTGCAGCTGCACCGTCAGGGGCTTGCTGATGCCCTTGAGCAGAAACGGACCGTTGAGCTCGAACTTGCCGCCGCCCAAGGCCTTGACGGTCTGCGCGGTGAAGCTGGCCTGCGGCTTGCGCTTGCTGTCGAACCACTCGGGTTTCATCAGCTCGGCCTCGACATCGGCGGCGCCCATGCTGGCGCTGGCCAGATCGATGGTGAGCTGCACCTTGGCGGCCTCGGGCTTCTTCGGGTCGAAGCTGAAGACCGGCAGCGCGAAGCGCTTGAAGCGCCCCTCGACCGGCACGCCCATCTGCTTGCTGACGAAGACGATCTCGCTGCCGGCCGGTACCAGGGTCTGGGCCTGCAGGCTGCCGGCCAGCAGCAGCAGGGCGGCGAAGACGGGGGCTTTCATTCAGTCCTTTCCGAGGCCCATGCGGGCCAGCAGGCGGTCGCGGTCGACGAACTGGTGCTTCAGCGCGCCGGCGACATGGAGCAGGATCAGCGCCAGCAGGCTCCAGGCGGCGATCTTGTGCAGACCCTTGAGCACGCCGGCGAGTTCCTTGTCGGCGCCGATCAGGTCGGGCAGCGGCAGCACGCCGAACCAGACCACCGGGAAGCCGGCCGCCGAGCTGTAGCTCCAACCCAGCAGCGGCACCAGCGCCATCAGCACGTAGAGCAGGCCATGGGCGGCGGCGGCCGCCTTCGCCTGCCAGGCCGGCATCGCCGCCGGTGGCGGCGGCCGACGGTAGACGCGCCAGGCCAGGCGCACCAGGAACAGCAGCAGCAGCGTGATGCCGAACCACTTGTGCCAGTTGATCAGCTTGAGGCGCTGCAGACCCATCGGCAGTTCGCTGACGTACCAGCCCATGGCGATCGCGCCGAGCAGGCCGACCGCCATCAGCCAGTGCAGCACGATGGCGGGGAGCGAATAACGATGGCGGGAAACCTGGGGCATGGGGGCAGTGTGGCCGGCATCAGCGGCCGGGAGGTGAAGCCGATTCCAACAATGGTTTCAATGAGTTTGAACGATGGACCGGTCCCAGCGTGAGCCGGGTTGCACGTTGGCACGGCCCGGATCACCGCCGTAATGCCGCAGCACGCGGCCGTCCATGACCCGGAACCACAGCCAGGGAACGTAGGCCAGCAGCACCATGCCGGCGTAGCCGTTGGGCAGCTGCGGCGCGTCGGGGAAATGGCGCAGCGCCTGGTAGCGCCGCGCCGGGTGCGCATGGTGGTCGCTGTGCCGCTGCAGGTGGTACAGGAACAGATTGCTCACCACATGGTTGCTGTTCCAGCTGTGCTCGGGGCGGCAGCGCTCGACGCGGCCGTCGGCGCCCAGGCTGCGCTTCAGGCCGTAGTGCTCGAGGTAGTTGACGACCTCCAGCAGGCTGAAGCCGTAGACCGCCTGCAGCAGCAGGAACAGCAGGGCCCAGGGGCCGAGCGCCGCGGTCAGCAGCGCGAACAGCAGCAGCGTCATCGCCCAGGCCTGCAGGTTCTCGTTGCGCCAGTGCAGCGCCGGCAGCCCCTTGGCGGCCAGTCGGCCGCGCTCGAGCTGCCAGGCCGAGCGCAGGCTGCCGATCACGGTGCGCGGCAGAAAGCGCCAGAAGCTCTCACCGAGCCGGCTCGAGGCCGGGTCGTCAAACGTGGCGACGCGGCGGTGGTGGCCGCGGTTGTGCTCGACGTAGAAATGCCCGTAGGCCACCGGTGCCAGGGCGATGCGCGCCAGCCAGCGCTCCCAGGCCGGGTGCTTGTGGCCGAGCTCGTGCGCCGCGTTGATGGCGGCGCCACTGATCGCGCCGACGCTGAGCACCAGGCCAGCCAGCACCAGCGGCTCGCCGGCATGGCGCGCCGCCAGCACGGCGCCGAGCAGCACCAACCCGTAGTAGATCGGCACGAAGGCGACCACCAGCGCGCGGTACCAGGGATCGGCCTCGAGGCCGGGCACCGCCGCCTCGGGCGGGTTGCGGGTGTCGGCGCGCAGCAGCGCGTCGAGCAACGGGATCACCGCGTAGATGAAGACCGGCGTCAGGAACAGCCAGGCCGGCTGCTGGTCGCGCTCGAAGCGCAGCAGGTTGGCGATCACGGTCAGCGGGAACAGCGCCGACAGCATCCAGAGCCAGCGTTTGGTATCCCGGTAGCGGGGGGCGGTGAGGGTCGGCATGGGCGCGATGGTGCGGGGCGAAGCCGCCCGGCGCAAGTCGGTCGCACCCGGCTGCTGACATGATGCCCGCCATGCATGAGATCGAACTGCGCTTCCACGTCCCCGCCGAGCAGCGGGAGCGCCTGCGTCGCTTCGTCGCGCGCGGCGGCAAGGCCAGGAGCACGCCGTTGGCGGCGATCTATTACGACAGCGAGGCGCGCGAGCTGGCACGCGCCGGCATCGGCCTGCGCCTTCGCCGCGAGGGCGAGCAGTGGGTGCAGACCGTCAAGGGACCGTCCGAGGACGGCATCAGCCGGCTTGAGCACAACGCGAACGTCGACGGCGAGCCGCGGCTCGATCTCAACCGCCACGCCGGCCATCCGCTGGGCGAGCGCCTGGCCCGCCTGCGGCAGCAGGGCCTGGGCGAGCTGCGGCCGGTGTTCAGCACCGAGATCCTGCGCACGCACCGGCGTTGCCGCTTGCCGGGCGGCGAGCTCGAGCTGTGCTGGGACGAGGGCGAGCTGCGCGCCGGCGATGCCGCGCCGCTGCCGGTGCATGAGCTGGAGCTGGAGCTGCTGCATGGCGAGCCGTCGGCGCTGCTCGCCCATGCCCACGGCCTGGTCGCGCGCTGGCCGCTGAGCCTGGACCTGCGCAGCAAGGCGGAGCGCGGCGAGAACCTGGCCCGCGGGCAGCGCCGCAGTGCGCCGCGCCTGTCGCGTCTGTCGCGTCCGTCGCGGTCCACGCCCCGCCCGGGACCGTTCGCGGCGCTGCGCGCGCTGCTGCTGGATGTGTTTGATCCGCTGGCGCACAACGCCAGTCAGCTCGGCTGCGGCGACAGCGAGCCTGAGCATCTGCGGCAGCTGCGTCTTGGCCTTCAGCGCTTGCACAGCGGACTGCGCCGACACCGCCAGCAGGAGCCGGCGCTCGACCTTCCCGCGTTGCGCGACTTCGAGGCGCGAGCTGCTGGTTGCCTGCTCGCGCTGCCCGGCGCAGGAGGGCGGCGGTTTCACGCGCAGGCGGCTGCCGACGCGGTGCGCGAGCCGGGGCTGCAGCAGTTCCTCGTGGAGTACCTGGGCTGGCTGTACGAACTGGACCGGCTGGACCGGCGTGCGGCCGCCTGCCCAACCTGAGCCGGTGCCAGCCCCCGTCCATCGGCGCCAGCTGCACCTCGTCGCATGGCGCTGGCCGCCGCGGGTGATCGCCGCGACAGTGCGACCCTCCCCCAGACCGAGCGACCGCATGACACGTTCCCGCGCCCAACGCGCCACCGAAGCCCTGGCCCTGCTGCTGGGCCTGTCGCTGCTCAGTGCCACCGCGTTCGCGTTGAACCGGCCGCCGCTGACACGCCTGCCGACGGTGGTGGTGAGCAAGAGCGCGCAGGCGGCCGGCATCGTCAGGCTGCCTCAGGTCATCGTCACCGGGCGCCGATCCGACTGAGCGGCCGCCTCGTTGGGGGCGCGTCGATACACTGCCGCGCCATGTCCCAAGCTCCCCGCGCCATCGCCGCCGCCCGTGAGGCCTTGCGCATCGAGGCGGCCGCGCTGCAGGCCCTGGTCGACCGCGTCGGCAGCGCGCTGCAGCTGGCCGTCGAGGCGGTCCTGGACTGCCGTGGCCGCGTCGTCGTGATGGGCATGGGCAAGAGCGGTCATGTCGGCCGCAAGATCGCGGCGACGCTGGCCAGCACCGGCACGCCGGCGCTGTTCGTGCACCCGGCCGAGGCCAGCCATGGCGATCTCGGCATGGTGACGCAGCAGGACCTGGTGCTGGCGCTGAGCAACAGCGGCGAGAGCGACGAACTGGCGGTGATCCTGCCGGTCATCAAGCGCCTCGGCGTGAAGCTGATCGCGATCACCGGCCGCGCCGATTCGACGCTGGCCCAGCATGCCGACTGGGTGCTGGACAGCCGCGTCGAGCAGGAAGCCTGTCCGCTGAACCTGGCGCCGACGGCGAGCACGACGGCGCAGATGGCGCTCGGCGACGCGCTGGCGGTGGCCCTGCTGGACGCACGCGGATTCCGTCCCGAGGACTTCGCCCGCTCGCATCCCGGCGGTGCGCTCGGCCGCAAGCTGCTGACCCATGTGCGCGACCTGATGCGCAGCGGCGACGCGCTGCCCAGCGTGGCGCCGGATACCGCCTTCATCGAGATGATGCAGACGATGTCGGCCAAGGGCCTGGGCTGTGCCACCGTGGTCGACGCCGACGGCCGCCTGCTGGGCATCTTCACCGACGGCGACCTGCGCCGTCTGGTCGAGCGCGGCGCCGACCTGCGCAGCCTCAGCGCCGCCCAGGTCATGCACGCGAACCCGCGCACCGTTCGCATCGACGCGCTGGCCGTCGACGCCGCCGACCTGATGGAAGAGGCGCGCATCACCGTGGTGCTGGTCACCGAGGCCGACGGCCGCCTGGCCGGTGCGCTCAGCTACAACGACCTGCTGCGTGCGAAGGTGATCTGATGAGCGCCGACCGCAGGATGCCGGTGCTGAACTTCGCGCCCGAGCTGCTGCTGACGGCGCAGGGCGGCGCCTTCGGCATGAAGGCCTGCATCTTCGATGTCGACGGCGTGCTGACCGACGGCCGCATCTACATCGGCGAGCAGGGCGAGAGCTTCAAGGCCTTCAGCACGCTCGACGGCCATGGCCTGAAGCTGCTCGCCGCCGCCGGCATCGAGCCGATCGTCATCACCGGCCGCGACGCGCCGGCGGTGCGCCGCCGCGTCGCCGATCTCGGCATCCGCCACGCGCTGTTCGGCATCCACGACAAGCTCGCCGCCGCCGAGCCGCTGCTGGCCCAGCTCGGCCTCGGCTGGTCGCAGGTCGCCGCGATGGGCGACGACTGGCCCGACCTGCCGCTGCTGACGCGCGCCGGCCTGGCGATCGCGCCGCCCGGCGCGCACGCCGAGGTGCGCGCGGTGGCGCAGCACATCACGCAGGCGCCGGCCGGCTATGGCGCGGCACGCGAGGCCTGCGACCTGCTGCTGATCGCCGCCGGCCAGTACCGTCGCCTGTTCGACGCGCACCTGAAGACGCTCGACGCGCAATGAGCCCCCAGGCTGTGCGGCTTCGCCTGCTCGCCACCCCTGCCGGGGCGCACCGGGCCATGGGCCCTGCCGTTCGGCAGGCTGCCGAGCATGGCTCGACGGTCCGGCCTCACCCCCGTGGCGGCCGCGCCGCCTTGGGGCGGCTCGGCGGCGGCGCATGACCGGCGCGCTCGCTCCCCTGGGCGCGGCCGAGCGTGGCGTGGTGCGGCAGCGCCAGCCGCTGCGCTGGCGCATCCAGCAATGGCTGTTCAATTACCTGCCGCTGGCGCTGATGGCGCTGCTGGCGGTGTTCAGCGTCTGGCTGGTGCGGCAGATGCCCGACGCCGAGGCACCGCAGCAGGCGCTGCCGGTGCGCGGCACACCGGACTACGAGATGCGCGGCTTCGAGCTGCAGCGCTTCGGTGCCGACGGCCGCACCCAGGCCTGGCTGCGCGGCGAGGCGCTGCGCCACTACCCGGATGACGACCGCGTCGAGTTCGACCGCATCCGCCTCGAGCTGCGCGGCGACGACGGCAGTTGGTTGCAGGCCGAGTCGCAGCGGGCGGTCGGCCCCCAGGACGGCAGCCGCCTGCGCATGAGCGGCACGGTGCGGGTGCGCCGCTGGGCGCCCGGCGCCGAGCCGTCGCGCGACGCGCCCGAACTCGAGCTGCAGACCACCGAGCTGCTCGCCGAGCGCGACGGTCGCCGCCTCAGCAGCCGCGCCGCGACCCAGGTGCTGACGACCCGCGCGAAGGCGCAGGTGGCCGGCTTCCGCTACGAGCACGGCAGCGGCCGGCTCGACTTCGACGGCCCCAGCCGGTTCGAGTTCCAGGCCCTGGCGCGAAAGGCAAGACCATGAGCATCGCGGCGGTCCCGCCACCCGGCAAGCTGGTCTTCATCACCGGCGCCAGCAGCGGCATCGGTCAGGCCCTGGCGCTGCACTACTACCGCGCCGGCTGGCGGCTGGCGCTGCAGGCGCGGCGTACCGAGGTGGTGTCCGACTGGGCGCGCGGGCTCGGGCTCGATGCCGCGCGCTGGGCGGTCTACGGCGCCGACGTCGTCGACTTCGACGCCATGGCCGACGCCGGGCGGCGCTGCATCGCCGGCCAGGGCCTGCCCGACACGGTGATCGCCAGCGCCGGCGTCAGCATCGGCGTCGACACCGCGCTGGCCGAGGACATCCCGGTCTTCAAGCAGGTGCTGGACACCAATCTCTACGGCACCGCCACCAGCTTCCAGCCCTTCATCCAGGGCATGCTCGAGCGCGGCTCGGGCCGGCTCGTCGGCGTCGCCAGCGTCGCCGCGATCCGCGGCCTCGCCGGCCATGGCGCCTACTGCGCGAGCAAGGCCGGCGTGGTCAGCTACTGCGAGGCGCTGCGGCTGGAATGCAAGCCGCGCGGCGTGCAGGTGGTGACGATCGTGCCCGGTTATGTCGCCACGCCGCTGACCGCCGTCAACCGCTACGCGATGCCGTTCCTGATGCAGGCCGACGTGTTTGCCGCCAGGGCCTTCGAGAGCATCGAGGCCGGCACCAGCTACCGCGTCATTCCCTGGCAGATGGGGGTGGTGGCGAAGCTGATGCGCCTGCTGCCCAACGCGCTCTACGACAAGCTGTTCAGCGGCCGCGGGCGCAAGCCGCGCGCCGACGAACGCGGCTGAGACGCCACAACGGCGCTTGGCAGGGCGCCGCCGCCCTGCCTACACTGCGCGCCCAATCCGCACCCGGCAGCTGGCTGCCCAAGGAGGACGAGATGGCAAAGGTTCTGCATCCCTGCTGAGAGATCGCCTGCAAGCGCAAGCGCTTGCGGCTGCCTGGGCGCCTGAGGGCGCCTGAACTCGACCCCTTGACGACGCGCGCGACCCCCATCGGTCGCCGCGGTGCACCATGATCAAACCCTTTTCGCGCGCGACCCTCGGGGCCGCGCTGGCGCTGGCGTGCGCCGCGGTGGCGGCGCAGAACCTGCCGGCCGTCGTGCTGCCAGCGCAACTCGCGGCGCCACGCATCGACGGCCGCCTTGACGACGCCGCCTGGGCTGCGGCGACGCCGTTCGCCGCGTTTCGTCGCTACCGCCCCGACACGCAGACCGAGGTCGGCGACTACCGCACCGAGTTGCGGCTGCTGATCGAGCCCGGCGCGCTGGTGTTCGCGATCCGTGCCTGGGATCCGCGCCCGGCGGAGATCCGGTCGCCCCTGTCCCGCCGTGACCAGGTCTGGCCCGACCAGGACAGCGTCACGGTCTGGATCGACCCGGCGGGCCGCGGCCAGGTCGCGCAGTTCCTGCGCGTCAACGCCGCCGGCTCGGTCACCGACGGTCTCTACAAGGCCGCCGACGACGCCGAGGACGACGCGCCCGACTTCCTCGACGCCGAGGTCGCGGCGCAGCGCCTGCCCGACGGCTACAGCGTCGCGATCCGCTGGCCGCTGGCGAATCTGCGCTACCCGATCGACGGCGAGCTGCCCTGGGGCCTGATGGTCACGCGCCGCGTGCCGCGCAACCTGCCCTACAGCTACAGCAGCGCCCCGCTCGACCGCGAGCAGGCGCATCTGCTGACGCAGCTGCAACGGCTCGATGACGAGACGCCGCTGCGCGAGCAGCTGCACGGCGCGCGCCACCTGAGCCTGCGCGCCGAAGGCACCTGGCGCCACGACGGCGACCGGGGCAGGGCCAATCTCGGCCTCGAGCTGCAATGGCGGCCGCGGGCCGACTGGCTGCTTGACGCCACCTTGCGCCCGGACTTCTCACAGGTCGAGCTCGACGAGCCGCAGCTGGCCGGCAACACCCGCTTCGCGCTCTTCGTGCCGGAGAAGCGCGCCTTCTTCCTCGAGAGCAGCGACGTCGTCGGCCAGGTGCCGCCGGACGACTGGGATGTGTCGCGCGGCCTGCTCGCCTTCTACTCGCGCTCGGTGACGGCGCCGCGCTGGGGCCTGCGCGCGACGCAACGCGGCAGCCGGCTCGAGGGCACCGCGATGCTGCTGCGCGACGCCGGCGGCGGCCTGGTGCAGCGGCCGAATGCCTTCGGCACCGAGCTGATCGCCGTCGACCAGGCGTCGACGCTGCTGTTCGCGCGCCAGCGCGTCGCGCTCAGCGAAGGCCTGGGCGCGGCCGGCCTGGTCAGCCTGCGCGACTGGGGCGGCGGCGCCAGCACCCGCGTCGCCGGCGTCGACGCGCTCTGGCAGGCGGGTGAGAGCTGGCAATGGCGCGGCCATCTGCTGGCCAGCGACGACCGCACCGGCGTCGACGACGCAGGCGTGCACGCGGCGCCGTCGCAGCGCGGCCATGCCGCCTGGGTCTCGGCGCGCTGGCGCGAGGGCGACTGGCGCGTCAGCCTGGACAGCGAACGCATCTCGCCGCGCTTCGTCAACGACAACGGCTTTGTGCCGCAGGCCGGCATCGCGCGCCAGACCATCGACCTGCTGCGTGCGTTTCCCGACGACGACGACGGCGCGCTGATCCCGGTCTGGGAGGCCTTGCTGCGCGTCGACCACACGCAGGCGCTGCGCGACCCGGCGCAGGGCCTGCAGCGCGCGCAGCCGGTGAGTCAGGCGCTGCGCCCCGGCTTCTGGTTGCTCGGCCCCTGGGCCACCGAGCTGTTCAGCTTCTGGAACCTGGAGCGCGAGCGCACGCGGCCCGAGGGCCGTCTGCATCGCCCGCGCAGCCTGCTGGTCGGGCTCGACACCCACCCGGGCGCACGGCTCACCTACATCAACCTCGAGGCCACGCTGGGCGAGCGCGTCGACCAGGAGGCCGATCGCGTCGGTCGCGGCTTCAGCCTGAGCTCGCAGATCAGCTGGCGCGAGCCGCTCGGCGACGGGCGCAATCTGGAGCTCGAGCAGCGCTTCGGCGCCGGCCGCGTGAAGGCGCCCGATGGCGCGGCGGCGCTGGACGAGCGCAGCAGCCAGACCAAGCTGATCCTGCACCTGGGGCGCGACCAGGCGATCCGCCTGCTCTGGCAGGTGCAGCGCCTGCAGCGCGTCGCCGAGCCCGGCCTGGATGGCCTGCGCGAGCGCTCGCGCACCGGCACCCTGACCTGGCTGGCGCGCGACGGCGCGCTGAAGGGCTGGAGCGTCGGCGCGAGCTGGAACCGCGACGACGGCAGCGCCGTCAAGCGCGAGCTGTTCCTGAAGTACCAGAGCGGTTGGGCCTGGCACTGATCAGGGATCAGGCGAGGCGCTCCAGGCCCTCGAGGGCGGCGCTGTCGGGCGGGCGCAGCACGATCACGCGCAGCGGCCGCCGGTAGCCGGCGCTCTGCGCGCGAAGCAGGGCCAGCAGCGGCTGCAGCTCGTCGTAGGGCAGCGCCTCGATGACCATCAGCGTGGCGCGGCGCGGGCGGAACGCCGCCAGCGCCGCCGCTTCGTTCAGGTAGCCGCAGTCCCAGGGATCGTCGCGGCGCGAGCTCCGACCCGGCAGCGCCTCCAGCAGCTTGACGCGCAGCCGCATGCGCAGCCGTGAGCCCTGGCTGGGCAGCTCGCGCAGCGCGCGATCGCCGTCGAGCTCGCGCTGGAACAGCTCGAGTCCGCTGCGCAGCGCCGGCGTGTCGGGCAGCGCGGCGACGCGCAGCAGGCCGCTGCCATGGCACCAGTCGGCGAGCCGACGCGCCAGCGGCAGCGGCAGCGGGGTTTCCGGGCCGAGCGGCTGCGCCGACGCCACGCGCAATGCACGGCTGTCGAAGCGCGCCAGCAACAAGCTCATGGCGCGATCGTACGCAGGCGCTCGAACAGCGGCTTGAGGCGGCCGTAAAGCGGGGCGTAGACCTCGGCATACAGCTGCTGGTAGCGCGCCACCGCGTCGGCCTGCGGCTCGAACCAGCGCTGGATGCGCGTCATCTCGCGCACCGCCGTGGCGGGGTCGGCATGCAGACGCAAGGCCACGGCGGCGGCGATCGCCGCGCCCAGCCCCGAGGTCTCGTGCGTATGCGGGCGGCCGACCGGCAGCTGGAACACATTGCTGCTGAGCTGCAAGGCCGCATCGCTCTGCGCGCCACCGCCGCTGGCGTGCAGCGCGCCAAAGGCGATGCCGCTGCGCTTCTGCAGCCGCTCGCCGCCCTGGCGCAGCGCGTAGGCCAGGCCCTCGAGGATGGCGCGGTAGAGATGCGCGCGGGTGTGGCGCTCGGTGAAGCCGACGATGGCGCCACGCGCCTCGGGCCCGGGCGTGCGGATGCCCGGCCCCCAGGTGGGCAGCAGCGTGAGCCCCAGGCTGCCCGGCGGGATGTCGGCGATCAGCTCGTCGAACAAGGCCTCGGGGGCGACGCCCAGCTCGGCGGCGGCGGCGCGCTCCGGGTGGCCGAACTGCTCGCGGAACCAGCTCACCAGCCAGAAGCCGCGGGTGATCTGCACCTCGGCGCTGTACTGTCCGGCGACGGCGGCCGGGTAGGGCGGCACGAAGGGCTCGGGCTCGACGTAGCGCGGCAGGGTCTGGTTGATGGTCGCCGTGGTGCCGTAGCTGAGCGCGCCGATCTCGGGCCGCAGCGCGCCGGCGCCGAGCACCTCGCAGGCCTTGTCGGCGGCGGCGGCGAGCACGGGGGTTCCGGCCCTCAGGCCAGTGAGCGCTGCGGCCTCGCGCGTCAGCTCGCCGAGCTGCGATCCGACCGGCTGCAGCTCGCAAAGCCATTCGGGCCGCACCGCCAGCGCCTGCCATTTCCAGGCCTCCAGCCCGCTCTGCGCCGCCCAGGCCTGGCGCCGGTAGTCGAACGGCAGGTAGGCGACCTGGCTGCCGACCGAGTCGACGAAGCGACCGGTCAGGCGATGGTTCAGCAGACCGGAGAGCAGCAGCAGCTTGTGCGTGCGCGCCGCCAGCTCGGGCTGGTGCTGGCGCCACCAGTTCGCCTCGGCGTCGCGCTGGAACGCGTCGATGGTGCCGCGCACACCAGCAAGCCCGAACGCGGCACGCCACAGCGGCGACAGCGGCGGCAGCTCGTTGGCCCGGCGCTGGTCGGGCCAGCAGATCACCGGGGCCAGGCAGTGGCCCTGCGCGTCGACGGGCACGAGGGAGCCGCGCTGCGTGGTCACAGCGATGCCGGCGATGCGGTCGGCGTGTTCCTTGAGCTGCAGGCAGCAGGCGGCGGCAGCCTGCCAGAAGGCGTCGCCGTCGTGCGTCATCCAGCCGGGATTCGGTTGCTGGTAGTCGGTGAAGGCTTGCTGCGCCTTGGCCACCAGCGTGCCGCGCAGGTCGAACAGCAGCGCGCGGACGGATTGCGTGCCGAGGTCGATGCTGAGGAGGAGGTCTTTGCTCATTGGTGAGAGCCCGCGGGGGCTATCCACCCCCGCCCCCGGACCCCCTCTTTTCTTTGCTTGCGCCAAAGAAAAGGGGGGGCAAAAGAAAGGCGCCTCAATGCCGGCCGCGACCTAAGGTCGTCGGCCGAAGCGGCGTGTGCTGACATGGCAACGAGAGCCCGTCCTCTGCCCGCCCCGATCAAGGCGCTAAGGCAGCCGGAGTACCGGCTGCACTCGCCACTGCGAACCATCACCAGCGAGCTGCGAGATTGAGTCGCGACGGAGGACTCCCACTGGCTCTGTCCCTGCCCTGCCAAGCCGTGCCCGCTTAGCCGGCCCGCTTCCGGGCCGGACATAGCAGCCCGAAGGCATTCATGCGGTGTCATGTCCGGCGCGTTTTCGCGCCGGCTTTCTGCCTTGGCCTTCGCACGCCACGGGCGGGGTCGATGAAGTCCTCCGTCGCGACTCAATCTCGCAGCGCGGTCCTGATGGTTCTCGCTGGTCGGTGCGGCCCGTACCCGGGCCGCCTTAGCGCCCGAGTCTTCGCAGGCAGGGATACGGGCTGTGGTTCCCATGTGAGCGCCCGTGGCATCGGCCCATGCCCCTAGGGCAGGGCCGGCATGGAGGCGCCTTTCTTTTGCCCCCCCTTTTCTTTGGCGCAAGCAAAGAAAAGAGGGGGTCCGGGGGCGGGGGTGGATAGCCCCCGCGGGCTGCACCGAACGGCAAAGGCTCACAAGAACACCCCATGGTCCCGCCGCATCAAGGCCAAGTACCGCTCGCACTCGTCGGCGTAGCGCGCCGCATCCCAACCCAGCAACTCCTGGCAATGCATCTGCAACGCCGGCAGCAGCGCCTGACCGAAGCCGGGTTGCAGCAGGCCCAGGCGGGTGCGTCGCAGCAGCAGGTCGTCGAGATGGTGCACCTGCTCATGCTGCAGGCTGTGGCGCAGTTCGCCGATCAGGGTTTGCGTGTGCGGCAGGCGCTCGCCGGTGCGGACGACGGCGCTCAGGTCGCCCCAATGACCATCGGCGGCCGGCGGCAGCAGCGGGCCGGGCAGCGGCGCCAGAGGCGGCAGCCAGGGCGAGGCGGCCTGCAACGCCGCCTGCGCCATCGCCGCGAAGGTGGTCAGCTTGCCGCCGCTGAGCGCGACCAGACCGTCCTTCGCCAGCACCAGATGCTCCCGGCTCTCCTTCGACGGAGCGAGGCCCTGGCCGCTGGTGATGACGGGGCGCAGGCCGGCCCAGCTGCACTGCAGGTCCGCCGCCCCGATGCCGGCGCCGGGGAACGCATGCGCCAGGCCGGCGAGCAGGTAGTCCTGCTCCTCGCGGCTGATGCGCGGCGCCTGCAGCGGGTCCGGCTGGTCGACATCGGTGGTGCCGACGATCAGCGTGCCCAGCCAGGGGTAGGCGAACACCGGCCGGCCGTCCTGCGGATGACTCCAGGCCACGGCGCAGGTCAGCGGCAGCCGCTGCAGCGGCAACAGCAGATGGCTGCCGCGCAGCGGGCGCAGCGCCGGCAGCGTCATGCCGGCTTGCGCCGCCAGCGGGCCCAGCTGCGCGCCGGCGGTGGCGATCGCACAGCCGACGGCGAGCTCGCGCTCGACGCCGTCGGGACCGCGAAGCCGCGCGCCACGCACGCGGCCCTGCGCGTCGCGGTGAAGGCCGAGCAGCTCGGTGTAGTTGCGCAGCTCGGCGCCCGCCTGCCGCGCCTCCTGCAGCAGCCGCAGCGTCAGGCGCGCGTCGTCGGTGCTCGCGTCCTCGTAGCCGCTGGCGCCCTGTTCGGCAGCCAGTCCGGGCACCAGCCGCTGCGCGGCCTCGGCGCTCAGGAACGAGCGCGTGCGGCGGCCGGCGAGCAGGTCGTAGGCGGCGAGGCCGACGCGCATCGTGAAGCGGCCGGGCGACTGGCCGGGCCGGTGCGGCATCAGGAAGCGCAGGCGCTGCACCAGGCCGGGGGCATCGCGCAGCAGCTGCTCGCGCGCCTGCAGCGATTCGCGCGTCAGCCGCCAGTCGCCTTGCTTCAGGTAGCGCAGGCCGCCATGCACCAGCTTGCTGCTGCTGCTCGAGGCCCCCGAGGCGAAATCCTGGCGCTCGACGAGCAGCACGCGCAGCCCGCGCCGCGCGCCGGCCAGCGCCACGGCGGCGCCGCTGATGCCGCCGCCGATGACGAGCAGGTCAAAGCCCGCGGGCGACTGATTCATCGCAGGTTGCCGCTGTTGAACAGGCCCTGCGGGTCGAAGTGCCGGATCGCCGCATCGATCGCCGCCAGGCCCGTTTCGCTCTTCTCGGCGCCCAGATAGGGCGCATGGTCCTTGCCGACGCCATGCTGATGGCTGATGGTGCCGCCCTGGGCAACGATGGCCTGGCTGACCGCCGCCTTCAGCGCCTGCCAGCGCGCCCGGCTCTCGGCCGCCGTGGCGCCCAAGCGCATCACGAAGGTCGAGTAGACGCTGCTGCCGCTGGCATACACATGCGACAGATGCGTGTAGGCATGGCAGCGCTCGCCGAGCTGGGCGAGGGCGTCGCGGCCGGCGCCCTCGATGGCGTCGACCATCGCCGTGGTCTGGCCCCAGGGGATCGCGGTCTCCATGGTGTCGACCATGTAGCCGGCGTCCCAGAGCGCGTTGCGCAGGTAGACACCGGCAAAGCGCTTCTTCGCCCAGGCCCTGCCGAGCAGCTCGCCGGTGGCCACGCCCCCCTGCGCGGCGGCGATCCGCAAGGCCTCGCGCTTGGCGGCCGCCAGCTGCGCGCGGCTGCCGGTGACGCCAATGAAGAGCAGCACCTGGTCGCCGCTGCGGCAGCCGCGCAGGCGCAGGTAGCGCTCGAGCAAGCCGATCTGCGCCGCATGGCCGGCCAGGCGCAGCGTGGTCTCGGTCTCCACCGCGTTGGCCAGGCGCAGCATCGAAAGCGGCACGCGCCGCTGCGTCAGCTCGCGGGTGGCGGCGAGCCCAGCCTCCCAGCTCGGCAGGAACACGCCGAGGAACTGCTCGGCCTCGGGCGTGCGGCTGACGCGCACCGTGACCTCGGAAAGCAGGCCGAAGCGGCCCTCGCTGCCCAGCACCCATTCGCGCAGATCCGGCCCCGCGGCCGAGGCCGGCAGCGGCGGAATCGTCAGCTCGCCCTGCGCCGTGAGCAGGCGGCCGCCGGCAAACCACTGCTCGGCACGGCCGTAGCGCAGCGACTGCTGGCCGCTGGAGCGCGTCACCACCCAGCCGCCGAGGCTCGCGTACTCGAAGCTCTGCGGGTAATGGCCGAGCGTGTAGCCGCGTTGCTGCAGCTGCGCCTCCAGCTCGGGGCCGAGCACGCCGGCCTCGAAGCGCGCCAGCTGCGCGGTCTCGTCCAGTTCGAGCAGACGCTTCATGCGCGTCAGGTTCAGGCTCAGCACGGCGCGCGCGTCGCCCTCGGGCGGGCTGAGGTGGCCGACCACCGAGGTGCCGCCGCCCTGCGGCATGACGAGCACGCCCTGGGCCTGCGCCCAGTCGATCAGCTGGCGCAGCTGGGCGGCATCCTCGGGAAAGGCGACGCCGTCGACGACGCGACCGATGTCGCCGAAGCGCAGCGCGATCCAGTCGCCCAGGCTCTGGCCGTGGCTGGCGCGCAGGCGTGTCTCGGCGCCGCGCTCGACCCAGGGGTGATGCGGCAGCCGGCTGGCCGGCACGGTGGCGCAGGCCTGTTCCAGGCTCGCGTCCTGCGGCCGCAGCGGCTCACCAAGCCGCTCGCGCAAGAATGCCAGCGCATCCGGCGCCAGCGCCTGCACCACGCTGTCGTCCCCCCAACCGTTCCAACGCCGCATCGTTCTGTCTCCTGGTAGAGGCGGCGATGCTAGGCAGAGGGCCGCTACCCGTCTTGGCCGCCGCCGCCAGTCCGCTTGTGAAATCGCGCCAGTCCGTGCTGCCCCCGCTGCCCCAGGCCCGTGTCGCGCTCGCCTATGCGCAGGCGGCGCTGGACGCGCTGGCCGACGGCGGCATCGCCGTGCCGCCGCTGCCCGACCCGCTGAGCCTGCCGCAGTATCTGGCGCTGCTGGCCCAGGGCCAGGCGCGGCACGCCGATTTCGGACTGCGGGTCGGTCAGCGCATGCGTGCTGCCAGCTTCGTCGCCTATGGCCAGGTGGTGCTGGCGAGCAGCAGCTTCGCCGACGCGTTCGCGCAGACGCAGCGCTTCGAGGGCCTGGCGCATGACCTCGGGCGCAGCGAGCTGGTCGTCGACGGCGGCGTCGCCCACTACCTCTGGCATTGCCCCTGGCTCGACCAGGGCGCCGGCCTGGCGCTGCCGCTGTCGGTGATGGTCGGCATCCACGGCTTTGCGCAATGGCTGCACCAGGGGCCGCTGCCGCTGCGCGCGCTGGCCCTGCCCGGCCCCGAGCCGGACCCCGCGGCGGCGGCGCGCATCGCCGAGGCCCTGGGCCTGCGCCCGCGGTACGGCGCGGCGATCACCCGCGCCAGCTTCGACGCCGCCCTGCTCGATGCGCCGATCGCCAGCCACGACCCGGCGCTGCTGCCGCTGCTCGAGCAGCATGCGGCGCGACTGCTGCAGGCGCGCCAGCAGGCCCTGGCGGCCAACGGCCTGGCCGACGCGGTGACGATGCAGCTGCGCGAGCTGCTGCCGCGGGGCGAATCGAGGCTGGAGGCGGTGGCGCAGGCGCTGCAGCTGTCACCGCGCACCTTGCAGCGCCGCCTGGCCGAGCTCGGCCAGCCGTTCCAGCAGCTGCTCGACGCGACACGTCGTGAACTGGCCGACGCGCATCTGCGCGACGCGTCGCTGAGCCTGACCGAGGTCGCGTTCCTGCTCGGCTACAGCGAGCACAGCAGCTTCACGCACGCGCATCGCGGCTGGCATGGCGAGTCGCCGCAGGCCAGGCGCGCGCGGCTGCTGGCGCAGGCGCCCGCCTGAAGCCCGCTCACTGCCCCTTGAACAGGCCCTGGAACTGGCGGCTCACCGGCAGCTTCTCGCTGCGGCCTTTCAGCGTCAGCTGCATGCTGTTCTCGTCGATGCGCAGCGCGCTGGCGATGTGCCGGCAGTTCACCAGCACCGAGCGGTGCACCTGCCAGAACAGCTCGGGGTCGAGGCTGGCCACCAGCTCCTTCAGCGGCGTGCGGATCAGCGCCTCGTCGCCGGCGGTGACGACCCGCGTGTAGCGCGAGTCGCTCTCGAAGAAGATCACTTCCTCGGGCGGAATCAGGCGCACCTCCTTGCCCAGGCTGGCCTGGATCGGGCGCATCGTGCGGCGCTGCGGGATCAGCTGGGCCAGCAAGGCCTGCAGGTCGGGCGACGGCGCCGCGGCCACGGCCGGCTGCAGGCGCTGCTGCACGCGATCGAGGGCGCGGCGCAGGCGATCGTCGTCCAGCGGCTTGACCAGGTAGTCGACGGCGCCGGCCTCGAAGGCCGCCAGCGCATGGTCGTTGTAGGCGGTGACGAAGACCAGCTGCGGCGGCCTGGCCAGCTGGGTCAGGCGCTGGCCGACCTCCAGGCCGGTCAGGCCGGGCATGCGGATGTCGAGAAAGCAGCAATCGGGTTCTAGCGCCAGCGCCTCGTCCCAGGCGTCGACGCCGTTGACGCAGCTGGCCACGATCCGGCCCTGCGGCCACAGCCTGGCCAGCGCGGCGCGCAGCTGCTCGCGCGGACCTTCCTCGTCGTCGGCAATCAGGATCGTCGGGTTCGGGTTCAAGCGGGGATCTCCATGGTCGCGATGCAGCCGCCCTCCGGCCGGGCGGCGAGGCGCAGTTGCGCGCCGGGGTAATGGGCGAGCAGGCGCTCGCGGGTGTTCTTCAGGCCCAGGCCGTCGGTGACGGGCTGCTGCAGGCCTTCGCCGCTGTCCTCGACCTCGATGCGCAGGCGGGCGGGCTCGCGCACGCAGCGCACGCTCACCCGGCCGCCGCGCAGCGACGGTTCGATGCCATGGGTGATCGCGTTCTCGACCAGGGTCAGCAGGCTGCCGGGGGGCAGCTGCAGCGCCGCCTCGCCGTCGCAGTCGATCTGCCATTGCAGGCGATCGCCCAGGCGCGCCTGCATGATGGCCAGGTAGTGGCGCACCAGCTCGAGCTCCTCCCGGAGCGACTGCGATTCGCGCTCGAACATCGGCAGCGTCGCGCGCAGGTAGGCGTTGAATTCGCGCAGCAGCGGCGCGGCGCGCGCATCCTGGGTCTCCACCCAGTGCGTCAGCGACGCCAGCGTGTTGAAGACGAAATGCGGGTGGATCTGCGCGGTCGCCAGGCGGCGCGTCAGGCGCAGCTGCTCGTCCTGGGCGTCAAGCTCGGCCAGCCGGGCCTCGATCTGCTGCACGCGGTAGAGGGTCAGGAACCACCAGGCCGACACCGTCATCATGAAGAAGATCGCCAGCTCGAGCTGCAGCGCCATGGTCAGCTTGCGATCCAGGCCGAGGCGGTCGATGCCGAGCAGCACGGCGATGAACAGCAGGCTGGCGAACTGCGTGCTGGTGTTCATGCGCAGGCGCGTCGGCTGGCGCCAGAGCTGGCGCGTGGTCCACAGCGCCAGCGCCGCCAGACCGGCCAGGCCGATCCAGAGCCAGACGAAGCTGCGCCAGTCCGAGCCGAACAGATGGCTGATGCCGCAGATGAGCAGCACGCTGATCGCCACGTACTGGTCGATGCCGCGCGGCCAGGGCTGGTTGCCGCCGCGCGCGATCTCGGCCGGCGTGAAGCGGCGGCGCGGACCGGGGCAGAAGTACTGCGACCAGTCGGTCCACCAGGGTTTGGCGCTGCCTGTGCTCGATGCGTTCATGGCCGGCAGTCTAGAAAGGGGGGCCGGCGAGGCGGCGGCGGCGGCGGCGGATGGCGGGATTCGCCGCACCAGCTGCCGCCGGCCCGGATCACTGGCCCTTGAACAGACCCTGGAACGGCCGCGACACGGTCAGCAGGTCGGCCGAGCCGCGCAGCCGCAGCTGCATGCCGCCGTCGTCGTCGCGCACCGCGCTGGCGATCTGGCTGCCGGCCACGATCACCGACCGGTGGACCTGCATGAACTGCCCCGGGTCGAGCTGGGTCAGCAGCTCCTTCAGCGGCGTGCGCAGCAGCGCGTCGCGCTGCTGGCCGTCCTCGCGGTAGACGACGCGGGTGTAGCGCGCATCCGACTCGAAGTAGATGACGTCGGCGATGCGGATCAGCCGCACCTCCTTGCCGACGCTGGCCTGCAGGGTCTCGGGCTGGGCCGGCCGGCGCGGCACCAGCTGCGCCAGCAGCTGCTGCAGGGCCTGGGACTCGGCGACGGCCGGCGGCTGCCGCAGGCGCTGCTGCAGGCGGTCGACCGCCTGCGCCAGCCGCGCCGGCTCGACCGGCTTGACCAGGTAGTCGATGGCGCCGGCGTCGAAAGCCTGCAGCGCGTGGTCGCCGTAGGCGGTGACGAAGACCACGGCACTGCGGCCGGCGATCTTCTGCGCCACCTCGATGCCCGTCAGGCCGGGCATGCGGATGTCGAGAAAGCAGACCTCGGGCTGATGCGCCAGCCACTGGTCCCAGGCGTCGGCACCGTGCTCGGCCTGGGCGACGATCTCGGCCTGCGGCCAGGCGGCGTTCAGCGCGTCGGCGAGCTGCTCGCGCGGCGCGAGTTCGTCATCGGCGATGAGGATGCGGGTCATGCGGTTTCCTGGTGGTCGTTCTGGTCGAAGCGGATCTCGGCGAGCGCGCCGCCCTCGGGCCGCGGGCCGAGGCTGAAGTGGGCCGCGCTGCCGAAGCGGTGCTGCAGGCGCTGGCGCAGATTGGCCAGGCCGACGTTGTCCTGGGCATCGGCGGCCAGGCCCAGGCCGTCGTCGGCGACCCGCAGCCACCAGCCGCCGTCGGCCGCCAGTCCGGCGCTCAGCGCCAGACTGCCGCCGCCGATCTTCGGCTCCAGCCCATGCTCGATGGCGTTCTCGACGAGGGTCAGGATCAGGCCCGGCGGCAGGGGGCGCTGGGCCAGCGTGGCGTCGATCTCGACCGTGTAGCGCAAGCGCTCGCCCAGCCTGGCCTGCAGGATCGCCAGGTAGTGCTGCACCGCCTGCGCCTCCTCGGCCAGCGGCACGCTGTCGCGGCCGAGCATCTCCGTGCTGCGGCGCAGGAAGCCGGTCAGCTCGCGCAGCAGCGGGCCGGCGCGGTCGTCCTTCCTGTCCACCCAGTGCTGCAGCGTGGCCAGGGTGTTGAACACGAAGTGCGGGTGGATCTGCGCCTGCAGCAGGCGCAGCTCGGCCTCGCTGGCGCTGCGCGCGGCGGCGTCGCGCTCGGCGACCAGCGTCGCCTGGGCCAGACGATCGGCCTGCACCTTGGCGGCCAGCGTCGCCACGGCCCACAACAGCAGCGCCAGGCCGACGCCGGTGCCGGCCACGGCCGGCAGCAGCACGTCCAGGGCAGCGCTGAGCTTGCTCCAGTAGACGGCGGCGTCGAAGCCGCCCCGCTTGATGACATGGCCGACGCTGAAGCCAGCCCAGCCGCCGACCAGCGCCCAGACCGTCATCAGGCCGAGAAAGCGCGGCACGCTGCGCTGACCGGTGAGCTTGGACGGCCGTAACCAGGCGGCCAGCAGGCCCAGCGTGACCGCCACCCAGCCGGCCGCCGACAGCAGGCCGGCCAGCCAGAGCGGCATGCCCAGCCGGTGCAGTCCGGCGGCGGTGGCCACGGTGGTGGCGAACCAGCCGGCCCAGGCCCACAAGCCCTGGCGCGAGTAGAGGAAGCGGTCGGCCAGCTCGATCTTCTCGCGGGCGACCGGATCGTCGCGACCGATGCGCTCGTAGTACGGCTGCGCCCAGCGGTAATAGGCACGCTGCAGGCGGTTGCCGTCGGCCAGGGGGTTCGGTGTGTTCATGCGCTGCACTCTAGGAAGCGGCGGTGCCGGCCGGGTGGGCGCCGCGGCGAAACGCCGTGGCGGGCGCATGAATGGCGCCGGATCGCCGGCGAATCACGCCACGCGCCGGCCGCCCTGCAGCACCACCAGCTCGCCGGCGGCCAGCGCACGCCAGGGCTCGTCCAGGGTCAGCGGCTGCGTGGCGACGAGGGCGACGCGGTCGCTGGGACGCGTGTGCTGGCTGAAGTCGACGCTGAGGTCGGCGTCGCGCAGCCGCGTCGGCTTGAACGGGTGCGCGCGTTCGAGCAGGTGCAGCTGCGTCGACGCGTGCGCCCACAGCGCCTCGCCGTTGCTGAGCAGCAGGTTGAAGCTGCCATGGCGATGCACCTGCGGCAGCAGCTCGCGCAGCGTCAGCGTCAGCTCGTCGACCGAGGGCACGGCGCAATGCGCCTTCGCCAGCTCCTGCATCAGCCAGCAGAAGGCGCGCTCGCTGTCGGTGTCGCCGACCGGGCGGAACGCGCCGTGCAGGCGCGGCTGGTAATCGAGCAGATTGCCGTTGTGCGCCGCCACCCAGTAGCGGCCCCAGAGCTCGCGGCTGAACGGGTGAGTGTTCTCCAGGGCGACGCGACCCTGGGTGGCCTTGCGGATGTGCGCGATCACCACCTCGGATCGGATCGGGTAGCGCTGGATCGCCTCGGCCAGCAGCGAGTCGCGGGCGCTGGCCGGGTCGACGAACAGGCGCAGGCCGCGCTCCTCGAAGAAGGCGATGCCGAAACCGTCCTTGTGCTCGTCGGCGCGCGTCGCCAGACCGGCGAAGCTGAACATCACGTCGGTCGGGACGTTGGCGTTCATGCCCATCAGCTGACACATCGCCGTGCTACTCCAGGAACAGTCGGGCAAGACCCTTGAAGCTGACCAGATTGCCCGGGTTGCTGGTTTCCTCGAGCACGCCGCTCATGCGCTTGAGCAGGCGCGGGCTCTTCTTCGCGCGCCAGATCAGCAGATCGGCGAGCCAGGGAAACGCGTTGACGCGGTTGGCGCGCTGGTAGAGCTTGTACTTCGGCGCGAGCTCGGTCAGACCGGCCTCGTAGCGGGCACGTGCCGCCGCGTCGTCGGCGGTGGCGATGATGGCGTCGGCGGCCAGCATCGCCGTCTGCATCGCCTTGCCGATGCCCTCGCCGGTGAAGTCGTAGGTGCTGCCGGCGGCCTCGCCGACGACCATCAGGCCCGGCTTCGTGAACTGCGCGCCGGCCAGCGTGCAGCGCAGTGGCGCCCCCTTCAGTTCGCCGACCAGCTGGCCTTCGCGCATCAGCGCCGCCGCCGGCGGGTAGGCGGCGACGAAGGCGTCGAACAGCGCGCGCAGGTTGACGTCCTGCTTCTTGCGCCCGGCCGGTCCGCTGTGCGAGTCGGAGACGCCGACGCCGATGTTGAAGTGGCCACCGGGCGCCGGGAAGAGCCAGCCGTAGCCGGGCCGCACCGCCTTCGTCCAGGCCACTTCCAGCGCGGTGATGCGGCCGACCATCGCCGGCGCATGCACATAGCCACGCAGCGCCACGCCGCTGGGCGACTGTCGCGTGCACAGACCGGCCGCCTGCAGGGCCTTGGGCACGGCGCCCGTGGCCAGCAGGGTCCAGCGCGCCCGCAGCGCCCGGCTCTCGCCGTCGAAGCGCAGCTGCGCGCCGACGACGCGCTCGCCGTCGAGCAGCGGCGCCTCGAAGCGCGCCTGCTCGAAGCGGGCACCGGCCGCGATCGCGCCGCGCGCCAGGATCTCGTCGAGCTGGCGCCGCGGCAGCACCGCCAGGCTGCCGGGCACGTCGATGCGACCGCCGCTTGGGCCGATGCAGCCGACATGCTGCACGCGCTCGGCCTGCGCCATCACCTGCTGCAGCAGGCCCAGACGCGCCAGCGCCTGATGGGCATCGGGAATCAGGCCGTCACCGCAGACCTTGTCGCGCCCCAGCGGCTGCTGGTCGACCAGCAGCACGCGCAAGCCGGCCTGTGCCAGCACCCGGGCGGCGGCACTGCCGGCCGGACCGGCACCGACGACAAGCACATCGGTCGGCGGGAGGGCGGCTTCGGGAGCGGACATGGCGGGCGGCACAGAGGGCGACGGCAGGGCGGGGCGCGGATTGTCACCGTCGCGGGGAGCGCTGCCGGCGGCAGCAATTTGTTGCACTTGGACAACACAAAGACCCTAGAGAGCGACCCGTCAACAAACGGAAAAACCAATGCCCACAAGGGTTTAGCCTAGCTGCCAAAGGTAACCCCCTACAGGGCCACACCCCCCAGGATTGAAGAATCCGTCGCCTTTTGCCCCGGGCGATCCCCGGCAGGGCACCGCTTTTTCCTTACCGGAGTTGCCTACATGTTCAAGAAAACCCAACTGTCGGTCTGCCTGAGCGCCGCCATCGGCGCCTTGGTGACCGCCAGCCCTGCGCTGGCCCAAGAGGCCCAGAAGCTCGAGCGCATCGAGATCACCGGCTCGCGCATCCGCCAGATCGAGACCGAGACCGCCCAGCCGATCCTGAAGATCACCCAGGCTGACATCCAGAAGACCGGTCTGGTCACGGTGGGCGACATCGTCAACCAGCTGACCTCGGCAGGCACCCCGGCGTTCTCGAAGGGCAGCACGCTGGCCTCGAACCGCGAAGCCGGCGGCCAATACCTGAACCTGCGTGGCCTGGGCGCCCAGCGCCTGCTGGTGCTGGTCAACGGCAAGCGCTGGAGCCAGTCGGTCGCCGGTTTCACCGACCTGTCGACGATCCCGTCGTCGATGGTCGACCGCATGGAACTGCTGAAGGACGGCGCCTCGTCGATCTACGGCTCCGACGCCATCGCCGGCGTGGTGAACTTCATCCTGAAGAAGTCGATGGACGGCGGCGACATCAGCATGTACGCCGGCCAGAACGAGTCGGGCGACGGCAAGTCGAGCGACTTCAGCCTGAGCTACGGCGCCACCGGCGACAAGAGCTCGCTGATGTTCGCGTTCACCTACAACAAGGTGGATCCGATCTGGGCGCGTGACCGCGAGATCACCAAGTACACCTACGGCCCGGACTTCAAGACCGCCGCCCTCGGTGGCGGCCCCTGGGGCCGCATCCGCCCGGCGACCGCCGCCGGCACGCCTGCCGCTGCCTCCTCGCCCGGCTACTTCGACCTGGTGCTGAACCACACCGGCACCTACGACGGCGTGGGCCAGGGCGCGGATTCGCGCGACAAGGCGAACTACCACACCTACACCGGCGCCGCTGCCGACCTCTACAACTCGTCGCAGGACATGATGTTCGCGATGGGCTCGGAGCTGAAGTCGATCTTCGTCAAGGGCTCGGTCGACATCACCCCGGACATTCGCTTCGTCAGCACCGCGATGTACGCCGACCGCCAGTCGGCCCGCCAGATCGCCGGCTACCCGCTGCAGTCGGGCGCGCAGTCGTCGTACCCGGTGGTGATCAGCAAGGACAGCTACTACAACCCGTTCGGCAACCAGGGCGTCGGCGTCGCCCCGGGCACCGGCATCGACGTCTTCTTCAACCGTCGCACGATCGAGATCCCGCGCGTCACCACGAACAACAACCGCACGCTGCACCTGGATGCCGCGGTGGAAGGTGATCTGGACGTCCTCGGCCGCGCGTTCACCTGGTCGCTGGGCATCAACTACAGCGACGTCACCGGCCAGACCCTGTCGACCGGCAACGCCAACCTGGTGAACCTGAAGGCCGCCCTCGGCCCCAGCTTCAAGAATGCTGCCGGCGACATCGTCTGCGGCGTGCCGGGCGCGGTGATCGGCGGCTGCGTGCCGTTCAACATCCTCGGCGGCCCGTCGGCCGCCACGGCGGCGGCACTGAACTACATCAACCACGTTGGTGTGGCCACCTACGGCTCGAACGTGCGCAGCCTGCACGCTGACGTCAGCGGCGAAATCGTGCAGCTGCCGGGCGGCATGATGGGCTTCGCTGCCGGTGTCGAGCAGCGCGAGGTCAAGGGCTACGACCGTCCGGGCCCGATGGAGCAGCAGAACCTGACCTCGGACCTGGCCGCCCGCGCGACGGTCGGCAACTACGAGGTCGACGAGGCCTACCTCGAGCTGAACATCCCGCTGCTGAAGAACCTGCCTGGCGTCGAGTCGCTGAGCCTGAACCTGGCTTCGCGCTACTCGGACTACAGCAACTTCGGCGAGACGACGAACAGCAAGGCGAGCCTGACCTACCGTCCGATCAAGGACATGCTGGTGCGCGCCACCTGGGCCGAGGGCTTCCGTGCCCCGACCCTGGGCGACATCGCCGGCGGCGGTTCGCAGTCGTTCGACACCTACCTCGACCCCTGCGACAGCGCCTTCGGTTCGGCGGCGACCAACGCCACCACCGCCGGCCGCTGCCAGGCGGCGGGCGTGGCGGCGAACTTCCGCCAGAAGAACCAGGCCGGCAACAACATCACTGGCGCGGGTGGCGGTCAGACGCCGTTCCCGTTCCAGGCTGCCGCCGGCAACGAGTTCCTGCAGCCCGAGACCGCGATCACCAAGACCGCCGGTCTGGTCTTCAGCCCTGGCTTCCTGCCTGGCTTCAACGTCTCGGTCGACTGGTACAACATCAGCATCGAGAACCGCATCACCGCGGTGTCGGCCAACTACATCCTGGGCCAGTGCTACGTCAACGGCGTGTCGGAGTTCTGCGGTCTGTTCTCGCGTGACGCCACCGGGCAGATCAACAACCTGCGTCGCGGCAACGCGAACCTGGGCGAGATCGAGACCGAGGGTTGGGACCTGAGCTGGAACTACCGCTTCCCGGCGACCAGCTTCGGCCGCTTCGCGGTGCGCAGCGACAGCACCTACGTCAGCAAGTACGCGATCAAGTCCACGCCGACGGCGAACTGGGTCCGCTACGAGGGCGAGTGGGGCACGCCGCGCTTCAAGACCAACTTCAGCATCGACTGGACGATGGGCGACTTCGGCGTGAACTTCGGTACGCGCTACACCGCCAAGACCAAGACGATCTGCTGGAGCACGAACGTCGCCAACCCGGTCTATTGCAGCATCCCGACCGACCCGTGGACCTCGGGTGGCACGGGCTACCAGAAGCTGGATTCGCTGCACAACGACATCAGCTTCAGCTACAAGACGCCGTGGAAGGGCGAGCTGCGCATCGGTGCGAACAACGTCTTCGACAAGAAGCCGGTGATCAACTACAGCGCCAACAGCGTGTCGTCGTCGTCGTCGTCGGTGGATCCGGATCTGCCGATCGACCGCTTCTTCTACGTCCGCTACAACCAGAAGTTCTGATCGCGACGCGGGCCTCGTGCCCGCCCGCCATCCGCTTCTGTGAAGGGCCCGGCCATGCCGGGCCCTTTTTTCTTTGTGCTGGCGCAAGGCGCACGCCGCCGCATGGCCGCAACATCAGGGCCATGGAGGACGCCATGAGCGACAGCACGATGACCGCCGGCCAGCTGGCCCAGTTCGAGACCCTGCTGCGTCAGCGGCTGCACGAGGTGCAGCAGGCGATCGCGGCGCAGCGAGGCGACGCGACGACGCGCGCCGAGTTTGCCGAGCAGCTGCTGCGCGACGACCCGGACGCGCCGCGCGAGCACGAGGGCGATCGCGAGATCGCGCTCGAGCGCGCCGACCAGCTGACCGAGGAGGAACGCGAGATCGGTGCCGCGCTGCTGCGCCTGCGCGACGGCGACTACGGCCGCTGCGCTGCCTGCGGCGCGTCGATCGCGTTTGACCGCCTGCGCGCGCAGCCGATGGCGGCGCGCTGCCTGGACTGCCAGCAGCGCGCCGAGGCGGGCTGAGCGCTCAGCTCGCCCTGGGCGCCATGTGCTGCGCCAGGAAGCGTTCGACCCGCGACCAGAAGTCGAGGTTGGTGGCCTTCATGGACCAACCATGGCCCTCGCCGTCGTAGACGACGTACTCGACCTGCTTGCCGGCGGCCAGCATCGCCTCGTGCATGCGACGGCCGTTGGCGAGCGGCACGCGGACGTCGTCGGCGCCGTAGGCGAGCAAGGCCGGCGCCTTGATCTCGGCGACGCGCTTCAGCGGCGAGGTCTGGGCGAACTGCTCCTTGTCGCGCTCCGGATGGCCGAGCATGTACGGCAGCCGGTGCCTGAAGACCTCGCTGCCGGCGAAATCGGTCCAGCTGAAATACATGTGCTCGGGGTCGGTGACGCCGACCCAATTGACGCCGCAGCGCCAGAGATCCGGGTCCTTGACCAGGCCCATCATCGTCAGGTAGCCGCCGTAGCTGGCGCCGACCAGGGCCAGCCGGTCGCGGTCGGCGACGCCCTCCTTGACCAGCTGCAGCACGCCGTCGTTGACGTCGTCCTGCATCGCCAGGCCCCATTGCTTCCAGCCGGCCTCGTGGTGCTTGCGACCCCAGCCGGTCGACATGCGCGGCGCCGGCATGAAGACCGCATAGCCCCGTGACGCGAGGAACTGCACCACCGGGTCGAAACGCCAGGCGATCGCGCGCACATGGGGGCCGCCGTAATGCAGCACCAGCAGCGGATGGCGCTGACCGGGCTTGGCGTTCGGTGGCAAGGTCAGCATGGCTGGAATCTGCAGGCCGTCGCGCGCCGCGTAGCGGAAGAAGCGCGTGTTCGCCATCGGCAGCGCCGACAACCAGGGGCGCAGCTTGCCGACCGGCTCCAGGCTGGCGGAGGCGGTCTTGTACAGGTGCAGCTGCCCGGGCTCGGCAGCGCCGCTGACGCTCACCAGCACGAAATCCTGCTCGCGGCTCGGCGACAGCGACACCGTGCGGTAGGGGAACTGCTTCTCCATCGCCTGCTGCAGCGCGTCGAGCTTCTCGTCGAGGTGCACCACCTGCGGTCTCGAGGTCTCGAACAGCACCGAGCGCAGCCGGCCTTGGGCGTCGAAGCGGCAGGCGCCGGGCTCGATGTCGACCCCCTTCAACGCGATCAGCGGCTCCTTGACCCAGCTCGCCGTGGCCAGGTCGATCGCCATCAGCGCCATTTCGTCCCGGCCCTCAGGCTGGGCCAGCACGTAGAGGCGCTCGTCGGCGTCGATGCCCTCGAGCGTGATGCCGTTGTCCAGCGGACCCCAGGAGGCGAACGCCTGCCAGTCGGCATCGGGCTGCGCGCGCAGCCACAAGGTGGACTTCGCCGGTTCGTAGGTGATGGCGGCGCGCGGCCGATCTTGGCGGTCCAGCCGCCAGGACCGCACCGTGCCCGGCGCGCCAGCCGAGAGTCGGGACAGCTTGCCGTTGAAGGTGTTCAGGCGCTGCAGCACCTGGTGGTTCTTCTCGCTCTCCCAGCTCGAGACGATGCAGCTGCCGTCCTTGGCCTGCGTGCCACGGGCGAAGAAGCGAATGCGGCGCGGCAGGGCGACAAGGCGGCCGCCGTCGATGTCGACGGCCATCAGTCCGCCGGCCTGCGTGACGCGGTCGTCGACGCGCGTGCCCATCGCGTACAGGATGCGCTGATCGTTCAGCCACATCGGACTGAAGACCTCGGCCGTCTTCAGCGCCGTGATCTGGCGCATCTCGCGGTCGGCGAGGCGGATCAGCACCAGATTGTTCTTGCCTTCGATCTTGCGCAGTGCCAGCAGATGGCTGCCGTCGGGCGACAGCTGTGCATCGCTGAGCTCGGCGTCGCGGAAGAACAGCTCGAGCGGCGGCAGCGCCTCGACGTTTGCCGCCGCCCAGGCCGGCAGCAGCGTGAGCGCGCTGCTTGCTCCGGCCTGCTTCATCCACGCCCTGCGATCCATCACCCGCTCCCGGTTCAAAAACCTGGCACTTTAGTGCGCCAGATCAGGCCTGCTTGACGCGCAGTCGCCAGGCGTGCAGCAGCGGCTCGGTGTAGCCGCTGGGCTGCGCCACTCCCTTGAAAACGAGGTCGAGCGCGGCCTGGAACGCCGGGCTGTCGCTGCCGCGGCCGGCCATCGGCGTGTAGGCCGGATCGCCGGCGTTCTGACCGTCGACCACCACGGCCATGCGTGCGAAGGTGTCGCGCACCTGCGCCTCGCTGACCACGCCGTGCAGCAGCCAGTTGGCGATGTGCTGGCTGCTGATGCGCAGCGTCGCGCGGTCCTCCATCAGCCCGATGTTGTGGATGTCGGGCACCTTCGAGCAGCCGACGCCCTGCTCGACCCAGCGCACGACGTAGCCGAGGATGCCCTGCACGTTGTTGTCGAGTTCCTGCTGGCGCTCCTGCGCGCTCCAGCCGGCATGGGCGGCGACCGGAATCGTCAGCAGGTCGGCCAGCAGCGCGGCGCGCTGCTCGGGGCTCAGCGGCTGCAATTCCATCTCGCGCTGCAGCTTGGCGACGTCGACGCGGTGGTAGTGCAGCGCATGCAGCGTCGCCGCGGTGGGGCTGGGCACCCAGGCGGTGTTGGCGCCGCTGCGGGCATGGGCGATCTTCTGCTCCAGCATCGCCGCCATCAGGTCGGGCATCGCCCACATGCCCTTGCCGATCTGCGCGCGGCCGCGCAGGCCGCAGGCCAGGCCGGTCTTCACGTTGAGCTGCTCGTAGGCCTGGATCCACGGCGAGCTCTTCATGTCGGCCTTGCGCAGCATCGGGCCGGCCTGCATCGCGGTGTGCATCTCGTCGCCGGTGCGGTCGAGGAAGCCGGTGTTGATGAAGGCGACGCGCTCGCGGGCGGCGGCGATGCAGGCGGCCAGGTTCACCGAGGTGCGGCGCTCCTCGTCCATGATGCCGAGCTTCACGGTGTTGGCCGGCAGGCCGAGCAGCTGCTCGACGCGACCGAAGAGCTCGCAGGCGAAGGCGACTTCGGCCAGGCCGTGCATCTTCGGCTTGACGATGTAGATGCTGCCCTTGCGGCTGTTCTTCACGCTGCCCTTGCCGTCGTGCAACGCGATGGTGACGGTGACGAGGGCGTCCAGGATGCCCTCGGGGATCTCGCCGCCGCCTTGCAGGCGCACCGCCGGATTCGTCATCAGGTGGCCGACGTTGCGCACGAAGAGCAGCGAGCGGCCGTGCAGGCGCACTTCGCCGCCCGCGGCCGCCGTGTATACGCGATCGGCGTTCAGCGTGCGCGTGATGCTCTTGCCGCCCTTGCTCAGGGTCTCGGACAGCGTGCCCTTGAGGATGCCGAGGTAGTTGCGGTAGGCGACGACCTTGTCGTCGGCGTCGACGGCGGCGATCGAGTCCTCGAGATCGAGGATGGTCGACAGCGCCGCCTCCAGCACCACGTCGGCGACGCCGGCGCCGTCCTGGCGGCCGATCGGGTGCTCGCGGTCGACGACGATCTCCAGGTGCAGGCCGTGGTGGCGCAGCAGCAGGCTCGTCGGCGCGTCGGCGCTGCCGCGGTAGCCGACGAACTGCGCCGGGTCCCGCAACGGGCCGACGCCGTCGACCAGCAGCTGGCCGCCGCTGACGCGGTAGGCCTTGGCCTGGGCATGGCTGCCACCGGTCAGCGGCGCGGCGTCGTCGAGGAACTGGCGCGCGAACGCGATCACCGCCGCGCCGCGCACCGGGTTGTAGCTGCCCGCGCGCTCACGGCCCTCGGTCTCGGGGATTGCGGCGGTGCCGTAGAGCGCGTCGTAGAGGCTGCCCCAGCGTGCGTTGGCGGCGTTCAGCGCGTAGCGGGCGTTCATCACCGGCACCACCAGCTGCGGGCCGGCCTGGATCGCCAGCTCGTCGTCGACGTTCGCGGTCGTCGCGCTGAACGGCGCCGGCGGCTCGACCAGGTAGCCGATCGACTTCAGGAACGCCTGGTAGGCCGGCATGTCGGCGATCGGTCCCGGATGCGCGCGGTGCCAGGCGTCGAGCTCGAGCTGCAGGCGATCGCGTTCGGCCAGCAGCGCGGCGTTCTTCGGCGCCAGCTCATGGGCGATGGCGTCGAAGCCGGCCCAGTAGGCGGCGGACTCGACGCCGCTGCCGGGCAGCACCTCCTCGTCGATGAAGCGCTTCAGGATGGGGTCGATCTGCAGGCGGTGGGCGGTGACGAAGGCCATGGACAGCTCCAAGGAAAACAGCGGATGCCCGCAATTTAGGCGTGTCGGCTGCACGTATTGATCGCGGGTTACGCATAGCATTCGTGACTTTTCTGCGTGGAATCCGCCGCCATGGACCGCTTCAAGCAGATCGAGACCTTCGTCGCCGTGGCCGCCAAGGGCAGCCTGACGGCGGCCGCCGCCCTCGAGGGCGTGGCGCCGGCGGTGATCGGGCGGCGCATCGACGCACTGGAGGCGCGGCTGTCGGTGCGCCTGATGCATCGCACCACGCGGCGACTGACGCTGACGCCCGAGGGCCAGGCGTTCCTGGAGGACTGCCAGCGCGTGCTGGCCGAGCTCCACGGCGCCGAGGCGGCCGTCAGCCAGGGCGGGGCCCGGGCCAGCGGCCATCTGCGCGTCACCGCCCCGGCCGGCTTCGGGCGCCGCCACGTCGCGCCGCTGGTACCCGGCTTCCTCGCGCTGCACCCGGAGCTGCGCATCAGCCTGAACCTCGCCGACCGCGTCATCGACCTCGTCAACGAGGGCTTCGACTGCGCGGTGCGCGTCGGCGACCTGCCGGACTCCAGCCTTGTCAGCCAGCGCCTGGCCGACAACCGGCGCCTGGTCGTCGGCAGCCCCGACTACCTGCGCCGGGCCGGCACGCCGCAGCACCCGCGTGAGCTGCTGCAGCACGAGTGCCTGATGCTGTCCAGCGAGGCCAGCCAGACGCGCGGCTGGGCGTTCCGCATCGACGGCCAGGCCTTCTTTCACCGCCACGGCGGACGGCTCGATTGCAGCGACGGCCAGGTGCTGCACGACTGGTGCCTGCGCGGTCTCGGTCTGGCCTGGCGCAGCCATTGGGAGGTGGCCGCCGACCTGCAGGCCGGTCGGCTGCTCAGCGTGCTCGACGCGTTCGCCGCGCCGCCCAACGGCATCTACGCGGTGACACCGGAGCGCTTGCTGCAGCCGTTGCGCGTGCGCCTGTGGATCGATCACCTGCGGGCCCACTACGCGCGCGCCGAGTACTGGATGCGGGTCGGCGGATGAGTGCTGCCGCCCTCAGCCTGGTGCTGGCCGCGGCCTTGCTGCACGCGTTGTGGAACATCGCCGCCAAGCAGGCCCGTCATGGCAGCGCGGGCGGGCAGGGCGAGCAGCTGGCGTTCCAGATGCTGTGCGCGCTGGCGGTGGCGCTGCTGTGGGCACCGGCCGGCGTCTACGCCAGCATCGCCGAGCTGCCGCGCTGGGGCTTGCTGCAATGGGCCGCCGTGAGCCTGTCGGCGCTGGTGCACCTGGCCTACTTCAGCGCGCTGCTGTCCGGCTATGCGAAGGCCGATCTGACCGTGGTCTACCCGGTGGCGCGCGGCGGCGGACCGCTGCTGTCGGCCAGTGCCGCGGTGCTGCTGCTGGGCGAGCGCCCGGGCTGGCGCGGCGCCGCCGGCATTGCCGCCATCGTGCTGGGCGTGCTGCTGATCGCCGGCCTGCTGCGCCGCAAGCCGCTGACGCCGATGCTGCTGGCCGGGCTGCGCTGGGGCCTGCTGACCGGCGCGCTGATTGCCAGCTACACGGTGATTGACGCCTGGGCGATCAAGCGCCTGGCCATGCAGCCCCTGGCCTACGACTACTGGTGCAATCTGCTGCGCGTGCCCATGCTGCTGCCGCTGGTCTGGCGGCTGAGCCCGCCGGGCAGCCTGGGCCAGGCCTGGCGCACCGAGCGCCGCGCGGTGCTGATCGTCGGCGCCGCCAGCCCCTTGGCCTACATCCTGGTGCTCTGGGCGCTGCAGAGCGCGCCGCTGAGCGCGGTGGCGCCGCTGCGCGAATGCTCGATGCTGTTCGCGGCGCTGGTCGGCGGCCAGCTGCTGCGCGAGGGCGACCGCGCCGCGCGCCTGCTCGGCGCCGGCTGCATCGGGCTCGGGGTGGCGCTGCTGGCCAGCGGCTGATGGGGCGCCATCAGGCCGGAGGTCATGCCCCGGACTGCGGGGGTGGCTGTGGTGGCGCGACCTCGGCTTCTGGTTAACCCGCAATCCTCCCCTAGCATGCGCGCCCGCTTCGCCCGCCGGGCGTGGCGCTCCTGACTCCTATTCCTAGGGAAATACCAAGATGAAGCAGTACCTGATGGCCGCCGCCGCGGCGCTCGCCCTGTCCGCCACCCCGGCCCTGGCCGGTGATGTCTACATGGGTGCCGACCTCAGCCGCACCAAGCTCGACGGCCTGAGCGGCACGGCCAGTGGCTGGAACCTCTACGCTGGCTATCGTTTCAACGAGTCGCTGGCGGTCGAGGGTGGTTTCCGTCGCCTGGCCGACAAGACCGTGCGCGACTTCGGCGTGCCGGTGAAGCTCAAGGGCGAGGCCTACCAGGTGTCGGCGCTCGGCTACCTGCCGCTGGGCACCGACTTCGCGCTGTTCGCGCGCCTGGGTGTGAACCACGTCGAAGCCAAGGCTGACGCCAGCGGCTTCATCGTGCGCGACAGCGAAGTGAAGATGCTCGCCGGCGTCGGCTTCGAGTACCAGCTGAGCAAGTCCATCGCGCTGCGCGCCGAGTTCCAGCGGCCCGACAGCGATACCGACACCAGCTCGCTGGGTCTGAAGATCAGCTTCTAAGCGGATCCCCAAAGCCAACCGGCCCCGTGAGGGGCCGTTTTGCGTTGCAGCCCCGCAGGGCTCAGCCCTTCAGGCAGTCACTCATGAACTTCTTGCGCTCGTCGCCGGCCAGGTTCTTGGTCTTGGCGTCGGCGTTGCAGCTCTTCATCTTGTCCTGCTGCGTGGCCTTCGGGGCGTCAGCAGCGCCACCGCCTGCCGACAGGCAGGTCTTCATGAAGGCCTTGCGCTCGTCGCCGGCCAGGTTCTTGGCCTTGGCGTCGGCGTTGCAGGTCTTCATCTTCTCCTGCTGCGGTCCGGCAACGGCCAGGCCCAGACCCATGCATAGCGACAGTCCCACCAGTAGCGTCTTCATGTGCTCCTCCTTGCCGGCCGACTTGGCCGGCTCAAAGGATACGCCGCGGATGTGCCAGCTGCTCGTGGGCCGCATGCAGGCGGCGCACCAGCACCTTGATGAAGGCGCGGTCGAAGCGGTGCTGGCATTCGCCGCTCAATGAGCCGATCAGCTGCGGCGTGAAGCTGACCGTGGTGCAGACCTCGGTGACCTTGACGTCGGTGGTGTGCTTGCGCAGCTCGGGGTTGGGCGCCAGGTAGGCCATCTCGCCGACCGAGGTGCCGGTGCCCAGGCTGGCGACGACGCGGCCCTCGCGCACCACGTCGACGCTGCCCAGCGCCAGGATGTGCACGCTGTTGCCCTCGTGGCCGCGCTTGAACAGATGGTGGCCGACCGGGTAGCGCCGCCAGCGTGCGCGGCGCACCACCTCCCAGAGCTCGACGTCGCCGAAGTCGGCGAAGAAGTCGAGCGCGCGCAGCAGGCTGAAGCGCTCCGAGTCCTTCACCTCGGTGAAGCGGGCCAGCGGAATCAGCTGCTTGGCGACCAGCTCCGACAGCGCCTTGGCGAAGCCGTCCCAGCTGGCGTAGCGGTCCTCGGGGCGCTTGGCCAGCGCCTTCAGGATGACGCCGTCGAGCTCGGCGCCGACGCCCTCGCGCAGCTCGCTCAGGGCCTTCGGTGCCTGCGTGTAGATCTGGTGCATCAGCGCCATCTGGCTCGGCGCCTCGAACGGCGGGCGCCCGGCGATCAGGTGGTAGAGCACGGCGCCGAGCGCGTACTGGTCGGAGCGCGCGTCGACGTCGGCGCCCTCGACCTGCTCTGGCGGCATGTAGGCCAGCGAGCCCACGCGGTGCACCTGCGTGCGGTCGGCGTTCAGGTGCAGCGCCGAGCCGAAGTCGCTGAGCTTGATGTCGACCGCCTGGCCCTGCTCGTCGATCACCGCCAGGATGTTGGCCGGCTTGACGTCGCGGTGGATCAGGCCCTGGCGGAAGCAGTAGGACAGCGCCATCGCGCACTTGAAGCCGACCTCGACGATCTGGTCCAGCGGCAGCAGTCGGTCGGCGCGGCAGAAGTGCTTCAGCGTCACGCCGGGCACGAACTCCATCACCAGGTAGGGCGCCTCGTCGTCGAACACCGCGTCCAGGATGTGCACCACGTTCGGGTGCTGCAGGCGACCCGCCAGCGACGCCTCGGCGGCGAAGAAATGGTCGCGCATGTTCAGCTGCGCGCCGCCGCTGCGGCTGGCGTCTTTCCAGGCGCGCACGCGCTTGATCGCCACGTCCTGGCCGCTGAACGCGTCGTGGCAGAGGAAGACGTCGGAGGTCGCGCCCTCGCCGAGCCGGCGCAGCACGCGGTAGCGGCCGATGTGCGACGGCAGCTCGCCCTCCGGGGGGATGGAGCTGGCCGGGAAGGTGGTGGTGGGCAGCGAGAGGTCGGGGTCGGACGCCATAGGTCCGGGATGCTGCCACCAATCAAGCCGCCAACGCGCGGGCCGTCGGGATGCGCAGGCTGCGCCGCAACGGCAGTGCGGCGGCCAGCAGGCCCAGCAGCGCCATCAGCGCCAGCGTCGCCGCCGCCAGCCCGGGTGCCGGCCAGAGCAGCCAGGGCAGGCGGAAGAACATGCGCGAGAAGCCCAGCTCCAGCGCCGCGCTGATCGGCACGGCGAGCAGCAGCGCCAGTCCCCAGGCGAGCAACAGCAGCGCCAGCAGCTCGGCGCCGAGCAGGGCGGCGATCTGTGCGTTGCCGCCGCCCAGCGCCCGCAGCACGGCGATCTCGCGCTCGCGCTCCAGCACCGACAAGCCCAGCTGCGCCGCCAGGCCGAGCAGGCCGACCAGGCCGAGCAGCCAGCCCACGCCGCTGAGGAACTGCACCGCCATCAACAGATGGTCCTCGACGACGCGCCGCCCTTCCCGCTGCGCGCTGGCGCTGGCCACCGCCAGGCCCTGCGTCTCGAGCTCGGCGCGCAGCTGCTGCGCGCCGGCCGCCACCTGCTGCACCGTGCCGTGGCGTTTGAAGCTCACCAACAGCGTCCGGGACTGATCACCCAGCGCCGCGCGCGGTACCCAGGCCAGGGGCTGCGGTCCGGCGTCGGCTTCGCCGACCACGCGGAAGCTGCGGCGCTCGCCGCGCACGGTCAAGGTCAGCGTCTGGCCGATCTGCCAGCCGGGTCGCTGCCGGCGCAGCATGCGGCTCAGCACCAGCTCGTCGCCGCCCTGCAGCCAGCGCCCGCTTTGCACCGGTGGCTGGAACAACGCGGAGTCGGGCGGCACGCCGAGCAGGTTCACATCCGGCTCCAGCGGGTCGTCGTGGCCGCGCGCCGAGGTCCAGGCCTCGGCCACCGCCACCGCTTCAGAGTCGCGCGCCACGGCCTCGATGCGCGACACGTCGGCGCGCTCGGCCAGGTGCAGCTGCAGGTGGTGGCGCTGCGGCGCATAGATCTCGTCGACCGCCCCCTGCACCGCCAGGCGCAGATTGCTCGCCGCCATGAAGCAGGCAGCGGCCAGTGCCAGTGCCAGCACGGTGAGGCTGCTGCGCACGCGGTGGCGCAGCAGCTGGCCCAGGCCGATCTGCAGCAGCCGCGCCCGCGGGCCGCGCCATGGCAGGCGCAGGCGCGGTGCCGCCGTTTGCAGCGCGCCGTGGCGCAGCGCGGCGGCGATCGGCATGCGCAGCGCCTGGCGCAGCGGCAGGGCGGCGGCCAGCAAGGGCACCAGCAGCCCGGTGAGCAGCAACAGGGCTGGCACCCAGGCGGGCGGCCACGCGCTGCCGGCGGGGAAGTTCAGCATGTCCAGCTTGAAGGCCGCGTAGCGCTCGCCCAGCCACAGCGAGGGCGGCAGCGCCAGCAGCGTGGCGAGCAGGCCGGCGAGCAGCGCGGGTGCCAGCGCCAGGCCCGCCAGCCGCGGCCCGGAGGCTCCCAGGGTCTTCATCAGGGCCAGCTCGCGCAGCTGCTCGCGCAGCAGGGTGGCGAACACGTTGTGCACGAGAAAGCCGCAGGCCAGCAGCGTCAGCAGGGCCATCGCCGCCTGGGTGAACAGCAGCGAGTCCATCTGCGCCGCGTGGCGGTGCACGCCGGGCTCGGGGATGTCGACCGCGCGCAGCACCAGGCCCTGGCGCTGCAGCGCGTCGCGCAGCTCGCCGACCACGCGGCGCACGGCGGCGCGGTCGGGCCTGCCGTGCAGCCGCAGCTCCCACTCGTCGAAGCCCGGCTCGGCGCCCAGGCGCTGCAGAACGCCAGGGCCTGCCAGCAGGGTCGCGTAGCCCTCCATCCAGCCGGGTGGCAGGCTCACGTCGCGATAGCGGCCGGCGACGCGCAGCTCCTGGTCGCCGATCTGCAGCCGCTCGCCAAACTCCTGCGCCGAGGGCGCGCTGCGCTCCAGCAGCAGCTGGCCTGCGGGCGCCGGCCAGGCGCCGTCCTCGGCGCGAAGGCGGGCGATGCTGGGATGCAGCGGATCGTCGTAGCTCACCAGCTGCGCCGGCAGCGCAAGGGCGCCCAGCTGCAGTGACACGCTCAGGCCGCGCCGCAGCCGGCTGGCCGCCAGCTGCGCGTGCGGCGGCAGCGTGGCCGGGTCGAAGCGCTGGCCGGCCTGCAGCCTCAGGGTCGCGTGCGCCGGCAGGCTGGCGGCATAGCCATCCCGGGTGGCCCGCTGCACCAGCGCGAAGCTGACCAGCAGCACGCCGGCGGCGATCAGGGCGAGCATCAGCGCCAGCACCGCCAGCAGGTGGCGTCCGGGCCGGCGACGCAGCTGCCGCCAGGGTAGCTGGCGGGCGATCACAGCAGCCGTCCGTCGCGCAGACCGACGCGCCGCCGCGCGGCGGCCAGGCTGGCAGCGTCGTGGGTCACCATGACGACGGTGAGACCCCGTTCGTCGACCAGCTCGGCGAGCAGGCCCAGCAGCTGCGCGCCGCTGCTGGAGTCGAGGTTGCCGGTGGGCTCGTCGGCGAGCAGCAGGCGCGGCTCGTTGGCCAGCGCGCGGGCCAGGGCCACGCGTTGCTGCTGGCCGCCGGACAGGGTCGCGGGACCCTGCGCGGCCTGCGCCGCCACACCCAGCCGCGCGAGCAGCGCCATCGCCCGCTCGCACTTCTCTTCGTCGCTCCAGCGGCCGGCGAAGTCCATCGGCAGCAGCACGTTCTCCAGCGCACTGAGCTGCGGCAGCAGGTGGAAGAACTGGAACACGAAGCCCAGCTCACGTCCGCGCCAGCAGGCCAGCTCACGTTCGCTCAGGCCCTGCAGGCCGAGCTCGCCAACCCGCAGCGTGCCGCTGCTCGCGCGGTCGATGCCGCCCAGCAGGTTCAGCAGCGTGCTCTTGCCGCTGCCCGAGGCGCCGTGGATGGCGAGGAACTCGCCGGCCTCGATGTCGAGGTCGACGTCCTGGAGGGCGACAAAGTCGCCGTAGCGGCGGCTCAGGCCGCGCAGTTCGATGAATGCCATGCGGCGATGCTAGGAAGCCGAGCCGAGCGCGACACACCGTTCGCCGGCACCGTTCGCCCATTCGCCGCAAAGCCCCTGGTCGCGCGCGCGGCGGGGCGGCAAGCTGGGGCCACTCCACTCTGATTGCCATCATGCGCCGGCTCTTGCACCTGCTCTTGCTCCTGATCCCGTTGTTGGTCGTTCCCGCCCTCGCCCAGCACGGCGCCGCCCCCGCCGCGACACGTGCCGCGCCCGGGGCAGCGCAACTCGACTTCCTGGTCGGCGAGTGGGCGCTCGAGCTCAGCCCCAAGGCCAGCAGCCTGGGCGCCCTGATCCACGGTGCACCCAAGCTGATGGGCAGCTGGAAGGTCTGGCGCAACTGGGACGGGCGCGGCATCGACGACGAGCTGCGCGTGTTCGACGCCGCGGGCACCTTGCTGAGCCTCACGCATTCGCTGCGCGTCTACGACCCCGCCGGCAAGCGCTGGCTGGTGCACACGCTGGACGTGCCGCGCGCGCGCCTGACGAGCAGCAGCGGCGTCTTCGAGAACGGCGAGCTGCGCCTGCAGTCCCTGCCTGGCAGCCTGGGCCTGGACGGCAAGCCGCAGCTGACCCGCACGCGCATCGACGAGATCGCGGCCGATCGCTTCCGCCTGCGCCAGGATCGCAGTGCCGACAATGGCGCAAGCTGGGAAGAAGGGGTGCTCACCATCATGGCCAAGCGGGTGTCGAGGAAGGCGTCGCGTTGAACGAGGAGCGGACCGCGCGCGGCTGGACCTGGGCGCCGCTGCTGCTTGCCTGGCTGCCGGTTTGGCTGCTCTTCGCGCTGGGCATGCAGCGCGCCCACGGGCTGACGCTGCACCAGGGTCTGCACCATGCTTTCGTGCCGGTGCTGCTGGCCGGGCTGCTGGGGCTGGGCGTGCTGCGCCTGACGCGGCGTTGGCCCTGGCCCCACCCGATGCGCGCCGGCTTCCTGCTGCGCCACGCCGCCGCGGCGCTGGCCTTCTGCGCAGGCTGGCTGCTGCTTGACCGGCTGGTGGGCGGGCTGCATCGGGGCGCCTCCAGCTGGAGACCCAACCCCTTCTGGTGGGGCTACCTGGTCAGCGGGCTCTGGTTCTACGCCGTGCTGGTCGGCCTGGGCTACGCACGCCGCGCCGCCGCCCGCGAGGCCGAGCTGCGCCTGGCCGCGAGCCAAGCCCAGCTGGCGGCGCTCAGCGCGCAGCTGCAGCCGCATTTCCTCTTCAACGCGCTGCACACCGTGGTGCAACTGATCGAGCTCGACCCGCCGGCTGCGCGCCGCGCCGCCGAGCTGCTCGCCGAGCTGCTGCGCCGGGGCATCTCGCCGCCGGCCGAGCAGATTCCGCTGCGCGAGGAATGGCAGGCGGTGCAGCGCTACCTGCAGCTGGAGGCACTGCGCTTTGGCGAGCGCCTGAAGCTGGTGGTGGACCTGCCCGACGCCGTGCAGCAGGCGCTGCTGCCCTAGTTCGCGCTGCAGACCCTGGTGGAGAACGCCGTCGCCCACGGCGCCGCGCCACGCGTCGCGCCCACCACGCTGCGCGTGCGCGCCTGGAAGGAGGGCGATTCGCTGTGCCTGGAAGTCGCCGACGACGGCCCGGGCGCCGATCTGCAGGAGCCGGCCCGCGGCAGCGGGTTGCAGCGTCTGCGCGAGCGCCTTTTGCTGTTGCACGGCGAGGCCGCCCGCCTCGAGCTGCAGAGCCGTCCGGGCCAGGGCTTCAGCGCCCGCCTGCGGCTGCCCTGGGCGCAGCAGTGAGCCGGGTCAGCGCCTTCATCGCCGACGACGAGCCGCTGGCCCGCGCCGGACTGCGCCACGCGCTGGCGCGCGAGGGCTGGCTGCAGGTGGTGGGCGAGGCCGGCGACGGCGAGGCGGCGCTCGCCGCGGTACAGGGCCTGCGCCCCGAGCTGCTGTTCCTCGACGTGCAGATGCCCGGCCTGAGCGGCACCGCGGTACTACAGCGCCTTCTGCAGGGTGGCGAGCCGCTGCCGCTGGTGGTCTTCACCACGGCCTATGCCGAGCATGCGGTGACGGCCTTCGAACTGGGCGCCATCGACTACCTGCTCAAGCCCTTCGGCCCGGAACGCCTGGGCGCCAGCCTGGCGAGCGTGCGGGCGTCGCTGGGCGAGCCTTGCCCGCCATTGCTCGAGCGCTGGGCGCTGGCGCACTCCAGCGGGCCGCTGACGCGACTCTTCGTTCGCCGTGGCGCGCTCGTCGTGGCGCTGCGCGTGGCCGAGCTCACGCACATCGAGGCCGAGGACGACTATCTGCGCCTGCACCGCGCCGCAGGGGCGGACGGCGGCAGCGACCTGCTGCGCCTGCCGCTGAGCCGGCTCGAGGAGCGCCTGGACCCGACGCGTTTCGTGCGCATCCACCGCGGCTGCATCGTCAACCTCGACCACCTGGCGCGCTTTCGCCGCCTGCCCACGGGGGCGCTTCAGGCCGAGCTGAAGGACGCCACCACCCTGCCCGTGAGCCGGGCAAGGGCCAAGGAGATTCGGCGCCTGATTGAGTAGGCGAGAATCTTCAGCATGATTCATGCCACCCAGGAGCTGCTTGACGCGTTGACCCTCGTGTTGCGCGAGCTGGCACCCGAGAACCCTCCGCCCGCCGCCTTCGAGGCGCCCAAGCAGCTCGCCCATGGCGACCTGGCCATCACCAGCGCGATGTCGCTCGCACGCGCGCTCAAGAAGAACCCGCGCGAGCTGGCCGGCCAACTGGTCGAACGCTTCCAGGCTCAGCCTGCCGTGCAGCGCTGGGTGGACGCGGTCGAGATCGCCGGCCCCGGCTTCGTCAACCTGCGCCTGAAGGACGCGGCGCGCCAGGCCATCGTCACCGAGGTGCTCGCCGCCGGCAACGCCTTCGGCCGCCAGCCGGCGACCGGCCGCCGTGTGCTGGTCGAGTTCGTGTCGGCCAACCCGACCGGACCGCTGCACGTCGGGCACGCCCGCCAGGCGGCGCTGGGCGACGCCGTCTGCTCGCTGCTCGCGACCCAGGGCCACGAGGTGACGCGCGAGTTTTATTACAACGACGCCGGCGTGCAGATCGCGACGCTGGCGCAGTCGGTGCAGGCGCGCCTGCAGGGCCACCGGCCCGGCGACGCGGCCTGGCCGGAGTCCGCCTACAACGGCGACTACATCCAGGACATCGCCGACGCGTTCCTGCGCCGGGAGACGGTGAAGGCGGATGACCGCGCGTTCACCGCCAGCGGCGACGTCAACGACCTCGACGGCATCCGCCAGTTCGCCGTCGCCTACCTGCGCCATGAGCAGGACCTGGACCTGCAGGCCTTCGGCCTGAAGTTCGACCAGTACTTCCTGGAAAGTAGCGTCTACGCCGGCGGCCAGGTCGAGGCGGCGATCGCGCGCATGACGGCCGGGGGGCATACCTACGAGCTCGACGACGCGCTGTGGCTGCGTACCACCGACTGGGGCGACGACAAGGACCGCGTGATGAGGAAGCGCGACGGCACGCTGACCTATTTCGTGCCCGACGTCGCCTATCACGTCAACAAGTTCGAGCGCGGCTACCACCAGTGCATCAACGTGCAGGGCAGCGACCACCACGGCACCGTGGCCCGCGGGCGCGCCGGCCTGCAGGCGCAGGGCCTGGGCATTCCCAAGGGTTTCCCGGACTACCTGCTGCACAAGATGGTCACCGTGATGCGCGGCGGCCAGGAAGTGAAGATCTCCAAGCGCGCCGGCTCCTACGTCACGCTGCGCGACCTGATCGACTGGACCAGCCGCGACGCGGTGCGCTTCTTCCTCAACAGCCGCAAGGCCGACACCGAGTACGTGTTCGACGTCGACCTCGCACTGCAGCAGGGCGACGAGAACCCGGTGTTCTACGTGCAGTACGCGCACGCACGCATCTGCTCGGTGCTGCGCCAGTGGGGGCGCGATGTCACCGCGCTGGCGCAGGCGGACCTGGGTCCCCTGGTGGCGCCGACCGAGAAGGCCTTGATGGCCAAGCTCGCCGAGTACCCGAAGATGCTGACGCTGGCGGCCAGCGACCTGACGCCGCATGACATCGCCTTCTTCCTGCGCGATCTCGCCGGTGCGTTCCACAGCTACTACGCCGCCGAGCGCTTCATCGTCGACGACGAGGCGCTGTGCAGCGCGCGCATGGCCCTGCTGGCAGCGACGCGGCAGGTGCTTGCCAACGCCCTGGCCGTGCTCGGCGTTTCCGCTCCAGAACAGATGAACCGCGAGGAAGTCGCCGCATGAGTGCTGACAAGAACAAGGATCGCAAGGACCAGAAGGGCGGCTTCGTGCTCGGCCTGATCGTCGGCCTGCTGCTCGGCCTGGCGGTCGCGCTCGGCGTCGCGCTCTATGTCGCCAAGGTGCCGATCCCCTTCATCGACAAGGTGCCGCAGCGCAGCGCCGAGGAGGATGCGAAGGAGGCGGCGCAGCACAAGGACTGGAACCCCAACGCCAAGCTGCCGGGCGCCGGCACGCCGCCGCCCAAGCCGGCCACCAGCGCCAGCGGCGTGGTGGCTGCGCCGCCGTCAGCGCCCGCGCCGACCGCCGCGGCCAGCGCCGTGGCGCCCGCGACCGCCAAGCCCCAGCCGGTGGCGTCGTCGCCGGCGCCGGCTGCGGCGTCGGCCGCCAAGGCCGCCGACGCCGGCTACGTGTTCTTCGTGCAGGCCGGCGCGTTCACGCAGGCCAACGACGCCGAGCAGCAGCGCGCCCGCCTCGCGATGCAGGGCTTCAACGCCAAGGTCTACGAGCGCGCCAGCGGCGATCGCTCGGTGTTCCGCGTGCGCATCGGTCCGTTCGACGAGCGCAGCGCCGCCGACGCGCTGCTCGCCCAGGTGCAGGCCGCCGGCCTCGAGGCCGCGGTGGTCAGGACGCAGCGCTGATGACGCCACGCCGCCATCTGCTGCAGGCCGGCGCCGTGGCCGCGCTGTTGGGGCCGGCCGCCCGTGCGCAGAACTGGCAGGAAGGTCGGCACTACAAACGCCTGGCCCAGCCGGTGCCCGGCCCGGCCGGCCAGGTCGAGCTGGTCGAGTTCTTCTGGTACGGCTGCCCGCTTTGCTACGCGTTCGAGCCGGCGCTGAAGTCCTGGCTGGCGCAGCTGCCGGCCTGGGTCGCGTTCCGCCACCAGCATCTGTTCCTGCGCGAGATCTCGCGCCCGCACCAGCGCCTGTTCTTCACGCTGCAGGCGATGGGCGTCGAGTCGCGCTTCCGGGCGGCGATCTCTGCCGCGCTGCATGAGCAGCGCATCGCGCTCGACACCCCGGAGCAGATGATCAAGCTGCTGCAGCCGCTGGGCCTCGATGCCGCCGCCTTCTCGCGCAGCTGGGCGGCCTTCGAGCCCAAGGCCTTCAGCGCCGCGCGCATCGACAACGCCAACCGCCAGGCGGCGCAGGCCTACCAGGTGCACGGCGTGCCGACGCTGGCCGTCGGTGGCCGCTTCCTGGTGTCGGTGTCCGAGGCCGCCGAGCGCCGCAACGAAAGCCCGATCGGCGCCTCCGCGCTGCGCCTGACCGAGCATCTCCTGACTTCCCTCCGCCCTGCCTGAACATCATGGACCTGACCACCAAGCACCTGACCCGCCGCGACGGCCTGAGCCTGCTCGGCGCCGCCGCGCTGCCGATCGCGCCGGCCCTGGCCCAGCGCCAGCCGCAGGAGGGCCTGCACTACAAGAAACTGGGCAAGCGCCTGCCGGGCACGCCGGGCAAGATCGACGTGCTCGAGTTCTTCTGGTACGGCTGCCCGCACTGCTACGCGTTCGAGCCGGTGCTCGAGGAATGGGTCAAGCAGCTGCCGCCGACGATCGCGTTCCGCCCGATCCATGTGTTCTTCGGCGAGCGCACCCGCAACCACCAGCAGCTTTACTACACGCTGCAGGCGATGGGCGTCGAGGGCCAGATGCGGATGGCGATCTTCAAGGCCATCCACGAGCAGGGCAACATGCTCGAGACGCCGGAGGCGATGGTCAAGCTGCTGCAGCCGCTGGGCCTCGACGTGGCGAAGTTCAACACCACCTGGAAGGCGTTCGCGCCGAAGTCGTTCAGCGCCGCGCGCATCACCGCCGCCAATCGCCTGAGCGAGGCCTACGGCCTGGACGGCGTGCCGGCGATCGGCGTCGGCGGCCTGTTCCTGACCTCGCCGGCGATGGCTTCGCGCGGCGAGCGCATCTCCGAGATCGACAGCGGGCGCCGCGCGCTGCAGGTCACCGAGATGCTGATCAAGATGCTGCCGATCGTTTGAAGACCATGTTGCGACTGGCCCTGCTTGTTCTGGCCCTGAGCCCCAGCGCCTGGGCGGCGAAGACCGACCGCGAGCGGCCGCTGATCATCCAGGGCGGCGATGGCGCGCGGCTGATCCGCCAGGCCAAGGGCCATGTCGAGATGCAGGGCCCGGTGCTGGTCACCAAGGGCACGCTGCTGCTGCGCGCGCAGCGCCTGCTCGCCACCGAGCAGGGCGACGGCAGCCAGCGCGTCGTCGCGCACAGCCTGCCGGGCTCGCCGGTGCAGTTCAGCCAGGCGCTGGAGACCCCCGGCGAGACCATGGAGGCGCAGGCCGACCAGGTCGATTACGACGAGTCCACCGGCATCGCCCGCTTCATCGGCAACGCCCGCTGGCGCCTGCTGGCCGGCGGCCAGATGCAGAAGGAGTTCAGCGGCAACCAGATCGTCTTCGACACGCTGAAGGAAGAGATGGTCGCCGACGCGAAGCCGGGCAGCGAGGGCGGGCTGCGCATCATCGTGATGCCGCCCAAGCCGGCATCGGGCGCCGCGCCCGCCACACCGCTGCCGCTGCAGACCGCGCCGGCGCTGACGCCCAAACCGCCCACACGATGAGCCCCCGGTCTCCGGTCCTGCGGACCTCCGCCGCCCCCCGAGGGGGCCGTCGTCGGCTTGGGAGCGGCCCTGCGCCGACGAATCGATGACCCCCCCGATCTCCCGCCTGGAGGCCCAGGGCCTGCAGAAGAGTTATGGCGTGCGCAAGGTCGTCAAGGACGTGCACCTGGCGGTGCAGGCCGGTGAGGTCGTCGGCCTGCTCGGTCCCAACGGCGCCGGCAAGACGACCAGCTTCTACATGATCGTCGGTCTGGTGCGCGCCGACGCCGGCACCATCCGCATCGACGGCCGCGAGGTCGCCGGTTTGCCGATCCACCAGCGCGCGCGTCTCGGCCTGTCCTACCTGCCGCAGGAGGCGTCGATCTTCAGGAAGCTCAACGTCGAGGACAACATCCGCGCCGTGCTCGAGCTGCAGCTCGACGAGCAGGGTCGTTCCTGGAGCAAGCCGCGCATCGAGGCGGCGCTCGACGAGCTGCTCGCCGAGCTGTCGATCGAGAAGCTGCGCGACGCGCCGGCACCGGCGCTGTCGGGCGGCGAGCGGCGTCGCGTCGAGATCGCCCGCGCGCTGGCGACGCAACCGCGCTTCATCCTGCTCGACGAGCCGTTCGCCGGCGTCGACCCGATCGCCGTGCTCGAGATCCAGCGCATCATCGGCTTCCTGAAGGCGCGTGGCATCGGCGTGCTGATCACCGACCACAACGTGCGCGAGACGCTGGGCATCTGCGACCGCGCCTACATCATCAGCGAGGGCCGCGTGCTCGCCGAGGGCGCACCGGCCGACATCGTCGACAACCCCGACGTGCGCAAGGTTTACCTCGGCGAACACTTCCGGATGTAGGGCCCCGTTCCATGAAGCCCTCCCTCCAGCTCCGCCAGAGCCAGCACCTGGCGCTGACGCCTCAACTGCAGCAGTCGATCCGGCTGCTGCAGCTGTCGACGCTGGAGCTGCAGCAGGAAGTGCAGCAGATGCTCGACGCCAACCCGCTGCTCGAGCTCGACGCCGACGACTTCGAGCCCGGCGTCTCGCAGCTCAATCCGCCCAGCAGCAGCAGCGCCGGTGAAGACGCCGGCAGCGGTGGCGAGGAAGCGCCGCCGCGCGAGGAGCGCGAGCTGGCCGCCGACGACTTCGGCACGACCGAGCGCGACGACTGGGCCAACGGCACCGAGGGCGACGACTTCGACGGCATCCGCGAGCTGCCCAGTCTGGGCAGCGGCGCCGAGCTCGACGACGACTCGGGCGGTGACTACGACGCGCCCCTGCCCAGCCTGGCCGAGCACCTGCGCGAGCAACTGCTCGGCCGCTCGCTGAGCGAGGCCGATCGCATGGCGGTCTGCCTGCTCATCGAGTCGCTCGACGACGACGGCTACCTGGCCGATCCGCTGGAGGAACTGGCGGCGCAGCTGGCCGGCGACGACGCCGATGCCGAGGAGGAGCTGATGGAGCGCCTGCGCTTCGCGCTGGCGATGCTGCAGAGCCTGGATCCGTCGGGCGTCGGTGCGCGCTCCCTCAGCGAATGCCTGCTGCTGCAGCTGCGCGAGCGCCGCCACCCGCAGGCGGCGCTGGCCCGTGAGCTGTGCGAGAAGTACCTCGAGCACCTGGCGCGCCGCGACTGGCGGCGCATGGCGCTGCTGACGCATGCCAGCGAGCCGGAGCTGAAGCTGGCGCACGCGCTGATCGCCACGCTGGAGCCCAAGCCGGGCCGGCGCTTCGCGCGCGACAACAACACGCCGGTGGTGCCCGACGTCATCGTGCGCAAGCGCGGCCGCGGCTGGCAGGCGGTGATCAACCCCGAGGTGCTGCCCAAGCTGCGCGTCAACGAGATGTATGCGCGCGCTCTCAAGCAGGTCAAGGGCGCGGTCAGCGGCTCGCCGCTGGGCGGCCAGCTGCAGGAAGCGCGCTGGTTCATCAAGAACATCCAGCAGCGCTTCGACACCATCGAGCGCGTGTCGCAGGCCATCGTCGAGCGCCAGAGCGGCTTCTTCACGCATGGCGAGCTGGCGATGCGGCCGCTGGTGCTGCGCGAGATCGCCGACGAGCTGTCGCTGCACGAGAGCACGATCAGCCGCGTCACGACGCAGAAGTACATGGCGACGCCGCACGGCACCTTCGAGCTGAAGTTCTTCTTCGGCTCGGGACTCAGCACCGAGACCGGCGGCGAAGCCAGCTCGACCGCGGTGCGCGCGCTGATCCGTCAGTTCATCGCCGCCGAGGACACGAAGAAGCCGCTCAGCGACAGCCAGCTCGCGGCGATGCTCGATGAGCAGGGCATCCAGTGCGCACGGCGCACGGTGGCGAAGTACCGCGAGGGCATGAAGATCGCCACTGCCCCGCTTCGAAAGGAAGGCTGATGGCCGAAGACCTCCAGAGAGGCAGGCTGTTCCTGCCCTGCCCCGGGGGCGTCGAGCCGCTGCTCGCCGCCGAGCTGCGCGAGCTGCTGCCCGGCGTGGAGCAGGAGGCGGCGCGCGGCGGCGTGGCCCTGCTCGGCGCCACCTTGCTCGACGCGATGCGCTGCAATCTGCACTCGCGCCTGGCCACCCGCGTGCTCGTCGAGCTGGCGCATGGCCCCTACCGCGACGAGCGCGACCTCTACGAGCTGGCTCGCGACGTCTACTGGGAAGCCTGGCTGACGCCGCGCAACACCTTCCGCATCGACGTCACGGCGCGGCAGTCGCCGCTGCAGTCGCTGCATTTCGCCGGCCTGCGCGTCAAGGACGCACTCTGCGACGCGCTGCGTGAGGCTCAGGGCGAGCGCCCCGATGTCGACACCCGCGACCCGGATCTGCCGGTCTTCCTGCACCTGGAGGCGGACAGCGCGACGCTGTATGTGGACAGCAGCGGCGAGCCGCTGTTCAAGCGCGGCTGGCGCCAGGACACCGGCGACGCGCCGCTGAAGGAGACCCTGGCCGCGGCCATGCTCGCGGCCGCCGGCTGGCGCGGCACGCCGGCCACCGGGGGCGCCTTCAACGACCCCTGCTGCGGCTCCGGCACGCTGGCCATCGAGGCGGCGCAGATCGCCTGCGGCATCGCCCCCGGCATCCAGCGCCGCTTCGCGTTCGAGCGGCAGCTGCCCTATCAGGCGCTGCGCGCCGACTGGCAGCGCATGCGGCAGCTGGCGCGCGACGCCGAGCATGACCCGCAGGTTCCGGTGTTCGCCAGCGACGTCGCGTTCCGCATGGTCGATTTCGCGCGCCGCAACGCCGAGCGCGCCGGCGTCGACGCGGTGATCCGCTTCCAGGGCGGCGACGCGCTGGAGCGGCCGGCGCCCGAGCTGCCGGACGACATGCCGGGCACCTTGATGCTGAACCCGCCCTATGGCGACCGCATCGACATCTCCGGCAAGGCAGGGCGGGAACAGAGTCAGGACGGCAGCATGGAGGAGTTCTTCAGCCGCCTGGCCGCGCACTGGAAGCGCCAGTACGCGCCGCACCCGGCGGGCTGGAGCGCCTACCTGCTCAGCCCCGACCGCGACCTGCCCAAGCGCATGCGCCTGAAGGAAAGCCGCAAGACGCCGATGTGGAACGGGCCGATCGAATGCCGGCTGTTCCGCTTCGACCTGGTCGCCGGCTCAAACCGCGCCAAGCCCCAGGAAGGCCAGTAGCGCCAGCGGCGCGGTGTCGGCGCGCAGGATGCGCGGGCCCAGGCCGATGCGCTGGAAGCCGGCCGCCGCCGCCAGCTTCTCTTCCGCGTCGCTCAGGCCGCCTTCCGGACCGGTGAGCAGGGTCACCGCCTGCAGCGCTTCCGGCCGCCGCACGGGCGCCGCCCCGGGCGACGCCAGCCAGCGGGCCTCGCCGTCCTGCAGCGGCGGCAGCGCCGCCAGCCAGGCCGGCAGGGTCTGCACCGCACCGATCACCGGCAGGCGCACGCGGCCGCATTGCTCGGCAGCGGCCTGCGCCACGCCCTGCCAATGGCCGCGCTTCTTCTCGGCGCGATCGCCGGCCAGGCGCAGCACCGAGCGTTCGCCCATCAGCGGCTGCAGCGCCGCGGCGCCGAGCTCGGTGGCCTTCTCGACCAGGAAATCCATGCGGTCATTGGCCGGCATCACGGTGGCCAGGGTCACCGCCAGCGGCAGCTCGTGCTGCACCTCTCGGGCTTCCAGCAGGCGCACCGCGACGCTGCTGCGGCCCATCGCGGTGACCTCGGCGGTCCAGAGCCGGTCGCTGCGGCCGTCGAACAGCTGCAGCGCATCGCCCGGCTGCAGGCGCAGCACCTGCGCATGCCGGGCCGCGCCGGGCGGCAGCTCCACGGCCTGCCCCGGCTCCCGCAGCGCGAAGTCGACGAACAGCCGCGCGCTCATGCGTCGTCGTCGTCGTCGCGCTCGGACGGCGACGGGCCGTCGGCGGCGGCCTGCTTGGCAGCCTCGGCGGCGTCGGCCTCGGCCTGCCAGGCGGCGAACTGCGCCGGCGTCTCCAGCGTGATGCGGCCGAGCAGGCCCTGGCGGAACTCGTAGACGACGATCTCGGCGGCCTTCTGCAGATTGACGCGACCGCCGCTGAGCATGGCCCCGCGCTTGCGGCCGATCGCCATCAGCAGCTCCTCGCTGCTCGCGATCTCGGCCGCCGGCACGCCATAGCGGCTTTGCAGCGCCTGCGGGTAGTCCTGCTGCAGGCGCCCGATCAGTTCCAGCGCCACCAGTTCCTCGTCCAGCGCGTTGCGGCCGACGGCGCCGCTGGCGGCGAGGTTCCAGCCGGCCTGCGGCACGAAGATCTTCGGCCACAGCATGCCGGGGGTGTCATAGAGCACGCAGTCGGCGGCCAGCATCAGTTTCTGCTCGACCTTGGTGATGCCGGGCTCGTCGCCGGTCTTGGTGACGCGGCGGCCGCCCATCAGGCCGTTGATCAGCGTCGACTTGCCGACGTTCGGGATGCCGCAGATCAGCAGGCGCAGCGGCTTGACGGCGCTGGTGCGCAGCGGCGCCAGTTCGCGGCAGGCGGCGAGCAGCGCCTTCTTCGGCGCCCGCGTCGCCTCCAGCGCCAGTGCGCGGGTCGCCGGCATGCCGTTGAACTCGGCCAGCCAGAGCGCGGTGCGCTCCGGGTCGGCGAGATCCTGCTTGTTCAGCAGCTTCAGCGCCGGCTTGTGCTTGGTGAGCTGGTGCAGCAGCGGGTTGCTGCTGGACGCCGGGCAGCGCGCGTCCAGCAACTCGATGACGACGTCGATGCCGGCCTTCAGGCGATCCTTGATCGCCTGACGGGTCAGGTGCATATGACCCGGGAACCATTGGATTGCCGACACGGGGCTGCCTAGCGGGAAGTGGGAAAGGCGGCGATTGTCCGGGCAGCGCGCCCCGTCGCGCTCAGGCGCCCGACGGCGCGCCGGTCTGGGCGCTCAGCTCGATGCCGGCGGCGCGCAGCTCGGTGATCAGCTTGGCACGCTCCTGCAGCAGCTCGTCGAGCAACGGGTGGCTGCTGGCGGCCGACGGCGCCGGCACCTGAATGACGGTCTCGCGCGCCGCCAGCTCGGCACGGCGCGCGCGCGCCATCGCCAACGCGGCGCCGCCG